>Ga0308159_1000243_pt1 | contig 163191 bp, 154 predicted proteins | sample PhyCR1_FD_201040 | JGI IMG/M metagenome (GOLD analysis project Ga0308159, IMG submission 201040) | Phyllosphere microbial communities from UC Gill Tract Community Farm, Albany, California, United States - DLSLC.R1 | ecosystem: Host-associated > Plants > Phyllosphere > Unclassified | place...
GCACCCGTGCGCCACTTTCTCTTCCAGCAAGCTGGAAAATATCGTTCGACTTGCATGTATTAGGCCTGCCGCTAGCGTTCATCCTGAGCCAGGATCAAACTCTCCATTGTAAAATGTTTTGTTCAATTCTGACCAGTTTTAACTATTGTTAAAAATAGTCTTCTTTTTTTTATGTTGTCTGTTAGACACCACCTTTAAAATAAAGCAAAATAATCATGTACTTTGACCAGTACTCCATTACCCCGCTACGCTACATTGACATCTCTTTTAAGAACTTATCGATCTATAAACCTCGCGGCAGATCTTTATATATCTTCGGTTTCAGTTTCGGTTGGTCTTATTCGTCCAGCCTGTGTTTCATCCGCTTCAATCTTGTTTTATGATCTTCCCGACATCCGCCGTTCTGATTCTTTTTTTCCCTCCCTTTCGGTTGGGAGTGCAAAGGTAAGGATCTTTTTTAAACTTCCAAATAAAATAAATTTTATTTTTTTCGTCTTCTTTTTCTCCTCTTTCCTTTATTTCAATAGGCCAGCTTTAACCGGCTTTCCGTTCTTCCGAACCGGGCTGCAAAGGTAGCAATCTTTTTCTCTCCTGCAATATTTATTTTAAAATAATTATCGCTCTCCGTATCTCTAAGCCATCCTTTCAACTAAAACCCTTCCTCCGAAGCGGGATGCAAAAGTAGGATTTTTTAATTTATAAGCAAAGCATATTTGCTATTAATTGGGAGGTTTATTGTAAGTGGATGGTTTACAGCAATAAAAAGTTTTGTATGAAGCAAAACTTTTTGAAGGATTGCGTGTTTAGGGCAGGTTTGGGCTGAAGACTTGCGAAGCTTTCAGTTGCACAGGCCTTTGGAAACTTCGTATTTAACCCCTGCCACTCCCTACCTAAACCCGATTGAAACGGAAAGCCCACATCCCGATTTTTTCAATCGGGATAGGACTTGTAGTGAAAAGCGGGAACAAACTTATATAGCAGCACTAAACCTGCTTTACTGAAAAAATGCATTATATGCCTAACTAAAGGCCATGTATAGAGATTTTGAACAATAATTAATACTTTTATAGCTTCAAAAATGCCCTATAAATGAAATTGATGCTCAGATTATACGTTACACTGCTGTTTATTGGCCTTGCAGAAATTGGTTATGCTCAAAATTTTAAAAATGAGCTTGTTATTATCTCTGAAAACGACGCTTATATCGATATCACCAGCGACCGCTATTATACGAACGGGGCTTTTATTAAATTCAGGCATGCTTTAAATGGAGAAAATCTGAAAGCAGGGAGAAGTAAAGAGATTATCGGCTTTGAACTTGGCCAAAAAATATACAATCCGTATTATAGTTTCGTACCTAACCCGGCTCTACACGACAGGCCTTTTACGGCATACTTATATGGAGAGGCAAATTACAGCCGGTTTTACAAAAACAAACAAATGCTAAAGGTTTCGGCACAGATTGGGGTTACGGGAAAAGATGCGCTGGGCGAAAAATTTCAGAAAGCTTTTCATAAACTGGTTGGCCAAAACCAGATTGAAGGTTGGGAATACGGCTTAAACAGCGAACCGACATTGAACCTGGGCGCAGAATACAACAAAATTTTGGTAACCACCAACAATAAGGTATTTGATGTTACGGGCACTGCATCTGCAGCCGTTGGTAACGTAATTACTAAAGCTAACCTTGGCGCAATGTTGCGTTTGGGCAGATTTAATGATATGGAAGGATCTGCGGCATTTAACAGTTTGGTAAGCAATAATAATACTTATAAAGCTACCCGCAAATACGAACTTTTTCTTTCTGTTATCCCGCAGGTGCATGCGGTAGCTTTTGATTCGAGTTTGCAGGGTGGTTTATTCCTGAATGATAAAGGACCGATTACGTTTAAACCAAAACCTTTTGTTTTTACCACACAGGTGGGTTTAACTTTTGCCATTGCAAGGTGGACAGCCAATTATACGGCTACTTTTACCTCGAACGAAGTTAAAAACAGTGCTACCGGATACCGTTATGCTTTTTATAGCCTTGCTTACCGTTTTAGTAAAAATTGATGAAAAAATTATCCCTATCCCTGATCATCCTTATTTCGTGTATCGTTTTTGCGAAGGCACAAATTGCACCGGAAAATCATTCGATTATTTTTAAACCTATTTTCGGTACGCATGTAAATAGTGACCAGGGCCATTTGTTTCAGGATCAGATTACAGGCTTTGATGCGGCCTATTTTAAAGATATCAGTCAGAATGCGGATAAATGGATTGGGGTTAGCGGTGCTAAATCTTACGGGATTGGTTTTATTTTCAGGGACCTGAGCAAATTAAAAGGAACGAAAGATACCTCTGCCCACGCTTTCGGGCAGGTATATGGTTTAGTGGCACAGATGGATTTCCAGTTGTTTAAAATTGGGAAGGCCAAAATTAATTTCACTCCGGGTGTAGGTTTGGGCTATACGAATAAATATTACTACAATAATACCAAAAACAGGTTTTTAGGCAGTCCGGTTAATGAAACCATAAAAGCAGACCTGGGAATGGAGCTACCATTGAGTAAATACACTGATTTATTGGTGGGTTTTGGATTTTTACATGTATCAAACGGTGGAGCAACGGTACCAAACGGAGGTTTAAATACGGGAAATGTTTATATTGGATTGAAGCTGAATAACCAGAAACCATTAACCGTGGAGCGGAAAAGCACCTATACAACTTTACAGCGAAATTCAATCGAGCTGAGTGCAGGCTTAGGTGCAAGGGGCGTATTTGCGAATAGAAATAAAAGTTTGTATAAAAGCGGACTATATGCAGGCTATAATTTTTACCTGAATGACGTAATGTCGCTTAAGGCTGGTGCGGATGCAGTTTATTATTATACTGTTTATGATCCGAATAATGCTAACGATACTTTCCAAAACTATGGCACTTCTTATGATAGGTGGCGTACAGGGATTAGTGTTGGTGCCGACATTAATTTATGGCGGATAACTGTTGCGGCACAAATTGGAAAATATATTCACTACAACAGGTTTATGGAGAAAGCAACCTGGTACTGGACATTTGGCCCTACCTTTAACATTACTCCGCACCTGGGCCTACAGGCAAAAACCTATATGCACTTTGCACAGGCCGATTACGTAAACTGGGGCGTAGTGTACCGGTTTTAATATTGCCCGGTACTTAATAATACTAATGTACAGGCCTCAACAGGTTCAATATCATGCTGATCCAGTAATTTTTCCAGCTCATAATTTTCTGTCCCGGGATTAAAAATTACCCTTTTTGGTTTTGTAGCCAGAATATAATCGTGGTATTGTAGCTGTAGTGCCGGCCCGATATACAAGGTGATAGTATCGATATCGTTGTGGATTTCGCCAGGTTTTTCAATTTCAACACCGGCCACTTCTCCTTTTTTTATGCCCACGTTAACAATTTCGTGGTTGAAACGCTTAAGCATATTGGCTGCTTTGTAAGCATACCTTGATGGATCGGGCGATGCGCCTATAATTAATGTCTTTTTCATTTTAAAATTGATTACACAGATGGAAAGATTACACGAATTAATTAAAATTTAGAAAGCAAGGCGATCTGTCCGGAATGGTAGGCATGATGTTGGGCTAAACCACTTACCAGCTCTACATTGGTTACGCCCGTACCTAAAGCAGGGTTTCGCTCACTTTTTACTTCATCATTCCATTGGTTATCTTTCAGGCTTTCGCACAGGCGGATAAGTTCTTCATTTGCAATTTTAAAATCAAAGATGATCCGTTCCCAGGCCTGAGGTGTTCTTGCATCGGGTTCGGGCCAATCGCCTCTTTCAGGCTCACCAGCTGGTTTACCGGTCAATCTCGAAGTAACTTCTTCTGTCCACGCGGTTAAATGCAAGGCAATTTCTGCAACAGAATGTGCGCCCGGTATAAAATGGCTGAATGCTTTTTCCGGATTCACATTATTTAATGTTTGCATGACATGGTTACCGTGCCAGGCATCGCCGTTAAAGGCTTTTTTTATCTCGTTCGTGATATTAAACATACCAAAATAACAATTGGTACAATATAAAGTTTGTTATGATGCGTTCAATATTGCATTTGCACAGTTGATTCCGTCTATCGCAGCCGATACAATGCCACCTGCATAACCCGCCCCTTCAGCACATGGATATAAACCTTTAACCTGTGGGTGCTGATAGGTTTCTTTATCCCTCGGAATCCTTACCGGAGAAGAAGTTCTGCTCTCTACCCCTACTAAAATGGCTTCATTGGTATAGTAACCCCTTATTTTTTTTCCAAATAAAGGCAATGCTGCACGCAAACTATCAGATACAAATTCGGGAAGGATATTGTCGAGCATCGAACTTTTGGTACCGGGCAGATAAGAATTCTTTGGCAGATCGAGTGATAATTTATTGTTTACAAAATCGACCATACGCTGCGCAGGCGCAACCAGGTTTCCGCCACCAGCTTCGAAAGCGGCTTTTTCAATTTCGGACTGAAAATTTAACATCCTCAGCGGATCGTAACCCTGAACATCGTTTAAAGTAACCTGAACCACCGTGCCTGAATTGGCGTAAGGATTATTCCGCTTGGATGGCGACCAGCCGTTTACTACAATTTCATTTTCGCCGGTAGAACAGGGCGCAATAATGCCGCCGGGGCACATACAAAAAGAAAATACGCCCCTGGCCCCTACCTGCTCAACAAGGCTGTAATACGCCGGGGGCAAAAACTCTGACCGGATATCGCAATGGTACTGTGCCGAATCGATAATTTCCTGCGGATGCTCAATCCGCACACCCAAAGCAAAAGGTTTTGCTTCGATCAGTATGTTTTTACTGTTCAGCAATTCGTACACATCTCTGGCGGAGTGACCTGTTGCCAAGATAATATCATCAGCCAGCAGTTTTTCTTCAAAATTAATCTCAATTCCCTTTACCTTTCCAAATTCGATTAAAATGTCGGTCATCCGGCTATCGAACATTACTTCTCCACCGGCATTCAAAATTGTATCTTTTATAGAAGTAATGATATGCGGAAGTTTATTGGTGCCGATATGCGGACGGGCATCAATGGCAATGTCAGGCTCAGCGCCATGGTTTACAAAAACCTGAAGCACTTTATTAATATCGCCACGTTTATTGGAGCGGGTATATAATTTACCATCAGAATAGGTTCCGGCACCGCCTTCGCCATAACAATAATTAGATTCGGTGTTGACCAAACCCTGCTTATTTATCGCGGCTAAATCTCTTCTCCGCTGTTTAACATCTTTGCCACGTTCGATAATGATCGGCTTTAATCCATTTTCGATGCATTGCAAAGCGGCAAATAACCCTGCCGGGCCAGCGCCGATAATGATAACAGGTTTAGCTTCGCTTATGTTTGGATAATTGATGGTATAAACTTCGGATATGGCTTCTTCATCCACAAAGACCTTTACCTGCAGACGAAAAATCACCTTTCTGGAGCGCGCATCAATCGATCTTTTTAGAATTTCGTAACCTTTAATACGCGATTCTGAGAGTTTTAACCCTTCTGCAAGTTTCTGTTTAATAACTTCAGTTTGCTCAACCTGGTGCGGGAGCAAAGTAATTTCGATGTCTTTTTGCATATCTGGTCGGGTTTTTATCCCGAATGGTACAAAGATAAACATCTTATAGCATATTCGATGATTTCAGCATATGAATAAAAACTATTAGCGGACTAATGTAAGGACTCTATGTTTTTTTTTGGAAAGCAATTGCAGTATTCTATAGGTCACTTTCTTCCCGCTCTTCCTTCTGCCCCAATGAAAAATTGGGGGCATCCGTTCGATCGGGTTTAATGGGGTTATTTTTCTGCAACTATGCCGGTTTTTCTGTGCCACAGCCCAAAGTTTTTAGCCCCGATCGGAGCGGACACGAAGTAAAGCGGAGAGCGGGAACAAAAGTTAAAAAAAGCGAATGACTTGCGCTTCAAAACCAAATTTAACCTTGTTAAAATCAACGCTTCGCTTGTCAACCTGACAGAGAAATTCCCAAATTGTAACAAAGGCATGCAATTTGATATCTAATTCGTAAATTGAATCATAATTCAGTTTGACTAAAAAGACAAAAACCATAAAAATGAAAAGATTAATATTTGGAATTTTAGCTGCAGTAATTGCAGTAAGCACTTTAAGTTCATGCGGGTATAACAGCATGGTTAAACTTGATGAGAACGTTAAATCTAAATGGGGAACGGTACAAACCCAGTATCAGAGAAGAGCAGATTTAATTCCGAACCTGGTAGCAACTGTAAAAGGTGCGGCCAAATTTGAGCAAGGTACTTTAACAGCGGTGACTGAAGCACGCGCAAAAGCAACCCAGATGACGGTGAGTACGGATGATTTATCGCCGGAAAACATCAAAAAATTCCAGGCGGCGCAGGGAGAATTATCTCAGGCTTTGGGTAAATTATTATCGATTACAGAAAATTATCCTGAATTAAGAGCGACACAACAATTCAGCGATTTATCGGCACAGCTCGAAAGTACCGAAAACCGGATTACAGTTGCACGTAAAGATTTTAATGATGCGGTGCAGGAATATAATGGCAAAATCAGGTCGTTCCCTACCAATTTAACAGCCGGAATGTTCGGTTTTAAACCAAAAGGATATTTCGAGGCTGATGCATCTGCAAAAAATGCGCCTAAAGTAGAGTTTTAATACTCCATCGATAACATTTGAGGGTAATGGATGTTTATAAATTAAACGTTTATTACCCTTTTTACTTCTTATAAAATAAGCACATGCCGTTATTTTCAGATATTGAACAAGAAAAAATCGCAAATGCGATAGCTGATGCGGAGAAAGCCACTTCGGGAGAGATCAGGATTGCTATTGACAAGCTTTGCGAAGGCGATCCTTACAAAAAAGCCATTGAATATTTCACCAAACTGGACATGGATAAAACGGCCAGAAGAAATGGTGTACTGATTTACCTTGCACATGCCGACCATAAATTTGCCATCATCGGCGATGTAGGTATTAATCAGCGGGTACCGGAAAACTTCTGGGAAACGACCAAAATTGCCATGACTGCCCATTTTGCCAAAGGCAATTTAGCCGATGGTATTATTGCGGGTGTTGCCCTGGCAGGAGAAAAACTGGCCTTGTTCTTCCCACCGCAAAAAGGCGATATTAACGAACTGCCGAATGATATTGTTTTTATGGATAATTTAGAAAATAAATAAGCGATGAAGAAAATATTCCTGTTATCGCTCTTTAGCCTGTTGTTTAATTTTGCATTTGCACAGGATTTTCCCGAAAAACCAAATACCCTGGTTAATGATTATGCCAATGTTTTATCGGCCGGTCAAAAACAGGCGCTCGAAAGCAAACTGGTAACTTTTAACGATTCATCTTCCACCCAAATTGCCATTGCCATTTTAAAATCGGTTGGTGATTATGATATTAACGAATATGGAGTAGAGCTGGGCAGAAAATGGGGGGTTGGGCAAAATGGCAAAAACAACGGTATTATGATTGTTGTAGCGGTTGGTGATAGAAAAATCTCGATACAAACCGGCTATGGCTTAGAAGGTGTTCTGCCTGATATTTACACCAAGCGGATTATTGATAATGATATTAAACCCAACTTTAAGGCAGGTAATTATTATGCCGGACTGGATGAGGCAACAACCTCGATTATTAAATACACACGCGGTGAATACAAGAACGACAACCCAAAAGCTTCTCAAAGCAATGGTGGCTCGGGAAGCATTATCATCATCATTATTATTATCATTGTCATCATTATTATCATGTTAAAAGGAGGTGGCGGCGGCAGTCAGGTAATTGGTGGTCGTGGTGCATCTAACGCTTTATTCTGGGCGATGCTTTTTGGCAGTGGTGGCGGTGGCCGAGGCGGCAATAGTGGCTGGGGAGGCGGTTCATCTGGCGGTGGCGGAGGAGGATTTGGTGGTTTCGGCGGCGGAAGCTTTGGAGGCGGTGGATCAAGCGGAAGCTGGTAGTCTGGTTTATTAGCCATTAAGTGGTTGGTTAACTGGTTAATTGTTTAAACCGGTTAACTGTAAATTAATCGATGCAATACATCAAACTTGTCATTGGTTTATTGGCCATTGGTTAAACCGGCTTTGAGCCAAACCCTGCAACCCCGGACAGAACAACATTTTAACCTTAAAACAACATTTCAACTTTACAACAACATCCATGTACAGAAGAGATTTAATCACAGCAGAAATACAGAAACTTGCCCAGGTTTTGGCACGGATAATGGGACTGAAATTAGAAGGTAAATTGGCTGAGGCCAGTCAGCTTTTCGATGAAACGATGGAAAGTGGTTTTCATTTGCCCAAAGAAATTCTGGAGAGTGAGGATTTGTCTGTTTTTGAAAACTGGTTAAATGACGATAAGCTTCCGCCAGAAAAACTCGATTCTTTAAGCGAATTTTTATATTATGAGCTTGGGATCAGTGCTGAAAGAAACCTGTTGATTGCCCCAAAACTTAATTTGGTTTACCAATATTTGTCAGATCAGCATAAGATTGTACATTTGGTAAATCTGCACCGTCAGAAAACAATACAGCAATACCTGCGCTAAGCGCTTAGCGCCCAGCGCCAAACAAAACAAAATAGATAAATGATTATAGAAAAGTGGCAAAAACTTGCTTCTAAATATTTGGTAAGAGAAAAGTGGGCTACCTTAAGGGTAGATGAAGTTAAACTTCCGGATGGGATTGTAAAGGATGATTATTACGTACTGGAATACCCGAACTGGGTAAATGCCATTGCGTTAACGGCTGAAGGAAAAATAATTATGGTGAGGCAGTACCGCCATGCGGCAGATATTGTTTCGCTCGAAGTGCCGGGTGGTGTAATGGATGGTGATGAATCACCAGAATTTGCGGTTAAACGCGAGCTTTTAGAAGAAACCGGCTACAGTTTTAAAACCTGCAAATTTATAGCAGAGCTATATCCCAATCCGGCAACATCGAACAACAGAACATTTACCTATTTTTTAACGGGCGGTGTAAAAACTCATGAACAGCATTTAGATGAACACGAAATTTTAAATGTGGAAGAATATACAGTTGAGGAAGTAAAACAATTTATTAAGGATAATAAAATTGCACAGGCACTCCATGTTGCAGCTTTATTGTATGGCCTTGCCGAAATAGAAAAACTTTAATATTGCAGCAAATTAATATACAATAAAGGCCCGATAAAATATCGGGCCTTTATTGTTATTGCTTCAACTTTCGAACATGAAGGAAAGATTTTAATTTAAACCCTTCTATCTTTCTGCTCCTGAACTTAAGTTTAGCTCATTTTTAATTTCTTTTGGATATCGTGTACGTAAGCTTTAAACTTTTTATCGGTATCGATTAAATCTTCAACGGTTTGGCAAGCGTAGATTACAGTACTGTGATCGCGGCCACCGAAGAAAGCGCCAATTGTTTTTAATGATGATTTGGTATGGCTTTTTGAAAGGTACATCGAAATCTGACGGGCCTGAACAATTTCGCGTTTACGTGTTTGAGATTTAACCATATCAACCGGAACCTCAAAATACTCGCAAACCAATTTCTGGATGTATTCCATTGAAATTTCTTTAGAAGTATTTTTGATGAAGTTTTTCAGCATCTGTTTAGCTAAGGCTAAATCAATTTCTTTTTTATTCAAAGTAGCCTGCGCTAAAAGCGATACCATTGCACCTTCAAGCTCACGCACGTTGTTATCAATGTTGTGTGCAACATATTCTACAACTTCGCCAGGTAATTCGATACCATCGGCATACATTTTCTTTCTTAAAATGGCAATACGCGTTTCAAGGTCAGGAATCTGCAGATCAGCAGATAAACCCCATTTAAAACGGCTTAACAAACGTTCTTCCAAACCTGCCAAATCTTTAGGTGCTTTATCAGAGGTTAAAATTACCTGTTTGCCCGATTGGTGTAAGTGGTTAAAAATATGGAAGAAAATATCCTGTGTTTTTTCTTTGCCCGCAAAGTTGTGCACATCATCCATGATGATTACATCCATTGCCTGGTAAAAGTTAACGAAATCGTTAATGGTGTTGTTTTTTAATGAGTCTACAAATTGCTGACAGAATTTCTCGCAACTTACGTAGATCACCAGTTTATCTGGCATGCTGCGTTTAATCTCATTACCGATTGCCTGCGCCAGGTGGGTTTTACCCAAACCTACTCCACCGTAAATCATTAATGGGTTGAAAGACGTACCTCCTGGTTTAGCAGCCACAGCGTAACCTGCAGAACGCGCCAATCGGTTGCAATCTCCCTCAATATAATTTTCGAAAGTATAGTTAGAGTTTAATTGTGGATCAACATTTAATTTCTTTAATCCGGGAATAATAAAAGGGTTTTTAATATCCTTATTAATGGAAACCGGAATCGGCATCGATTGTACCTTTGCCTCCGCTCCATTTCCATTTGAGGGCATATTGGTAGTATAAGGATTACCGCTGTTCGATGATTTATCTACAACGATGTTATATTCCAACCTGCCATCCTCTCCAAGTTGCTTTTTTACAGTCTTACGTAGCAAGCCTACATAATGTTCTTCAAGCCATTCGTAAAAGAACAAACTTGGCACCTGTATGGTTAAAACCTTGCCTTCCAATTTAAGGGCCGTTATCGGCTCGAACCAGGTTTTGAAACTTTGGTTCGGAATATTATCCTTAATAATTTGAAGACAGTTCTTCCACACTTCTGTACAAGTTTTTTCCATTGCGATTTCTATAATTTATTGGTTTACAGTGCCTATTCGAATTAAAGGGATGGTCCGTTTAGGGACTACGAATATTGACAAAATTATCAACATTTTAAATAAAAATTTCAAATAAATCGTAACGTACTGATAAGGAATATGGTAGCCTGCTTAACCTCAATTTTTTATGTTGATAACTATTTATTAACACTGGTTATCCACATTACAATTATTTAACACGATTCTTTCCTTTTAATTTCAAATCGCTTTTAAAAAGCAAATTCTGAGCCATTTTAGCCTCTACATAAGCATTTTAGCAGGATTCAATTCCGAATCAACTGAAAATCAAACCCATAATTAAAATAATTGCACATCTTTTTAATTACACTATTAATTAACCATATCAACACACACAATATGTTGTGTATTTGTATGAATTTTACGACGGCTTAAGGCCTGTTATATGAATTATCATTAAAAGACTTATTTAACATGTTTAACAAGTTTCAGCAGGCAATTTTTGTTATATCCTATTAAACCACAACTATTGGTACACACCAAAACTTGCCCTGAACACATCGGCTATTTCGCCCAGTGTGGCATATTTTTCAACGGCATCTATAATCAAAGGCATCAGGTTGGTTTCGCCCCTGGCAGCCTCGCCCAATTGTTGTAAAGCTTTTTCTACCGCAACCTGATCGCGGGTTGATTTTAAATGATCAAGTTTTTCAGATTGCAGTTTACGGATCGAATCGTCGATATTGAAAACTTCTGTCAAGCCTTCTTCTTCCTGTGTAAATTTATTTACCCCGACTGAGATCCGTTCGCCACTTTCGATCTCCTTTTGGTATTGATAAGAAGCGCCGGCAATTTCATTTTGCATGTAATCGCTTTCGATGGCATTAACCGAACCGCCCATTGCATCTATCCTGTCGATATAAGCCCAGGCGGCTGCCTCAACCTCATCGGTAAGGTTTTCTATAAAGAATGATCCAGCCAAAGGGTCTACGGTATCGGTAACCCCACTCTCGAAAGCAATAATCTGTTGGGTACGTAAAGCAATCTTCGCGGCCGATTCTGTTGGCAGTGAAAGTGCTTCATCATATCCGTTGGTATGCAAAGATTGGGTACCGCCTAAAACCGCAGCCATGGCCTGGTTACTTACCCTGATTACGTTATTTAAGGGTTGTTGTGCAGTTAATGTTGAGCCGCCGGTTTGTGTATGGAATCGCAGCATCTGGGCTTTTTCGTCTGTTGCACCTAAATCTTTGGTAATTTTGGCCCACATCCGCCTTGCTGCCCTGAATTTGGCAATCTCTTCGAAAAAATTATTGTGGCAGTTAAAGAAGAACGATAAACGTTTGGCAAAAACATTAATATCCAAACCTTTGTCTAACGCGGCTTTAAGGTAAGTTTTTCCATTGGCTAATGTAAAAGCGAGTTCCTGCACCGCTGTTGAACCTGCCTCCCGGATGTGGTAGCCTGAAATGGAAATGGTATTCCACTTGGGCACTTCTTTGCTGCAGAACTCAAAAATATCGGTAATTAACCGCATAGATTGCTTGGGCGGGTAAATATAGGTCCCCCGGGCGGCGTATTCTTTTAATATATCATTCTGGATAGTGCCCGAAATTTGTTTCAAATCTGCCCCCTGCTTTTTTGCGAGAGCAATATACATGGCCAATAAAATGGAAGCAGTAGCATTGATAGTCATCGAGGTGGTGATATCTTTCAGCTGAATACCATCAAACAGAATCTCAATATCTTTTAACGAATCGATGGCTACCCCAACCTTCCCTACTTCCCCATCAGCCATTTCATGATCGGAATCATAACCAATCTGTGTAGGGAGATCAAATGCAACCGATAAACCTGTGGTTCCCTGAGCCAATAAATAATGATAACGCTTGTTCGATTCTTCGGCGGTAGAAAAACCGGCATACTGCCTCATGGTCCACAAACGGCCACGGTACATATCTTTTTGGATCCCCCTGGTAAAAGGAAATTTGCCAGGGCGCTCATCCATCGGCTTTGCCTCGGTGTACAGCGGCTTAATTTCAATGCCCGAAGTGGTGGTATGTTTTTTATCGCTCATATATTTGGTTTATTGGTTCATTAGCCATTAGTTCATTTGGACGGACATGTTGTATATGTGGTTAATTGTTGGAACTGTTTAATTGGTTAACTGCCGCCATTGGTTAATTGCTGAAACTGGTTAATTGGTTAACTGTAAATTAGCTATGGAACGGATTTCAATTAACCGATTTAAACAATTAACCAGTTAACCTTTCTTAAAACAATTAACCCTAAAATAGCCTATGGATATCCTTCTTAATTAACTCAATGGTTAAATCGTATGGGTTTTCATTTATACTGGCCATGTGCTGTAAAATGGCTTTACTCAGTTCAATTCCGTTTGCATCAGCAGGTAAACCCTGCACCGCGTTATTGATCATCGCGATGGTATCGTCTTTTAATTTACGCACTACATTCCAGGTTACGCTATCTAGATATAACTGCTGGGTAACGTTATGCTGATACTCTGAACGAACCTCATTTAAGATGCCTGCCTGTAAAACAGCGATGCTGATGCCCTGCTGGTGTAAACGTACAAGCAGGTTTGGCGGGTTAATGCGATCGATAAATATAATTAAACGCTCGTGCGCCTGCAACCTTAAAGGTAAAATTTGCGCCCTGCTTTCTTTATTCAGTTCGATGGTTTTGAGATCGAAAAAACGTTGAATATCGCGCTTTAAAATATAATAAACGGCCATTAGCGCCGCGAAAATGCCTGCAAATAAGATCACTACATCAATTAAAATCTGTTGGGTATTCATAAGTATTGTTTAAATACGGTAATATTAACGGACCGTTAAAAGCAAAAATGTGCATTATTATTTATATTTGTAACAGATAAAATTTAAATAACATGAGCACAACAGTTGATACAGCATTTGCACCGGTTACTTTTTCGGAAGGAGCAGCTAAAGAGTTATATAAATTAAAGGATCAGCAGGAGATCGGTGAGGATTACGGATTACGCGTTGGCGTAGAGGGCGGTGGTTGCGCTGGTATGAACTACGTTTTAGGTTTCGACCAGAAAAAAGATGGCGACCAGGAATATTTCATTGACGGCATTAAAGTTTTCATGAACAAAGCACACCAGATGTACTTAATGGGCATGATGATCGACTGGCAGGATGGCTTAAACTCTCGTGGTTTTACCTTTGTTAACCCGAATGCAACCAGCACCTGTGGCTGTGGCACGAGTTTCTCGGCATAAATAAAATATTATTGTAACATATAGTGCGGTCCCCTTGTCTAAACATCGGGACTTTTTTTATTTTTACACATAAAGGTTTAAGGCAAAAGGTGTAGGGTGTAAGGTTTAATCCCATCTTCAATACTTGATACTCAATACTTGACTTGGTACTTAATATAAATGAATTACAGAGAAAACATCAGACTGGCATTAGAATCTATTAAAGCTAACCGCTTGCGTACCATGCTAACCGCTTTAATTATTGCCATCGGTTTAATGGCCTTAGTTGGGATTTTAACCACGCTTGATGCTGTAAAGAAAAGTATGACGGATGCTTTTAGTAGCATGGGTGCCAATTCATTCACGATCAGGAACCGGGGTACGGGAATCAGGATTGGAAATGGTAAAAGGCCAAAACCTTTCAAGGCGATCCGTTATGAGGATGCGGTGAAGTTTAAAGATAGCCTGAATACTCCGGCTACTGTTGCGGTAAGTGTTTTTGCCAGTGGTGGTTCTACCGTGAAATACGGCAGTTTAAAAACCAATCCCAATATCAATGTACAGGGGATTGATGAAAATGGCTTAGCCTCGCAGGGTTTAAATCTTTCACAGGGAAGAAATTTTAGTGTTTCTGAAATACAGTTGGGAAGCAATGTTTGTATTGTTGGTGGAGAAGTAGTTGAAAAACTATTCAAAGATGCCGACCCGTTGGATAAACTAATTAATGTTGGTAACAACCGTTTTAAAATTGTAGGCATACTGGAGAAAAAAGGATCGAGTATGGGATTTAGTGGCGATAGGGCTGTCTATGTTCCGTTGCTGAAAGCAAAACAGATTAACGCCAATGCCAATCCTTCTTATACGATAACGGTGATGGTTCCGAGCAATGAAATGCAGGAAAATATCATTGGTGAGTCGACCGCTTTGTTCAGGAATATCCGTAAGGTAAAGGTGAACGAAACCAATAACTTCGAAATCACAAAGAGTGATGCCATAGCCCAAACTTTATTCGAAAACCTGGCTTTTGTTGCCATTGGTGGTGTAGCGATTGGAATTATTACGTTAATCGGTGCTTCCATCGGCTTAATGAATATCATGCTGGTATCGGTAACGGAACGTACCCGCGAAATTGGGATCCGTAAGGCCATTGGTGCCAATCCAAAAGTAATCCGTCGTCAGTTTTTAATTGAGGCAGTAGTAATCTGTTTAATGGGTGGCGTATTTGGTATTTTCCTCGGGATTGTTTTAGGTAACCTGATTTCCCTTGCCATGGGTGGTTCATTCTTAATTCCATGGCTGTTTATTATCGGCGGCTTTGTGCTTTGCGTGCTGGTAGGCATCTTATCAGGATATTACCCAGCTAAAAAAGCTTCGAGACTGGATCCGGTAGAGGCGTTGAGGTACGAATAGGGAGGGGTTAATTGGTTCATTAGTCAATGGTCTATTAGTTAAGGTCCGGGATATGGCATAGTTCACAGGTTAATTGGTTGATAGTTCATGGTTGATAGCCTGGATGGGTATTCGGTTAAATTGAACGACAATGACCGTTAGGGCTATTGGCAATTTGCAAACCAATGAACTAATGGCAAATGAACAAATGAACACTTCTATAGCAATGCATTATTAAGCTGATGTTGCGTAAGCAACTGCTGCATTAAGGCTGTACTGAGGCTATCTTCCAAAGCGGTGGCATGTTTTAAGTGGTGCATATCGCTGCCCAAAAAATCGACCAGGTGGTTCTCTACCATTTCTTCCGCTGTTTTTTTCGCTCCAGAACCGTAATAACCGGTTAAAGCAATCGAATTTAACTGCAACAAACAGCCTGTTTCTCTGATCTGATGGTAACTTTCGAAAGAACTATAATAGTATGGATACCTTTCGGGATGGGCCAAAACCGGCTTATAACCAGCATCCTGTATAGTTTTAATAAAATCGGGCAGGTTTTGGGGCGGATTGATGTAAGACAATTCGAACAACAGGTAATTTTCTCCAAAAGTAAGCACTTCCTTTTGTCTGATTTTCTTTTCTAAAGTTTCATCCAGGTAATATTCTGCAGCCGCATCAACTGCTAAAGCAATTTCATTTTCTTCGAGGCCTTTTCTCAAAATATCCAATCCACGGTTAATCGTATCGGGCGTATTGCGGAAATAATCGGCCATAATGTGTGGCGTAGCAATCAGTTTCTGATAACCTAAAGCTTTAAACTTTTTGGCAAGCAGCAAGGCATCTTTAAGGTTTTGTGCGCCATCATCAATCCCCGGAATGATGTGCGAGTGCATATCGGTTTTAATACCGGAGAAATTAAATTCGGGCGCTATTTTTTTCTTTTTAAATAATCCGAACATAATGATGGGTTATAATTTTAACTGATCTCCTTTGGTAAATTACTGGCTTCGGCAGCACCTGCTAATTTAGAGGAATATATTTTGAGGAGCAGTTGATTCAGATCTTCACTTAAATCGAACTGCAGATCTTCGTGCAGTTTTTTGAATTTATTAATGGTTACCGCAACCGTTTTGATGTAGTATATACTAAAAAGCATCATAAAATCGCGGTAACCAAAAATTGATTTTTTATAATCAAAAGGAATAGCATTGAGGATAAACAGTTTCAGTTCTACCTCGCCAACAGGATCTTTGGTAACTTTATAAAAGTGGTTAACCGAAGTAATCATCTTTCTTACTTTCACCAATGCCTCTTTGGCATTTAGTTTTTTAAGTTCAGCAATCTGTTCATCCACATCGGCTTTAATCCTTTCTTTCCGGTCTTCCAGATCGGTTTCGTCCTCTAATAATTTATAATGAAGGTGTTCGGTAAGCACTTTATCTTTGGCCACCAAACGCAGCAACAGCTTGTCTTTTTCTTTAACAGACAGTTCTGTAATGGCGGTTTTTAAATCTTTGTGCTCAGATAACTTCATTTAAAAAGGGTTAGCCTTAATGTATTTTTCCCACTCCCAAGCCGAGCGCATCATTTCATTGATATCGAGATTGGCTTTCCAGCCCAGTTCGTTGTTCGATTTTTGCACATCGCCATAAATCTGAACAATATCTCCTGCCCTCCTCGGACCAATTTTATAATCCAGTTTCTCACCGTTCACTTTTTCGAAGGCAGCAATAATTTCTAAAACTGAAGATCCTTTACCGGTACCGATATTAAAAACATCGTAATTACCGTTAGGGTTTCCGTTTTCTAATTTTTTAATGGCAGCAACGTGCGCCTTTGCAAGGTCTACTACGTGGATATAATCGCGGATGGCCGAACCATCTGGTGTATTGTAATCATCACCATAAACCGTAATCGGGCCGCGTTTACCAATGGCCGACTGGGTAATAAAAGGAACCAGGTTTGCAGGCACACCATTTGGCAACTCGCCAATTAAAGCAGTTTCGTGTGCACCAACGGGGTTAAAGTAACGCAAAGCAATTACATTTAAATCAGGGGTTACCGCAGCGGTTTCAGCCAAAATTTCTTCGGCAATCTGTTTGGTATTGCCATAAGGCGATTCGGCTTTCTGTACAGGTGCAGCTTCGGTTACCGGCAAAGTTTCTGGCTGGCCATAAACGGTACATGATGAAGAAAACACGAAATTAATTTTCCTGTTAAACGAGGTCAACAGGTTAATTAAACTGTAGAAATTATTCCGATAGTATTTTAAAGGTTGTTCTACCGATTCGCCAACCGCTTTATAGGCAGCAAAATGAATAATTCCGTCGATATCGTTGTGGTTTTCTGCAAATTCCTGCACGGCTTTATCATCCTGAAGATCGATTTCATGAAAATCGAACCATTTGCCGGTGATGGCATGCAGCTGGGTTAAAATCTTGATATTCGAGTTAGAAAGGTTATCGATAATTACAACTTCGTATCCTGCGTTATGTAACTCTACAGCTGTGTGCGAACCAATATATCCTGTTCCACCAGTAACTAATATTTTTGCCATTTTAACGGTTAAATGTGGTAAAATCTTTATGTTCTATTTTCTCCAAAGCCTCTGCAGGCAATGATTTAAAATATTCGTATGTAATTTTTAATCCTTCTGCACGTCCGATTTTAGGTTCCCAGCCCAGTATCTCTCTTGCCTTTGTAATATCCGGCCGGCGTTGTTTCGGATCATCCTGGGGCAGCTCTTTGTACACAATTTTCTGTGTGGTACCCGTAAGTTTGATAATTTCTTCGCAAAACTGCCTGATGGTAATTTCATCCGGGTTACCAATGTTTACCGGCTGGGCATAATCGCTCATCAATAAACGGTAAATCCCTTCAATCAGGTCATCCACATAACAGAAAGAACGGGTCTGGCTGCCATCACCAAAGATAGTTAAATCTTCTCCTCTTAGCGCCTGCCCGATAAAGGCTGGTAAAACCCGACCGTCATTCAGGCGCATTCTTGGTCCGTAAGTATTAAAAATCCTCACAATCCTCGTTTCTACCCCATGGAAAGTGTGGTAAGCCATGGTAATCGCTTCCTGGAAACGTTTTGCTTCATCGTAAACACCACGCGGGCCAACAGGATTTACATTGCCCCAGTATTCTTCGGGCTGTGGATTAACACTTGGATCGCCATAAACTTCAGAAGTGGAAGCAATCAGCATCCTTGCTTTTTTACTGCGGGCCAAACCTAAGAGGTTATGCGTACCTAATGAACCTACTTTAAGGGTCTGGATCGGGATTTTAAGGTAATCGATCGGACTTGCAGGAGAAGCAAAATGTAAGATATAATCAAGTGTACCTGGAATGTGCACAAATTTGGAAACATCGTGGTTATAAAACTCGAAATTTTCCAGTTTGAACAGGTGTTCGATATTTGCCATATCACCCGTAATCAGGTTATCCATGCCGATAACGTGATAGCCTTCTTTTATAAAGCGGTCGCAAAGGTGCGACCCCAAAAAGCCAGCTGCACCTGTAATCAATATCCGACCCCTACTCCCCGAAGGGGTATTTGTATTTATCTCGTTCATTCTTCCTTCTGTTAAAGTTGGCTTACAACTCACCCGCTGTGGGGTTATGGGGTTAATAATTTTCTACCGATACTGTTATAATAATAGCCAAGATCGATCATTTTTTGCAGATCGTATAAATTCCGGCCATCAAAAACCACTTTATTTTTTAAGATGTGATCTATTTTATCAAAATCAGGGTTGCGGAACACCGACCATTCTGTTGCAATTAGCAGGGCGTCAGCACCTTCTAAAGCTTCGTACTGGTTTCTGGCATAATTTACCTGATCGCCGATTACACCTTTTACATTGCTCATCGCCTCCGGATCGAACACGGTAACCGTTGCGCCATTTTTAACCAGCGCATCGATAATATACAAAGCCGGTGCTTCGCGGATATCATCCGTTTCCGGTTTAAAAGCCAGTCCCCATAAAGCAAAATGCTTGCCTTTAATATCGCCTTTGTAATATTTAAGTACTTTATCAACCAGGATTGTTTTTTGTCTTTCGTTAACCTCCATTACCGATTTCAGAATCTGGAAATCGTAGGCATAATCATCAGATGATTTTACCAGCGCCTGCACATCTTTGGGGAAACATGAACCGCCATAACCTACACCCGGAAAAAGAAAACGTTTACCGATACGCTCATCAGAGCCAATTCCTTTTCTCACCGCATCAACATCGGCACCTACCAGTTCGCAAAGGTTGGCGATTTCGTTCATGAAGGTAATTTTGGTGGCCAGAAAAGAGTTTGCTGCATATTTGGTCAGCTCAGAGGAACGTTCATCCATAAAAAGGATCGGGTTTCCCTGGCGCACATAAGGTGCATACAACTCGGTCATTAATTTTTTAGCCTTTTCGCTTTTGGTACCTAAAACTACGCGGTCGGGTTTCATAAAGTCGTCAACCGCTACACCTTCCCTTAAAAACTCAGGGTTCGAAACCACATCCACCTCAACCGAAGTATTTTCGGCAAAAACAGCTTTTACCTTATCGGCAGTGCCTACCGGAACGGTTGATTTATTTACGATGACCTTATATTCGGTAATGAGTTTTGAAATATCTTTTGCAGCACCTAAAATGTAAGAAAGATCGGCTGCACCATCACCTCCCGGAGGCGTTGGCAAAGCCATAAAAATAATCTGTGCTTCTTTTACGGCATCAGCAAGGTTTGTGGTAAAGGTTAACCGTTCCTGCTCGATGTTCCTGTGGAACAAAAGATCTAAACCCGGTTCGTAAATCGGCACTTCGCCGGCCTGCATCTGTTTTACCTTTGCTTCGTTAATATCAACACAAATTACATCATTTCCTGTTTCGGCTAAACAGGTTCCGGTAACCAAACCTACATATCCGGTACCAATAACGGCTATCTTCATTCTGTTTTATTTTATTTTTAGCTGCTATGGAGCAATCATCGAAGCCTTTTATTCAGTTGAATATGAAGCAAAATCCAGATGGATCCATATATTTTTAAGCTTTTTAAATATATTCCTTTTATCTTGGCACGAAGATATGAAATTACTTTACATCATCGGAATCCGGGCCTATACTTTACTCATCAGGATATTCTCATTATTTAATCCTAAGGCTAAATTGTTTATAAACGGGCGCAAAAATATCTACAACTTAATAGCACAAAAAATTAATCCTGCCGAAAAGCATATCTGGTTCCATTTTGCATCATTGGGCGAATTTGAGCAGGGCAGGCCGGTTTTAGAAAAACTGAAAACGCTTTATCCCGACAAGAAAATTGTAGTTACTTTTTTCTCGCCTTCGGGATATGAAATCAGGAAAAACTATGCGTTGGCAGATGTATTTTACCTCCCGATGGATACCGCTGCAAATGCAAAACGTTTTATCACCAGTATTAATCCTGAAATGGCCATTTTTACCAAGTACGAATTCTGGCATTTTTATTTTACGGAATTGAAAAACCGCAATATTCCATTATATGTAATTTCGGGTATTTTTAGGGAAAGTCAGGCGTTTTTTAAATGGTACGGTGGTTTTTACCGCGATATTTTAAAGTCGGTTACTTATTTCTTTGTTCAGAATCAGGAAAGTGAAAATCTTTTAAAATCCATCGGTATAAATCATGTAACCATCAATGGCGATACGCGTTTCGACCGTGTTTACGAAAATGCGCAAACACCAAAGCAACTCCCCGTTATCGAAAATTTTATTGGCAATTCGCCAACCTTGATTTGCGGAAGTACCTGGCCGGAAGATGAAAAAATATTATCGGTTTTACCGGAAAAATATCCTGACTGGAAGTTTATTATCGCCCCACATGAGATTCATGAAGGCCATATCGAAAGCATAGAGAAACAGTTTTCAGTTAACAGTGTGCGGTTTTCAGTTTTCAGTTCTCAGCTCTCAAATCTGAAATCTCAAATCTTAATCATCGATAACATCGGCATGCTTTCTTCCCTGTATCAATATGGAAAAGTGGCCTATATTGGCGGCGGTTTCGGAACGGGTATCCATAATACTTTAGAGGCTGCAGCCTTTGGGTTACCGGTAATTTTCGGACCTAAATATGATAAATTTCAGGAGGCGAAAGATTTAATTGCCATTGGTGCAGCAAAGAGTATCAGCTCAACCGACGAATTAATCAATGCTTTTGAAAGTTTTGCGGAGGATAAAAATGCTGCTGACCTGGCCAGGAAATATGTAACAGATAAAAAAGGGGCAACCGGTCAGATAGTTTCGATGATTACGAAAGCAGACCGGCCTTAGCAATTTCTTCCACGATTTCAGGAATACTTTGATCGATGGATACCGTAAATACATCTGTTTCATCGGCCTGTGGTTCTTCAAGCGTTTCGAACTGGCTCTCCAGTAAACTGGAAGGCATGTACTGATGCGAACGCTTTGTAATCCGATCGTGGATCAGATCAAAACTTCCTTTTAAATATACAAAGCGGATGGACGCATTATCTTCCCGAAGCAGATCGCGGTATGATTTTTTTAATGCAGAACAGGCAATAATGCAGGTGGTACCGTGTGCGGCGTGCTCGCGACCAACTTTAGCAATCAGCTGTAACCAATCTAAACGGTCGGCATCTGTTAAAGGGATTCCGGCAGCCATTTTATCTACATTCCGTTGCGAATGCAGGTTATCGCCATCTATAAATTCGGCATTCATCTTTGGAGCTAAAGCCCTTCCGATAACCGTTTTACCACTTCCAGAAACGCCCATTAAAATGATAAAATTCGCCATTTCTAAATCTAAAATTATTTAACCATTCCGGCAAGTGCCTCAATAAACACCGGGCTATCGTTCAGGCTTTCTACCAGCTGAACATGTTCGCCACCCAATGCTTTAAATTCTTCGTGGTATTCTACAGTGATTTCGTAAAGGGTTTCCAAACAATCGGCCACAAAAGCCGGACTGAACACCAGCAAACGCTTTTTACCTTCGGCAGCTAGTTTCTTCAATACATCAGTAGTATATGGCTGTACCCAGGGCTCTTTACCTAAACGCGATTGGAAACAAACAGTATATTGATCTTTAGACAGGTTTAATTCTTTTGCAATTAACCTGGCTGTATCGTGCCCCTGGGCTGAATAGCAGAATTTATTGGTGTCGTTCAAAGTCTGGCAGCAATCGGCACTTTTTAAACAATAACTTCCGGTATGATCGCATTTTAATAACTGACGCTCAGGCAAACCATGGAAGCTGAACAATACATGATCATAGCTTGCTACATTGTGCTTTCTGGCATTTTCAGCAAAAACTTTAATCATCAAATCATTATCATGAAATGAATTTACAAACGATATCGGCGGAACGGTTGGCCATTTACTCACCAGCTCCATTACCAGTTGCATTACCGAACCGGTACTTGCTGAAGCATATTGCGGAAACATCGGAATCACCTGGATGCTTTCTACCAAACCTGCTTTTAAATTGGCAAGGGCCGATGCAATGGATGGACTTTGATAACGCATCGCCAGTTCTACATGGTAATCGTCGCCAAGCCTTTCCTGCAGCATTTTAGCCTGCAACCTGCTGTAGAACAACAACGGAGAACCGTTTTCATTCCAGATTTCTTTGTATAATTTAGCGGTTTTAGGGCTACGGAAAGGCACGATGATACCTTTTACCAACAAAGTCCTGTTTAACTTCGGAATATCAATTACCCTTTCGTCCATTAAAAACTGATCCAAGTATTTTTTAACGTCGGCAGTTGCCGGACTATCAGGTGTTCCTAAGTTTACCAGTAAAATTCCCTTTTTGCTCATTTAATACAATATATGTTACGTGGCGCAAATATCGCCTTTTTATTGTTTTTTACCTATGGTAAAAATGTGATAGAGAACATTTTTTAGTCAAAAAAACCTGTATTCAGTCACTTCCGAAGTTTTAATGGTACCAACACAAAGGAAACTCCGGAAGTTTTAGGGTAAATGTCTGTTGGTGGCATCTTACACAACGAATATACATGAAAGCTTCCTTCAGCAGGTGGCAACCAATCATGAGGGTCATGAAAGCTTCCTGCAATGTGCAGCGACAAATCATGAGTATCATAAAAGCCTCCTGCAGTACGCAGCGACAAACTATGAGGGTCATGAAAGCCTCCTGCACTGTGCAGCGATAAATCATGAGTAATCTCCGGATTGACACGGTTAAACTTCATTAACGCACCGTAAAAACAGGCTAAATCTTTTTCAACAGGAGAAAGAATTGATTGTATCATTAGAAAAGCAAATACAGAAACCCTGTTTAAGTATAGTCCTGCCTTGCCTGCAATCTTTTTGGGACCGGTAATACATTTTTAACATTTATGCCACAAAAAGGATTTTCGTACAGTCAGGTTTATGAACATGGTTTTGTGCAGGTTTCGAACGTTTTTAAACCTGAGAACAACTAAGTGAAGTCGCTCGTTATCATGCAGGAATATGAGTTTATTCTTTTGCTTTATAAAGCTGCCACCAGGGCATTGCCGGTTTTTGATGATGCTCTAAGTGGTACCCAAAAAAGTAGCAGGTAATAAAAGCAATAAAATGGTTTTTCGGTAAAGTGGTAGCATGGTATTCGTTATCGTGTTCACCTTTGTGTGGTAAATAGGTACCAAAATAGAACAACTGGAAAGTGCTTAATAATGATGGAAGAACCCAAAACAACAACAAATTTCGTTCATCTACCCAGATTTTGAGCACATTATAAGCCACAGCCATAATAATTAACTGGATTACCGTAACATAATTTAGCATAAAGCGGAAATACCATTTCCAAAAACCATGTGGTGCAAAATCAGGATCTTTTTCGGTATGTACATGGCGGTGATGCTGGTGATGTTTAGCATACAAACGATTATAAAAGAAACCTGCATACAAAAAAACAGCAAGGTAACCGATAAAATTATTTGCTTTTTTGTTTGGAGATATGGTGCCGTGCATGGCATCGTGCGCAGTGATAAACAAACCGGTGTAAAGATGCATCTGTACAAAAACCATCAGGTAAACCAGTGGATTGTTCCAGTTAAAATGCCAGTTTAACAGAAAAAAAAGAGAAATAAACCAGCAGGTAATTACGGTTAACGCAACCAGGATTCCGGTATGTGGGTTTATCTTTTTCAATTTATATTACTATATGACCGTCGTCTCGAGCGAAGTGCAACGAAGTCGAGAGATCTATGAAAGCAGATCTCTCTCCCGAATATTCGGGACGTTCCAGTCGAGATGACGATCCTAATATATAAATCTATCATTATTACTTATTCAGATTTTCTTACAATCTAATACTGCTCCAGCGCTGCCTTTACCTTCTCCATTAACCACATCGGTGTTGAAGTAGCTCCACAAATACCTACTTTATCATTTTCGTTAAACCAGGCCTGGTCCAGCTCTTCTACATTAGAAATGAAGTACGAATTGTCATTGTGTTTTTTACAAACATCGTAAAGTACCTTTCCGTTCGACGATTTTTTGCCCGAAACAAAAACGATACGATCGTAATGGCCTACAAAATCTTCAAGTTCCTCGTAACGGTTAGATACCTGTCTGCAAATGGTATCATTCGCTTTAACTTCGTAGCCACGGCTCAATAATTCATCTTTAATGTGGTAGAATTTATCTGTGCTTTTGGTGGTTTGGCTATATAAAGTGAATTTAGCAGGAAGCTCAACGTTATCTAATTCAGCTAAATCCTGAAAAACGATTGCCTTGCCATCTGTTTGCCCTTGCAAACCAATTACCTCGGCATGCCCATGTTTCCCAAAAATAAGCACCTGCTCGTCATCATCGTGCGAGTTTTTGATCCTGTTCTGCAGTTTCAGTACCACAGGGCAGGAAGCATCTATTAAAGTCAGGTTATTTTCTAAGGCCAGTTGATAAGTTGAAGGTGCCTCGCCATGCGCCCTGATTAACACTTTTTCATCACGCAGGTTTTTTAATACTTCGTGATCAATTATTTTTAATCCGCGGTTGGTTAAACGCTCTACCTCTTCATCATTATGCACAATATCGCCGAGGCAATATAAATAACCTTCGTTATCCAAAATATCTTCGGCCATTTCTATGGCATACACTACGCCAAAGCAGAAGCCTGATGATTTATCGATGTTAACCTGTAAATTTAAACTGCTCATTTATGTTTAGGATTAGTTATTTATCGTCATAATGTCCCTTTGCAGAAATTACAAATACTGTAATAATCTCTTCATCGATTCTATAGACTAACCTATCTTTTTTATTTATTTGTCCTGACCAATATCCAGAAAATCCGAATTTTAATTTTTCAGGCTTACCAACACCTGATGCCGGATGGATACTTAATTCTATAAAAATTGCCGGAGTTTTTTTATGGAAGCTTTATCGCCTGATTTAAGGATAGCCGCCAGTTGCGTTTTTGCCTGATCGGTAATATCTACAAAATACTTTCCCATATATTCTGAACATCTTTAACCCTTGTTAAACGTCCATTTTTTATATCCTCTTCTCCTTTAGCTATTTCATTTATAAATGCCTGACTGTAGCTTTTTTCTTTTTTAAAAGTTACGTTCAAGGCTTGTAACACGGCCTCAACTGCCAAAAGTTGCTTTTTAGTTTTAGGCTGTACGATTAGTGTTTCCATATTATAAAGTTAATTAAAATACTACAACAAAATTAAGCAAAAATATTTGCTCCGGTTGTCATGTATAAGACAACAAAAAAGATTAACTGCGAAACGAACATCACTGTACCGATATATTTCTGCTGTTTTAAACCCAGGGCGTAATAAAATTTCAACAAAATTACTGAAACAATAAACCAGGCCACATAATTTTGAACGGGGATTTCGTGCCAGTCCCAATGCCAGTAATCAAATTTCATGGCTACCGGTTCTAAAAAGAAATCGAAACCAACAAGTATAAGCGCACCGGTAAGCGATGCTAAAATGCTGTTTCTCACTTTCATACTTTTAAGCATCTGGCCCACGCTAAAAATCAGAATTACCCAGTTTACGCCCATAAGTAAAGGCACCGCAGCAATTTTATAACCTAAGGTATTGCCGTAATAATAACTGCCGAATATCTTTCCGGTGCTTACGCCTAAAACCTCGACCAAAAAGCCACAGAGAAAAACGCCTGAAACAAATAACAGTAACCGTTTAACATCTGCGTTATAGGCAAAAACAATTACGGCAAACATCAATAGCAAATGAAAAGGAACCAGTTTGATAAAGTATGGTTGTGCAACCGGGATTAAAAAGCCAAGCAAACCAACCAAATGAAAAACGATAATAACTGCAACTGCAATCTTTTTAACCTTTAAATCGTTCTGATCGTTCTGCCCTTCCATGTGCCTGTTTTAAAAATATGCTTTGTTATAGAGATGATTGATATGATTAAGAAGAACAACATCTGAAATGGATGTAGAATCAGGTTTATCAAAACATTTTGCCCCGATAAAAAAGAGATCATAATTCTGCTCAATACTATTAAAGTTAATGGTAATACAAGTAAAGCAATATTAAAGTTTAAAATTAAAATTACCGGTCCTATGGTTACCAAAAGCTGGTAAAATAGTAATATTATGATGTTATTACCAAAACCTGCAAGTAAATTTTTACCAAAGCCATTTAAGCTTTCACCTAAGTTTTTATACATCCTGCAATAGATCAGTCCGTTGGCCAAAAGCGCTTCGGCATTTAATTTTTCCTGTTTTACCAGTTTCATAATTTCCACATCTTCCACAACCTGGCGTTTAACCTTTTCGTGCCACTGGTTTTCCTGATATAAATTGGCATTAAAAAACATGCATTGTCCGCTGGCCGCCGCAAATGCCGGATTTTTTGAAAGTTTAACCAAACGCAGGGGCAATAAATTTAGCAGGATAAAATGCATCAGTGGAACGGTTAAGCGCTCACCTATCGATTTCATGGTTTGGTTGGTAAAAACACTTAGTAAAGCAAGGTTTCCAACTTCCATCCTCGCAATTAAACTGTTAATCAATCCCCTTTTGATGGATTCATCAGCATCTATAAAAAGGAAATATTTACCTGAAGCCAATTCACTTAGCTGATGACAAGCATAGTTTTTACCCAGCCAGTCTGGCGGAAGTTCCTTTCCCTTTACCACCTTAAACTGCGGGTTAGTAAGGCAAAAATCCTCAACTATGGTAAAGGTATTATCGCTACTGTTATCATCTAAAACGATAACTTCGTAATTGGTGTAATCCTGATCTTTTATGGAAACGAGCAGTTCGCGTATATTTTCGGCTTCATTACGGGCAGGAATTAAGATCGAAACTTTATCATGGTAATGTTTAACCACCCGCGGCAATTTCGGATTGGAAAGGAAATTAAATACAGTAACCGAAAACCTGATCACCAGGAAAATTAAAACCGCGTAAATAAAAATTGTCATTCAATAATCTGATTTTGTTTAACAACCGATTGATCGTAATGTTTATTATAGGCGCTTTTTAACAACTGCAAGCTTACGTATTCTTCATTTTCCCAATGTTGCAGATAAGTATAAGCTGATGGCTTCCTCTTTGCAAAATAATCGATAAAAGTAGCTGCAAAAATAATGTTAATCTTTTTCTGACTGGCATTGATCATTTGCATTACTCCTTTTTCAAAGCTGATATTTTTCAGATGGTTAGAATACAGTTTGCCCTGAGGAAAAACCAACACAAGGTTTGCAGGATCATCTAACAGTTTACCTGCATAATCTAATGTTGCCAATACATCTTTTCCTTTGTTTTCGGCCGCGAAAGCACCGAGATATTTCAGAAAACCTACTTTATTATAATTTTCGGCATTCACTAAAACATGAAACTGTTTTTTAAAAACTTTTTTGTTGATGTAAAACAGGAAAAAGCCATCCCACCAGCTAAAATGATTGGCTAAAACCAATATAGAAGCATCTGATTTAACTTCAATCTGGTCGTAATTGAACGCAGCAAAATCTTTTTTGATGATAAACTGGATGTACCAGGAGAAAAAGTTAAAGATCAGGTTATTTTTTCTCGGATGATACATGTCGGGAAATTGCAAAAAATTGGGCTTAATTGCAAATTTTGGTACAGTTGTAGGTTAAAAAAGCTATCATTGGATAGTTTTCATTAAAACGGGTCGTCATCCCGACTGAAGCGTAGTCCCGAACTTTCGGGAGAGAAATCTATCAGACAGATTTTCCGGCTACGTTGCACTCTGCTCGAAATGGCGGTAACTCGGAGGGAAACTGTCTAATTATGAAAATTTCGATTATAGAAAAAAATTTCCCATTCTACTTCTTCCATCTTACATCCTCACTAGCTCAGATAAACCCTGTCTTCTTCGCCTTCCACATCCATTACCACATCAACATGTTCTTTTAAAATAGTGGCCAGTTCAAGGCCAACAAAATCAGTTGCGATAGGGAAAATTTTATGGCTACGGTCTACCAAAACTACGGTTCGTATTTTTTTATGTGGGGTATTTAAGAAAACGCCCAAGCCATAAGCTAAAGTTTTACCGCTGTTCAGCACATCATCCACAATAATGATCACTTTATTTTTCCAATAACTTTCATCCAGATCGGTTGAAGCAACCAGTTTGCTGCTTTCTTTTTGCAGATCGATGCGCAGTAAGGTTAATTTAAAATCAGAGATTTTTTTCAGCACCTTTTCTAATCTTAGTGCCAATTTGTAGCCACGGTCCCAGATACCGGCCAGTACAATTTCTTTCTCATTCAGGTTATCTTCCAAAATCTGATAAGCGATACGGTCTATTTTCTGCTGAATCTGTTTCTTGTTAAGAATAAGTAATTGCGATGCCATTGTATAAAAAGGATTGAATACAAAAAGAACGATTTTAAGGCTGAAATTCAAACTATTTGAAAAATAATTTCGATTGTTTGCAACGTTTCAGGCAGAGATGCGTCTAATGAATAACCAAAACACAAAATCACGAAACATCATTCCGCAGAACATTTGCGAAAAGATAGCTTCACAATCATTTAACGAAATACAATTATGAAAATCCTTATTAAATCATCCGCCATTTTATTTATAGTGGTTACCAGCTACATGGCTAAAGCACAGGATACGAAAAGTTTCCCGGTAAAAAATTTCAGTAGTATAGGTGTAAGCAGCGGAATAGATTTATACCTCACCCAAGGCAATAGCGAAAGTGTAAGCATTAAATCGGATGCGGAAACCTTAAAAGATATTATTGTTGAGCAAAATGGCAACAATGTTAACATCAAATTCAGAGATGGCATTAAATGGAGCGGAATGTTTAAAAACCGCGAAATTAAAGCTTATGTAAACTTTAAAACATTAAATGCACTGGCTGCATCAGGCGGATCGGATGTATTTACCCAAAACCAAATCAAAACTGATAAGCTTGCCATCCGTTCTTCTGGTGGTTCTGACTTAAAATTAACAGTAGTTTGTAACGACCTTACCGTACAATCGAGTGGTGGCAGCGATATTGATTTAAAAGGTAAAGCTGAAAATATGACCATCCAATCGAGCGGAGGCAGTGATATTGATGCTTACGAACTGATTACTGAATACGCAAAAGTGCAGGCTTCCGGCGGTTCTGATGTAAATGTACATGTAAATAAAGGCCTGGAAGCGGCAGCAAGTGGCGGTGGCGATGTGAGCTATAAAGGAAATGCTTCGCTTAAGAAAACATCCAACTCTAAGAGCGGCGATGTACACCACGTAAATTAAGACTTTAGTTTAGTTAATGATAACTCGCCGCTTTGTGGATGCAAAGCGGCGTTGTCTTTATAAAAGGATTTTTACAGACGGTACTTTATACGCACCAAATTCCAACCTCTGACTTTCCGACTTGAGACTAAAGACTTTAAACTAAAAAACTACCTTCTACCTTTTTTGTACGGATAGTAAATAAAGTTTGCACCTTCAGGAACAATTACGAATACACACATAAAATCCTCTGGCTTTTTATAAACCTTTAAAAAGGGTTCTTTTCTTTCCTTACTGATAATTCCTTTTTCTACAAATTCTTCTAATGTAGAAGCCTGGATGGTCCAATCGGTATTGAGTTCTTCCTTATTTAAAATCATTTCGCCAATATTTACCTCATGTTGATGAGCAATAAAAATCGGGTGAGCGGAAATGCCTTCAACCATGATTTCGATGGCTACTTCCTTAATCGCGTCAGCATAAAACTCCAGGTCTTTTTCTAAACTTACCAGCGGACTTTCCTGTTTCTTCTGCGGTTCTCTGCTATCTTCCGGTGTTGCGTGTAATAACTCTTCTCTATCCATACCTAATTAAATTATTGAATTTTGAATGAATGAATGTTTATAAGCAGTTAGCCCATTCTTTAATTCAATCATTGTCTCATTCAATCGTTGTCTCATTCAATCAATTATTGTTATTTAACTTTAACAATACCACGTTTTCTACATGTTGCGTGTGCGGAAACATATCAACTGGTTTAATGCGAACAACATCGTATTTTTCTTTTAACAGTTCCAAATCGCGGGCCTGTGTAGCGGCATTACAACTTACATACACAATCTTTTCTGATTCCATTTCCAGTAAACGTTGTACTACATCAGCATGCATCCCGGCACGTGGCGGATCGGTAATTACCACATCAGGCTTACCGTGTGCTAAAATGAATTCAGCAGTCAGGATATCTTTCATATCTCCGGCATAAAAGATTGTATTATCAATCCCGTTCAGCTCAGAGTTAAACTTTGCATCTTCAATAGCCGTTGGCACATACTCTACCCCTACCACCTGTTTCACATTTTTTGCAATAAAATTTGCAATGGTTCCTGCACCGGTATATAAATCGTAAACCAGTTCGTCACCTTTAAATCCGGCAAAATCCCTTGTAATTTTATAAAGTTCGAAAGCCTGTTCAGAATTGGTCTGGTAAAAAGATTTTACCCCGATTTTAAAGCGGACTACATCCTCACCTGTTAGTCCGGCAGGCATTTCTTCAAAAATATGATCGCGACCTGAGAACAATACTACCTCCTGATCGAAAATGGTATCGTTTTTCTTTTGGTTAACAATATATAAAAGTGAAGTAATCTGAGGGAATTCGGTTTTAAGGAAATTCATTAAGCCATCCACCTGTGCTTGCTCCGGATAAGCGAATACCACCGCCACCATCACTTCGCCCGTAGTAGATGTACGGATAATCAGGTTACGTAAAACACCTTCGTGGTTGCGTAAATCGTAAAAAGACAGACCATTTTCCAATGCATATTTACGTACCGAATTTCTGATAGAATTGGAAGGTTCATCCTGAAGATAACAATGTTCGATGTCTAAAATTTTATCGAAACGTAACGGTACGTGAAAACCCAATGCATTCATATCGAAATCTTCGTCGCGCTCCACATCAGTTTTCTCCAGCCAGCGTTTGTTAGAGAAAGTAAATTCAAGTTTATTGCGGTAATACCTGTTTTTTTCTGAACCTAAAATCGGTTCCGTATTAGAGGTGTCTATTTTACCAAGGCGTTGTAAAGCAGCCTCAACATTTTTTTGTTTAAATTTCAATTGAGCATCGTAACCCATGTGCTGCCATTTGCAACCACCACAGGTTCCGAAATGAGGACAAAAAGGATCGGTACGCAATGCAGATTTTTCATGCAACTGCTCAATAATCGCTTCCGCAAAATTCTTTTTCTTTTTGGTCAGGCGTACATCAACTACGTCGCCAGGAACGGCTTTGTCAACAAAAATAACCAATTCGTCGGCTTTGCCAACACCTTTTCCTTCTTCAGCAATATCGATTATTTGTACGTTTGGAACTATTGTTACCGTACCGGGTTTTCTTCTACTCATTATTTTGCAAAGATAAGGCAAAAGGCTGAAAGACTAAAGTGGAAAGCTTAGGTCAGAATGAATACAAATAATTCAGTTGAACAAGACTTAAAGTGGAGGGTAAAGAACTTGAAGATTAAAGTCCCCAATATAAAAATTCAAACAATATTATCCTGATCGAACCAAGATTTGTCCGTTTTTAAAATTCAGATGTTAAAATTATTTTCCGAAAAATTTAAATGCTGCTCCCCAGAAGCCATCTAACCAGTTAAATTTTAGGTCAAATTTTTCATCTACCTGTACAGAAAACTCTAATATTTCTTTGCTCATGATAAAAAACCTATCTATTTAAGCAATAATACAAAATTCATACCGAAAACTAAAATGGTACAGATTAATTTTGTGTTAATTTTACATCAAAGGGTAAATGCGTACCTTATTTTAAAACTAAGTTATAATAGCTCTGATTTTCAGTAATTTATTTGATAAATAAATATAAATCCGTAACTTAATATATCATTCACATAAAAATGGAGGTTCATTATGAACGTTATCCGTAAAATTGAATATTGGGGAGATGTTCATCACTCGAAATGGCTGGATTATCTGCGCATTATCCTTGGCCTTGTCATTTTTGGAAAAGGTGTATCTTTTATCAGCGACACCTCGGTACTCCAGAATATGATCACACAAAACAATGTATTTGGTTTTTCAGGGATGTTGATCAGTGTAGCCATTCATGTTGTGGCCTTTGCACATTTGGTTGGCGGTATTTTGATTACCCTGGGCCTGGTTACTCGCTTTGCCGTGGTCATCCAGATCCCGATCTTACTATTCGCTGTGTTTTTTATTAACCTTACCCCGGGTTTCTCTACGCCAAATTCGGAATTGTGGTTTTCGGTACTCGTGTTGTTTCTGCTCATTATGTTCTGGGTGGTAGGTTCGGGCCCGTTATCTGTTGATGAAGGATTAAAAAACAAAATAGGAAAGCGTTACGCTTAACCAACATTAAATATTCTTAGTATCTTTCGTTTTTATACAGAATCATGAAAACGAAGATACTTTTTATACTGCTTTTTGCGGGATTGTCGGGTTACGCTCAAACCTCTACCGACGATTATTTCAAATTAACACGTACAGGTTTTAACGAAAAAAACGCTTATGAAACCACCGCTTTCGTAGAAAAATATTTTCGTGTGCCCGGTAATACAGGCTTCAATGCGAGCATTCATTATGTGGAAAACATCCTTAAAAAAGCTGGTTTTGTAGAACAGAAACAAAACGAATTTGAAGCCCCATTAACTTATCGCATCGAAAAAAGAGCGATGAAAAACAATACCTGGGAGCCTGTTGATGCCAATATTGATATTTTAGGAGAAACCCAGCCACTCATTTCTTTTAAAACCAACCGCAATATGATTCCGATTAATTGCGGTTCAACCGCTGTTGGTGGCGTTACAGCCAATGTTGTTTTTATTGAGAAAATAAATCAAGCGGAAATAGAAAAAATAGACCTGAAAGGGAAAATCCTGTTTTCAGAAAACAATCCATCACGATTACTTCAAATTGCTGCCAAGGCAGGCGCAATTGGTGTTTTAGGTTATTCGATGCCAAAGTACACCCAGCCAGAAGTACATCAAACTTCCATTCAGTTTGGAAGCATGAAAGCCAATAGTGAAGTTTGGACTTTGCTTCTTTCTTACGCTGCTAAAGAAAAGTTAAAAGCAGCCTGTTTAAAAGGCGAAACGAAATTGAAAGTAAACATCCAGACTAAAATTTACCCTTCAGAAGAATTAACCATTGTAGCAAATGTTAAGGGCAGTGTAAACCCTACCGAGCGTTTTGTATTCAGTGCACATGTACAGGAGCCAGGGGCGAACGATAATGCGAGCGGAGTGGGTACATTAGCTGAGATGGCGAGGCTAACTGCAGAATTATTTCAGTCAAAAAAGATCAGTCCGAAGCGTACTTTAACCTTTTTATGGGGTGACGAAATTGTATCTACGACACGATATATTACGGAAGATACCACCCGCGCTAAAGGCATTTTATGGGGAATGAGTTTGGATATGGTTGGCGAAGACACCAAAAAAACAGGTGGTTCTTTTCTGATTGAAAAAATGCCTGATCCATCTGCTATCTGGACAAGGGGAGCAGATAAACATACCGAATGGGGCGCTGGCGATTTTGGAGAAAAAGACCTTTTCCCACATTATTTTAACGATTTTATTTTCGACATCTGCAAGGCACAGGGAAAATTTGCGAACTGGACAGTTAACTATAACCCTTTTGAAGGCGGTAGTGACCATACGCCATTTTTACAGCATAAAATTCCGGGATTATTGATGTGGCACTTTACGGATGTATTTTACCATACTGATAATGACCGGATTGATAAAGTTTCGGCCACAGAAATGAAAAACGTTGGCATAAGTGGTTTAACTGCAGCTTATACTTTAATTTCTGCTGATGAAAACACAGCTATAGCTACTGTTTCGCAAGTGAAAGCAGACGCCTTAATTCGCTTAAAAACTGAATTTGAATTGAGCAGAAAAGCCATTGCCGATGGAAAAGCCGCAAATGATGAGAAACATATTATCGAAGTTTGGTGCAAATGGTATATTGATGCTTTAGCAACCATTAATAAAATGCCTGTAAAACCAGAAACCACCAGAGTAGGTTCAGCCATTAAATTTGCCACCAACGAGATTGAAAAGCAAACGAAAGTGTACCTGGATGAGTTGAAGTAGTTTAGTTTTTATAGTTGATTAAATTAACCACTACTTTAACCATCATCTCTTTTTCTTTAGGATCGCTTTCTGCAATGAGTAAGGTAAGCGCAACCAGTGCATTATCGGCAATTCTTTTTGTACCATCTTCGCGATAGAGCATTTTGTTTTTATCCAGAAACCAGACAAATAAAAAGGCAGCGATCCGTTTATTTCCATCAGAAAATGAATGGTTTTTTACGACGAAATATAATAGATTGGCCGCCTTTTCTTCCATACTCGGATAAAGTTCTTCTCCATCAAATGTTTGATAAATGGTGTATAATGAACTTTTAAATGATTGGTCTTTTTCATTGCCAAAAAGTTTGCTTCCACCAAATTTTACCCTCAAATCATCTATGGCTTCAAGTGCAGAATCGTAATCTATTTTAAAATCGCCTTTATGGTTAGAAACTTCATTTTCCAGTTGTTGATGGTCGTAACGATCAAGAACATCTAAAGCATAAACATAGTCTGTAAGAATTTTAAAAGTATCCTTTAGCTCATCATTATTAAGCAAGTGGTTGTTTTGAACAGTAGCAACCAATTTAATCGCCTGCTTTAATTCTATAAGTTGCTGGGTTTGTTCCTGTAATTTTTTATGATTTAAGGCATAACCTTTTATCAGATAATCTTTTAAAATCTGATTGGCCCATATGCGGAATTTTGTTCCCTCAACAGATTTTACCCGATAGCCAACCGATATAATTACATCTAAAGAATAAAATTCGATTTCTCTGTTAACTGATCTATTGCCTTCTTTTTGAACTGTCAAGGATTTCTTGACAGTTAAACTTTTATTCAGTTCATTTTCATTAAATATATTCTTAATGTGGAGACTTATATTCTGCTTAGTCTTATTAAAAAGCTGTTGCATCTGCTGTTGGGTAAGCCAAACAGTATCATTACCGAAAGCTACTTCTATTGCCGGCAGCCCCTCTTCATTTTTATAAATTATAATTTCATCTTTTGTCATTGCCTTAAGTTAGTAAAATATTTATTCTATTTTCGCATTATGCCTAAACCAAAAGCCATAGTTATCGGTGCCGGAATTGCGGGAATTGCATCTGCTATCCGCCTCGCCGTAAAAGGTTATGAAGTTGATGTTTTCGAAGCCAACTCAAAACCCGGGGGCAAACTGGGTGAAATAAAAATGAATGGTTTCAGGTTTGATGCCGGCCCGAGCCTGTTTACCATGCCACAATATGTGGATGAACTTTTTAAACTGGCAGGTAAAAATCCTGAAGATTATTTTAAATACATCAAACTAAAAGAAGTTTGCCGTTATTTTTATGAAGATGGTTTAAGGCTAAGTGCCAGCTCCGATCTTGATAAATTTGCAAAAGACATAGAAGAAAAAACAAATTCAACTGCAGCAGAAGTCCAGCGATATTTAAAAAAAAGCGAAACGATCTACGAGGTTACCCATCGGGTATTTTTAGAAAGAAGTTTGCATAAACTTAAAAGCTACCTGCACTGGGATACTTTAAAATCGACCTTTCGTTTTGGTCAGATTGATGCCTTTAGAACACAGGCGAAAGCCAACCAATCAATTTTTAAAGATGACCGGATTACGCAGCTTTTTAACCGTTATGCTACCTACAACGGTTCAGACCCCTATCAGGCACCAGCTACATTGAATGTAATTCCACATTTCGAGTATCATTTCGGCGCCTTTCTTCCAAAAGAAGGGATGTATGGCATTGTTAAGGCTTTAATTAAATTGGCTGAAGAGCTGGGCATCAGGTTTCATTACAACCAAAAAGCAGAAGAAATTTTATGCACTAATGAAGGCAAAGCAAAAATAAATGGTGTAAAAGTTAACGACAAAACTTATAAAGCGGATGTGGTGATCTCTAACCTTGATATCTGGTTTACCTATAAAAATCTGCTTAAAACCATACCTGAGCCTAAAAAATTATTAAATCAGGAGCGCAGCAGCTCAGCGTTGATCTTTTACTGGGGTATGGATGGCAATTACAGTGATTTAGGTTTACACAATATTTTCTTCACTGAAGATTATCAAAAGGAATTTAATGCCATCTGGAAAGATAAAACCATTTGTAATGACCCTACTGTTTACATTAATATCAGTGCTAAGCATATTAGAGGTGATGCACCTGCAGATGGCGAAAACTGGTTTGTAATGATCAATGTACCAGCAAATACGGGGCAAAACTGGGATCAATTAATTAAAGAGGCGAAAACAAATATTATCAAAAAAATCAGCCGGGTTTTAAACCGTAATATCGAAAGAGATATCATTTGCGAGCAGATTCTTGATCCCAGGAGCATCGAAAATAAAACAGGATCGTATCAGGGATCTTTGTACGGCAACAGCTCAAACAATCAATTTTCTGCCTTTTTACGGCACTCTAATTTTAGCTCAAAAGTTAAAAATCTATACTTCTGTGGAGGCAGTGTACATCCAGGAGGAGGAATTCCGCTTGCATTGTTATCAGCGAAGATAATTGATGATGACATTAGTTCAGTAGTTCGTTAGTCATTGGTTCATTGGTCAATAGTTTAGTGGTTCATAGCTTATTAGTTAAATAGTCATGGCTTAAAGTGATCGCCAGACCTTAATTTTCTTAACTTCTTAATGGTCAAACTATAGACAAGCCGTTTACTGGCTTCGAATCTTAGACTTCTGACTATTTGATGGTGAATTATTAAATCGGTGAATTGACTCCAAACGCCCGACTTAGCAAGCCAATCGACTATAGACTCTGGACTGCAGACTAACGACTTCCCTTAATCACTTCCTCCAGCTTTTCTCCATCCAGATCAAATGCATCTACAATTATTTTTGCCTGAGTATAAAAGGGATCACGTTCCTGAAGTTTTTCTTTTATAAAGACCAAAAGTTGCTCATCATCCAGATCTTTAATTAAGGGGCGTTTTTGGCGGTTATGTAAACGCGACACCAAAGCTGCAGGCTCCATTTGCAGGTACACCGTTTCGCCATGCGCATTCATCCATTCCATATTGTCGAAGAAACAAGGTAAACCACCTCCGGTAGCTACCACGCATGTTTCAGGATAATCGTATGTTTTAAGCATTTCGCTTTCATAATCCCTGAAACCACTTTCTCCAAACGCTGCAAAATATTCGGCAATGGTTTTACCTGTTTTCGAAACAATTTCGGCATCCAGGTCAATTACGGGGCAATTTAAACGATGCGCCAACTGTTTTGCCTTGGTGCTTTTACCGCAGCCCATATATCCGATAAGGAAAATTTTCATGTGTGTTTCTTATATCCAACCTATAATAAATGGTCGCGTTTTAACATTATATAATCGGTTACAGGCGGCGTAAAACCTGCCTTTTTCAACAAAGTTACAACCTGTCCGCGATGATAAGTAGAATGATTAAATAAATGAAATAAAATCTCATCTATCCGGTTTTCATACTGATCGCCCCTTGAGTTACTATAGAAAATCAGTTTATCTAAAGGATGATTGTTCAACACTGCCCTGATCAGTTTAAAATTATCAGCCGAAAGGCTTTCAAAATTTTCTTTTGGGTGGATATCCCAAACGCCAAAAAGCGGTTTTTTACCCGATATCCGTTGTGCCCAGATATGCTGTGCATTGAGCACATGACTAAATAACCGTTCAGCATCGGGCAGTTCAACTGTTGCCAGTTTAAATATTTCGATAATCCTGCCATCGGCAAGCTCGGTATATTTGATGATTTCCGCTTCCTGCATTGTTTAATTTAATTTAACCCTTGGATCAACATAGGCATATAAAATATCAACGAGGATATTGATCACCACAAATACAAAAGCAATAAAAAGAATAGAGCCCATTACCACCGGGAAATCAGACATTTCTAAAGCAGTTACCGTCGTCCTTCCCAGCCCGTTATAGCCAAAAATATATTCTACAAAAAAGGAACCGGCCAGCAGAGAGGCAAACCATCCTGAAATGGCTGTAATGACCGGATTCATGGCGTTTTTTAAAGCATGTTTGTAAATAATGGCATTTCTGCTTAACCCTTTAGCACGTGCGGTGCGGATGTAATCCTGTGCCAGCACATCTAACATGGCGCTCCGGGTAAGCTGTACTATAATGGCCAGGGGCCTTAAACCCAAAGTAATCATTGGCAACCACAAATTTCTAAGCGTGAGAACTTCTCCATTAAACGGATCGTAAGAATATAAGCTCCCGCTCATTTTTAAGCCTGTATAATTGCTCAGTACAAATCCAAAAAGCCAGGCAATGATAATCCCGGCGAAAAATGAAGGAGAGGAAATCCCTAAAATCGCAAATGCATTGGCCGATTTATCAATCCATGAATCTTTATACACTGCTGATAAAACGCCTAAAAACACGCCGATAATAGTTGCGAAAATCATTGCCGTTAGCGCCAGGATAAAGGTATTGGGTACCGTTTCGGAAAGAATTGCAGTAACATCGCGTTTGGTTTGGTATGAACTGCGAAGATAAGGCCATTTTAATGCCAGCACTTTTTTATCAAAAGCAATCAGCCTTGCATAATGATATTTCTGCTTACTGGTGCTATCATTATCCAGAATACTGATTGGCGATAAATCATTGATATACAAAACAAACTGGACGGGTTTGGAGCGGTCTAAACCAAACTCTTTCCGAACAGCTTCAAGCGATTGCACATCTGCCCGCTGTCCCATCGTCATCCGTGCCGGATCACCGGGTAAAATATTGAAGAGCACAAAAACAACCAATATCACACCACTCATTACCAGTAGTCCGTACATTAGTTTTTTTAGTGCGTATCCGATCATACTATTTATCGAAATATTTCCTGCTCAACTGATCGAAAGTTGGCACATTATGAAAATGCCATTTATTAATCACCACTCCATTTTTCATCAGCAAAATACCAGGATTGGCCCTTACCATGCTTTTTAAGGGAACGGCATCGGCATAAAACACTTCAGAAAATAAGTTGTTTTTTTTGATAAAAGCCTGTGCATCCTGTGCAGAGTTAGAAGTAAGCAACACAGTACGGATATTAAACTGCTGCGTAGCATTGATGGCCAGGGCATTTAATTTACCTATGGCTGCCTCATTTGTACTATGAAGATCGTAAGCCACAAAAATTAAATTATAGTATGGATTTTCGATCAGTTCTTTGGTATAATCGGTACCAGAAGCATCGGTAATGTTTAAATCTTTTATTTTAGGTTCAAATCCTTTTTTTACAAGGTTTTTTGTAGGCTCACCTATAATTTCCCAATTGCTGTCCTTCCAGATTTCGGTTTTAAGGTAATCCTTATCGCTCATATCCTTCTCTTCTTTCGTTTTTTTGTTCTTCAGGTGGTACATAATCTCAAATTCATCAGGCTTTTCTCCCGGGGGGATCACCATTAATGATGGAATATGTGCACCAACTTTATAAGGCAGAAAATCGATAACGGGCAGCACATTGTATGTGTACAAGCCAAAACCTAGAGAAACTGCCGTTACTGCAAGAGCAATATTTCTTTGTGTGGCTTCTTTTTTGAATAATGGCTGAATGAGATCTTTTTTCAAGAAAATAATTATAATCAGCGCCAATAGAATCAGATCTTTGCTAAATGACTGCCAGGGGGTAAGCGGAATGGCATCGCCAAAACAACCGCAACTGGTAACCACTTTAAATGCGGCAGAAATAAATGTTAACAATGTAAAAAAGATAATCAGCAGCAATAAACCCCATGCAACTTTTTTGCTCCAGAAACCCAGTAACAATAATGCACCCAGTACAATTTCCAAAGTACAGAGTAAAATGGCAATGCCAGTAGCCATTCCACTGAGGAAATTCATGTGAAAAACTTCAAAATATTCCTGCAGTTTATAGCCAAAGCCCAACGGATCGTTTGCTTTAATCAATCCTGAAAATATGAATAAGGCACCTACAAAAAATCGGGAAAATCTTAAAAGTACGTTTTGCATCAGTATAATTGTTTTCTAGTGGTGATGAGGCAACTTCATTTTATTTAACACCTAACTTAATCAACGCAAAAACCGAATAGTTCAGCATGTCCTGATAATTCGCTTTTACACCTTCAGAAGCCAGGGTCTGTCCTTCATTATCTTCAATCTGTTTAACCCTAAAAATTTTCATCAAAATGAGATCGGTTAAGGAACTAACGCGCATATCGCGCCAGGCCTCTCCATAATCGTGGTTTTTGGCAAACATTAAATCTTTGGTCTCCGTTACTTTATCTTCAAACCGTTTCTCAACTTCAGCATAAGGCATTTCGTTGGGGTCGCTTTCAGTCAGTTCGAGCTGCATCATTGCAATCACACAATAGTTTACAATACCAATGTATTCGGATACTACGCCCTCTCCTACCTTACTAACTTTTTTTTCTTCTAAGGTACGGATACGCTGCGCCTTGATGAAAATCTGATCGGTGATCGAACTTGGTCTTAAAATCCGCCATGCAGTGCCGTAATCTTTAGTCTTTTTTAAAAATAATGATCTGCAAACCGCAATCACTTCATCAAATTCTGTAGAGGTATTTGTTTGTGCCAAAGCCAATAATTATTTAGTTTTTAGTGTATTTTTGTCGTGAAAAAACAAAAGCTAAAGATACATTTTTAAAGCGAAACCCAAATCCCGAAAGGGTTTATTATGGCAGAAAAAAACTTTTTTGAGCCCAAACAAAGCTTAAACGTCAACGGTAAACTTATCGATTTAAGTACACCAAAAGTAATGGGGATTTTGAACATTACCCCCGATTCTTTTTACAGCAACAGCCGTACAAAAACCATAGATGAAGCTTTAAACAAAGCCGCCCAATTTTTAAATGAAGGGGCTACTTTTATTGATATCGGTGGATATTCTTCACGTCCGGGAGCCAAAGATATTTCAGAAGATGAAGAAACAGACCGTTTAGTTCCGGTGGTTGAAGTTTTAGCAAAGGAATTTCCGGAAGCAGTAATTTCTATTGATACCTTTAGGGCAAAAGTGGCCGAAGCAACCATTTTAGCAGGTGCGCACATCATTAATGATATTGCCAGTGGCGATATGGACGAGAAAATGTTTGAAACAGTAGCCAAATTACAGGTGCCCTATATAATGATGCACATGCAGGGTACCCCACAAAACATGCAGCAGAATCCGGTTTATGATAATGTACTTTTAGAAGTTATTGATTATCTGGCGAAAAAAGTGGCAGCACTTAAAGCGCTACATATCCACGACGTTATTATCGACCCGGGCTTTGGTTTCGGAAAAACAACTGATCATAATTACGAACTACTTAACCGCATGGAAGCCTTCAAAATATTCAAACTCCCGGTTTTGGTTGGCTTCTCCCGCAAGGGAATGATTTATAAAACCCTCGGCACTACCGCAGCAGAAGCACTAAATGGAACCACTGTATTGAATACGATTGCGCTGCAAAAGGGTGCAAGTATTTTAAGGGTGCATGATGTAAGGGAAGCGGTGGAGTGCGTGAGGCTGGTAGAAAGGTTAGGTTGAGTGGCTGGCGTATAGCGATTAGCGTTTTTAATACATCCATAATATTTTGTCAAATAAACAATTAACCTAATCCCTACAATTAACCAGTTAACCAATTTATACAATTAACCTAATCCCAACAACTAACCAATTTATACAATTAACCTGCAACTAAACAGTAAACCAATATTGTAAACTGAAATCCGTTTTGCTATCTTGCCACTAAATGAAAGGTTTTGATTTTGACTTCCTTAAAGTATCGCCAACTGATATCGTTGATATCATCCTGGTTGCCTTATTAATTTACTACGTTTATACCCTAATCCGCAATACACTAGCTGTTAACCTGCTTGTTGGGATGTTTATTATCACAGTTTTTTACTGGATAGTAAAGGCCCTGCACATGGAACTGCTAACCGCCATCATAGACAAGTTTATGAGCGTAGGGATTATTGCGCTGATTGTAATTTTCCATCCCGAAATCAGGCGTTTCCTTTTGCTGATCGGGAAGAATGCCTTTTTACAGAAAAACAAAGCCTGGTGGGGTTATTTATTTGGCAGAAAAGAAATTGAAAGGAATAATTTAACAAGGATAAAACCCATTATAGATGCCTGCAAAACCATGAAAAAAACCCGTACGGGTGCATTAATGGTGTTTGTGAAATTTTACGATGAACAGTTTTTTGCCAATAGCTGCGAAATTGTAGATGCCAAAATATCAAAACGTTTGCTGGAAAGTATTTTTCAGAAAAACAGTCCGCTACATGATGGTGCTGTAGTGATTTCTGAAAACAAAATTAAAAGTGCCAGTTGTATTTTACCTCTAACGGATAACGACCAGTTGCCATCGCAGTTTGGCTTAAGGCACCGTGCAGGGATTGGTGTTTCCGAAACCACTGATGCTGTTGCGGTAATCATATCTGAAGAAACCGGAGAAATATCCTATGCCAAACAAGGCCGCGTAAGGATGAACGTTTCGTTTGGGGAGCTGGAGAAGTTATTAAATAAAGATTTTTAAGGCACAGATTAAGAGGATTTAAACCAAGTGTCGTCATCTCGACTGAAGTGTAGTCCCGAATATTCGGGAGAGAGATCTAATCTCGGGACAAATTTTGCTTCGCAGAACCTTCGGGTTCCCGACTGCGTTGCCGCTCGAAATGATGGTATCTCAAAAAAACAAAATGGCGAATGTTTCCACTCGCCATCTCTATATTATTCAGAATTACCCATCAATGTAATCCTTCAATCTGTATAATCAATCTTTAGCAATATTGCTCGAAAGCGCCAATCAGGTTATCAGCGATCATTTGGGCAGGACGGCCTTCAATCTGGTGACGCTCGATCATATGAACCAGTTTACCATCTTTAAATAAAGCCATTGCCGGAGAAGATGGAGGAAAAGGCATCATGTAATTTCTGGCCTGATCTACTGCCTCTTTTTCCATACCTGCAAAAACGGTTACCAATTTATCCGGGTGTTTTTCGTGTGCTGCTGCTGCTCTGGCCGCCGGACGTGCATTTGCTGCCGCACAACCACAAACCGAGTTTACTACTACCAACACCGTACCTTCGCCTTTAATGGCTTGATCTACGTCTGCTGCGTTTTTTAATTCCTGAAAACCCACGTTAGTTAATTCCTTACGCATTGGCTCTACTAAATATTCTGGATACATTATCTTAGTTTTTTATTTACAATTTCAATGATACAAAAATAAGAAAATCGAATGGCATGCACCATCCGATTTATATTTTTAAGGTAAAATTAATATCGGGTAATATTATATTCCTCTAAAAATTTTATTGTACATATCTGGATTGGCAATTGCCCCAACTATAACTAAAATCACGATCACAATAAACAACACGCTTAATATTGTGGCAATCATTCCGCAGATTTTACCAGCTTTAGCATTTTTGTATGATGATTCGGTGTACAAACTTGGGTTAATCTGATATTTTTTCATATCGCCAGCACCCAATATCCAGGCAATTACGCCGAATATTAATCCGAATATGCCATAAAAGCAACAAGCGGGAATCGCCAGGATACCCAGCACTAATGAAGCGGTAGCATTAGGTAAGTTTTGCTGACCAAATCCTCCTCCAAACTGACCAAACGGTGGTGGTTGCTGAAATGGTGGCGGTTGCTGGAAAGGCGGTGGCGTTACAGGTCCCTGATCAACGGGTTGAAAAGGCGACGGCTCCGGGTTTTGATTCTTTGAAAGATCAATGGGTTTATTTTCTTGAGGATTTTCCTGTTCTTCTGACATCGGTATATTTAGATCAATTGGTGAGTATATATTTTGTAAATGTAATTGATTAAGATAATTACTGCAACACCTGCAAAAACGATTTTAATGAGCTGTGCGCCAAACTTGAAATCTACTTTGAGGTGAACAATGGTAAATAAGACCACAAAAAGGAGTGGAATTGTTGCGGGATAAAATTTAAATGAGGCGATCAAATCTCCTCTTAAAAGTGCTAAAAAGGAACGTTGTAAGCCACAGCCAGGGCAATCTATCCCAAAATGTGCTTTAAACGGGCAGCTGAACAGATGATTCCCCAGCCAATCGGTAAAACTATGTTGCGGTTGAGCCATTAATATCACCAATAAATTTTCCCTGAGCATCTTTCCAGGCTTTGTATTTTTCTAAGTCTTTAACTACCTGCCTATACACCAGGTTTAAAATATAAATATCATCTACAAAACCAAGCACAGGCACAAAATCCGGAATTACATCTACCGGTGATAAAAAGTAAATCAATCCGCCTAAAATGGCTATAATTGATCTTTTCGGGATTTCGGTGTAGTCTCCGTTAACATAATCTTTCGATACACCAAACAGCAATACCAGCTTTGACCAAACACCTTCCAGATCGCCTTTATTTGTTACTGCCTTCCCTAAAGCATCCTTAATGGTTTTACTGGCCTTAGTTTTATTGCTTAAAATCACCGAAGCCTTACTCTCCGATTTTTTAAAGAAACCCAATATTTTCTCCCTGTTCAATTTCATAGATAATTCTATTACAAATTAACGGCCAAAAGCATCATAATTGTCTTCGGCATATTTGGTAAAGCGGTCTAACAACTTGATATTTTTATTTTCGACTGAGGTTAAATCATTATCAACGTTGTTTTTAACAGGAACATACCATTCTACCGGATCGAAAAAATTTCTAAAAGTCTGTTTTTTAAAGGCATAACCATGTCTGGCAAAGATGGTATTTTTAAGAATCTGGAGATCAAGTTTTCTTAAATTCTTTACATCTTCCTCCTTAAGTAGCGTGGTTGAAGCATTCAGTTTGAAAATCTGATCGGACGCACTTCTGAAAAAAGGATTGGCATCAAGGGTATCTACTGTTCCATCTTCCAAGGTATCCAGCCTTTTCACCATCTTGTGGTCACTCCAGTCTACGTAACTCGATTCTGATGGCAACATCAGGTTTGCATTATACTCAAAGGTTTTTTTGAGTAATTTAAATTCTTTCTCAGGCCATTTAAGTTCTTTTTTATAGGCATTCCATTTTCCTGTTAAAGTATCGCCAACCAGTGTAATTTCGAATTTTCCGTCGTATTTTTCGGTACCGGGTTCATCTAAAACAAAAGTGATTTTACCCCCATCTTCAGATAGCTTACCCAATAAGGGACGACTGTTGCCCGAAACTACACTCTGAGCGATTACCGTATCTTTTGTTATTTTTTTGATGTTGATATTCAGTTTTTCAAAAGCATCCTGCATATCTCCATCGTATTCTAACTGTTCTGCTGTGTAAAAATCACCAACCCAAAAACCGTACAGTTCTTTATGGATTTCCGGCTGAGCCACTGCCGTAGATTTTACGGCATCTTTCTTTTTTGTATCTCTGCACGACAGCATTAGTAGTGGTGCCAGAGCGAGTAATAAGATTTTTTTCATGGGTTTTTATCTGTTTTAATAGGTCAAACAATTTTCTTTTTAATCAGCCATTCGGCAATTAATAAATTGGGTATCCAGCCCAGCCAGGCAATAATCTGATAAACATCCATAGGTGCCGGATGGAATAAATATACCAAAATAACTTTCCAGAGCCTTAAAGTGATGGCAGAAGTTGCCAAGGCAAAACTGCGGTACATCAACTTTTTATGGGCAATTACTTTCCTTTTCAGGATTAACAAGGTTGCTTTCAGGGTAAACCAGAACCATAATACACCTAAAATGATAAAGGAGGTTTTTGCTATTAAGCCGCCATTTGCAAACCAACCCATAACAACACCTGATGGTGAGGCAAGCAACAGTACAAAACTCACGTATAAGTAGCCCAACCATTGATGTATTTTAGGGTATCTAGCTAAAATTTTGCTGTTAAACTGCGTAAAACCAGCCAGCAGCACAAAAATAGCGCTGTACACATGGATATAAAATATGGGCAGGTAGGCTTTAATGCCAGATACTTCGGTCTGTTTAATCTGCAAAAAGGAAACCTCGCTACTCAGTGGAATATAACGCAAGGTAATTTGCACCATCAGCATAAAAAAATAGGCAAAAAACAATAGCCAGGCTACCTGTTTATAGCTGATGTTTTTCATTTACTTTTTATTAAAAAGCAGAAGTAATTTTTTATCGAAAGGAATGGCTACCAGCGTTGCGTTTACCACATCATCTTCGTAAAGCTGCTGCTTTTTAGGGTCGAATACAAAGCGGGCAACAACAGGCATTCTATCTGCATAACTTTCGTGCAGGTTAAAATTATAGGTTTTTGAATATTCCTGTGATGGATCAGTTTTCGGGTTCGGACTGCTTTCGAGCATAATACCGTATGAGGTACCACCATTTTTCACCACCCTTTCGTAAAGGCCTTTGGTAAGCTGTTTGCAGCGTGGCGAAGTTTCTACAATTTTATATGCAATCTGTGCTTTATAGCTTTCTTTTACCTGGGCTTTTGATTGGTATCCGTAAAATACTAAGGTTAAAAGAAGAAACAGGATGTTTTTCATGGTTAGTGGTGCTATTAAATTATACGAATCACAATAAGTTTGTCGAAATCACCTATCAAGTCTTCGACAGGCTACTATTGGCAGATCTAATAGTAAGATCGTCATTGCGAGGCACGAAGCAATCTTAATGCGCAAGCTGGTAACGATCGTTATAAGATTGCTTCGTCGGCTGAAAAAGCCTTCTCGCAATGACGAATTTGGTGGCTTAACATTGCGCTAGGATTCTTATGTCATTAATATTAATTATTAAATAAATTATTCCCCAGACTGGCACACGTGAATGAGACTTATTAAACTTAAGATAATTTCATCATTTCCAAAATATCATCCACATATTTTCTTTCATTCGCCAAACGGGGTACTTTATGCTGCCCGCCCAGTTTATTCTTAGCTTTTAGCCAGTTATAGAAAGTATTTGCGGGAGCGTTATGCACTTTTGGACGGGCCAGTGCCATATCTTTAAAACGTTTGGCATCATAATCGGAGTTTACTTCGCGCAAGGTGGCATCCATAATATCGACAAACTTTTCAAAATCATTGGGCTGTTTATCAAATTCGATGATCCACTCATGTCCACCAGCTTTTTCTCCTTTAAAATAAATCGGTCCGGCGGTATAATCTTTTATTTCGGCACCGGTTTCCAGGCAGGCTTTGGTTAAGGCTTGTTCTGCGTTGTCTATAATTACTTCTTCGCCAAAAGCATTGATAAAATGCTTGGTACGCCCGGTAATTTTTATGCGGTATGGAGAAAGAGAGGTAAACTGGATGGTATCGCCGATCATGTAGCGCCACAAACCACCATTGGTAGAAATTACAATGGCGTAGTTTTTATGCAGTTCTACATCGCCAAGCAACAATGCTTTAGGATTTTCTTCACCAATGTTTTCCATAGGAATAAATTCGTAGAAAATGCCATAATCAAGCATCAGCAACATTTCTTCTGAGTTATCCTGGTCCTGAATACCGAAAAATCCTTCAGAAGCGTTGTAAGTTTCCAGATAATACATGTCATCGGATGGGATCAGTTGCTTAAACTGCTCACGATAAGGGGCAAAGTTTACTGCTCCGTGGATGTAAAGTTCGAGATTTGGCCAAACTTCCAGTAAATTCTGTTTCCCGGTAAGTTCAAGCACTTTTTTAGCCAGTACGATGGTCCACGTGGGTACACCCGAAATACTGGTTACGTTTTCATTGATGGTGGCTTCGGCCATCCGATCCATCTTAATTTCGTAATTATCCATCAAGGCAATAGACATATCCGGGGTACGGTAATATTCGGCCCAAATGGGCAGATTTTTAATCAGCACGGCCGATAAATCACCATAAAAGCAATCTTCGTTTAGCTGGTTAACCTGATGGCTGCCACCCAAAACCAACCCTTTCCCGGTAAACATCTGGTTATCAGGACGGTTATTACAATAAATAGAAAGCATATCCTTACCCCCTTTAAAATGGCATTCTTCTAATGATTCGGGAGAAACGGGAATAAATTTACTTCTATCGCTGGTGGTACCCGATGATTTTGCAAACCACTTGATATCAGATGGCCAGAGAATATTCTGCTCGCCATTGAGCATGCGCTCGATATAAGGTTTTAAGGTATCGTAATTCTGGACGGGAACGCGTTCCTGATATTGCTGTGGCGTTAAGATGGATTTATAATCGTAATGCCTGCCCCATTCGGTATTTTCGGCACTATCAATCAGGGTATGGAACCACTCTTCCTGAACATCATGCGGGTATTTCATAAAAAGCTCGATCTGGTGGATCCGCTTTTTCATTAACCAGGTAAAAATTGAATTTACAAATGCCATCTTTAAATGTTAAAGTGAATGAGCCTCATTTTACCAAAGATTTTCATACTTGCCCATTGATTACGCAGGGTTACGCACAGATTTTTATACACAGTAAATAATTTATAGCTTTTGTTTTAACATCGCGATTAGGCAACACATTAAATGAAATTTTGTTTGTTCATCTAAATATTTATCGTTGTTTAAATGCTTAAACATCGAATTTCTTGCGCTTCAATACAAAATTTGATCCGAGGTACACTTTCCTAACCATTTCATTCTCAGCCAACACTTCAGGGACACCTTGTTCTAAAATTTTTCCTTCAAAAAGCAGGTAAGCCCTATCGGTGATGGAAAGTGTTTCCTGTACATTATGGTCGGTAATTAAGATACCGATATTTTTATGTTTTAATTTTGCTACAATACTTTGAATTTCTTCTACCGCAATCGGGTCTACCCCTGCAAAAGGTTCATCCAAGAGGATAAAGTTAGGATTTGCAGCTAAAGCACGGGCAATTTCGGTACGGCGGCGCTCACCTCCTGATAATAAATCGCCACGGTTTTTACGCACTTTGTGCAAACTAAACTCGTTGATCAGTTCTTCGAGTTTATCACGCTGCTCTTCCTTGCTCAATTTGCTCATTTCCAAAATGGCCAGGATATTATCTTCTACGGTAAGTTTTCTAAAAACCGATGCTTCCTGAGCCAGATAACCGATTCCTTTCTGCGCCCTGCGGTACATCGGATCTTCTGTAATATCTTCTTCTTCCAAGAAAATGCGACCTTCATTTGGTTTGATCAAACCTACAATCATGTAAAATGAAGTTGTTTTCCCGGCACCGTTCGGGCCTAAAAGCCCAACAATTTCCCCCTGACTTACGTTAAAGGAAACATTGTTTACAACGGTACGCTGCTTGTATTTTTTAACCAGATTTTCGGCTTTTAGTATCATATATTGAATGATATTCTTCGTTGTCACATTAAGCTTGTCGAAATGTCTTTCGACAGGCTCAGGATGACACCTTGGAAATATTTAATTAACTTTTATTCCTTTAATATTTAATTGCAAACGTTTTTTATCGCGCCACACGTTTTCTTCTAACGTATAACAAACCGAAAACGGCACCTTTGGTTGTAAAATGTTCTGAAATTCGGCCAATCCGAATGCAATGCCTTCAAAAATAGGCGAATTTTGTTGTTTTATATTAATTTTTAAATGATTTTGGCCTACAGCCATGGCATGCTGCGCCAGATAAACATTATGGGTAACAAAAATCGGAGACATATTTTCCGGCCCAAATGGCCCCATTTGTGATAAAACCCTGTAAAACTTACCATCAATCTGCGCCAGTTCAATTTCGGCATCGATCCTGATCATTGGTGTAAGCAGTTCTTCTGTAATGCTTGCGGATACAATTTCTTCAAATTTATCGGCAAAGGCATCAATATTATGTTCCTGCATGGTTAAGCCGGCCGCAAATTTATGCCCGCCATACTGATCCAGTAAATGCGCGCAACCACTCAAAGCTTCATATAAATCGAAGCCCACCACCGAACGGCACGAACCCGCTACATGTCCGTTAGATTTGGTAAGCACAATGGTTGGGCGGTAATATTTTTCGGTTAAACGCGAGGCAACAATCCCGATTACGCCTTTGTGCCAGCTTTCGTTAAACACCACTGTGGTTTTCCTGTTAATGAGGATTTCACTTTCTCCAATTAAGGCCAGCGCTTCGCGGGTAATGTCCTGATCGTAGGTTTTACGTTCTGTGTTTTTAAGGTTGATCAGTTCACTTTGCTCCAGCGAATTACTATCAACCTGGCAAAGCAGCATGGCTACAGCATGTTTGGCGTGGTCTATCCTTCCGGCGGCATTAATCCGCGGGCCTAGTGTAAAAACCACATCGGTAATGCTGTAATTTTCGGTTTTGCCCGAAACCTCCATCAAAGCCCTTAAACCTTCGCATGGATTGGAATTTAATTTCTTTAAGCCATAATAAGCCAAAATCCTGTTTTCGCCCACTACCGGAACAATATCTGCAGCAATACTCACCATCACTAAATCTAAATACTGGAGGTAAGTTTCTCTAGGGAGCTGGTGTTTCTGGGCATAAGCCTGCGCCAGTTTAAAACCGATACCGCAGCCAGCCAGTTCTTTAAAAGGATATGGGCAATCAGCACGTTTAGGGTCTAAAACGGCAATGGCCTGAGGCACTTCATCTCCAGGTAAATGGTGATCGCAGATGATGAAATCGACACCGAGTTTATTGGCATAATCAATTTTATCGATCGATTTTATGCCACAATCTAAGGCAATAATTAAAGAAAATCCGTTTTCATTGGCATAATCTATCCCAGCGTTAGAAATGCCGTAACCTTCCAGATAACGGTCAGGAATATAATATTCTATATTTTTAGTGAGTTGCGAAAAGAAACTGAAAGCCAGCGCAACCGAAGTGGTACCATCTACATCGTAATCGCCATAGATTAATATTTTTTCGTGATTGGCCAATGCAGTTTCGATACGTGCGATAGCAACATCCATATCCTTCATCAAAAAAGGATCGTGAAGATGACCGAGGTCGGGCCTGAAGAAATCTTTGGCCTGATCAAAGTCACAAATATTCCGCTGTACGAGTATTTGGGCAAGTGAGCGGTCTATGTTAAGTTGTTCTGCTATTTTTGTTATCGTGCCATCATTACAGTCCGATGCCAGCACCCATCTTTTTTCCATTTATTCTGTCTCCGAACAGTAAATATACATTTTAATTGGATATGATGGCGGCAAACTTTAATGGAGTAACGAACAACTCCCTTAAATACAAAACGTTAAGTTTTACTTTGAATTTCCAGGGTATGCGGCGTAAAGTTTCATTAAATGTGCTTTCTGATCGGCATATTTTACATCATCAATTAAGTTTACGCGTTCTGCCGGATCCCATGATAAATTGTAGAGTTCGGGTACTTCCTGGTTATCTTTTTTAGTAATCCGAAGTTTCCAATCGCCATCTTTTACTCCTTCCAAAACATAATTGTGGTAATAAATCGGGCGGTGCATTTTATGATCATTTTTATTGGTGAGCAAACCCGAGATCGACTCGCCATCATATACTTTCTGCGGAAGTTTAGTTTTGGTCCACTCGGCCAGTGTTGGGAAAACATCGAGATTAGAAATCGGCCTGGTTAACTGGGTATTGTTAAGCGTATGGCCCTTCCAATACACAATAAACGGCACACGGTGACCACCCTCGTAAGAAATGCCTTTCGAGCCCCTGAAAATCCCGGCAGAGCCTACATGGTAAAATTTGGTAAACCCATCATCATACATGCGCTGTGGTGCATTAATCCACGGACCATTATCGCTGGTGAAGATAAAAATGGTATTATCGGCCTGTCCGCAAGCAACTACCTGTTTCCAGATTTCTGCCAGACCTGCATCCATATCTTCAATCACATCTCCCAGTTTGCCACCTGCAGAAGATGTTTTTCTGCTTTTTTGAGCAGCAAAAGCTACGGGCAAATGCGGCATATTCTGCGCCAGGTAAAGGAAAAACGGTTTCTTTGCTGCAGCACTTTTTTTAATGAACTTAATCGATTCGCGGGTATAAGAACTGGTTAAAATGCTATCGTGTGGTTTATAAATCTCTGGCTTGGTATTTCTGAAAATCTTGATCGTGGTATCGGTTTTTACATAGGGCGCCCTGTAATCGTGACTGTATAAAAGGCCGTAAAACTCATCAAAACCTTTTTTATTCGGCAGTGAAACCCCGTAATCACCTAAATGCCATTTACCAACCAAAGCAGTGGCATAGCCTGATTGTTTAAGCATCTGCGCAATGGTAATTTCATCTTCGGGTATGCCGCGTTTATCGCCGGGACCAATTGGCCATGGCAGATCCATCCTGCTGCAATACCTTCCGGTTAACAATGATGCCCTTGAGGGTGTACAGGTTGGCGAAGTGGTTACAAAGTTGGTGGCTTTTATTCCTTTTGCTGCCATTCCATCTAAAAAAGGGGTCTTTATCAGCGGACTTCCATAACAAGAGATATCGGCATAACCCATATCATCGGCCAATACAATAATTACGTTTGGTTTTTGCTGTGCCTTTAATTGTAATGCGAAGCCGCAAGTAAGCAGAAAAATTAAGATTCGGAGATTCATGCCTGAAATTTAAGCATCATATTTTACAAAAAAAGGAAGTATCCAAGCTTTTACCGAAACAAATACACAAGTTTAGATTGTTACCTTTGTAGAAACATTAAAAGACTTATATTTTGCAAGTTCATACCCTATTCGAAGGAACCTACTCAGTTGATGCATCAAAGAAATTTGTGCCTTTCGACCCTGCTATACACAATTATAAAGACAGACCTGCTTCATTATTCATCAATGTTCAGCCTTTTTTGGTTGAGCTGAAAAACGACCTCGTACTTTTTGATACGGGTTTAGGATTTAGTGATGACCACGGCGAGCTGATTTTACATAAAAACATCCGCAACGCAGGTTTCGACCCCACTGATGTAACCAAAGTTTTGATGTCGCATTTACATTACGACCATTCTGGTGGTATGATTCACAAACAAGGAAACGATAAGGTTGAATTGAGTTTCCCTGATGCAGAATATGTAATTAACCGTGGTGAATGGGAAACCGCTTTCAGCAGCACTTCTTCGTCTTACCACACCGATATTTTTGATTTCGTTCAGCGCAATGCGCAGTTAAAGTTTGTTGAAGGCGATGGTGCGCTGGATGAAACCATTGCATACGAATTTACAGGTGCACACTGTCCTAATCACCAGGTTTTCCTTTTAACAGAAGGTAATCAAAAAGTATTTTTCGGTGGTGATGTTTTACCTGAACCTGAAGAACTGGTTAAAAATTTTATTGCTAAATACGATTTCGATGGCCGCAAGGCAATGGAATTACGAAAAGAATTTGGTAAAAGAGCTGCCGAAGAAAACTGGGAATGTTTATTCTATCATGGCAAAAGCGCTGCAACTGGTTTTGTAGATGCTGTAGAGGGTGGGTTTAAAATAAGGTAGTTTATTGGTCATTAGGCATTAGTCATTAGTCATTAGTCATTAGTCATTAGTCATTAGTCATTAGTCATTAGTCATTAGTGCGAACAGGTTCATAGAGGATTTAGTATGAATTAAGGCTCAAAAACCGATTTATTATTTTCTTAAGTTGTGGTTGGCTAAAGCCGAACCACAATGAATTTATCGTCATCTAATTTACGCTATGATTATTCATCGCTGCCTGCTTCAGCTGGCATAAAACAAAAAAAGCCCCGACGAATGCCGAGGCTTATACCTTTTAGCCCTCCCATGTAGGGGAGGGTTGGGTGGGGTTTATTTCTTAGCTACCAATTTCACAGTTAATTCAAAGTTATCATCAATTGCTTTGTCGCCAATGCTATCGAAGAATGATTTTGAACCGTATTTGATGTCATATTTAGTTCTGTCAACAACAATTTTACCAGCTAAAGCTGAAGCTGTACCATCTGCATTAACAGTTACAGTTGCAGGGAAGCTTAATGGTTTAGTGATACCTTTGATGGTTAAATTACCTGATACGGTTACGTTAGCACCTGAACCGGCAACTTTAGTGATTACGAAAGTTGAAGTTGGGAATTTAGCTGTACCAAAGAAATCGTCTGCTTTTAAGTGACCTTCTAATTTAGCGCTTCCATCAGCATCTTTAATTGAAGTCATATCGATTACAAAAGTACCGCCAGTTACACTTTTGCCATTAACGGCTAAGCTACCTGATTGTAAAGCTACAGTTCCGTTGTGAGAACCTGTTACTTTTTTACCAACCCAGGTAATGGTTGATTTTGCTGCATCTACAGTATAAGTTACTGGTTTGGTAGGGTTTTTAAAAGCTGACAACGCTACTACTGCCACTAATAAAAAAATTGAGCTGATTTTTAATTTCATTTTCTGGTTTTTTAAAATTTGATACAAATATAGATTAACTACCGATCTCTTGTTGTTGACCTATGTTAAGTTTTTTCAAAAATAATCGGATTTATTTAAAATCATTCTATTGACTGAAGGATTATGTTAAGGTTTAATCGGGTTAACGGAAAAGGTGGAAGGTAAAAGGTTTTAGGCAAAAAGTTTCCCTGCTGTAGCCTGAAAAAGAGCGTAATTAATATTTATAATACTTAATTTGGTTCCTATTACCGGTTGACAAAAAATATTATATTTAAAAAATAAACGCTAAAAGCACTTATGAAAAATAAAATTTATGTTGCGCTGTACCTGTCGTGTTTGTTATTAATCTTAACCGGCTGCAATTTTAACAGTACTTACCTAAACCGCGAAGAAGATAAAAAAGATGCTGAAAAAGTAACGAATGAGTTTTACAAGGTGCTGGAGAAAAAAGAATTTGGCAAACTAACTCCATTTTTTAGTCCCCGCTTTACAGCTGTTACCAAACCTGAAAAACTTAACGAATTTTTAGTTGCCACCACAAATAAACTTGGTGAAATAAAAAGTAAAAAATTAGATCACTGGGAATCCAAAGTGGTAAAAGGCTCTAATGCTACAGCTAATTATGTACTTTATTATATCGTAGAAAGAACAAAATTTCAATCGAAAGAAACGATCACTTTAACTGCCGAAAATAACCAGATTAAAATATTAGGCTACAATATTAATTCGGAAGGCATGTATAAATAGCTGATATAGAAGATCTTTATTGCTTCCTCAAAGTTAAATACCGCTTCAAGCCCTCCATTCTTAAACCTGATAGCAGCGAAAATCCTTTTTGTTTTGCCTCCGTCTTTAAAGATCGCGGCGTCGTTCCTCCTCGCAATGATGGTAACGAAAGCAGTACCCACAAAAAGATTGAGGCGAATGGCAGGGCTGCAGCCTCCGATGAAAAACCGACATTCATTTCCAAAAAAAAAATCTGCAAGCCTTATAAAATAAATTTATAAAACTTGCAGATGATCTATCCAAATAGATTGCTTCGTCGTTCCTCCTCGCAATGACGAAAAAAGGAGCCTTACGGTACGATCTCTTCTAAATAACTCTCTACCGGAGGACAGGCACAGATCAATGACCTATCGCCATGACTATCGTTAACACGACCAACCGACGGCCAGAACTTGCGCTCTAACACATATGGAAGCGGGAAAGCAGCAGTTTGACGGCTATAAGCATGATCCCATTCGTTAGCGGTAATTACCGACACCGTATGAGGAGCATTTTTTAAAGGATTATCTGTTTTATCTAAAGTTCCGTTCTCTACCGAAGAAATTTCGTTTTTAATAGCGATTAAGGCATCACAGAAACGGTCTAACTCATGTTTAGGCTCCGATTCTGTAGGCTCAACCATTAAAGTGCCTGCAACCGGGAATGATACGGTTGGTGCGTGGAAACCATAATCCATTAAACGTTTTGCAATATCAGTCACTTCGATTCCGAATGCTTTAAAAGCACGGCAATCTAAAATCATCTCGTGTGCACAACGGCCCTGAGCACCTGAATAAAGTACCGGGTAATGTTGCTCTAAACGCGCTTTCATATAGTTGGCGTTTAGAATCGCATATTTAGTGGCATTGGTTAAACCTTCAGCACCCATCATCGCGATGTATGCGTGAGAAATGATCAGGATTGAAGCCGAACCCCATGGCGCAGATGAAACTGCAGAAATTGATTTTCCTTTATCGATATCAACCACGGCATGACCAGGAAGATAAGGCACCAGGTGTTTAGCTACACCAATAGGGCCCATACCCGGACCACCACCACCGTGAGGGATACAGAAAGTTTTGTGTAAATTTAAGTGACAAACATCGGCGCCAATATTAGCCGGGCTTGTTAAACCCACCTGTGCGTTCATGTTTGCACCATCCATATAAACCTGTCCGCCATTAGCGTGGATGGTTTCGCAAATTTCGATAATGCTTTCTTCAAACACCCCGTGCGTAGACGGATAAGTTACCATTAAACACGAAAGATTGTCTTTGTGTAATTCTGCTTTAGCTTTTAAATCTTCAACATCGATGTTACCGTTTTCTAAAGATTTAACTACAACAATTTTCATATCGGCCATTGCTGCAGAAGCAGGATTAGTTCCGTGAGCCGACGCAGGAATTAACGCTACGTTACGGTGAAAATCGCCTCTATCCTGGTGATAAGCGCGTATAACCATTAAACCCGCATATTCACCCTGAGCACCAGCGTTTGGCTGTAAACTCATGGCTGCAAAACCGGTAATTTCGCTTAACCATTTATCCAGTTCGTTAAAAACAGAATAGTAACCCAATACCTGATCGGCAGGAGCAAATGGATGCACACGCCCAAAGTGAGACCAGGTAACCGGAATCATTTCTGCTGTAGCATTTAATTTCATGGTACAGCTACCCAAAGCAATCATCGAGTGGCAAAGCGATAAATCTTTTGCTTCTAGGGATTTAATGTAACGCAACATCTCGTGCTCTGAGTGGTGCGAATTAAAAATCGGGTGTGTTAAATAAGCCGAAGTACGTTGTAAAGCAGCCGGAATAACCGTTTCTACATTTTCTGCCACCTCAACCTGATCTGCAGCGATTGCTTTAACCTTTGCAAAGATTTTAGCAATTAAAGCTACATCTTCGAAAGTGCTGGTTTCGTCAAACGAAATGGTTGCTACATTACCAACATAGTTTAAGTTGATTTCGTTATCGATACATCCTGAATGGATACCGCCTTTTAAATCGCCTAAATCGAAACGGATGGTATCGAAATAAGCTGAGTTTAACTGCTCAAAACCTAAACCTTTTAAAGTTGAGGCCAAACTGATGGCCAAACCATGTGTACGTTCTGCAATGGCTTTTAATCCCTTCGGACCGTGATACGCAGCATAGAAACCGGCCATAATGGCCAATAATGCCTGTGCTGTACAAATGTTTGATGTTGCTTTATCTCTACGGATGTGTTGCTCGCGGGTTTGCAAAGCCATACGTAAAGCGTAATCGCCATGGCTATCGATAGTTACACCGATAATACGACCCGGGATGTTACGTTTATATTCTTCTTTGGTGGCAAAAAATGCCGCATGCGGACCACCAAAGCCCATCGGGATGCCTAAACGCTGTGTAGTACCCACAACCACATCAGCACCCCACTCGCCAGGAGGCGTTAATAGAGTTAAGCTTAAAATATCGGCAGCTACGGTTAATTTAATATTTTTGCTATGCAATTCAGCCGCAAAGTTTTTATAATCGAAAACTTCACCATTTCCGGCTGGATACTGAACTATTGCACCGAAAAATTCTTCGGTAGCATTAAAATCCACATGACTTCCGATAACCAGCTCAATACCGTAAGGATTGGCACGTGTTTTTAAAATATCAATCGTTTGAGGAAAAACAAGTTCCGACACGAAGAACTTTTTAGCGGCCTGGTTTTTACGCAAACTATATTGCATAAACATCGCCTCAGCAGCCGCCGTACCTTCATCCAATAAAGATGCATTGGCAATTTCCATTCCGGTTAAATCGATAACCATCGTTTGGAAATTTAATAAAGCCTGTAAACGACCTTGAGCAATTTCTGCCTGATATGGTGTATATTGCGTATACCATCCTGGGTTTTCGAATACGTTACGTAAAATTACACCCGGGGTAATGGTATCATAATAACCTTGTCCGATAAAGCTTTTGAAAACTTTATTCAACAATGAAGTTTGTTTTAAAGCACCAAGATATTCAGTTTCTGATTTCGCTGCAGGCAAGTCTAAAGGCTGTTTTAACCTGATTGCCGTCGGAACAGTTTGTTCTATCAGCTCATCAATAGAATTTACGCCAACAGTTTGCAACATTTCGGCTGTATCTGCCTCATTTGGCGCAATATGACGATTTTGAAAATCTTCCTTGTAATGGATATTTAAGCTCATGCGGTATGAATAATAAATTTGCGTGCAAAGGTAGCAAAAACAGCGCTGTATTTCACTATCAATCAGTGTAAAAAAGGTGTCTTATTTATGCTTAAAAGCGACAAAATTGGTAGATTATCTGCTAAAAATCAAGACAAACGTTTGTTCAGTTTTTAGTAAATATTTTGATTATTTGGAAAGCAGTGGCTGTACTAAAATTTAAGTTTGTTCGGGCCGTACGTTTCAGTCTTTTTGAGATTTTGATTATTCAGCCCTTAAAAAGCCGCTGTTATTTCGAGGCATAATTTATTGCATAAAAATCAATATTACTAACAAAGAGGTTAAAGTAAATAACTCCTAAAAGTTACCGTCATTTCGAGCGGAGAGCAGCGAAGTCGAGAAATCTATCTCGAGATAGATCTCTCCATTCCACTACGTTTCAGTTGAGATGACGGCGCTTTTTAGTCTTTTTACTTTGGTCTTTCAGTTTTAGTCTTTCAACCTACTTCTGCACTTTCCAGCCTTCATCTTTACTTAACTTTAATTTATAGGTTTTGGTAATGAAGTTGCTGTTTTTATTGGCGTCCTTATCGAAGGGTTCGAAATCGGTACTTGTCATTTTAAGTGATACGGTAACTTTTGCCGTGCTTGAGTTTACCTGTGCAAAATCAACTGGTTTTTCGTCCGATAAAACATATTCTACCACCTTTACCGTGGCCCTGTCGCCATCCTGTTTCAACACCAGCGGACTTGCTTTATCGGTTAAGGTTATCTGATATACAAAGCTGCTATCTTTCGAAAGGAATTTCTTTTTGGCTTCTTTTAAACTTAAGGTAACCAAACCTTTGCTGGCTAACGATTTATATTTTCCCAGTTCGAACATATCGTTTGTACTGTTAAATTTCATCTCGCCAAACTTAAACCTGGTGGTTTTATACTCGGGATTGGCTTTTAAGTAGCTCGTAATCACTTCTGCTGCTTCATCCTGATTGATGGTGGTTTTGGTTTTACAAGCGGTTAAGCCGAGAACAATAAACGATAATATATAAATGGTCAAATTTTTCATATGTAAATGTTTTTCCTTTTTAAAGGTATTTAATTTTTTAATAAGTCGGATGTCCGGGGTCCGAAAGTCTGAAGATTATTTATCGTGTATATCAACCTTCCTGCCCTCTGCCTTTTTTCAGATATTTCAGGTTTGGTAAAACCATCGCCGATAAAATCACCACAACCCCAATCCACCTTAAAAATGAAACCTGTTCCTGCAATACAAATCCAGCCATCATTACGGCAACGGGTAATTCTGCCGCGCTTAAAATAGAACTCACAGCAGTACCAATTCTCGGTACGCCTTCTGCATAAAACAGAGGTGGGATAACCGTACCGAAAACAGAGATAATTAAACCCCATTTCAGTAAGCTACCACCCAAAGCACCATTAAATAAAAATGCTGGCGGGAAAATAATGAAAATCAATATACAAGCTCCGGTGATCATGAGTGCACTTTTCTTTAACGGAGCATATTCATTACCAATCCGGCCGCTTAACAATAAAAAGCCTGCATAACAAAGTGCAGCAAGTAAACCGAAACCAATCCCTTTTAAATCCATGCTTTGGATGCTGGTTTCTACCATTCCGCTCGCTAAAACCGTACCACCTAAAACCAGCACAATGGCCAGCAACTGTAAACCGGTAGGTTTCTTTTTAAAAATGAGGTATTCCATTAAAATACTCATCCAGATAAACTGCATCAGTAAAATAATGGCAACCGAATTGGGCACCAGTTTTACACATTGATAATAGAAAATACTCACCAAGCCTGTACAGGTTCCGGCAATTACCATTTTCCACCAGGGTGTTATGGCAGGTACAGCTTTAGCTTTATAACCTGCTGTTCTGCTTTGGAAGAAAAATAAAACCCATAAAATTACAGCTCCGAAAAAAGCCTGGGCGCCGGTAACATCACCTAAAGTATAACCTTCGTGGTAAGCGAGTTTAACAAAAGTAGACAGGATACCAAAACTACAGGCACCCAAAAAAACAAGGAGAATTCCTTTTAACATTTATAAATTATAAGGTATTAATATCGGGGATCAAGACTGACCTGACTTAAGCCAGTTGTTGTAAATATTTCTGAACGGTTGTTTCCAAACCTAAGTAAAGCGCATCGCTGATTAAGGCGTGACCGATAGAAACTTCCAGTAACCCCGGAATGCTCTGTGCAAAATAATGCAGGTTGTGCAGATCCAGATCGTGACCGGCGTTAATACCTAAACCTAAAGTATTGGCATGATGTGCCGCAGCAATATAATTTACAATTGCTTTTTCGCGATCGGCATAATAATTATGAGCGTAAGCTTCGGTGTACAGTTCAATGCGATCGGTTCCTATTTCCGCTGCACCTTCTACCATGCCTACCACAGGATCTACAAAAATAGAAACGCGGATACCTTCTTTCTGGAAAACGGCAACCATTTCTTTCAGGTAATCTTTATGTTTGATAGTGTCCCAACCATGGTTTGAGGTAATCTGTCCTTCGGCATCAGGCACCAAAGTTACCTGGGCAGGTTTGTTGGCCAAAACCAGGTCAACAAATTTATCTTCCTTACAATTTCCTTCTATATTGAATTCGGTAGCGATAACAGCCTTTAAATCGTACACATCCTGGTAGCGGATATGGCGTTCATCCGGGCGTGGGTGCACCGTAATTCCCTGCGCGCCGAAACGTTCGCAATCTAATGCAACCTTAACTAAATCAGGATTATTACCCCCGCGACTGTTGCGGAGCGTAGCAATTTTATTGATGTTAACCGATAACTTTGTCATAACGCAAAGATACGGCTTTGCCCCTGTTAATCTTAAACCTTCAAAAAATTTGACTTTTTTTTGCTCATATTTGCTTCCTGTAAATGAACTTAAAAGAGACCACGCTATATAAAATTTTAATCGCCCTGGTTGCACTGGTTAGTGTGTTGGCACTTTTTGGTGGAGTAATGGAACCTGATTCTGCACTTTATGCATCTATCGCCAAAAATATGGTGCTGCGGAACGACTGGATCAATATTTATGTTCGCGGTGCAGATTGGCTGGATAAACCTCATTTAACTTTCTGGCTGGCCGCTGCCTCATTTAAATTTTTCGGAATTACGGCTTTTGCCTACAAACTTCCTTCCTTTCTGTTCGGATTATTGGGTGCAGGGTACCTTTATAAACTGGCAAAGGATATTTATAGCGAAAAAACAGGTTTAATCAGCGCCCTGATTTTTTTAAGTTCGCTGCATATCCTCATTTCTACTTTCGATGTGCGCGCAGAGGTTTATATTACCACTTTTACACTAGCCGCCATTTATCATTATTACAAGGCACATCAAAGTTCGTTTTGGCATACTGTTGCGGGTTCGTTTTTCGCTGCCTGCGCCATCATGATTAAAGGCATATTTGTGTTGATTCCGGTTTTCGGAGGATTTATCATTTACTGGCTGTTAACCAAACAGTTTAAGCAGTTATTAAAACCAAAATGGTGGCTGGCCATTATATTGATTTTTATTTTCATCATTCCTGAACTTTACACTTTATACATCCAGTTCGATTTACACCCGGAGAAAGTAGTTTTCGGAAAAACCGGGGTTTCTGGTCTGAAATTTTTCTTTTGGGATAGTCAGTTTGGCCGCTTTTTTAATAATGGACCGATAAAAGGTAAAGGCGATATTTCTTTCTTTTTACATACCACGCTTTGGGCATTTTTACCCTGGTCGATACTGTTTTATACTGCTGTGGTTAATCTATTTAAAAAGAAAAACAGGGTCAATTTACCTGCAGAAAGCATCATCATCTGGACGAGTGCAGCGATTACATTCTTGTTATTTTCACTTTCTAAGTTCCAGCTGCCACATTATATTTTGATCATTTTGCCTCAATTTGCCATTATTATTGCATTATACTTGCAAAAAATAGAGGGTAAAAGTTTAAAAATATTTTTCACTATTCAAAATGTGCTGGCGGTTTTAATTGTTTTGGTACTGTCTGCTGTTGCTGTCTTTTTTGGTTTTACGAATAATTATTTAGCGATTGCAGTTTTAGTTAGTTTATTGGCTGTTTCCTTTTTAATTTTTAAAGGATTAAAGGCTGAAAATCTACTGGCAAGAAGTACGATAATTTCCGTTGGCTTAATGATTTTTCTATCTGTATTTTTCTATCCATCCGTTCTCAAATATGAATCGGGTATGGAAGCCGGTAAATGGCTCAAAGAAAACTATCCGGATGCTAAAGCTTCTGTTTTGATGTATCCTGATGCTTATTCATTCGATTTCTATGCCAATGGCGAGCCGAAATATTTCTGGAGTTATGATGCACTAAACAACACTAAAGATAAAAAGGATCTGATCATTTACACGCCGGCAGCTGAATTGGAGCGATTAAAAACTGAATACCATGCCGAAGTGTTAAAATCTTTTGAATACTATCACATTACCAAGCTCACCGGAAAGTTTATTAACGCCAAAACACGTCCTCAGTTATTAGAACAATTTTATTTGGTTAAAATACATTAGCATGGATTTATTCTTCCGCATCTTAAAATTTGGATTAACAGGTTTCATCGGAATGGCGATCGATTTTGGTGCAACCTGGCTGTGTAAAGAAAAAATTAAAATCAATAAATACATTGCTAACGCCATTGGTTTTACTTTAGCAGTAACCAATAATTACCTCATTAACCGGGTGTGGACATTCGAAAGCACCAATGTGCATTGGGCAACTGAATTTAGTAAGTTTTTGGTGGTGAGCTTAATCGGCCTTGGGTTAAACACTTTTATCATTTATCTTTTTCACCAGCGGAAAAACGGGACAAACTTTTACGTAGCTAAGTTTTTCGCGATCGTAATTGTTTTTGTGTGGAATTTCTTAGCGAATATGCTGTTTACATTTAGGTAAATCTGACCATTAAGAAATTAAGAACATTAAGAAAGCCTGGATATGTTATACGATTGGCACAGCCCAATAAACCAATGCCCACTGAACTAATGAACCTTATTAAGAAACGTTTTTACCGACAAAGTAAAATACAACAAGCCAGATTAATCCTTTAATCAGGAAAAACAGGAAGCCAACGAGGCCTACTCTTTTAAACCATAATTTTACTTTTTCTTTGTTCATTGGGATGGTTTGTAAAGATAAACGATTTGAATTAAATTAGAAAGATTTTAAATAAGGAAATATGAAGTTATCCAGGTCTTTACTCCTCACTATTGTTTACATCTGCTTTTTTTGTATTCAAATTTTTGCACAAAATTTTGATGATGTTAAACGTTACAAAGTGAATTTTGCCCTGGCGAACCGCATTGATGAAAAGCTGATTGCACTGAGAAGTTTTTCTTCGAATAACCAAAAATATCTTTTACTGGTTAATCCCGAAACGTTAGACACTAAAGTTGATCTGGCCACTAATTATACCACAAGCAGTTTAAAATTTCAGAATGTGCTGGCAATTTTTAAAAACACGGCCTATGTTAAATCCTTGGAAGCAGCGGCAGCAAAAGATCTCCAGTTGCAAAACGCGGGGATTGATCATGCCATTCCGAATGAAAAAGGGATTACTTTAACCATCGATCTTTGTCCTTCGCATAAAGCTTTAGACCGGATTATTTTCCAATCGGTTTTTGATGAGTTTAAAAAGACGGAGTTACCTGCCCCGCTTGCAGTGTCGGTTTCTGGTAAGTGGATGTTAAAGCACCAGGATGACCTGAACTGGTTGAAAAGTCTGGTAGATAAAAAGGAACTGAACATTACCTGGGTAAACCATACCTACAACCATGAAGTAAATAAACTGCCTCTGGCTGAAAATTTCCTATTGGCACCAGGAACCAACTTAGACGTAGAAGTATTGGAGAATGAAAAACTGATGCTTATAAATGGTTTAACACCTTCTGTATTTTTCCGTTTTCCGGGCTTGGTTTCTGATAAAGCAATTGTTGAAAAAATTGAAGCTTATGGGTTAATCCCGGTTGGAAGCGATGCCTGGTTAGCCAAAGGACAGCAACCTAACGCAGGCAGTATTGTTCTGATTCATGGTAACGGGAACGAAGAAATCGGTGTGAAGGATTTTATACAGTTGTTAAGAACCAAACAAGCTGATGTAAAGAACAAACAATGGCTGCTTTTTGATTTAAGACAGGGCTTGGAAAAGGAATTTGAGTAATTGCATTTTTAACCGCAAAGATTGTTTTATCTAATTACCGTCATCCCGAGCGAAGTGCAACATAGTCGAGCGATCTATCTAAACAGATCTCTCTCTCTAATATTCGGGACGTTTCAGCAGAGATGACGATCACTTTATTGAAGTCTAACATTAGCGCCTCTTTGCAAAAAACTTTGCTTCCTTTGCGGTAAATCTATTTCTTAACAGGCAATAACTTTATTTCTTTTGCTTTAAAACGGTTATTTACAATTTCGCCGGTAACTTCTGCTTTGCTTACGGCGTTGCAAAAACCGTGTTCGCCATGTGCATCTCCAAAATCATCGATGCCTTTGCCATCTACAAAATAAGGTTTGCCATCTATTTTAACGGCTAATTCACAATCTTTACCTTTCATTTTAAATTGGCATTCGCCACAGGCAATGTCTACCACCTGTTTGGTAATCACTTTTGCTGCTACAGTTTTTTGAGGTGTGGTTTGGGCCTGAGCTATAAAAGCGAAAAAACCGATACAGCATGTTAATATAATACTTTTCATAATTTTCTAATTCTTTATTCAAAATTAACTTATTTTGCCAACAACCAGGCGATTAAATCGGTTGGTTCTGCGATACTCCAGGAATGCGGATGTTTTTGTGTATTATTTCTTATTCCCCTATCTTTAGTTAAAATGAGTTCTACTTTATTTTCTTCTGACTTTTGTTTTAATTTATTGATATATCCTGCGCAATCTGTTACATTCATATCCGACAAATCCATGCTTCTGTTATTAATCCACCACAAAATATCGGGCTCGCTGTAAATTCTTAAGGCAGTTAATCGATAATCGGGTAGCATGCTTAAGTCGGTATAATCCGGATTGTAAACCGATTGCTCTTTTAAACTTTCTTCTTGTGTTTTATGCTCAGTATTTAAGGTATCTAATTTAGCTACAAAACTTTTTTCCCGCCCTTTTAATAATGATTTTCTTAACCTAACCATATCCAAAGGAGGATCAATGGCAAAAACCTTACTTATTTTTAATGTTTTATACTTTTCTGCATAAAACTTTAATGTTGTTGTACCCCCGATAGAAAATCCACCAAGATAAAGGTCTAAATCTAATGAAATTTTATTCTTGTGATAAAAATCGTCAATCATATTACCTAATGTATGAATAGATTTTTTGTCGATTGGAAAACTTTCATTATTGGGTGTAAGATTAACCATTATAACAGCTAATCCATTCTTATTTGCTTCTTGTACAATGGATGATTGGGCCATAACGGCAGTTGCAGACTCTAAAAAACCGGGAACCAAAAATAATACACCCTTAATTTTAACTTCTGCTGGTAAGCTTTGCATGTAAAAACAGTCTTTTCCAAAAAGCTGATCATTTTCTACTTTAACCTGTGCATGTGCAACAAAACCCGATAACAAAATTAATATAGAGAGTAAATATTTCATTAAGATTTTTTTTCAAATGTAAGTTTTCAATAGCAAAAGGACTACAACCCGCTGTAAAATAAACCTGATGGGAACGAACATCCCGATTCTTCTATCGGGATAAAGTGGACAGCAGGACTGAAGCACCCGAAGAGAACAGGAACCAACGTTTTCAAAAATATTTCACAGTCATAAACCACCCCGTCCTGCGGACACCCCTCTGGGAGAGGGGAATCAAAAAAGGGATATGCAATCTGCACATCCCTCTTCATAAAATCGACTCCAGACTCTCGACTGAAGACTCAGGACTAGTACCTATATGTATCTGCTTTAAACGGACCTTCTACCGGTACACCGATATAATCAGCCTGGTGTTGATCTAAAACATCTAACTCTACACCGATTTTTTCTAAGTGTAAACGTGCTACTTTTTCATCCAGATGCTTAGGTAAAGTATAAACTTTGTTTTCGTAAGCAGCAGTGTTGGTCCAAAGCTCTAACTGAGCCAAAGTTTGGTTGGTAAACGAATTACTCATTACAAAACTTGGGTGACCGGTTGCACAACCTAAGTTAACCAAACGACCTTCGGCTAAAATAATTACATCTTTACCATCAATGGTATATTTATCAACCTGTGGTTTAATCTCTACTTTGGTATCGCCATAAGCACCGTTTAACCAGGCCATATCGATTTCGTTATCGAAGTGACCGATGTTACAAACAATCGCTTTATCTTTTAATGCCCTGAAATGTTGCTCGCGAACGATATCACAGTTACCGGTGGTAGTCACCACGATATCAGCTTCTTTAATGGCAGTAGCTAATTTTTTAACTTCGTAACCTTCCATTGCAGCCTGTAAAGCACAGATCGGATCAATTTCAGTTACGATAACACGTACGCCTTGTGAGCTTAACGATTCTGCAGAACCTTTACCCACATCGCCATAACCACAAACCACAGCAACTTTACCAGCCATCATTACATCGGTAGCACGACGGATCGCATCAACCAATGATTCGCGACATCCGTATTTATTATCAAATTTAGATTTGGTAACCGAATCGTTTACGTTAATTGCAGGTAAGTGCAATGTCCCGTTTTTCATTCTTTCGTATAAACGGTGAACACCAGTAGTGGTTTCTTCTGATAAACCTTTAATGTTTGCGATCAATTCAGGGAAACGATCGAAAACCATATTGGTTAAATCGCCACCATCATCCAAAATCATGTTTAATGGTTGTTGCTCCGGACCGAAGTGTAAAGTTTGCTCAATACACCAGTCGAATTCTTCTTCGTTTAAACCTTTCCAGGCATAAACCTGAATACCCGCAGCAGCAATAGCAGCAGCAGCATGATCTTGTGTAGAGAAAATATTGCAAGATGACCAGGTAACTTCAGCACCAAGGGCCACTAATGTTTCGATTAATACAGCCGTTTGGATGGTCATGTGCAGACAGCCTGCAATACGCGCACCTTTTAACGGTTGTGTTGGACCGAATTCTTTACGTAAACTCATTAAACCCGGCATCTCTGCTTCGGCTAATTCGATTTCTTTACGGCCCCATTCTGCCAGTGAAATGTCCTTAACTTTGTAAGGAATGTAAGTTGTCTCTACTGATGACATAATTATTTGTTTTTAAATGTGATGCAAAGTTACGGCATCCCTTTGTGAAAGCCAAATAATTAAAGGGTAAGCGGGTTGGAGGATTGTAAAATCTGCCAAACATACGATCAAATTCTGATTGCGGGTTTATCGGATTGGCCATAGAATGAGTATTGATTACGTAAAAGCTTTTTTGAAAAGCAAAACCAGCAGTTCTGAGGTCAGGTTCGGCCCTGCCATCCACTATAGCTCGATGAAGAATTGGAGGCTGCCGTTTCCGTCAGGTTTATATTACATAAAACTGTGCTACGTTTTAAAGCCAGGAAGAACCTTAAATAAAACTTTGATTTACAGCTTATTATTTCTTAAATTGTTATAACCAAATTAACAATTATGAAAAGCGTAAAACATTTATTGGATACCAAACAGGCCATCATCATTTCGGTACCGGAAAATATTTCTGTTTTAGATGCCTTAAAAGTAATGACAGAAAAAAACATCAGTGCGGTATTGGTCATGGAATACGAACAACTTCAGGGAATTTTTACCGAACGCGATTATGCCCGAAAAATCATCCTCCAGGGAAAATCATCAAAAGATACCCTGATTAAAGAAGCCATGACGGCGAACCCCATTACCATCAAGTTTAGCGACAGTATTGATCATTGTATGGAACTGATGACGGATAAACACATCCGCCATTTACCGGTTGTAGAAAACGGCGAGGTAAAAGGCATGGTATCCATCGGTGATGTGGTAAAATTTATTATTGCAGACCAAAAACAAACCATTTCGCAATTGGAAAGCTATATTAGCGGGTAATGTTGTTATTGATTGGCAGGGAAAACCTGAGAAATCGTTAAAACTTACGATATCAATACAATTCTGAAAGCAATAACATCATACCGGGGATTCTTTGCATGCAAAATTTTATTGATTGCTTTAACAGCATAATACAATCTTAATTTTGAACAAATTGCAATCATGCTAAATCTTTGAATAATCGTTATTCTTCCAATTCAAAGATTTCTCCACTACGGTCGAAATGACGAAATAACTATATGATTAATTACATGAAAAATCACTGTAATCAGCAAATCTGTATAATCATCCCGAAAGGAAAAACTATCAAATTATTACTTCCACCGCCACTCGCCTGCAATGGTTAAAGGTTCTTTCAAGTTCTGCGATTCTAAGAAAGCCCTTAACTCTTCTTTCCCCTGAACACCCACCGGGATTTTCGTTGTATTGGCCAGAGCATAAGTTAACATAGCGCTATAACGCACCGTATTTTTAAGTTGTTGTTCATCAACCAGTTTAAAACTATCACCATCAGAATGGTAAAACGGGCCTGAATTATTGGGCAGTTTACCTCCAAAGCCACCACCTGTAGGGATACCCTCTAACATAAATGGCTGATGATCGCTATGTAAACCCGCACCAGCATTAAACAGGTTTTTAAAACCGGTATCAATTTTTACAATATCAGCTCCCCAAGTAGTAAAAAGAGTCTTCATTTCTGCTCTTGATGTAGAAAAACCTTTCGGATCGTTGGTCATGTCGTAATTGAGCATAAACTTTACCTGGCTTAAGGTTTTGTCTTTCTTAGCATGATCGATATAAGCTTTAGATCCTAATAATCCCTGCTCCTCGCCCATAAACAGTACAAATTCTACTGTACGTTTGGTTTTTAAATTCAGTTTTTTGAAAGTTCGTGCCATATCCATAATCGCGAAAGAACCGATGCCGTTGTCGATGGCACCCGTCGCTAAATCCCAGCTGTCTAAATGTCCGCCGACCACAATTTTATCTTTAGGTAATTCTGTTCCTTTAAAGGTGGCCACTACATTGCGGGCTTTAATCAATCCCGAGAAATTGGTCATGGCAATATGTGCTGTTTGCGGCTGCGATTTAATTTTCTCTTTCAGTGCCATTCCATCTTCCAAACCAATACAAACTGCCGGGATCGGGATTAATTTGCCCGTTACCGAAGCCGTTCCGGTTAAAAGCACACCATCTTTTACTGTATTGATAATGATGACACCAATGGCACCATATTTTGTGGCAATTGCGGTTTTCTCCGAACGGTGCAATGACTTGGTTCCTGCCGCTGAACCTGGCAACACGCCGAGATAAATCAAGGCAATTTTACCCTTAAACTTTTCAGGACTGGCCTGATAATCTGCTTCCAGTCCGTTACCTGCATCAACAATTTCACCGGTAACATCGGCATTCACCGGCGAATGTGCCAGTGTAACGGCTTTCATTTTCGTCAGGCTATTTTTATCAGCCCCAATCTCTACACTGATGGTTTTTCTGGCCCAGCTTTCTACCTCAAAAGGCTGAAATTTAACTTCGCAGCCGTAAGATTTCAACAAATCGAATGCATATTGCTCTGCCTTTGCGCCATTTGCCGAGCCTGTTAAACGGTGACCAATGGTTTCGGTTTCGTATTTAAGGGTTTGGTAAGCTTTTGAGTTTTGCTGTACATCGGTATTGATTTTTGCGAAAACATCGCCAAATTTATCCTGAGCATTGGCAAATAAAACCGTACAAAGCAGTGCGGTAGAGAAAAGGTATTTCATTAGGTTTAGTTTATCTGCTGAAAGTACAAATTTTAGACAGATAATTGTGGCTGTAACGTATATTTTGCTTTGGGTAGGAGCTTGTTCAATAAAAAAAGTCGTCATTGCGAGAAGGCTTTTTCAGCCGACGAAGCAATCTTAAAACGATCGCTAAATTGCATGACCATTAAGATTGCTTCGTGCCTTGCAATGACGACTCTTCGCGGCCTTATCGCAATAAAAAAGATTCTTCGCTACGCTCAGAATGACAAAACTTTAGCTAAGGCTTTACATGCGCCTTTTTCTTCGGAAAAACCAAAGAGGCTACAATACTGATCACCAGAATACTCAGAATCACAATCAGTGAATGTTCGGTGGTGAAACCCCACTTTTCAAGATAGGTATGCGCCAACATTTTTACTCCGATAAAGGCCAGTAAAAATGCTAATCCGGTTTTTAAATAATGGAATTTATGGATAATATTTACCAGTAAAAAGAACATGGAACGTAAACCCATGATGGCAAAAATATTAGAGAAAAATACAATATAAGGATCTTTGGTTACGGCAAAAATAGCCGGAATAGAATCGACTGCAAATAACAGATCGGTAAATTCTACAATCAGCAATACCAGGAATAAAGGGGTAACAAATGTTTTATGATCGATTTTAACAAAGAAATTTTTACCCTCGTACTTTGGGTGAATCGAGAATATTTTAGAAGCCCATTTCACCACCGGGTGGTTTTCGGGATCAATTTTATCATCTTCTTCCTTGCTGAAAAACATCTTTACACCCGTAAACACCAAAAAGGCGCCGAAAATGTAAAGTATCCATGCAAATTTGGTAATTAGTGCCGCGCCCACAAAAATGAAAATGAAACGCATGATGATTGCGCCCAATATCCCCCAGAACAATACCCTGTGGTAATATTTCTCTTCAACCGCAAAGGCAGAGAAAATGAGCACAATAACAAAAATATTATCTACCGAAAGAGCGTATTCGATCACATAACCCGTTAAAAATTCCAACCCGAGGTTTTGTTTATAAACTGCTAAACTCCCTTCAAAATCACCTGGAATTAATTTAATGTGGTGCTGGTGTTTGGTTACGATTTCCTGCAGATGGGCAAAATCCCTGATTCCATGAAGCTGGTGCCCCTCTGTTAACAGAATAAAATAAAAGCCGATGGCAAGGGCCACCATAATTAAACTCATTACTCCGGCTTGTTTTAAACTCACCACATGCTCTTTCCTGCTAAAAAGACCTAAATCTAATGCCAGGATCAATGCAATAAAAAGCAAAAAACCTAAGCTAAAAAGTAATTCGTTACCCATTATTTTTTACGTTCAGTAGTATATAGTACAAGCTGTTCTAAACCTGTTCTGGCTTCGCCAGCTTCAAAACTGTGCAGAATCTCAAATGCTGAGTGCTGGTACTCCAACATTTTCTCATTGGCATAATACACACCCTTGTGTGCATTTACAAAATCAATAATCTGTTGTATTTTAACCGGATCGTCCTGATGGTTTTTCACCAGGTTGATCATTTTTTTACGTTCTGTTTTCTCCGCTTTATTTAAGGCATAAATTAAAGGCAAGGTTACTTTCTTTTCTTTAATATCAATACCCAAAGGCTTGCCAACATCATCGGTTCCAAAATCGAAAGTATCGTCTTTAATCTGAAAGGCGATCCCCACTTTTTCTCCAAACAAACGCATTTTTTCTATCGTTGCATCATCAGCACCAGCCGAAGCCGCACCCGCAGCACAGCAGGAAGCAATTAAAGAAGCAGTTTTCTGGCGGATCACATCGAAATATAAATCTTCCGAAATATCCATCCTCCGTACCTTTTCTACCTGCAGCAACTCACCCTCACTCATCTGTTTTACCGCTTCCGATACAATCTGTAACAAACGGTGCTCATTATTGTTTACCGAAAGCAACAATCCCTTGGCCAGCAGGTAATCGCCAACCAAAACGGCAATTTTATTTTTCCATAAAGCATTAATAGAGAAGAAGCCACGGCGCTCGTAGGCGTTATCCACCACATCATCGTGGACCAAAGTTGCGGTATGTAAAAGTTCCACCAAAGCTGCCCCTCGATGGGTTGATTCGGTAATTCCGCCGCACAATTTAGCCGCAAAAAATACGAACATCGGTCGCATTTGTTTGCCTTTTTGCTTTACAATATAATGGGTAATCCTATCCAGCAACGGTGCGTCGCTATGCATCGATTCCTTAAAGGTTTTTTCAAACGCTTTAATATCAGCAGCTATAGGTGTTTTTATCTGTTCGATTCCCGGCATTAAGTCGAAAAATTTTGATTGCAAACTTAAGCTAATTTCCCATAAAAAGGTAATCCGCCATCTTATTATTAAGGATTTGGAAAGCCAGGGAGCAGTAATCCACAACATCTTTCGTCCTGCTATTGCCCATAGTCCTCGCCCTCATGCTTCGGGCTGTGGGCTATTTGGCGCTATCAGGTTTATCATGATGGGGTAGTGCAGGTAAAAGCCCCTCAAAACGACAATTAATTCATCGAAAAATTAGCTTTATTTAATTTCAAATTTTACATTTAAACCAATATTTACCGGGCATGAAAAAACGTTACAAAGCAATCATTGGTCTTTCGGCATTCATTATCGCTGGTTATTTATTGGGACCAAAGCCAAAAAAACCGGTGTTTAATGAGGAGCTTACAAAAGTCCCCGATCTGGAAGACCTTGACCATTATGTGGCCAGCATCGAATCCATGCACAAAATAAAACCCGGTAACGAGGCCGAAATTGTGTGGGCCGATAGCCTCCATCAGCAAACAGAATACGCCATTGTTTATTTACATGGTTTTTCGGCATCAAAAACAGAAGGTAATCCGGTACATCTCAATTTAGCAAAAGAGCTGCACGCTAATTTATACCTTGCCCGCCTGGCCGATCACGGTATTGATACCCTGGCGCCTATGCAATATTTTACGGCCGACCGCCTTTGGGAAACCAGCAAGCAGGCCTATGCCATTGGTAAAAAACTGGGTAAAAAAGTAATCTTAGTGGGTACTTCTACCGGCGGAACGGTAGCTTTAAAATTAGCGGCAACTTATCCCGAAATTAACAGCTTGATTTTAATGTCGCCAAATGTGGCCATTAACGATAAAAATGCCTGGCTTTTAAATAATCCATGGGGTTTACAGATTGCCCGAAAAGTGGTAGGCGGCGATGAACGAAAGGTAGACGACCGTACCGACGAGTACAAAAAATACTGGTACACTAATTATCGCCTCGAATCGCTGGTTGAGCTGGAAGAATTTATCGAAAGCAGCATGCTCAAACCCACTTTCCAAAAAGTGAAACAGCCCGTACTATTGCTTTATTATTATAAAAATGAACTGGAGCAGGATCCGGTAGTTAAGGTAGATGCCATGCTGAAAATGTATGATGAACTGGGTACACCAGATAATTTAAAACAAAAAGTAGCCATTCCTAATGCGGGTAACCACGTAATGGGATCATATATTACCTCAAAAGATTTGCCCGGTGTAGAGAAGGCGATTGAGAGTTTTGTAGGAAGCATGTTGAAAGTTCCGGTTCAATAAAAAGCGTCATCTCGACCGGAGCATAGCGAAGTAGAGAGATCTATCCAAACAGATTTCTCGACTGCGTTGCACTCCGCTCGAAATGACGATACTCAGTTTATCTTTACTAAAAATTAATCTAAAACCCGCTTCATGAAAATCAAACCAATATTACAGGAAACTTTATGGCTTACAGGCTGTATCGCATTTACCATCATTGTCGGAATACTCTTTTTTGGAAAAGCAATTTTCGAAAAGGATATAGACATTAACCTTCACGACACTTATTTCGTTATTGCGAATCAGCACTTTTTTATCTGTTTCTTTATCTTTTTTTCCTTTGTATTCTATTTTATCAAAGAAAACAGATACGGCTTCAATCGGAAATTACCTTTAAGGATCTTTTTAATTTTAGGTTTGTGCTTTAATGTATTACTGGTTAAGATGAGTTTAATTGCAACTTTTTTTAATCCATGGAAAAGTGGGTGGACAGTCTACCCACCGTTATCGGTAAAAGCCAAACCAACTGAAGTTAACGTAATAAAAGAATTTGCTGCAACTGTTTTTACGCCTACAAATGCGCTACTGGCAATCCAAATTTTGGTAATCGCATTAATGTTGCGTGCAGCTTACAAATATGGAAAACGTAAAGTTTTAAAATAGAAATTTCAAATAAAACGATCGTCATCTCGACTGAAACGCAGAGAAATGGAGAGATCTATATTAATGAAAGACCCTGAAACAAGTTCAGGGTGACGATATTTTGGAGAGATTTAACATCTAGGCAGATTTTGCTTCGCAGAGCCTCCAGGTTTTCGACTTCGCTGCGCTCCGCTCGAAATGACGGAAACCCAAAATTACTAGGTTAATCCACACCGCCCCTCCAAAACCTCGTAAGACAGCCCATCTCGATTAACCTAAAATATTCTTCACGATAATTTCGGCGTGCACCCTCGAATTTTCGATAAAAAGTTTGTGGGTATCTAAACCACCACAAACTACGCCGGCCAGGTACAAACCTTTCACGTTGGTTTCCATGGTTTCTTCGTTATAAACCGGGCATAGTGTTTCGGGTAAGTCGATACCAAATTTTCTTAACATCGAAAAATCCGGCTGATAGCCCGTCATCGCGATTACAAAATCATTAGGAATGGTTTTAACTCCATCAGGTGTTTTAATATCCACTTCACCTTCCCTTATTTCAACCAATTCCGAATTAAAAAGGGCTTTAACTTCGCCTTCTTTAATCCTGTTCTGTATATCGGGGCGAACCCAGTATTTAACATGCGGACCAAGTTCGCCACTCCTCACTACCATGGTTACATTTGCCCCTTTGCGGTAAGTTTCCAATGCGGCATCAACACCCGAATTATTGGCGCCAACCACCACTACATTCTGGAAAGCATATAAATGTGGATCTTTATAATAATGTGTCACCTTTGGCAAATCCTCGCCTGGTACATTCATTAATAATGGTACATCGTAAAATCCTGTGGCTACAATCACATTGCCAGCCGTATAATTGGTTTTAGAAGTATTAATTTCAAAAACACCCTCATCATTTTTAACCACTTGTTGTACCCTTTCGAAAAGATTGATGTTTAAATCAAATTTTTCGGCCACACGACGATAATATTCTACGGCTTCATTTCGGTTTGGCTTCGGGCTGATGGTTACAAAAGGTACACCTCCAATTTCTAACTTTTGCGAAGTAGAAAAGAATGTCATAAATACCGGGTAATTGAATAAACTATTCACTAATGCACCTTTTTCTATAATCACATAGCTTAGGTTAGCTTTTTGGGCTTCGATTGCACAGGCCATCCCTATGGGGCCGGCACCTATAATTAATACGTCGTAATGATTTTGATTTTCAGGCATCTAAATGTTTTATCTAAAAGAATAGTCGTCATCTCGATCGAAGCATCGTCCCGACGTTAAGTCGGGAGAAAGATCTGCCTAGATAGATTTCTCGGCTACGCTCGAAAGGACGGTCTCTTATAATAATTATACTTTCATTGCTTTACTAGGGCAAGCGAAATCGGTTCTTTTTAAACCGGTATTTTTTATGGCACCATAACCGCCGGCTACATCAATTACATTTTCTACCCCACGCGATTTTAAAATCGAAGCTGCAATCATGGAGCGGTAACCACCCGCGCAATGAATATAATAGGTAGCTTTTGGATTAATTTCAGTAGTCCAGTCGTTAATAAAATCCAACGGACGGCTCAGGGTAAATTCAAGGTGTTCTGATTCGTACTCGCCTGGTTTACGAACATCTAATGCGGTTATTTCTTCATTTGATGCAGCCTGTTCAAAAGCTTCTGCAGAAATAGACTCGATGGTATCGATTTCTTTGCCTGTTGCCGTCCAGTTTTCGAAACCGCCATCCAGGTAACCAATCGTACTATCGTAACCCACACGCGTTAAGCGTGTAATCGTTTCTTCTTCTTTTCCCTGATCAGTAATCAATAAAATCGGCTGTTGCAGGTCGGTAATTAAAGCTCCAACCCAGGGTGCAAACTGCCCGTTTAACCCAACATTGATCGAATTTGGGATAAAACCTTTTGCAAAAACCTGCGGATCGCGGGTATCGAGCATAATGGCACCGGTCTGGTTCGCCAGATCTTCAAACTGTTGTGGCGTTAAGGCATTTAAACCTTTTTCATACACTTCATCAATACTTTCTACCCCTCCTTTATTAATGGCAGCATTTTTAGCAAAATATTGTGGCGGAGGCAAAATACCATCTGTTACTTCGGCAATAAACTGTTCTTTTGTTTCGGCCTTTAAAGCATAATTTACCTGTTTCTGATGCCCAAGCGTATCGAAAGTTTCTTTACTCATGCTTTTACCACAGGCAGAACCAGCACCATGCGCCGGGTAAACAATTATATCATCAGCCAACGGCTTTATCTTTTCATTTAACGAATCGTAGAGCATTCCGGCCAAATCATCCATCGTTAAATGTCCTTTTTGTGCCAAATCTGGTCGGCCTACATCACCGATAAATAAGGTATCGCCACTAAAAATGCAATGGTCTTTCCCATTTTCATCGGTTAACAGATAAGTGGTCGATTCTAAAGTATGGCCCGGGGTGTGTAATGCGGTTATCGTGATATTACCAATTTTAAACTGCTCGCCATCTTTGGCCATGTACGATTTAAATCCAGTTTTGGCGGTTGGTCCGTAGATAATTTCAGCACCCGATTTTTCTGCAAGGTCTACATGGCCCGAAACAAAATCGGCATGAAAATGCGTTTCGAAAATATATTTAATGGTGGCGCCGGCTTTTTCAGCTTTTTTTAAATAGGTAGCAACTTCTCTTAAAGGATCAATAATTGCAGCTTCGCCATCACTTTCGATGTAATAAGCGGCTTCTGCCAGGCAACCTGTATATATCTGTTCTATTTTCATGTTTAATAAGTATCAAGTATGGAGAAGTGAGTATCAAGATATAACCTTACGCCTTAAACCTTTCGCCATATACCCTTCCCTAGCAAAAATAGGGCTAAATACTTATAACCGAAATGATGTTGGTCATAATTGCAGAAGTTTTACTTATTGGAGTGCATGAAACAGCTTATCCAGATATTAAATTAGTAGTGCTAAATCTGAATCCTTTTTATTTGAAAACGAACCTTTTGTTGTTCCTGGCCAGTGAAGCCCTGCCATTCGCTTTAGTCCCGATAAAAAAATCGGGAGCTACCGCTGCTTTCAGGTTTATAACCGAAAGGCCTGTTCCTTACATCACGCCAAATACTGCACTTTGCCAGGTTTAGCCAATTGTACTTATCCTTTGTCTCTAAACCCGATCGAAGCGAGATGCCGATTCTTCATCGGCAGAAGCGTGAGCGGGACTGAAAACCTCCAAAAGAGTGGAACTGCTCATTTCCTTAAAAATATTATAAACGCTGGAAACATTAATCCTCGTCAGCTCTCCCCGCAACGATTCACTTCGTTGGTCGAGATTTGCAATCTCGACCTTACTGGTTTTAAGGATTTGAAATCCTTAGTTCAGGAGACGGGATTACAAATCCCGACCAGCGTTTAATCCTTTGTCAGCTCCCCTCTCAACGATTCATCCATCAGTTTACGGCTTTCTTCAACTGATAAACCTAAGCCCATTACGAACATCAGTTTGGTTACGGTAGCTTCGAAAGTTAAATCGTAGCCGCTTACAATACCCATTTTTAACAATTCCCTGCTGGTTTCGTAACGGCCAAGCTGCACTGAACCTTTTTTACACTGAGAAATGTCTATAATGATTTTTCCATTTAAAATGGCCTGGCGCAAACTATCCAGAAACCATTGTGCGGTGGAGGTATTGCCTGAGCCAAAGGTTTCTAAAATAATGGCATCTACTTTCGAATCGGTAATGGCCTGAACAGCCTGCGGGGTGATTCCCGGGTATAGTTTAAGCACACCAATGTTCGAATTAAAATTGGTATGTAATTTTAACTCACCGCCGGTAGCTTTTAAAATATAATTTCTGTGAAACTGTAAATGTACTCCGGCCTCTGCAAGTACAGGGTAATTTGGCGAGCGGAAAGCCTCAAATTTTTCGCTGTTGTACTTAATGGAACGATTACCCCTGAACAATTGTGCGTCAAAATAAATGCAAACCTCCGGGAATAATGCTTTGCCATCTTCTTTGGTAGCAGCAATTTCTAAAGCAGTAATTAAATTTTCTTTTGCATCGGTTCTGATTTCGCCGATTGGCAATTGTGATCCGGTTAATACAACAGGTTTATCCAGGTTTTCGAGCATAAAGCTCAGTGCCGAAGCGGTAAAGGCCATGGTATCAGATCCGTGGAGGATCACAAAGCCATCGTATTGGTCATATTTGTTATAAACCAGTTCGGCCAGTGTTTTCCATATTTCAGGATCCATATTTGATGAATCCAGCACCGGATTAAAAGAATGGACATCTAACTGGTAATCTAAACGGCCCAGTTCGGGTACGTTTTCTTTGATCTGCTCGAAATCAAACGGAATTAACATTCCGTTTGTAGGGTCGTTAACCATACCGATGGTGCCACCGGTATAGATAATAAGTATTTTGGTCATTTGGTTTAGTGAAGGTTGCTCACCACAAAGAAACTAAAAATTTAGAAATGATCAGGAATGATTTTCAAAATAGCAATAAAAAAGCTAAAAAACGTTAATTTTTTACCAAAATAATAAAATTATAGCCGATATTTTGCAATACAAGAAATCAACAATATTATTATCCTGCATTATAGATACTCAGCAGATTTCTCCACTACGCTTCTCTTCGGTCGAAATGACGAAGTGGCTGGATTGACTAAAGACTTCAGACTAATGACTCCGGACTAAATTCTATACTCCAAAAATTTTTTTCGAATTTTCAGTGGTTACATTTGCAATTTCTTCAACAGAAACGCCATAAATATCGGCCAGCTTTTGGGCGATGTAAACCAGATAACTGCTCTCGTTCGGCTTGCCACGGAATGGAACAGGCGCTAAATAAGGCGAATCGGTTTCTAAAACCAGGTTATTTAAAGGGATATCTGCCAATACCAGATCCAAACCTGCCTTTTTATAGGTTACTACCCCACCAATGCCTAAATAAAAATTAAGATCAATCGCCTGCCTGGCCTGAGCCAAATTTCCGGTAAAGCAATGGAATATACCACGGAGTTTTTCACCGCGTTCGCTTTCCAGTACTTCAAAAACTTCGTCAAAAGCCTCCCTGCAATGGATTACGATTGGCAGACCTAAATCTTTTGCCCAGGCAATCTGTTTCCTGAAAGCATCCTGCTGAATAGCCAGTGTGGTTTTATCCCAATACAGATCGATACCGATTTCGCCAATGGCATAAATTTTTCGTCCGGCAATACTTGCGTAAATTTCATCCAGCAGCGTCAGATAATCTTCTTTTACATCGCAGGGATGCAGGCCAGCCATTGCAAAACAGTTTTGAGGATATTTCGCCACGAGGTCATCAATCATCGCTATCGATTTTACATCAACATTAGGCAAAAACAAACGGTTCACGTCACTTTCAAAACAGCGCTCCATTAACTGGGCCTGTTTTTCGGCATCCTGCTCGTAATATAAATGGGTGTGGGTATCGGTGAAAAGCATGGTTATAATGTAAAATGGGTGATGTAAAATGGATAATGGATTAGACAATCAAACCTCCGACTTCGGTCTTTCGGGCCTCCGACTTCAAACTACTTTTTCTTTTTAGCTGTGCTTTTCTTCGGCACTTTAACTTCTGACTCCCGACTCCCGACCTCGGACTTTCCGTTTTGTGGAATCCATTCCATTTCCTTTTTCAAAAATTTTCCGGTTAAACTAATCGGGTTCTGGATCAAACCTTCCGGTGTACCTTCAAACAAGATTCTTCCGCCGCCAGCGCCGCCTTCTTCACCTAAATCGATCACCCAATCGGCAACTTTAACTACGTCTAAATTATGTTCAATCACTAAAATGGTATTTCCTTTATCAACCAGCTCCTGCAGTACACCTAAAAGCACATTAATATCTTCGAAATGAAGTCCGGTGGTTGGCTCATCTAAAATATAAAAAGTTTTTCCGGTATCTTTTTTCGAAAGTTCGGTGGCCAGTTTTACACGTTGCGCCTCGCCTCCCGATAAGGTAACCGACGATTGCCCTAAAGTGATATAACCCAAACCAACATCTTTTAAGGTTTTGATTTTTCTATAAATGATCGGAATATTTTCAAAGAAAGTACAGGCATCTTCAATACTCATGTCCAATACATCACTAATCGACTTTCCACGAAAACGCACTTCTAAAGTCTCTCTGTTGTATCTTCTTCCGCCGCACTCTTCGCAAGGTACCTGCACATCAGGCAAAAAGTTCATCTCGATAACCTTTAAACCCGCACCCTGACAGGTTTCGCAACGGCCACCTTTTACATTGAAAGAAAAACGGCCTGGTTTGTAGCCACGAATCTTTGCTTCGGGCAACTGCACAAACAAATTCCTGATATCGGAGAAAACGCCGGTATAAGTAGAAGGATTGGACCGTGGCGTTCTACCAATCGGCGCCTGATCAATTTCGATTACCTTATCGATTTCTTTTAAACCATTGATTTTTTCGTAAGGCAAAGGTGTTTTTTTGGCCCTGAAAAAATGATGGTTTAAAATCGGGTATAAAGTTTCGGTAATCAAACTCGACTTACCACTACCCGAAACACCGGTTACCGCAATAAATTTACCTAAAGGAAAATCTACCGAAACCTCTTTCAGGTTATGTCCGGTTGCTTTAATAAGTGATAATTTATGTCCGTTGCCTTTCCTGCGGACTTTTGGGGTTTCAATCTGTTTTTTGCCATTTAAATAATCGGCAGTTAAAGTATTTGATTTCAGGATCTGTGCAGCAGTTCCTTCGGCTACAACCGTACCCCCGTGGATACCTGCACCCGGACCAACATCAATTACCCAATCGGCCTCTAAAATCATATCCTTATCGTGTTCTACCACCAAAACGGTATTTCCAAGATCGCGGAGATTTTTAAGTGCATTGATTAACCGTTCGTTATCACGCTGATGCAAACCGATACTTGGCTCATCGAGGATGTACATTACATTCATCAACTGCGAACCAATCTGTGTGGCCAAACGGATACGCTGTGCCTCGCCACCCGAAAGTGTGCGGGCAGTACGGTCTAAAGTTAAATAAGTTAAACCTACATCGGTTAAAAAGCCGATCCTCGCTTTAATCTCCTTTAAAATTTCTTTGGCAATAATATTCTGGCGGTCAGACAAACGTTCATCAACTTTTTCAAACCACTGATGAAGGTTATTGATATCCATCGATGAAAGCTCGAAGATGTTTTTACCATCCACTTTAAAATGCAGGCTTTCTTTTTTCAAACGGGCACCATGACACTCGGGGCAGGTTTTCAGTTTCCTGAATTCGTCCATATCATCAGATGCTGATTCGCTTCTTTTTTCGTTTTGCTCTTCGAGCATTTTAATAATACCATCGAAGGTGATGTTATAATTCTGAACGTTCCATTTATTGTATTCTACCTCAACCTTGATCAGGTCGGGCGAACCGTTTAAAATGATGTTAATGACCTCGTCGCTTAATTTTTCAATCGGCGTAGAGAGCGAGAAACTGTATTTTTTGGCCAAAGCTTTTAATACCTGAAACATCCAGATATCGCGGTATTCGCCAAGAGGTGCCAAACCACCGTTTAAAATGCTCAGTTTCGGATTCGGGATCACTGATTCTTTATCCACTACGAAAATATAGCCCAAACCATCGCAACGTTCGCAGGCGCCATAAGGCGAGTTGAACGAAAAGCTGTTTGGTTGTGGCTCATCGTAGGAAATACCCGTGGTTGGGCACATCAAAAATTTACTAAAGTGTGCTACGTTATTATCCTTATCGCTGATTTTGATTACGCCTTTACCCATTTTCATTGCGGTTTGTAAAGAATCGAGCAGGCGTTTTTTATCTTTTACGTCAATGATCAGCCGGTCAATCACCACTTCAATATCGTGGATTTTATAACGATCTACCTGCATTTTAGCGGTAATATCTTTTATTTCTCCATCTACACGCACTTTTACATAACCCTGCTTACGGATCTGCTCAAAAAGCTCGCGGTAATGTCCTTTTCTACCTTTAACAACCGGTGCGAGGATATTTACGGCCAAACCATCGAATTTATTAAAGATATTCTGCAGAATCTGATCTTCACTCATGCGTTCCATTTTTTCGCCGGTATTGTACGAGTAAGCATCGGCTACACGGGCGTAGAGCAAACGCATAAAATCGTAAATTTCGGTGATGGTACCCACGGTTGAGCGTGGATTTTTGCTGGTGGTTTTCTGCTCAATGGCAATAACCGGACTTAATCCTGAAACTTTATCTACATCCGGTCGCTCCATACCTCCCATAAACTGGCGGCTGTAAGCGCTAAATGTTTCCATATAACGGCGCTGACCTTCGGCATAAATGGTATCGAAAGCCAGTGAAGATTTACCGCTGCCACTTAAACCCGTGATTACCACAAGCTCGTTGCGCGGAAAACTAACATCTATATTCTTTAAATTATGTACCCTCGCACCATATACTTCTACATCTTTTTGCTCGCCGAGGTCGATAGATTTATTGCTCATATTTTATTTAAAGTTGGGGCCAAAACCAGGCCTTTAAAAAGACCGGATTCAATCCGCAAAAATGCTAAAAATTTTATCAAAAAGAAAGTCAAAACCAATCTGTATTACCTATTAATTGTCATAATGTCGGCTTCTATTTCTAAGGAAACCAGATGATAAGCCAAAGCGCACATAACTGTAATGATCCTGAAAATAGATATTGTAATTATCTTCACCATAATAGCCTACCGCCGCCATTAGAAACACATTGTTCATAAAAGGGAAGCTATAATTGAAATTGATTTCAGCATTAAGCCTCTTCTGAATATTGGCAAAATTTTTCGATGGAATTTTATTTACGGCATAAGATAACTCGGTATTTAAACGCCAGGTTTCTTTTTCGGTTTTTACTTTTTGCTTATTCTGGGCATTTTTTTCGATTTCATCATACCTTCGCCAGGAGAATCCGTACAGCACTCTTGTAAATCCAAAACCTTCATTTAGCGCAGGCTCATACCTGAAAAATTTATACCATTGCAAACCGACGCGATGATTGAAAGAATAATAGCTTTGATCGGTATTTACAGGTGTAAAATCTCCAAAGCGATAAGAAAGTGTTAAATAATTTGCATTAAAATTTCCGGTACGGGTGTTAATTGTTCCATCGGGATTAAAAGCAGACTGATCCTGACCGTTTGAATGGTGGGTAAAAGCCAGCTCGGCATATTTATAATGATCGGCATCAGGATTTAACCTCGCATAAAGTGCTCCGCCCAAACGGTAACTCGGCGTTCGCACCGCAGCCGAAAATTCTGTTCGCACACGTACCGTAAAATCAGGAATAATGGCAAAGGCAACTGGCGATTTATAACTACCCAAAAGCATATAAGTGGTGGTGAGCCGTCCGTTAATGACATATTTTGAAGGTGCACCTAATTCTCCACCAGGTGCCGTATAGGCTAAATCAGCATTTTCTTTGTACAGATGAATATATTCTCTATTGGCAAACTCTCTTTTTACGGCTATTGAATCTTGAGCAAAGGATTGTAAACAGATGAGGCAGATAATAAGCGTAAAAAAAGTTTTCGTCATATCAGATAAACGCTGATAATGAGGCGACGGTTTTGTATTTTTAGAGAAATGGTTTTGCGGGTAATTAACATCAATTCTCCACTTCAACTTTATACTAAAAATCGCCATCTTCGCAAATTCCACAGACGTTACATACCGTATGTTCCAAACCGAACGAAAATTGAAACGTATAAATTTAAATAAGCAAAAACAACTAAAATGAATTCTGAATTAATCATATATCAAACAGAAGACGGGCAAACCAAAATTCAAACCCGCTTAGAGAATGAAACTGTTTGGTTGACAATTGAGCAAATGGCAGAGTTATTTCAAAAAGCAAAATCAACCATTAACGAGCATATTCTAAATATTTACAAAGAAGGAGAACTGGAAAAAAATGCTTCTTCGAGAAAAATCGGAAATTCCGATTTTTCTACCAAACCTACCAATTATTACAATTTAGACGTGATCATTTCGGTAGGCTATAGGGTAAAAAGTTTACAGGGGACTAAGTTTAGGCAATGGGCAACTGCTCGACTAAAAGAATACATAGTAAAAGGCTTTACTATGAATGATGAGCTTTTAAAAGAAGCAGGTGGAGGTAATTATTTTGATGAACTATTAGCTCGTATCAGGGATATACGTTCATCTGAAAAAATATTTTGGCGTAAGGTTCTCGATATTTATGCAACCAGCATAGATTATGATGGTAATGCAGAAGTGTCTTTGCTGTTTTTTAAAACGGTTCAAAATAAAATGCATTGGGCAGCACATGGAGAAACTGCAGCCGAAACTATTTACAAACGAATTGATGCTGGGAAGCCTAATTTAGGCTTAACCAATTTTAAAGGTGAACAGCCAACAAAAAAAGAAATAGAAGTTGCCAAAAACTATTTGAATGAAAAAGAACTGGAATTACTCAATAGAATGGTAACTGCTTATTTAGAACTAGCCGAATTGCAGGCACTAAACAGAAAGCCAATGTATATGATTGATTGGATAAACCGTTTAGACGATTTTTTAACAATGACAGGTAATGACATTCTAACCAATGCAGGAAGTATTAGCCATCAAAAAGCATTAGATAAAGCTCACAAAGAGTATGAAAAATACAAGGAACAAACAAAAAATGATCTTTCAAAAGCAGAAAAAGATTTTATTAACCAAATAGATATTGCTGCCAAAAGATTAAAAAAATAGTTAATAAAAAGATTTAGTGCACAAAGATATAACCAAACAAAAAAGACCGATCACCAATGCTCTGGCATTCGAGAAATGCAAAAAAAAACATGAATGCAAAACGACATAATACATATTACTCAAAGCTCTGCCTGCAAAACTTTTTACATAACAACCGTTAGCAGCGTTAATAAATAATATAATTTTCTTAACCCTACCACTCTATCGTCGTTCCATTTTCTGTGGGATGCCCCGTACAAACCAACACCCGGCCTCTTTCCAGTTCATCATCGGTAAGCACTTCATTATAATCCATCCTAACCGCCCCTTTGGTGCAATTTGCCACACAGGTACTGCATACACCACCCCGACAACTATAAGGAAGTTTAATTTTATTTTCGAGTGCTACATCTAAAATCCGTTTTGGCCAGGGCACTTCGAGGTTATATGATTCTCCTTTGAAGTTTAAAATAACCGAATAGGTATTTTTATCGACCACTTTTTCAGAACTATCGTCTTCATCAACCTCATCTTCTGGCAGCACAAAAGTCTCTCTTTTAATCTGTTTAATATCGAAACCCATGCCCAATAAGGTAATCCGGCATAAATCCATGTAAATGATGGGTCCGCAGCTATAAAACAGCGCATTATCCCGATCGAAATGTAAATGTTCTTTGATTAATTTCTCAATATAGAATTTATTCAGCCTGGCTGTCATTAAGTTTTTACTGTTGCTAAAAATCCAGACAATTTTCAACCTGTCAGGATATTTTTGCTCCCATCCGATCAGTTCATCATAAAACAAAGTTTCCTCTTTCGACCGGTTACTATATATTAATGTAATTAAAGATTTTTTCTCGCGTACCAAAGCTGTTTTCATAATCGAGAACAATGGCGTAATACCCACACCAGCGGCAAAAAGAAAAATATCCCGTTCCAGATTTTCTTCAGGCAAATAACTGAACAAACCCTGCGGTTCCTGAGCAAAAAGAACATCGTTTACCGAAGTTTTATGATGCAAAAACCTCGAGATCTCTCCATTCTCTACTCTTTTTACGGTAATAGCTAAAGGCTCGTTCACATCCGGCGAACTGTTAAAAGAATAAGATCTTCTCACCTCTTTATGCTGCCCCTGAAAAACCAGTGATAAAAACTGTCCTGCCAAATATTTCGGGTATTGATCTACTTCCTCAAATTGAAAGGTAATATTATCACCCGGTTGATTGATGATCTTATTGATGCGCAGTTTGAACATATTGCAAAGAAAGGAAATTGGTTTCAATAGTTCAATCGTTCATTGGTCATTAGTTTATTGGTAACTGAAAATGGGTTAATTGTTTCAATTGGTTAATTGGTTAATTGTGAATTGCAAACTTCTAACTGCAAATTTCCAACTGAAAACTGTTAATGGTTTGTTGGTTAGCATAATGCAGAAAATATTTCCGTGTCAATCCGTGCATCCGTGGCTAAATGTTCATTAGTTAATCGGCCACTGGTTTATTGGTTAGCATGACGCATAAAATAACTCCGTGCCTTAGTAACCTTGTGGTAAACAATATCCATCAGCAAACAAATCGGTGTAATCCAACAATCTATCAAAGCACCGTAAATAAAAAGCGTCCCGATTAAAAACCGGGACGCCTTACCAAATGCTTGTCTTTATCTTAATTATATTATTCGGCGTTGTAGGCCAATAATACGCGCGGTTTTGCGTAACCGTAACGTTTCGGATGTTCCATAATCTGTTTCATAGAAATCACCTTATAAACATAGCCACCGGTTTCGCGGTTAAGCCTCATTTTGTAGTAATTATCCTGATTTTGATTATCGATCTGCTTGCGTAAGCGTCCGTCGCCAACATTATAAGCCGCAGCTACCAACGTCCAGCTTTCTAAACCTTTATACATTTCTTTAATGTATTTACAGGCTGCAATGGTCGATTTGCGCAGGTTATAGCGCTCATCAACATTCCCATTTACCCTCAAACCATAATTACGGGCTGTGCCGGGCATAAACTGCCAGATTCCGGCTGCACCTTTTGGAGAAACACCCTGAGTCATTCCAGATTCGACCAAAGCCAAATACTTAAAATCATTAGGGATTCCGTAAGCAGCGAGAATGGGTTCAATTACAGGAAACCATTTTGCTGCTTTTGCATGCAGGCGATTGGTTTGGGTATTTCCGTAAGTGTGTGCTGCAAGAATTTTTTTCATTTTGCGTTCTACCTTTTTATCGCCTAATGGCAGGGTTTCTTCCGCGAAATTCAACTGTGCCATTAAAGATTGAGGGGTTTCCTCGTTTTCTACTTTAACGCTATCAGATTTGGGTATTGTAGTGTTTAATTTTTCTTCTTTTAAAAGACTTTTTTGTGCTAAGGGCATTTGGTAAGCGAACACTTTTGCCAAGATAAATAGTGTTGCCACTACCGCAAATGGTACGATGTGTTTCTTTAACATTTTCCTCCTTTTTTTGGTGAACTTATATAAAAACGTTGGCAAAGGTAAAAAATAATAAGCACATTATCAAACAGTTACAGAAATAAGCCCGAAAATCGGCCTCTAAAGTGCTTTAAACGTGGATTTTAAATTTTGATTTTCAGACAAATTTCCCTATATTAGAGGCTATTTTTTTATCTGATTTTTCAGCTCTTAAAATTGTTATGTTCATCATTTTTTCATAAATTTGCAGCCCGCATTTTTAATGCGTTAAAAGCGTATCATGATAAATAAAAACAACAGGAACAGTCGGGATGACAAGTCCAAACCAGGCAGTCGGAGAACAGAAGGCAGAAGTAGTTCGGCCGGGTCTGACAGAAAGAGATCAGACGACAAAGACAGCAAATTCAAAAAATCATCCGATTCTAAAGAAGGCTTCAGACCCAGAAGCGCAGACGGCAAAGATTTCAAATCAAAATCTTTCGGAGACAAAAAAGATTTCAAACCAAGATCAGGCGGACGTGATTTCAAATCGAAAGATTCGGAGCCACAAAGTTTCAAATTCGGCGATCGCGAGTTTAAATCAAAAGATGCAGCATCAGAAGACCGCGGTTTTAAACCGAGAGAAGGTAAATCAAGAGATTACAAGCCAAGAACCGGCGACCGCGATTTCAAAGGTGGTTCAAGAGATTACAAACCAAGAACAGGAGACAGGGATTTTAAACCAAGAGAAGGTGGTGCAAGAGATTATAAGCCAAGAACAGGAGAGCGTGATTTCAAATCTAAGGATGGAGATTCGAGAGATTTTAAACCGAGAACTGGCGACCGCGACTTTAAACCAAGAGAAGGCGGATCGAGAGATTACAAACCAAGAACAGGAGAACGCGATTTCAAATCGAAAGATGGTGGATCGAGAGATTTCAAACCCAGAGAGGGTGGCTACAAAGATTACAAATCGAGAGGTAAATCAGACGATTTTAAGCCAAGTGCCGGAAGTTCTAGAGATGTAAAACCAAGAGAGCCAAGGGAAGGCGACACCCGTCCGTTCAGAAAACGCGAGGAGGCACAGCCAAGAGATACAGAATTTAACCGCCCCGAGCGCACTGTAATTACCCAGGGCCGCAAAACAAATGAAGATAAAGGCTTAATCCGCCTGAACAGATATATTTCAAATGCAGGCATCTGCTCTCGTCGTAAAGCCGATGAGTTAATTATTGCCGGTATTATTACCGTAAACGGCGAAGCCATTACCGAATTGGGACATAAAGTTGATCCTTCAAAGGATTTGGTTCGTTACAACGGAGAATTACTAAAACGTGAGAAAAAAGTTTACGTTTTACTAAACAAGCCAAAAGATTACATCACCACTACCGACGATCCACAGGAACGCCGTACAGTAATGCAACTGGTTGATAAAGCGAGCCGCGAGCGCATTTACCCGGTTGGTCGTTTAGACCGCAATACCACCGGTTTATTATTAATGACAAATGATGGTGATTTAGCAGATAAATTATCTCATCCTAAAAACGGCATCACTAAAATTTACAATGTAGAACTGGATAAATCTTTATCACAGGGCGATTTAAATAAGATTGCTTTTGGTTTAGAATTAGAAGATGGCTTAATTAAACCTGATAACATTTCTTACGTTACAGGCGGAACCAAAAAAGAAATCGGTATCCAGATCCACAGTGGAAAAAACAGGATTGTTCGCCGTATTTTTGAACACTTAGGTTATAATGTAGAAAAATTAGACCGCGTAGTGTATGGCAATTTAACCAAGAAAGACCTCCCTCGTGGCAGATGGCGTTATCTTGAAGAACATGAATTGGTTCAGATTAAACATTTAATAAAATAGTATTTGAAGGCAGCCAATTGGCTGCCTTTTTTGTTGTTATTGTTTTTTACCACCAAGTGCACAGAGAAAAAGCACAAAGGTTACCGCATAGGCATCCATTGAATCAGTCTCTAATAATTAAGAAACATCTTTCCGTGTTTTCTGTGCCTCCGTAGCCAACTTTCTTTATATTTGTTAAAATCAATACCATATTTCATGAAAAAACTTAGTTCATTGCTTATACTTTCTATATTTTCGATTCTTACTTTTGCCCAGAAAACAAATTACAATCTTATTATAGGCACCTACACCGCACCAGGGAAAAGTGAAGGAATTTACACTTATAACTTTGATGCATTAACTGCCGCTACAAGCATAAAAAGTATTGCAAAAAACACGGCAAATCCTAGTTATGTTGCTGTTTCGTCCGATAACAAGTTTATTTATGCAGTAAATGAAACCGGGGCTACCAGTACCGTAAGTTCATTTAAATATGATGCAAAAACAGGTGAATTAACCTTTTTAAACAAAGTTGACAGTCATGGTGCTGATCCTTGTTTTATTACGGTTGATGCAAAAAATGTAATTGTTGCCAATTATAGTGGTGGCAGTTTAGCCGTATTTGCACGAAAAGCTGATGGTTCTTTAACGGAAGCTTTACAAGTGATTAAACACGCTGGAAAAAGCATTGATCCGAAAGGCAGACAGGAAAGCGCTCATGTACACATGACAAAATTTACGCCGGATCATAAATATTTAATTGTTAACGACCTGGGTGAAGATCAAACTTATATTTACAACTACAACCCAACTTCGAAAGAAAAAATATTAACGGTAAAATCGGTACTAAAAACCAATGCAGGTACCGGTCCGAGGCACATTACTTTTAGTCCGAATGGAAAATTTGCTTATCTGGCGCACGAATTTAACGGCAGCATTACAGCTTTTACCTATGCAAACGGAACGCTAACCAAAATCCAGGAGATTGGCACTACGCCAAAAGATTTTACAGGCAAGGTTGATGGAGCAGATATCCACGTTTCGGCAGATGGAAAATTCCTATACGAAACCAACCGCGGCGATGCCAATAGCATTTCTGCATTCTCTATCTTACCTACCGGAAAGCTGAAATTTATTGAAACCGTAAGTACATTAGGCAAAGGACCAAGAAATTTCACAATTGACCCGACCGGAAAATTCTTATTAATCGGCCATCAGTACACCAACAACATTGTTATTTTTAACCGCAACAAAACTACAGGCAAACTAACCGATAGTGGTAAAAGAATCGATGTCGGTGCACCCGTTTGTTTAGTGTTTAACTAATCAGAAAGCCAATGGAAAACTTCGATTGGACCAAATTCACCCTCAGGATCGCCATTAAAGCAAAGCTTGAGGACATTTACAACGCCTGGACAAAGCCTAATGAAATTGAAAAATGGTTTTTAAGCGATGCGTTTTTCAATGATGAGAATCATGTATTGCTCAGTAAAAACCAGAATGCACTCAAAGGAGACCGATACAAATGGATCTGGTATTTGTATGATGACATCGAAAACGGAACAGTAACCGAAGCAAATGGTACAGATTATTTTCAGTTTACTTTTGCCGGAAATTGCCTGGTTGAGATCAAACTTAGTGAAGAATTTGAATACACCGTTGTAGAACTGACCCAAAAGAATATTCCTGAAGATGATGATTCAAAAAAAAATATCCGCTTAGGCTGCCACAACGGCTGGAGTTTTTATCTGATTAATTTAAAATCTGTTTACGAAGGCGGTTTAGATTTAAGAAATAAAGATAACCGGTTTAAGCCGATGCTGAATAATTAAAGCATAATAATAATTCGGAATATTAGCTATTGATATTCCTTAGACTACTTTAAATAATTTTCCGTTAGAATAACAATGAATAAAAAATTATTGATACTCCCGCTCCTGGCATTAATCGGACTGGAGGCCTGCCAAAATAAAACAAAACAAAGTGATGCTGAAAATGGAGAACAGACTAGCGTAAAATTATCATCCCCCGATTTTAATGCGGATAGTGCCTATGCCTATACTAAAACACAAGTTGATTTCGGTCCACGGATTCCGGGTACTGCTGCACATCAGAAATGCGCAGATTATCTGGTTGCCAAATTAAAATCCTTCGGTGCTGAAGTGAGTGTACAGGGAGTGCAAACAAAAACTTATGATGGTAAAAGTTTTCAGTTAAAAAATATTGTTGCCGCTTTTAATCCGGGTAAAAAAGACAGGGTTTTAATTACAGCCCATTGGGATGCGCGCCCTTTTTCTGATCAGGATGCCGATCCGGCAAATCATACCAAAGCATTTGATGCAGCCAACGATGGCGCCAGCGGTGTAGCGGTTATTTTAGAAATGGCGCGCCAGATTCAGCAAAAACAGCCCAATGTTGGGGTAGATTTCGTACTCTGGGATTTAGAAGATTATGGCAAGGCAAATGATGAAACACCCGACGAAACCACCTGGTGTTTAGGTTCTCAATATTGGGCCAGAAAGGCAATTGCTTCAGGCTATAAAGCTTTGTACGGCATTAACCTGGACATGGTTGGTGGTGGCAATGCCCAATTTACCCAGGATGAAATTTCGCGCCAGGCTGCCCTAACGGTGGCCGATAAGGTTTGGGATATCGGGAATGAGATTGGTTACTCTTCTTATTTCACCAAAATTCCGAGCGGAAAACTGGTAGATGATCATTTCTGGATGAATAAGGCAGGCGTTCCTTCTATCGATATTATTCATTATAACGACAACAGTGGCTTTTACATCAACTGGCACACCCAACTGGATAATTTAGCAAATATTGACAAAAATACATTAAAAGCCACAGGACAAACGGTTTTAGAAACCATTTACAGAGAAAAATAAATGGCAATAATGTGTAATTGTTAATTATTTTTAAGACCATACAACAAAGAAACTTTTATATTCGCCAAATAATATTATCTAAACTAATAATGAAACAATTATTTTCAACTGCAATAGCTTCGCTTTTAGCCTTAGGTGCTTTTGCCCAAAAGAGTGACGGGACAACCAAATCTTTAGTAAATGCTGAAAAGGATTTCGCTAAGTCGATTGCCAAAAATGGAGATAAAGAAGCATATCTGGATTATTCATCCCCTAATACATTAGTATTCAGACCAAATCCTGTTAATTCAAAAACTTTTTACACTGGAAAGTCAGGTGCTGAAAAAGATGTAACCTGGACGCCAAATCTGGCAAAAGTATCTCGCAGCGGTGATTTAGGTTTTACTACAGGTCCGTACGAAATCGGAACTTCGGAAAAAAAATATGGTCAGTACCTTTCGATCTGGAAACCGGAAAACGGAAGATGGAAATTAGCAATTGATTTAGGTACGGAAAGCAATAAACCTTTGGCCAGTGTTACGCCATCGTTTGTGGAGCCAAAAGATCATGTTGCGCCAAAATTCTTAAACGAAAGAGAAATTAAAGCGGGTAAAGATATTATCTTAACAACCGAAAAAACATTAAACACTTTACTTAAAACGCACGGAATTGCAGCATTTGGTGGTTTTTTAACCAGTGATGCACGTTTGCTTTTCCCGGGTAATGAAGCCATTGATGGAAAAGGAAAAATTATTGCGTTTTATAACGGTATGATCAGCAAAATTAATTTAAAAACTACTGGCGTTGATAAAGCTATCGGTAGCGATTTAGCTTATACCTATGGTGTAGCAACTATCGATTATAAAGCTGATTTGCGCGAAAGTTTTAACTACGTTTTTGTTTACGAAAAAGCAGCAGATGCCAGCTGGAACTTAATAGTACAGGCTTTTGTACCTGCGGAAAGATAAAGCAACAATGTGAATTAAAGAGGGCTATCGATAAAAAGAGGCCCTTTTTTTATGTCGGCATTTTGCATTTACCTGCACAACCATTCGGGTTTAGCCCCGATTGAAGCGGTATCCTTGCAGCGCAGCAAAAAGATATAGCGCAAAGCGGGAACAAACATTAAAAACAGCACAATTTTTGCGCTTCAAAAAAAATAATGACAAATAACACAGCCTATTTCACATTTAAAACCCATGCATAAAAAATTACTTCTATCCGTTACGCTCGCTTTATTCTTTTTTAATGTTTCGGCCCAAAAGAAAAAATTCGATATACAAGGGAAAGCCGGCGCAAGGGGAATCATGCCCGAAAATACCATCGAAGGTATGCTGAAAGCCTTAGATTTAGGCGTTACTACCCTGGAAATGGACGCCGTGATATCAAAAGATAAACAGGTGGTACTTTCGCAGGAGCCTTATTTTAACAACGAAATTTCGCTGCAGCCGAATGGTAAAGCGATAACCCTGAAAGACCAGAAAAATTTCAACATTTATAAAATGGACTACGAGCAGGTGAAAAAGTTCGATGTAGGCAGTAAAGTGCACAGTCGTTTTCCGGGACAGATGAAATTTAAGGCTTATAAACCCCTGCTTTCGGAAACCATAGATGCTGCCGAAGCTTATGTGAAAGAACACAAACTGGCTAAGCCGATGTACAGTATTGAAACCAAAACGATTAAAAATGGCGATAATGAATTCCATCCTGAGCCCGCAGAGTTTGTAGATCTGATTATGGAGGTAATTAATGCTAAAAAGTTAAGTAAAAGGGTCATAATCGAATCGTTTGATATGCGTACGCTTCAATATCTGCATGAGAAATACCCTAAAGTACAAACTTCTTTACTGATTGATGAGAAAGAGCCTTTTGAAGATTATATTGAAAAATTAGGTTTTAAACCAACCATTTATAGTCCTTATTCCGTTCTTGTTGGTAAAGGGCTGGTAGACCGCTGCCATGACATGGGGATTAAAATTATTCCATGGACGGTGAATACGGTTAAAGAGCTTAAATATTTTATGGATTTAGGTGTAGATGGCGTGCTTACCGATTACCCTAATATTATGAGCCAGTTGGATAACTAAGCTAATCACTGGTGTCTCATCGACCGAAATAAAACAGCATTTAAAATGCCGTGCTATTACACGCTCGTTTGGAAACGAGCGTGAGCAACTCAAATTTAACCTATCGGCTGGTGTCTCACCGACCGAAATGAAAAGAAAGAAAACATAATAAACAAAAAAAGCGCTGAAAATCAGCGCTTTTTTTGTTTGATCTTTACTAATGCCTAGTGGTGCGATTCAGGCGCTTCTGTATGGTGTGCTTCAGTTTTTTCGTGTGAAGAAGTTTCTTCACCATGGTGAAAAATTGGTCTTGTGAAAGCCACAAGCAGGATTAAAACAATAATCCAGGCCGTTAATGGTAATGCCCAAATGCCTTTAGTTTGCTGAACTGGCGCGTGTGAATCGTGAGCTGACATATCGAATATTTTTGATTTAAGAATTTATGCTTTGTAATTGTGTGGTAAAGATAATAACAAAATTAAAATAAAAAGATAAAATGCCGATTAATGCAAAAGGATAAAAGGCTTAGCCCTTTATCCCTGTAAATCATAAATCATTTTTTTGGTGCTGTTCATTTTGCTTTTAATGCGGTTCTGATGTTCAAGTAAAGCACTGTGTTCATCCTGAACGGCATTAAAGAGTTCTGCTTTTTTAAAATAGTTCGCGGCTTCTGTAAAATTCTGTTGCTGCTCGGCATGTAAACCTAGACTTTCATAAATATGGGCTTCGCAAACACCTGCAACACTTAAAGCTTTATCAGCGATTTGTTTTACCAGTTTATGCATTTTGAGGGTAATTACCAGCTTCAAATAAGGCTCGTACACATCCGGAAAATCCGCATCGAGTTCGGTGCAGCGTTTGTAATAATAACCAGCAGTTTTGTAATCTTTAAAACGCTCATGATAAATATCTCCCAATTGAAAATAACCCCTGGCGTAATCAGGATCGAAGGCAATGAGCTCATTAAAATACTGAAGTGCTTTAGGCAGCTCGCCCCAATGCAATTCTTCAATGGCCTGCAGATATTTTTCTTCTGCAGTAGTATAAATGTCCATAACGGATATCATTAATTTGTTAAGCGGTATTTTGCTTAGCAAATGGGTAATTAATTGATTTTTTAAATTTTGGTTTTATGCTATGATGGCAAAAACGCTAAGGGTTGGGAAGGAAATTTAAATTAATACCCAAACCCTTTATGCCACAGGACGGGCTAAAGTGCGATTTTTGGATATGTAATTGACGTAGCATTGCTGTAAATTTGATGCAAAGATATTTATTTTCAACAAATTGCAAATTATTTTTTTTTCAACCAATCAGCTTTTCATATTAACAAGCGCATTTTTAATCTGCCGCCGGTGCCTTAAAATATGAACAATGGCATGTTCGAGCATCTGTTCTACATCATACTGTTGCCCCCACCTGGTATTGATTTTTTTGGATTGATCGAACTCCTCCATTGTAATATTGGGATTTCTGATAAAAAAATCCTCATTATATTTATATGCTTCCCGAAGTCTTGCAATATAAGGCGCCACCTGATCAAATTGTAGGCGCTCTGGCCTGATAGTTTCCAATCCAATGGAGTTTTCGATGTAAACCGCATAACTGAACATTGAAGCGTTAACATGCGTTAAAATGGTCTGGATTGAGGTGCAATCAGGATTTGAACTCTTTGGCTCGATAGTTTGTATTAGCTGCTGCTGGCTGATTGGCTTAATTATTTCAATCAGCTCATCAACCGCTTTTTTATATTCATCCATAAGTGCAGCAATTGCACCAGTAAAGTTATTGGCTTCCATCGTTAAACAAATGTAATTGTTTGCCTGAGACTTTTATGTTGGTCGGGATTTGTAATCCCGACCGGTGTATAAAAGGATTTCAAATCCTTAGTTCGTTAGACGGGATTACAAATCCCGACTAACGGAATAATTTATTCGCATAAAAATCAATATGAGCGACAGACACGTTAACGTAAATAACTCCTAAAAGTTACCGTCATTTCGAGCGGAGCACAGCGAAGTCGAGAAATCTATCTTGATAGATCTCTCCGTTTCATTGCGTTTCAGTCGAGATGACGATTCTATTACAATAAATCTTTAATGATTTTTTCGATTGATAAACCTTCGGCTTCGGCCCTGTAATTACGCACAATACGGTGACGTAAGATAGGTTCTGCTACGGCTTTTACATCTTCAATATCAGGAGAATATTTTCCGGTAACTGCTGCGTGGCATTTTGCGCCCAGCACTAAAAATTGCGAAGCACGCGGACCTGCACCCCAGCTAATGTATTTATTCACAGCATCGGTAGCAAATTCGCTATTTGGACGGGTTTTAGCAGCCAGCTTAACGGCATATTCCAAAACATTATCTGTAATGGGAATATCGCGGATCAGTTTCTGGAAATATTGGATATCATCTGCATGGATAATTTTCTGCAGCTGCGTAGTTTTGTTACTGGTGGTATTTTTAACAATGTTCAGTTCATCTGCAAAAGCAGGATAATTTAACTGAATATTGAACATGAAACGATCCAGTTGAGCCTCGGGTAAAGGGTAAGTCCCTTCCTGCTCAATCGGGTTTTGTGTAGCCAGAACAAAAAATGGTTTTGGCAAAGTATGGGTTTGGCCGGCGGCGGTTACCGATTTCTCCTGCATGGCTTCTAACAATGCAGCCTGTGTTTTTGGAGGAGTACGGTTAATCTCATCAGCGAGGATAATATTAGAAAAAACAGGCCCTTTAATAAATTTAAAGTGCCTGTCTTCTCCTAAAATCTCTGCACCGATAATATCGCTCGGCATTAAATCGGGTGTAAACTGGATTCTGTTGAAATCGAGGTCTAAAACAGAAGCCACAGTTTGTACAAGTAAAGTTTTGGCTAATCCGGGTACGCCGACCAACAGACAATGTCCGTTACTGAAAATGGCGATTAAAACAGATTTTATGATGTCATCCTGTCCAACTACTACCTTACTTATTTCGGCTTTAATGTTGTTGAAAGATTGGTGAAGTGCATCAACAGCTTCTACTTCGTTCTTATACTGCATTGGTGTTATTTTGCGGCTGTGGTTTTAGTCCAGATTTTTAATTCATCACAGGTATTAAATTCGTCGTCGATTTTGATATAAGTGCTTTCGCGACGTTTCTCAAACCATTCGCTTAAAGTACGATTAATTTTATCACTTTGTGCAGCATCCCTGATTTTTGGAAAATCCTGTTTCAGGTTTGCTTTGTGTGGCGGAATTTTAGATTTTAAATAAAGAATGCGGTAACCTTGTTTTCCATCAGGAGCTGTAAATAAATCAGGTTTAGAAACACCTCCAATTTTCATGCTATCGATTACCAAAAACACAGATGGATCTAATTTATCAACCGGAATAAAAGTACTTCTTGCCTGAACGTTTTCGGCATTAAGCATCATACCACCATTGTATTTGGTTTCTTTATTATCTGAATACAGGTTAGCAGCAGCCGCAAAACTTATTTTTTTACCGATAATGTTATTGTAGATACTATCTGCGTGAAGTTTTAAACGTGTTAAACTTTCTGGTGTGGTTTTAGGCATAATTAAAATGTGCCTTACGTGCACCTGCTCGCCCCTGCGCTCTAATACCTGTAAAAAGTGAAAACCGTAATCTGTTTCGAAAACCGGTGAAATTTCACCAGCCTTCAATTTAAAAGCCCATGCGGTAAATTCTTTAACCATGGTGTTTCTATCGATAAAACCATAATCACCACCGTCGGCAGCAGAACCCGGATCTTCCGAATAGGTTTTAGCCAATACGCCCATATCTTCGCCTGCTTTAACCCTTAAACGCAGCGCTTCGATTTTATCGCGGAATTTTTGTTTCTCGGCCCTGGTTAACTGAGGATTTAAAATCACCTCACCAACTTCTACTTCAGTGTTAAATTCGGGAATGCTATCGCCCAATGATTTGAAATATTTTTCAACCTCCATTGGGGTAACGTTGATGTTTTCGGTAATTTTTTGCTGCATTTTCTGTGCAATCAATTCATCTTTTACCGATGGTCTGATTTCATCCTTATATTGCAGAACCGATTTGTTCAAAAACTGTTCTAAACGCTCTTGTCCACCCGCACGCTGCATACTGTAACGCATGCGTTTATTTACCTCATCATCAACCGCGCCATCTTCTACCATTACCGAATCGATTTCGGCCTGTTGTTTAAGGAGTTTCTGGGTTAAGGTTTGCTGTAAAATTTTACATTTAATCTCATCATTGGCCGGGTTACCCTGATAAAGGTATTGGGTGTATTGTTGGTTTAAATCCGATAGCAGGATAATGTTATTTCCTACCACAGCAGCAACTTTATCTACAGTATGCTTTTGCGCATAACTGTTTAAAAACAGGCAAATTAAAGCGGTTGCTACTAAAAAAACTTTCTTCATTCTATTTGTTATATTTTGCAAATTTAATATTTATGCTCACTCTAAATCAATTCTGGTTATGGCTTAGCAAGCTTTTTAAGCTCATTATCGTTAATCTTAACCTGATATTTTTGTTTAAGGCTTTTCAGCCATTTATCCTCTAAACTCAGCTGATAATCGGCAATTACCTCGCCCCTAACTTCGCTCAGGGGTTTGTTATAGTTTTGTTGGTTTTTATTGTAAAAATCATTTATCGCCTGGTCATCTTCCTGTGCCTTGTTCCAGATTTTTTGTTCCGAAACGTTAAACATTAAAACACCTTCGCGGTATTCATTTAATAAAAAATCGCGGTCTTTATTACTACCACCAACTTTTTTATGCGTTATTAATGCGTCCTCATATGTTTTAACTTCTTCCTGATAGCTGGCACTTTTATCCAGTCCCATATCGCGGGCATCCAAAACTTTGAGTTTAAAATTTATATACAGGTTTAAATAAGCTTGTAAGGTATCGTAAGCAGCACTGATGTTTCCATTGTGGCTTTTTTTGTATGCCCACATAAACTCCCTGGCACTGATTGATTTACCATTTACAACAGCCACGTTTTGTGCAAACGACAGGCTATAAATAAAGCTAAAAATAAATAGGCAGTAAGCTTTCCTCACACAGAGCACTCTATAAATTTTAAGGGATAAAAGTAACAATTAGCGACGCTATTATAAGATATTTAACTAATTTTAACAGAAATTATTATCCTACAAAAATACGAATGGAAAACCAGGTTACCAACAATGCAAACGCTTTACGTTTATTTTTTACTGACGAAGTTTTCGTGGTGAAGGATGAAAGTGTAGAAATTCGGCCTTTGCGCAATCCTGAGCCAGTTTTTTTTTCGGAAAAAGTTTCTGTTGTTGAAGAAAAAGAAACGGTTTTAAAGGCAGAAACCATTCAAATTCCGGCAATTAAACCTACAGAAACACCAAAAGTTTATCCACAAGCTCCTGAAATTCCGCCTATTGTGGCCGAACCACTACCTGAAAAAACGTTTAAATTTTTAGGTGGAAATAAAAAATCGGTACTGATATTGGTAAATGATCAGCAGCATGATGTAAGTACGGAACAAGGCAGGGAACTGCTTCGTAAAATTGTAAAAGCGGTTGATCTGGGTACACCTGATTTTGCAGTACTAAACTATGCAAATTACAAAGGAACAGAATATGTAGAACTGCACCGCTTTTTTAAACCCGTTATCATGTTATCGTTCGGGGTAGAAATTGCAGAACTAAAATTAAACCTCACCTGGCAGAACGAAATTATCATACACGAAAGCACCAAAATCATCTTTGCACCAAACCTTCATCATCTGGATAGTGATTTAACTGCGAAGAAAACGCTTTGGGGCCACCTGCAGAAAATTAAATAGCTTGGGAATGGAGTATAAAGTAGTATAAAGTCATTATTACCAGTCTATTAGCATCAAGTATCAAGATGTGGTATCATAGCCTTTACGTGGAAACCTAACCTTTCAACATTCCAACTTTTCAACATTTCAACTTTTTAACCTTCCAACCATCCAACATTTTAAAATGAAAAAACTCGTTTTTGCCACCAACAATCAACACAAAACAGAAGAAATACGCGCTGCACTTGAAGGTAAATATGAAGTACTGAACCTGGAAGACATTGGCTGTTTTGTTGACATACCTGAAACGGCAGATACTTTTGAAGGTAATGCAAGTTTAAAAAGCGGTTACGTGGTAGAAAATTTCAATTTAGACTGTTTTGCAGATGATAGCGGTTTGGAAGTAGCGGCCTTAAATAACGAACCGGGTGTGTACTCTGCAAGGTATTCGGGAAGTCGCGACAGCGCAGAAAACATTCAGCTTGTTTTAAAAAAACTTGAAGGAAACAGCAACAGGAGAGCCAGGTTTAAAACGGTAATTTCACTGATGCAGAATGGCGAGAATCATATTTTTGAAGGTGTTATTGAAGGAACCATCAGAACCACATTATCTGGTTCGAAGGGTTTTGGTTATGATCCAATTTTTCAACCGGACGGCTATGATATCACCTTTGCTGAAATGGATATGGCAGAGAAAAACAAAATCAGCCACAGGGCCATTGCACTAAAGAAAATGATTGATTTTTTAAGGGGATAGAATATTATAGAAATTTTTTTTTCTTTTTTCCACTTTGTCGATTGTCGATAAAAGTTACAATTTCTAAAATTTTTGTTCTCGGTTTAATCCTGTAAACAACAGATATATGGGGAATAATGACACCTATATGGGTATTCTTTGTTTTATATGTTTTTCTAGAAATAAAAGGTTCTTTAGACAGTGTTTCGAGGTAGTTAAATACCCTTGTAACAAACTTTTTCACCTCAACATCTGTCCAATTTTCTTTTAGATAATCAATATTTTTCTGAAAAGTTTCACCCGCCCTTTTAGACCATATAATATCCATTACATCTCAAATCTGCTTTTCGCCTCTTCATGGCTAAAACTTTCTCCACGATCCAGTTGATTAATTCCTTCCATAACATCATTTTGCTGGCTGCTATTTAATCCATCAAACCAATCAAAATCTCTTGCAGTGATTAAAGATTTGATATCTCTGATCAAACTCTCATCATCAGAGTTGATAATCTGCTGAAGTACATTTAATTTTTCTGATTGTAAATCCATAAATAAATTTAAACATTAATTTGCCGAATAACAACTACATTTTACCAGTTGGGGAGAAATCTGCATACTTAAATTTTTCTTTTAGATTTCTCCATTTCACTGCGTTCCAGTCGAAATGACGACAATACTAATTACATTTTACCAGCTGGCTTTTTTACCTGTAAAGTATCTTTTTTCACCTGAACACTATCCTTTTTTGGTAAAATGGGTTTAATACCAAAGTTAGCGGTATCTGCCTGCTTGCTAACCGGCAGTTTCTTATCCACATTTAAACTGTCTTTTCCCGGTACAATTTTTGGTTTAGCAATAGGCACGTTACTGGCAGATTTACCTGCCGGAACAGCTGTTTTTGCACCTGCAACAACAGGTTTACCTGCCACGGTTTTTGCTTTTGCCTTGGGCTTAGGCTTCCCTGACGAACCAATGGCATCTTTCTTTGATTTTGGCCGCTCGCTAGGTTTCCACGAAAAACCCTTTAAAGCATGATCTTTTGCTATGGTATTTTCAGGGTTTAGTGCACCTTCAACCCCTTTGATGTACACGATATCTTCAATTGCATTTTCCGTATTCTTAAAAATAAACTTGATCCTGCTGCTTAGCGTTTGGTTCATTTCTTTGTACACTTTTGTACTGTCATCCTGGGTATAATAAATACTTTCGGCGTTTCCATCTACATAAAGATTCTTCAATTTTCCGTTATAAAAGAAACCAGTCATTAACCTTCCTTTTATTTGGTTAAATCTTAACGAATCTTTTGGTGTATTAACCAGAAATGCATTTTTAATAGCCTGTAAATTATTCAGCTTTTTGTTTTTGAACTGCACATAAATGGTATCGCCTACCTGTTGCGAGCCTTCCGACCAGATAATCGGGTTACTGTAACAGCGTAAGGTAGAATCGGCACTGGTATAAAAAAGACTATCGGTTTTGGCCTGAATATTTGTTTTAAAGATTTTAACACCATGGTAAGCCTTAATAATACGCGCCTGAACAGTATCAGCAGGGTTAAACTTAGCAGTATCGGTCGCTTTGCCAGGCTTTAGATTTCCAATCGCTTTTGTTAAACTGTCTTTAATGCCAGATTTAGTTACCTTATTTTGCAGACTATCAATTTTTGTTTTTGAAACATCCTTAGTAATCAGCGCTGATTTGTTTGTAATCTTTTTCTGCATGCTGTCGATCTTCGTTTTTGAAAGATCTTTTACATTTAAGCCGGTTTTATCCGTTATTTTCTTTTGCAGGCTATCTGTTTTAAGCTTAGGCAGGTTTTTAATCAAAGAATCGGCCTTGTTTTTTAACACATTACTCTTTTGCAGGCTATCGGGGTTAATGGTGGATAGCCCTCTGTTGAGTGAATCTACTTTCGATTTTAAACTATCGGTACTTTTATCTTTCAGGTTGAGCAAATCTTCCGTTTCAGCATCGCCTTTACCTTTTTTCTTTTTGTCTGCCCTTCGTTTACTCCTGTCTTCTTTTTGGGTAGGCTGGATTTCCGGTTTCACTTTTGGTTCTCCCTTTTCCTTTTTCCCACCGCCATCTTCATCGTCCTCTCCAACCTGGTTATCGGCTTTAATCGAAATTTTGGGAATCAGTTTTAAAGTTTTTTGCAATACCATTTGTGTTTCTAAGGTATCGGCACCCATCCATAAACTATCAGGCCTTTTTTTATTTTTCACCATTACCGAATCTTCAGTACCAATACCCAGATAGGCATTCCGGGTTACAAGCGTACGCTGATCAAGCTTATAATAATAACCTAAATCGCCGAACATTTTCATCTTATCCTTTGTGTCAGAAAAAACGATGTTTTTAACTGCCTTGCCAATTCCTTTTTTGCCGTAATAATATAAACTATCCCCTTTTAACGATCGTGTACCCTGTGTGTAAAGATTTTTCTTGCCGAAAAAAGCATCTTCCGTCATGGTATTATACTGGCCATTTTCTGTGTAGAGGTTATCGTCTTTTCCTTTGATGTTGGTTGGGCCATAAAAGAAAGTCCATTTACTTTGAGTGTTGTAACTCATTGTATCTGATTTAATTACCGATTGCGGCGTAACCACCACCACATCGTACCTAAAATAAGCATCGTTTGAATTACTAAAGTAATAGCCGTTTTTACTGGTGAGTGTTACTTCTTTGTTTACAATTTTACCGCCGCTGGTATAAGTGCCTATTTTGCTGAGTGTATTGTAATCTAAAATATTGGTGGTTAAAACTGATGTTGGATCGATCATCCTCACATTTCCCGTTAAATGCGCCTGCTTTTTATTTCCGTCGTATTCCAGCTGGTCTGAATAAATATCGGTGGTAAGCTGGTTGATGTGCACGTTTTTATAAGCTTCAAAATAATTCCGCTCGCTGTAAAACACAGCACTATCGCAGGCTAAAGTGGCGTTATCTTGCTGGAAAACAACAAAATTCAGATACGTCGCTTTCTTTTTAGTGTCACCTGAGATATGCCGGTAAGAAACAATCTTGATCTTCGAAGCGGGTTGCTGACCAAATAAAAATACCGGACTGATTAAAAGAAATAAAAAGACAAATAGTTTTTGCACACTACAAAGTTAGTTTTTTGTTCCGAACGTTCGGAATACCAGTTAAAATTAAATATTTTTGATGGATGTTACCCGTACAGCAATTTCAGGATTTTATTGAACAGCAGCAATTATTTGTTCAGGGTAACAGGATTCTTTTGGCCGTTAGCGGAGGCAAAGATTCGGTATTAATGTTGCATTTATTTAAAGCGATAGGCGTTGATGTTGGTGTTGCACATTGTAATTTTAATTTAAGAGCCGGTGAGGCACAACGTGATGAAAGTTTTGTTGCATTACTGGCCAAAAATTTAGGGTTACCTTTTTATGTAACGCATTTTGACACCAAAAAATATGCAGCTGAAAATAAAATTTCGACGCAGATGGCCGCCCGTGATCTCCGCTACCAATGGTTTGAAAAAATCAGGCTTTCAGAGCAGTACGATTACATTGCCTTAGCACAGCACCAGAATGATGCGGTTGAAACCGTATTGATTAACCTTACCCGTGGCACAGGAATTAGCGGATTGCATGGCATTTTGCCTAAGCGCGACCGGTTGATCAGGCCTTTGCTGTTCTTAAACCGGCAACAGATTGAAGAATTGGTGACCGACAACAACATCGATTTTGTGGAGGATAGCTCGAACGCCAGCACCCATTATACGCGGAATAAGATCAGGTTACAGGTTGTACCACATTTAAAGGAAATTAACCCAAACCTGGAAAAAACCTTTGCCGAAAATATTGCCCGTTTTGCTGAGATGGAGACTTTGTTAAATGTTCAGGTTCAAAAACTGGCAGATAAAATTTTAAACAAAAGGATTGATGGCATTTATATTCCTTTAGCAGAAATTACACGATTAAAACCTCAAAAGCTATTACTTTACGAATTGCTTAAGCCTTTTGGCTTTGGTGAGAATGTAATACAGGAAATTCTGGATAGTTTAAAGGCACTTAGCGGAACACATTTTTTTAGTTCAACCCATCAGGCCATTATCAATAGAAATGACCTGGTAATTGTTGAAAAAAGTGCTTCGGTTAATGCCAATCAGTTTATCCACCCGGCTACCGAAGGCATTGTTTTCGGAGATCACGAAATAGTATTAAAATTTACAGAAGAAATAAAATTCGAATCGAACCCGAATAAAGCCTATATAAATGCCGGTAAGTTAATTTTTCCATTGGTATTGAGGAACTGGCAAAACGGGGATAAATTTATCCCACTGGGTATGAGAAGCCTGAAAAAAGTAAGTGATTATTTTATTGACGGGAAAGTTCCGCTACATTTGAAAAGCACAACTCCAATTTTGGTAAATGGAAACGGCGAAATTGTTTGGATTGCAGGTATGCGACAGGATAACCGATATAAATTAACTACTGCAACAAAAAAAGTTGCTATATTCGAACTCAAAATTAAATAAGTGGAAAGCAGATACGCCTATATCGAAAAACAATACATCGGCCGCGATTATGTCCGCATTTTTATTCGGTTAATTATGGCTGCTTTCTGTTTTGCGGCCTACGTATATGAGCGCGACCGCGATAATACTCAGGACCTTTTTCTGGTGGTAGGCTTCGGGATTATTGGTGTTTCTATGCTCCTGTTATTTCTGATCCAGTATAAAATTATTGTAGATAATGGCAGCATGGTACTGGATGGGCTCTGGACAACAAAACGCGTTAAAATAGATTTAAACAGCATTGTTGATGTGCGCAAGGCAACCTATAGCCGTTATTTTTTTAACAATCCTGTTTATAACCTCCATACCAAAGGCACTATCCGTTTTTACTCATCGGGTAAAGATGCGGTTGTATTAACCGATCGTGATGGTTTAGAATATTTCATAGGCACACAACGTCCTAATGAACTGTTTTTGGTGATCAAAGAGGAAATGAGAAACCTCAAATAGTCAATCTCTTTTTATTGGTAAAATCTCTACTTATTATCTAGTCTTTATTATTGCAATAGGCCGACACGCATTATAGATTAAAATCGGGTACATTTGCGGTAACAACAATACGTTTATAATGAAGATAGGAATTGTTTGCTACCCCACTTTTGGCGGTAGTGGAGTAGTTGCAACAGAACTTGGTAAGGCGCTTGCTAACGAGGGTCATCAGGTTCACTTTATCACATATAGTCAGCCGGCCAGGCTCGATTTCTTTTCTGCAAACCTTTTTTATCACGAGGTTTCGGTAAGGAATTACCCGCTTTTTGATTATGCTCCTTACGAATCGGCATTGGCCAGCAAACTGGTAGATGTTGTCCGTTTTGAGCAACTGGATGTATTGCATGTTCATTATGCCATTCCACATGCTTCTGCTGCTTTTATGGCGAAGCAGATTTTAGCCAGTTATGGCCTTCATATCCCGGTGGTAACCACATTGCACGGTACTGATATTACTTTGGTGGGTAAAGATCCAACCTATAAACCTGTGGTAACTTTCTCTATTAACCAAAGCGATGGCGTAACCACCGTTTCGGAAGATTTAAAAGAAGATACCTATCGCCACTTCGAAATTACAAAAGAAATTAAAGTCATCCCTAACTTTATAGATTTTAGTCGGTTCAGTTTACAGGCAAAAGATCACTTTAAAAAAGCAATTGCCCCAAATAACGAACGGATTCTAATCCACACCAGCAATTTCAGAAAGGTAAAACGTACAGAAGATGTAATCAAAATTTTCGAAAAGGTACAGGCGGTAATTCCATCAAAACTGTTAATGGTTGGCGATGGACCAGAACGTGTGTATAACGAACAACTTTGCCGGTCGCTTAACATCTGCGAAAATGTGCGCTTTTTAGGTAAACAGGATGCCGTAGAGGAAATTTTATCAGTATCAGATCTGTTCTTAATGCCTTCAGAATCAGAAAGTTTCGGATTAGCTGCACTGGAAGCCATGGCTTGCAAAGTACCGATAATTACCACCAATGCCGGTGGTTTACCGGAACTTAATGTAGATGGTTTTTGCGGTTACATGAGCAATGTTGGTGATGTTGACGCCATGGCCGCCCATGCCATGGAAATACTGAAAGATGATGAAACATTGAACCGTTTTAAAGAAAATGCTTTTACAAGAGCACAGGATTTCGATCTGAAAAAAATCCTTCCGGAATATATCAATTATTATAAAGAAGTAATAGAAAACTCTTTACAAGCTAAATATTAACCGCTTATTGCGTTTTATAATATGAAGTTTTGCAGTGTAAATGCTGCAAAACTTTTTTTGTACCCAATTTTACCATTAGGTTAGGTTATTGTTAATATTTGAAAAAACAAAACTTTCTCAAAATCAAATGATTATAAATCGTATCTTTGCGGCCTTGAAACGGTTTGGCGGATAGAATTGCTAAGGTCGTTTTACCAAAATTAAAAAAGAGGTTAGCCCAAATGAAAAAAATAGTTGATTACAGAAAGCTTTTGAACGTAGATAAAAATGCTGAGTTAAAAGAGCTTAAATCGGTGTACCGTACATTGATGAAAGATTGTCACCCTGATAAATTTCAGCAGGAAGAAGAGAAATTGGATGCAGAAGCAAGAAGTAAAGAAATTATCGAAGCTTACCATTTCTTAGTAAGTATTGCGCCTGAAACCCGTGAGCAAAATATCGAAACGTACACACAAACCACTACTTTATCTAACATTCAGGATTTCGAATACAAACAACAGGTATTAAATATCCAGTTTTTTGATGGAAGTGCTTACGAATATTTCGATGTGCCAAAAGCAATTTATGTGAAACTGGTAAATGCCGATTCTCCGGGACGTTTCGCCCGCAGACATATTTTTAACGAATTTCCTTACCGCAACGTTGCAAGGGTAGCGGAAACAGCATAAAATCAATAACTAAAAAAGGTCCTGATGAAATTTCATCAGGACCTTTTTTTACACCTTCATTTATGAATCGGTAATATCTATTGTCGCTATCCAGTTAATGCCAGCTAACAATTTTTTATCATTATTTATTTAATAACAGCTCAAAACTGCAAACTCACAACTGCAAACTGATTAAGCCTTACTCCAGGTTGTTCCTTCTTTACCATCTTTAAGCTGAATACCCAATTCCTGCAATCCGATACGGATACGGTCTGAAGTTGCATAATCTTTATTGGCTTTTGCTTCAGTCCTTAAGTTAATCACCATATCTAAAACGCCGTTTAAATCGTTTCCTCCGGCATCTTCATCCTTCAAACCTAAAATATCGAATACGAAATCGTTAATCAGTTGTTTTAATTTTGCTAAAGCTTCGGCTGAGATTTTCCCTTTACCATCGTAAACGGTATTGATAATGCGAACGGCTTCAAAAAGCTCTGCAACTAAAATCGGACTGTTAAAATCGTCATTCATGGCTGCAATGCATTTCCCTTTCAATGCATCAATATCAAAATCGTTTTGCTCAGAAACCGATAGTTTATTTAAAAGGCCAATTGCCGACATTAAACGGCGAAATCCTTTTTCCGAAGCATCCAGAGCATCGTTAGAAAAATCTAAAGTACTGCGGTAATGTGCCTGCAACATGAAAAATTTCACCGTCATCGGGCTATAACCTTTTTTCAGTAAAGGGTGGTCGCCCGTAAACAACTCTAAAGGAAGAAAGCCATTTCCTGCCGATTTAGACATGCGTGTACCATTTACCGTAAGCATATTGGTATGCATCCAGTAGCGCGCAGGCTGTTTGTGGCTGCAGGCTTCCGATTGTGCAATTTCGTTGGTATGATGTGTTGCCGCTAAATCCATTCCACCGCCGTGGATATCAAACTCTGCACCTAAATATTTAGCGCTCATGGCCGAACATTCAATATGCCAGCCCGGAAAGCCCATACCCCATGGCGATTGCCATTGCATTAAAGTTTCAGGTTTGGCTTTTATCCAAAGGGCAAAATCCAGCCTGCCGCGTTTCTCATCCTGTCCACCCAGTTCTCGGGTATTGTTCAGCATGTCTTCGAGGTTGCGGTTGGTTAAAATGGTGTAATTATATTCCTTACTGTATTTTTCTACATCAAAATATACGTTACCGTCCACCTCATAACCATAACCATTCGCAATAATCACCTTGATCATTTCTATCTGTTCGATGATGTGACCGGTAGCCGTAGGTTCGATACTGGGTGGTTGCGTATTGAACATGCGTAATACATCATGGAAACCCAAAGTATATTTCTGTACAATTTCCATCGGCTCCAGCTGTTCCAATTTTGCACGCTTTGCAAATTTATCATCACCTTCATCCCTGTCGCCCTCCAAATGGCCGGCATCGGTAATATTGCGCACATACCGCACCTTATAACCAGCATATTTAAGGTATCTGAAAATTAAATCGAAAGAGATGAAAGTGCGACAGTTGCCCAGGTGCACATCGCTATAAACGGTCGGACCGCAAACATACATCCCAACATTGGGTGCATTTAAGGGTTGAAAAAGTTCTTTTTTGCGTGAAAGCGTATTGTAAAGCTGTAAGCCAGTATCCATATTGCAAATGTAAGATTTAGTTAGAAAGTTAAAACCTTTAAAATGGTAATGTTTGGCTTATGATTTTTAGCTAACATTTATCCACTGGGCAGAATGATTATTTGATACTGTTGGATTGTTTGATTGCTATATTGTTTTATTGCCAGTTTATTATTCGGAAAGCTGCTTTAGTGCTCATCGGTTACAGCAGTCCCTCTTTCCGCTGTAGCTTCGCCGAAGAGGCTCAGGCTGCCGCTCCAATAGGGTTTAGGTGGCACGGGCTGGTGCTTTTAGGAAGATAACCAGCAAGCATCCGTGCCGTCAGATGTTACCATCTGAGGGATGAATAATTTTTTAATCCTAATTTAGCTTAACATAATAAATTTTCAACAATGGTCGAATTCAGGGCAATAACCGAAAAAGATGCAGAAAGTGTGGCCGGGCTATCCACACAATTGGGTTACCAAAGCAATATCGAACAAACACTGCTCAGGATCAGGCAAATCAGTAACAATAACGAAAATTGCGGTTATGTTGCCCTGCACAATAGTAAAGTGGTGGGCTGGATCCATGGCTTTTATACTTTAAGGATAGAATCAGATCCTTTTGTCGAAATCGGAGGATTAGTTGTTGATGCTGAATACCGCAACCTAAAAATCGGGAAACAGTTAATTGATCGTGTAAAACTTTGGGCAAAACAGCAACAAGTAAAAAAATTAAAAGTGAGGTGCAATACCAAACGCACCGAAAGCCATCAGTTTTACGAGCGAATTGGTTTTACAGAGAACAAACGGCAGATTGCATTTGAAATGGATCTGATTTAGACCTCATATATAGTTACAGTTAACCTGACGAACCCAACTATTATTACAACCCTCAAACATTTCGGCATTGCAACAATTCAATCCTATTCATTAACTTTGTACCATGATTGATTTACCGGTAGTACCTGCTGTAACTGAAGTTAAACGCAAACCAGATTGGTTACGCGTAAAATTGCCCGTTGGTAAAGAATATGCACAAGTTCGCAGTTTAGTAGACACGCATAAGCTGCATACCATCTGCGAAAGCGGAAACTGCCCGAATATGGGCGAGTGTTGGGGTGCAGGTACGGCAACTTTCATGATTTTAGGGAACATCTGTACCCGCAGCTGCTCTTTCTGTGCCGTGGCAACGGGGCGCCCCTTAGCAGTTGATGTTGACGAGCCTAACCGCATTGCCGATTCGGTAAGGTTAATGGGTGTAAAACACTGCGTAATTACTTCGGTAGACCGCGATGATTTAAAAGATGGCGGTTCAATTATCTGGGCTGAAACCCTACAGGCCATCCGCAGAGAAAGCCCGATAACTACTTTAGAAACTTTAATTCCCGATTTTAAAGGTCAGTGGGATAATTTATACCGCGTTTTAGAAGAACGCCCTGAGGTGGTATCGCATAATATGGAAACCGTTAAGCGTTTAACCAGACAGGTACGTATCCAGGCTAAATACGACAGAAGTTTAGAGGCTTTAAAAAGAATTTCAGAATTTGGTTTAAGAACCAAAACAGGTATTATGCTTGGCCTTGGCGAAACTGAAGAAGATATTTTCGAAGCCATGGACGATTTAGTGGCCAATGGCGTGCACATCCTAACCTTAGGTCAATATTTACAGCCAACCCGCAACCACCACCCTGTGGTAGACTGGATCCACCCTGATACTTTTGCCATGTACAAAGAAGCTGGTTTGGCAAAAGGATTAAAATATGTAGAAAGTGGTCCGCTGGTACGTTCATCTTACCATGCCGAAAAACACCTTTTCCCGATTGAAGGGATAGCATAATTCTATTTCTTAGAAATAGATCTGCAATGTTTTAAAAATCGCACTCTCAGACGGAATGCATTTTTAAAACATTTTTTTGCTTTTGGTGTTCTGTATTGTATCTTAGTGACCAATAGTGACTGCATTAAAAAAATTAACCCTATCTGAGCCTGAACTTGTTCAAGCACTGCAATCGAAAGATCCGGCGGTACTAAAAACACTGTACAGCATGTATTCGTCAGCACTTTATGGCGTTATTTCACGCATTATTACCCACACAGAGCTTGCAGAGGATGTATTACAAGAAACTTTTGTAAAAATCTGGCAGTCTGCAACACACTATGATCATACAAAAGGACGTTTGTTTACGTGGATGATGAATATTGCCCGCAATTTATCGATCGACAAACTCCGTTCTAAAGATTTTAAGAATTCACTCAAAAACCAAGATATAGAAAATAACGTAAGTTTCGTTGATGAACAAAACAAGGTTACGTTTAATCCTGATGTTCTTGGTGTTAAGCAACTTGTAGACAACCTTAAACCGGATTTACAAGCAGTTCTTGATTTAGTTTATTACAAGGGTTTCACTCATGTGGAAGCCGCAGAAAAGTTAGATCTGCCATTAGGTACGGTGAAAACCCGGATCCGGTTGGCTATTATTGAATTGAGAAGGAATTTTAATTGAGCGTGGAAAATTTAAAAGCATATATCGAATCTGGAGTACTTGAACTGTACGTTTTAGGTGATTTATCACCTGAAGAAGCGTTGCAGGTTGAGGAAATGGCATCTCAAAGCTCCGAGGTAAGAGATGAAATAGCTGCCATTGAGCAGGCTATGGAGCAATATGCTATGCAAAATGCTGTAGAACCATCTGCAGATGTAGAAACAAGATTATTCGAAAAGTTGGGATTAAGTGAAGTTGAAGAGAATGTGAATGTTCAACCCGAACCAATTTATACAGAAGAACCAAGAATTATACGTTTAGATGGAAGTGATGCCAAAGTGAGAACTTTACGTTACGCCTTAGTTGCTTGTATAACTTTATTGGTAGTAAGTACAGCGGCATTGTTTATTACTTATAACAAGCTGAATGCTGCTCATGATCAGATTGCAAGTTTAAACCTGGATAAGCAAAAGTTTGCCGGCGTAGTAAGCAAACTGGAGTTTGAAAACCAGGGCTTAGATAATATGGCTGCCATGGCCGATAGCAAAGAATGGGCAACCATCAGAATGGCAGGACAGGCTTTTAGCCCAACTTCTAAAATGAAGGTGTACTGGAACAAAAAAGATAAAAGTGTACTGATTAATTATGTGGCGATGGATTTACCTAAAACCGATGCAGAACACGAATATCAGTTATGGGCTTTGGTAAATGGAAAACCGGTAAGTTTAGGCGTATTCGGTAAAACTGATTCGACCAATAACGAAGCACTTGTAAAAATGCAGACCATTGAGGAGGCACAGGCCTTTGCCGTAACCTTAGAGCCTATGGGCGGAAGCGTTAACCCAACCATGGATAAATTAACCGTAATGGGCGGTGTATAATCAGAAGTTATTTAATCAACATATTAAAATCCCGGCATTGATAATGTTGGGATTTTTTGTTTCCTTCCTGCTTGAATGTTATTTCGATTGAAGCGCAGCGAAACGGAGAAATCTAACAGTAGGGTAAAACATTCGAAAATTTCCTAATAAAGGTAGTTAAAGCTGCGCATTTATATTAGAAAATGATCATTTAAAGCTCCGTAGGTGCTGTAGTCCCGTTATTCACTCCAATCTTTTTATTGCTAATATTGCTACCAGGCAAAGGGTTTATTTTAATATTACTCAGGCAATAAAAAGGATTTTCGTTACTACCGGGTTTAGGAATTGATGTGTATGGCTCCTGGCCATTTAACCGCTGTGCTGCGCCCTGCAACCCTCAATAGTTGTACGGCCCGTGCCACTTAAACCTGACAGCAGCGAACACCGAACGCAAAGAGGTAAAGCGAATGGCAGGACTGTCGTTGTCTAAATGCTTCTGTATGTGCTTTCCAAAAAAGCGGATAAATATTTTTTTACTGAAAGAAGCGCAATACATAATTAACACATGCAGAGAGACCTTACTATAAAGATCTCTCCGCTCCACTGTGTTTCGGTCGAGATGACGATTCGGTAATTAAGATTTCGCAGCGTATTTCACTTCTTCATAAGGCTGCACCAGCACCCAGCCCTCTCCAAAAAATTCCAGTTGGAACGATTCGCCGCTTCCCCTGCCAATAAAAGAACCGAAAGTTAAATTGGTTTTAATGTTTGGGGTAAGGTTTTCAGACCAGGCCACCGTAGCGTTAGGATCGGTATAAACCGGTTGATTAGCTGTAACCCTCAATAAAATCGGTTCGCCATGCGTGGTAATGGCAATATAACCGCTTCCAGATAATTTCACCTGAAATAGACCGCCGCTCATCATTCCGGCGATGCTTTTGAGCATTTTAATTTCGTTTTTTATGTTTTCTTCCAATGCTAAAACATCATTTCCGTTTACAAAAACCGATTCGTTTTGAAGTTTAATGATTTTAACCTTTTTGCCTTCATCAGCCAGGTACAATTTACCGGTTCCGGTTGCGTGCATCAGTGATGTTCCTTCACCAGAGATGGCTTTCTTTAATAAGCCGCCCAAGCCCTTGCTTAATAAACCTTCTCTTTTAAAATCGATATTACCAATATATGCCACCATTGAGCCTGCTTTGGCCAAAATCTTTTGGTTTTTCAGGTTAACTTCGAGCATGGCGGGTTTTTCCAATTCAAAAAAATCGTTTTCTGCCGGGTTTTCTGCTGATTCCTTTATGAGTTCGTTCAGCGTGTATTCTTTTTGTGCCATAATAATTTCGTTTTCCGTTTTTAGATATCTGATTAAATATTCCCTTAAGCTATAAATTATTAACTATAAATATAGTAGAAACAGGGTTATTTTTTTTTACACACTAACTTAAAACTATCTGGGGATCAATAATTTAATTTCTCCTGATATTCTTCTAACCACTTGTGAAGCGGTAACCACAAAGTGCTCATGAGCCAGATCATCACCAGCTTTCCCATGAATGTAACAGGCTAAAATGGCAGCATCTTCAGCTGTATATCGCTGCGCCACAAAGCCTGCAATAATTCCAGTTAAAATATCGCCCATCCCCCCTTGCGCCATCGCCGGATTACCAGTCGGGTTAATCAATACTTTGCCCGTTGGAAGACAAATGAAAGTATATTGGTTTTTAAGTATGATAATAATCTTTAATTTTTTTGCCTGTTCTCTGGCCGATTGCACCCTGTCCCACCAGCTTTCATGTTCGCCAAATAACCGATCGAACTCTTTTATATGGGGGGTAAGAATGGTGTTTGGGGCAAGTTTATCGATCAGATCGCGTTTTTCGCCCAATATATTCAAGGCATCCGCATCAATTATTAAAGGTTGTTTAGACAGAATTAAACTTTCGAGTAATTTTTCATTTTCAGGATCTGTTCCTAAACCCGGTCCGATGGCTATGGCCTGGTATTTTTTAAGGTCTTCAATTCTGGTGTATTCATCTCTGGGCAATGCCATCACCTCGGGCAAGGTCGTATTTAACGCAATTAAACCACCCTGCGGAATACAAGCCGTAGTTAAACCTGCACCGGCATGCAAACAAGCCATTGACGAAAGCAGAGCGGCCCCCATGGTATTGGTATTCCCGGCGATAATTAATGCATGACCATAGGTTCCTTTATGGCTAAACAATTTCCGCGGGCGAAGGATATTTTGAATATCACTTTCTTCAATCAACTGAAAAGCAGCATCCTGTTTTTGAATAAACCCTTCATCCAAATCAATTTCTACTACTTCAAATTTTTCGGTTGCAGCTGCAGATTCGGGAAAGAAAAAGTTAATTTTTGGACGTTGAAAGGAGATTGTTTTATAGGCTTTGATGCCATTATATACTTCAGGCAATTTTCCTTCAGCAAAAAAACCTGTAGGTACATCAACAGCATACACCTTTTTATGTTGTTTGTTAATAAACTGCACCAGCTCTTCATAATCGCCAGCCAGCGCTTTATTTAAACCAGAACCTAAAATGGCATCGATCACTAAATCTGCTTTAAGGCTTTTCAGCTCGGAAGGCTGGTTAATAAATACTTTTTTGCAGCGCGATTCGTCTATCCGTTGCAGGTTAATGGCAAAATCGTCGCTTTGCTTGTTACTGAAGTTGATGATATACACTTTTATATTCTGATAACCATTAGCCAGCAGCAAATGGGCAGCAGCCAATCCATCGCCGCCATTATTTCCCTTGCCGCAAAAAATAGCAACACTTTTAGTGGGATCAAACTCATCTCTCAAAAAACTTTGTACAAAGGCCCTGGCGGCTTTCTCCATCAGATCAATTGAAGCAATTGGTTTGTTTGCAATGGTAAACTGATCGGCACTGCGCATTTGGGCAGAAGTTAGCAACGTTCGCATCTTACTAAGATAAAGTGTTTAAAATGATTAACCCTAAAGCACAGATAATGTTTTTATCCAATCTGTCAAAATAGGTTAAAGTAAAACGGACCGATTTAAATTAGTCCTTATTTGCAAGCAATGTATATATTAGACAAATAATAACATTAAGAAATCTTTAACGTTTTCTATTGAATTAAATTAAATCTCAAAACAATGAATCAAAAACCATCGAATGCATTCGTGGCTGCGGCCTGGATGGCATTAGGTATCGGAATGATCGGCTTTATTGTAGGCCTGTGGCGTTCGGATATGCTTCTCAACGAAAAAGGATATTATTTTACGGTATTGATGTTCGGCCTTTTTGCCGTAATCTCTTTACAAAAAGCTGTTCGCGATAAACTGGAAGGAATTCCGGTTACTGAAATTTATTACGGCATCAGCTGGTTTTCTACGCTGTTAACCATCACCTTACTGGTAATTGGTTTGTGGAATGCCACTTTATTGCCCAGCGAAAAGGGTTTCTATGCTTTTGCATTTCTACTCTCTCTGTTTGGTGCCATTACGGTGCAGAAAAATACGAGAGACAGCCAGATTGTGAATAAAAACCGTGGTGCTGAGTAAAGCTTAGCGGCTGTATCATTAGCGATTTCACTTTAGGCGCTGCCATTTTTGAGCCTGTCGAAACACCTTAAAGCATATTTAAGTGATCCTTCGACAGGCTACTATGCGCAGAATCCGGTTCAGCTGTGAAAACCTGTAGCAAAACTTAAAAGACTATGTCTGATAAAATAATTATTGGTGTTACCGACTGCAGCAAGTACGCCATTTACCGTGACTGGGTATTATCTTACAACAAAAATGTAGAAGTAATCCAGCTCGGATACAAGCTTAACAATTTCGACGAGATTAAAAAGTGCGACGGTATCGTTTTAACCGGAGGTGAAGACGTACACCCAAGATTTTATAACCATCCCGAATATTATCATTATTGCTACGAGGATGATATCGATGAAAAACGTGATGAATTTGAATTTCAGGTTTTAACCTATACCGAAGCCCATTCAATTCCGGTTTTAGGCATATGCCGTGGCATACAGGTTGGGAATGTATTTTTTGGCGGCACTTTAATCCCCGATATCGCAACCTGGGGCAAATTTGATCATTCAAAAATGCACGATAAATCAGACCGCTATCACGAAATTTTGGTGAATCCTTCTTCATGGCTTAACCAGATTGTTAATACTGACAAAGGCCTGGTAAACAGTAACCACCATCAAAGCACTGATAGAACTGGAAAAGGGCTTGTAGTAAGCGCAATCTCTCCTGACGGGGTTACTGAAGCTATGGAACGATTGGAACCAGAAGGAAAATCGTTTTTATTATTTGTACAATGGCATCCCGAGCGTTTAAAAGATCAGCAAAGTCCGTTTAGTAAAAATATACACGAGGCATTTATTCGTGCGATAAAGTTAAATATTAACCACAGCTAAAAAGGGTTAACACAGATTCTTATGATTATTACATTTTAAATCGGTGTTTATCTGTGAAGATCTGTTGCAAAAACAAAGAATATGCAAATCATTAACCCGGTAACTGAAGAAATTACTACCAGTTTAGAAAAGATAATTTGACCACGCTTCTTTGATAAACGAATTTAATATCATGTCAAAAAATCCAGCTATATTATAATTAATATGGAAGATAAACAGCTCATTGAAGGCGAAATTGCCGATTATTTATTAACTGATGATGGAATACTGATTTCGTACAGTAAAAGTATTTTACGTACCGTAGAAAATATTTCGGCCAATGTTGCACTGGTGAAGAAAATCACGGGAAATAAAAAAGTTCCACTGTTAATTTATTTAAAAAATTCGCCGGTTCCGGATAAAGAAACAAGAAAATTCTCGACAGAGCAACTGCCCCAAATTTATACTGCAATGGCCATGGTTTCGAAACCTGGTTTGGCGCAATTGATTATGAAGATTCTTTTCAAGTTCCAGATTCCGCCTATCCCCATGAAATCTTTTACAGATGATAAAAAAGCAATGGAATGGCTGAAGCAGTTTTTATAAGTGAACCTTTATTTGTATCATTAAATATTACTAAATATTTAACACTCCATGAAAAAAAACATGATTTACGGTATCGTACTCTGTACGGCATTTTCGTGTAATGATGCTGAAACACAAACCAATAATAAAGAAACACCTGCAGCACTACAGGACGACAAATCGTACAATATTATTTCGAAAAGAGGCAGTGGGGATTTAATAGAAAATTTATATGCTGATGCAGTAAGTAAAGATTCTGCGCTAAAGAAATTGGCAGAAAGTATCAATGAAATCAGGGATGAAAAAACTGATTCGTTAAAGAAATTTGATATTTATGATGGAAAAAACCAGGAGTACTTCACATCTGCCAATTACCATTTAAAAAAGATCAAAGATTCTCTGTTAAGAAAAAGTTTAACCACACTAATAGCCAAAAATCTCGAAGAATATAACGACAAGGTTTCATCGCATCGAAAACTGGTTAAAACGATAAATGCCAAAATGGTTTCTTTAAACGACCTGGAACTGGCATTAAAAGTCTCCAGAACATTCCCATTGATCAAAAAATACCAGAAAGAAAACCTGCCAAACCAAAAATCTATTTTAAATTTAAGACAGAACATCGATCAGGCGATTAAGCTGGCAGATACGCTTTACAAGAGTAAAACACAATGATTCCGATAGATAGAAGATATCCGCAAAAACTATGACAGGTATAATGATGCGACCATCCTAAAAATTATTTCAGGAGCTAAAGGTTCATTAACCACAATAATAAAGAGATTTAATCGAAAAAAGGTAGAGTCAGCCGAGTAAAAACTCCTGTTATTCCATTAATAAAATCTAAATCATGACTACTCCAGCGCACACTAAAAATAGCTGGTTAATTAAGCAACGTTTTTTTAACCGGCATCCCAAAGAATTATTATTTACCCCACAATTCATATCATTTGGCAATCAAAAACTATCGGTTTCGACAATAAGCGATTTATCCCAGGGAGAGCCACTACAATACAGGTTTGGCATCGAATGGATTAGAGGATTTGAATTTACGGTTGGGAGAAAGTATCAACTATTTATTAAAAATGGAGATGGGGAAACGATTAAAATAAGTTTCGGTTCTTATTATGGCATAAATAAAATCTCCCTATTTAACCAATATATAGAAATATTAAACCAATTATGGCGAAGTTATTTCGATGGTTTAGTTGATCAATATCTGGAGCTTTTCAAGCAAAAAATACCATTTACTTTGGCTAATGTGAAATTTGATGAGTTTGGCATTAAAATTAAATCCGCAAGCTTCATTAAAGAAGAAGAAAAATCATTGCCCTGGGATGATGTAGGTACCAAAGATTACCAAACCTATTTTGCCATATTTTCGAAACAAGCCCCATCACTTATCAATAAAGGTTACAGCTACCTAGATAACTGGAATACCAGAATTCTATATAGCGTTGTCCAAACCATATTATTAAGAAGAGAAGGCCAAAAAAAGTTTGATAATTAGTCTTCTATTCTCCACGCCCCTTTCTCATTGCACTCTGCCAATTGCTCAAATTAAATCTTTTTTAATAAATTGCGGATTATACTTATCCGGTTAACCCGTTTTAATTATTTTAATGAAAAAGTTATTTCTGATTATCTCCTGCTGCTTCTTTACAGCCAATACATTCGCTCAATCTATTGTTACAGAAACTGAAACCGGCGATGCTGAAAGCGCTGTAGCGCAAACACCAATTGCCATTATTCCGGAACCTGTTTCATTGGTAAAAAAAACCGGAACCTTTACCTTACCCGAAAATGTAATTATTCAAGCGGTTAAAAGCGGGGAGTTAAAGCAATCTATTGCTTATTTATCAGATCGTATTACCACTGCTACAGGAAAATTTGTAAGCACGGTGAGTAATTCCAGTCACCCAACCATTAAACTGATTTTAAACACGCAGGAGGATACTCAACTCGGCAAAGAAGGTTACAAGCTAAATGTTAACCCTACGCAAGTGGTAATTACCGCAAACCAGCCAGCAGGTATTTTTTATGGCGTACAATCGTTAATCCAGCTTTTTCCTGCCGAAATAGAGAGCAAAGAACTGGTTAACGACGTGAAATGGAAAGCACCTTGTGTGGATGTAACAGATTATCCGAAATTGGGCTGGCGCGGTTTAATGTTCGATGTAGCCCGTCACTTTTTTACCAAACAGGAAGTAAAACAGTTTATTGATGACATGGTACGTTATAAATTTAACTTGCTGCATTTGCACTTAGCGGATGATGAAGGGTGGAGAATTGAAATTAAAGGTTTGCCTAAATTAACCGAAGTTGGTGCCTGGAGCGTTAAAAAAACAGGAACCTTTGGCGATTTTACGCCACCAACTCCTGATGAGCCCCGTACTTATGGTGGTTTTTATACCCAGGAAGATATTAAAGAACTGGTACAATATGCACAGGATCGTTTTGTAAATATATTACCCGAAATTGATGTTCCGGGCCATAGTTTAGCCATTATTGCTTCTTATCCGGAGTTATCATGCACACCGGATGCGGTAAATTATAAAGTACGCTCAGGCGAAAAAATTATGGATTGGAGCCGTGGTGCGCCGCCAACAGCCCTGGTTGATAATACCCTTTGCCCTGCAAATGAAAAAGTTTATGTTTTTTTAGATTCAGTACTTACGCAGGTAGCCAAACTTTTCCCTTTCGAATACATCCACATGGGCGGTGATGAAGCGCCTCATAATTTTTGGGAAAAGAACGATCAGGTAAAGGCATTAATGCAGCGCGAAGGTTTAAAAACCATTCCGCAGGTACAGGCTTATTTTGAAAAACGGGTAGAACAGATTGTGATTTCGAAAGGTAAAAAATTTATGGGCTGGGATGAGATTCTGGAAGGTGGCGTATCGCCAACAGCTGCAGTAATGAGCTGGCGGGGAATGAAATACGGTATTCAGGCCGCTAATGATAAACATAATGTAGTAATGAGCCCTACTGATTTTGCTTACCTGGATTATATGCAGGCAGATCAGATTACAGAACCAAAAGTTTATGCCTCGTTAAGGTTAAACAAGGCTTATCAGTTTAACCCGGTTCCGGCTGGTGTAAATGCGCAGTATGTTATCGGCGGGCAGGCAAACCTTTGGACGGAACAGATTTTCACCTTCCGCCAGGTAGAATATATGGTTTATCCACGTGCATTTGCTATTGCTGAATCCATCTGGAGCCCTATTGAAAAGAAAAACTGGACCAATTTTGTTGATCGTACGCAACAACATTTTAAACGCCTGGATTTAGCAGAGATCAAATATTCGCCGGCCATTTACGATCCTATTTTTACCGTAAAACGCAGTGCTGATAAACAACTGATGATAGAGCTTACGCCTGAGATTGATGGTTTGGATATTTATTACAGTTTTGATAATTCTACTCCAGATCGTTTTTATCCAAAATATACTACTGCACTGCAGGTTCCGAAAGATGCCAGTATGTTGCGTGTAATTACCTATCGTGGTAAACAACCCATCGGCAGACTGATTAGTATGCCTGTTGCGGATTTACAGAAAAGGGCCCGTTAAACAATCAGCATTAAGATTCCCGCTTTCGCGGGAAAGACGAAAATATTAATAATGGGAAAAGAAATAGAACGCAAATTCTTAATTGATCAGCAAAAGTGGGATAACCTTAACAAACCTGAAGGAAAACTCTTCAGGCAGGGTTATTTACTTACTGATAAAGATAAAACCATACGGGTAAGGGCTACGGAAACCAAAGGGTTTTTAACGATAAAGGGCCAAACCGTTGGGGCCACAAGGCTGGAATATGAATACGAGATCCCGGTTGGTGAGGCCACAGAATTATTAGATCATTTCTCGCAATCAGAACTTTCTAAAACACGGTACGAAATTACATTTAACAGCAAACTTTGGGAAGTGGATGTATTTTCAGGAGATAACAAAGGCTTAATTGTTGCCGAAATTGAGCTGGAAAGCGAAGATGAACATTTTGATTTACCGGATTGGGTAAGCAATGAAGTTACCGAAGATGCAAAATATTACAATTCTAACCTTACCGTTAAACCTTTTAAAGATTGGGTTTAAATTTTCAAAGTCTGTTCCGTAATAGTTGGGTTTGCGTTAGGGATTGTAAGGGTTCAGTACCGGTTCTTCATCGGTACCGTAGCGAAGCGCAGCCCTGAAAAGCCCGCCCTTTGGGGAACGCCCAAATCAGTTTGCAGTTCTCAGTTTACAGCTCTCAGTTTGCAGTTCTTAGTTTGCAGGTTTTTAAACGATGCAGCCCTCAATGAGGCCTATAAAAACATGAATAACCCGGTTTAAGCCTGTGAGGTCTATACAGCATTTAAAATTTATTTAAATTTTCTACCGGATTTTCTTTTCTATTTAAACTCATTTCCTATATTAGCCTTATCGAATTCATCCTATCGATAGCAAAAAAGAAATTATCCCAGTTTCTGTGATTTGCAAATTCAAATAATATCAATTATAAAACCAAAAGGATGAAAACAAGTAAATTTTTAATGAGCATGGTTGTTGCGGCTACACTGTTTTGTGTGGGTTGTAAACCAAACGATGCGGCTATTCAGGCTGCAATTCAGGCCAAAGAAGCGGCTGGCATTACGGTAGCTGTTACCAAAGGGAACGTAACCTTAACCGGCGTTGTTGATGATGAGGCAATAAAAACCACAGCAGGAGAAATTGCAAAAGCCGAAAAAGGAGTAAAAACAGTTACCAATAACTTAATCATTAAACCAACTGATTTACCGGTAGTAATTGCAGATGATGCTGTTTTAATTAAGAATGTTGCCGATGCCACAAAAGATTTCCCAACGGTGAAGGCAGCGGTTAAAGATGGTGTGGTTTTATTAACCGGCGAAATTAAAAAGGCGTCGTTAATTACCTTAATGCAACATTTAAGTGCGTTAAAACCTAAAAAAATCGACAATAAACTAACCGTTAAATAATTCTAGTGATGGCATTAACAGATAAATATAAGGCATTAACCGATGCTGCAAGTGCAGCAGGTATAACTGATTTATTGGTAAGGGAACAGGATGGCGTTTTATACGTAGATGGTACTGCAGCCGACGGCGCAACCAAAGACCACCTTTGGGAAGTGTACAACCAGATTGATCCGAACTTTACTTCCGGCGATTTGGTGCTGAACGTAAATGTAGCCATTGATGCGGCCGTAACGCATGCAAAGGTAATTACAGAAAGCAGTAATTTAAATATCCGCAAAGGCCCGGGTACCGATCAGCCCGTTGTAGGTAAAGCGGCACATGGTGAAGTGATTACTTTGGTTAACAGAAGCAATGATTTGTGGTGGCTGGTTAGAACCAAGGATGGCGAAGAAGGTTATTGTTATGCACAATACCTGGAAGCACAGGCATAAAAAAAGACCTCGCAGGTTTTAAAACCCGCGAGGTCTAATCAATAATAATCTATTTAGCTAATGGCAAGCCTGCATTTGGCTTAATAATGCCTTTTAGTTCTACATCGAAAACCAACGGTGTAAACGGATTGATCGGTCCGCCGCCATTTTCACCAAAGCCTAATTTAGATGGTAAAATCAGTTTAATCTTACCGCCTACCCCAATCAGCTGAATACCCTGAATAACACCTTGTGGCAATTGCCCTAAGGGTAAACTGCGCGGTACATATTGTACGCTTTCTGAGAAAATTCCGGCTTCTTTTGCAATTTTAGCATCCGAAGTATCGAAAACATTTAATGTTCCGTTCGACTTTTTATTGGTAAACTGACCGGTGTAGTCCATTAGCACTGTATCGGTTAAAGTTGCCCTTTCTGAATTTCCCGGCGCGGTAATCACATACTGCAAACCAGATGGCGCAGTAGTTACTTTCAGGTTATTCTCCTCTACGTATTTAGCTATTTTGGCCGGTTCTACCGTTTTGTTTTTCTCGTTTAAAGCTTTGTATTCTGCCTCAAAGAAAAGCCTTTTCTTTGCCTCAAAAATAGAATCAGGATCTTTTCCTTTATGTAATACTTTCTCAATTTTAATGGTGAAAGAAGCAATATTCGATTTTAAACCTTTTGGTTTCGGCTGACCGGAATATTTCTCCATCGAATCGAGGTTTAGTTTAAAAACTGCGCTATCGCCTTCTCCAAGCAGCTTCAAGCCAGAAGCTAAATCACCTTTAAACATCGATTTACTGATGGCAAAAAAAGCAGGCCGCTCATTATCGTAAGTATTCACCATTACCGAATCGGGATTGGTATTGGTTTCTACGGTTTGTACGCCGTTTAATTTTACATAATCGCCATCCTGAATTTTTGGCTTACCGTCACTTTTATAGATCTTGTAAGTCATATCTCCTTCACCCTTTTCGAATTTGTTACAGGCAGATAGTCCTGATGCTGCTGCCAAGAGAATAATTATTCCTTTTTTCATTTAATATATTAATTAAAAATCAACCTTTAATCCGTTTAGGGATGTTAGGCCATTTTATTAGATCAGACAAAGATAGACTATAATAAGTTTTTACGAATCTTTGCAAAGTTTTTATTTCTTGGTTCTGCGTCAAAAAAAAATCAGGCAAAAAAAATCCTGCTTAACTTAATAAGCAGGATTTGAAATATGTTTTCGAAAAATTATTTTTTAACTGGAGCTGCTGCTACCGGAGCCGGAGTTGCTGGTGCTGGTTTTCCTTTGATAATGTCTTTAATTTCAAGATCAAAAGCAATCGGGCTGAAAGGCATAATACCAACTTGTGGTGCGCCTTGCTCGCCATAACCTAGGTTAGAAGGAATAATAACTTTGATTTTACCACCTTTACCAATTAACTGTAAAGCCTCGGTAAATCCTGGGATAGTACCACCAACCGGCATTTTTTGAGGTCCGTAAGGTTTGCCTGCTTTAAATTCGTTTTCAGCTTTAGCCAGTTTCTCGTCGCTTGTATCGAAGATTTTGTATTTACCATCTTTACCTTTTTTAGTTACTCTACCAGTATAATCAATTAATACGGTATCGCCTAAAGCTGGCTTTTCTGCACTACCAGGTGTTTCGATGATGTAGTGTAAACCACTTGCAGTAGTTTTGGTTGCCAGTTTTGTATCTTCTAAATAAGCTTTAAGTTTAGCAGGTTCTGCAGCTTTCTTTTTCTCTGAAGAAGCTTTATAGTCAGCCTGGAAAAATTCTGTTGCTCTTTTGTTGAAAGTAGAATCAGCTTCGCCAGCTTTTTTCTTAAATACTTTCTCAATTTTAACAGTGAAAGTGATGTATTTATCGTTTTTAAACTGCTCTGGTTTTGGCTGTTTGCTATGGAAAGCCATCGTATCCAGGTTCACTTTAAAAGTTGCGCTATCGCCTTCTCCGAACAAGGTTAATACATCGTTCATATCGCCAGCATACATTTTTTTCTGTGCAGGAAATACAGCAGGAGTTTCGCTATCAAAAGTGCTTGATAAAACTGAATCTTTATCGTTTTTCTGGATAAAATTCATTTTAACGATGTCTCCTTCTTTGATTTTTTCGTTACCTGCCGAGTGGTGGATGGTATATAATAAACCACCAGCTCCCTTTTTCTCTTGTTTACATGCCGCTAAGCCTAAAGTAGCTGCTGCTAGAATAATAATTCCCTTTTTCATTTATTAATTTGACTTTTTTAAGTTTTAGTGTTTATTTCTTGCCCTCAGGCGATCAATTGTTCTTTATATTCTGCTAATATCGATTTAAATTCGTTAACTACATCAGCTAAGGGTTTTTCTGCTGCGCCACCGGCCGCATTTCTATGTCCGCCACCGTTAAAATATTTTTTACAGATTTCGTTTGCAGGGAAATCTCCGGTAGACCTTACCGACAATTTAACCTTATCGGTACGTTCGATAATCAAAGCTGCCAAACGGATTCCGTTGATTGATAATGCGTAATTTACCACCCCTTCTGTATCGCCGGTTACACTGTGGTATTGGGCTAATTCTTCATTTGTAACCGAAATTATAGCAGTATTGTATTCTCTTAAAACCTCTAATTTGTTTGACAGGCAGTAACCTAAAAAGCGTAAACGGTTTTCGCTGGCATTATCATATACCAGTTGATGGATTTTCCAGTGCTCGGCACCTAAATCGATCAGATTTGCGGCAATCCGGTACACTTCAGAAGTTGCAGACTCGAAACGGAACGATCCGGAATCGGTCATAATACCCGTGTACAAGCAAGAAGCTACATCTTTATTAATCCCGGCCTGATCATCCAGCTGGTTCACAATAAAATCATAAACCAATTGTGCCGCTGCACAGGCATTAATATCCCAATGTCGGTAATCGTCAAAATCCTCCGGTTCGAGGTGATGATCGATCATGATTTTTTTAGCACCTGCTGCCCTCACCAGTTCGCCCAGTTCGTTAATGCGGCTTAAAGTATTAAAATCAAGGCAGAAAATGATTGAAGCTTCATCTACCAGTTTGGCCGCCTGTTCCTGCTGCTCGGTAAAGATAATTACATCACCATTGTTCGGCATCCAATGTAAAAAAGTAGGATAATCGGTTGGGGTAATTACCCTTACATGGTGGCCTTTCTGAATTAAATATCCATATAATCCCAGCGATGAACCCATCGCATCGCCATCAGGTTTATGATGCGTAGTGATCACAATCCGTTGTGGCGTAGCCAATAATGTTTTTAATTCAGTTAGTGTAAGCATATATTTTTCGAGCAGCAAAGCTAAGTAAATTTAGAATAGGATTAAAGGATTTTAGGATTAACAGGATCATATAGAATAGGATTAAAAGATTTTGGGATTTGCAGGATGATGGGGCAACATGATTAAGTTAGGCGATTTGGTATATTTTACCACAGACAGCCGGTGGCTAAAAACCTGAATTATCGTGCCTGATTAACGATTTAATGCATTTTTACCTTCCTGAATTGATGGTTATTGATTATTCATCAATTAAAACGTATTTTTGCAAAAAATTTGATATCAAAAGCACAATGAGCACTAACAGAACTTTTACCATGATTAAGCCAGATGCAGTAGCAAACGGCCACATCGGATCGATCATTAACGACATTACCAATGCAGGTTTTAAAATCATTGCATTAAAATATACTAAACTTACCGACGAAACTGCTGGTCAGTTTTATGCAGTACACGCTGAGCGTCCGTTTTACAAAGATTTAGTAAGCTTCATGTCTTCAGGACCAATTGTTGCAGCTATTTTAGAAAAAGACAATGCGATTGAAGATTTCAGAAAACTGATCGGTGCTACTAACCCTGCCGAAGCTGCAGAAGGAACTATCCGTCAGAAATATGCAAAATCTATCGATGCAAATGCCGTTCACGGTTCAGATTCTGACGAGAATGCAGAAATTGAAGGTAACTTCTTCTTCAAGGCAGACGAGCGTTTCTAATTTTCACCAACACAATATTTATTTAAAACCCCGAAATTTCGGGGTTTTATTGTTTTATCTATTTTGTATCTTTCGGCCTTAAAAATAATCAACACTATAAAATAAATAATGAAAAGAATTTTCTTAGCGGTATGTTTATCGGGTATCGCTGTTGCCTCTTACGCACAAACCAAAACAGCAGCAAAAAAACCTGTTGCCAAAAAACCGGCCACAGCCACCAAAACATCAACAGTTAAAGCTGCTGGCTTACAATCGTCCCTGGATTCTACCAGTTATGCCTTTGGTACCTCTATCGGTACAGGTTTAAAAACAACCGGTTTATCTACCTTAAATTACGATGTATTATTGAAAGGCTTAAAAGATGCTTTTACAGGTGGCAAGGTAATTTTAACTCAGCAACAGGCACAACAATGCATCAACGAAGCGTTATCTAAGGCATCATCAGTAAAAAACAAAGCGGAAGCTGAAGCAAATAAAATTAAATACGCACCAATTATGAAAGAAGGACAGGATTTCTTAGAACAAAACAAAAAACGTGCAGGTGTACAAACAACTGCAAGTGGTTTACAGTATGAAGTTTTAACCGCTGGTACAGGCGTTAAACCACAGGCTACCGATTCGGTATTGGTACACTACAAAGGCACATTGTTAAACGGAAAACAATTTGACAGCTCTTACGACAGAGGCGAACCGATTTCTTTCCCTTTAAACCAGGTAATTAAAGGCTGGACAGAAGGCGTACAATTGATGCCGGCTGGTTCTAAATACAAATTTTTCATCCCTTACAACCTGGCTTACGGCGAGCGCGGTGCAGGGGCGGATATTCCACCCTACAGCACTTTAATTTTCGAAGTTGAGCTGTTAAAGGTTAACGGAAAATAAACTCTATTCGTCATTTCGAGCGAAGTGCAACGAAGTTGAGAAATCTATCCAGGCAGATCTCTCTCCCGAATATTCGGGACGTTATAGTCGAGATGACGATTTTTTTTTTTGAATAATCCTTTGTCCGTCATTTCGGGCGAAGTGCAATGAAGTAAGCAAATCTGCCGAGTCGATTAGTTGTTAACCCCTAACCACAAAAAATCTCTTTAGAATTGAGCTAAATAACCCCACAATTAAAACTTTCTTTAATATTCGATGTTAGCTATTACAAATTAACATAGATATGAAAAAAGCATTCCCTTTAGCACTGATCGCATTTTTATGCACTACCTTAAGTAGTTGTGAACTAGTAGAAGGTATATTTAAAGCCGGCGTTTGGGTGGGCGTAATTGTAGTTGTAGTAGTGGTTGCGCTGGTAATCTGGATTTTATCCAAAATATTCGGCTGAGCAACGAGTTAATCCTGAGTCTACAATCCTTAGTCGGGAGTTTAATTCCCATTAAAATATAAAGGGCATGAGTTTTAAACTGATGTCCTTTTTATTTTGCCTATAAAAATATCATTTCGGTAATTACCTCGCTCCCGGCATGCTCATTCAGCTTTTGAATAATGCCCTGGCGCACCATAATCAGTTCGTTTTTGATTACTGATGATTCTATGCGCAAAAACAGTTTTTTATCGTGGATATAAATCTGTTTCGTCCGGTTAGCTATGGCGGTGCCCATAATCTCCGGCCAGATAGACAAGATAGATGTTTCATCAAATTTACGGCGCAAACGATACACATCCAGCATTTTGCTGATGGCATCTTTTACGGTAACATCATTGGGTTTACGCATTTTCTATGGTTCCGTTATCAACTTCAAACAAAGTTACATCAACTTCTATTTTTTCGAAAATTGATTTTACCCTTTCTTTTCCGGTATCTGTAATAAATATCTGCCCAAAATCATGGTGGGAAACCATTTGCATCAGTTTTTGAACGCGGTGATCGTCTAGTTTATCAAAAATATCATCCAGTAACAGCAGCGGTTTAAAGCCTTTGTTTCTCGCGAGGTAAGCATACTGGGCAATTTTTAAAGCAATTAGAAATGATTTCTGCTGTCCCTGCGAACCAAACTTCTTTAAAGGCATATCGCTGATTACAAAAGCGAGTTCGTCTTTATGGATCCCGGTTGTGGTCCGTTCCAATACACGGTCTTTCTCTACCGATTTTTTCAACAGCTCTTCGAAAGTAGCGTCATTTAACTGCGACTGGTAATTCAGCTCAACAATTTCCTTATTTTCGGTAAGGTAGATATAATACTGATTAAACAACGGAATAAATTCATCCATAAAAGCTTTACGGATGGCAAAAATTTTATTCCCGGCAATAATCAGTTGCTCATCTAAAATTTCGAGCAGGGTTGGGTCGTATTTTCGGGTAAGGGCAATCTGCTTTAAAAAAGCGTTGCGGTTTAACAGGATGCGGTTATAGGTAATCAGCTGATCGAGGTAATGTGCATCGGTTTGCGAAATTACGTTATCGATAAACTTCCTCCGCTCCTCACTCCCTTCCATAATCAGATTTACATCATAAGGCGAAACCATTACCACCGGGAAAAGTCCGATATGATCGGCCAGTTTATCGTATTCCTTTTTATTTCGTTTAAACTGTTTTTTCTGGTTGCGTTTTACCCCACAGGAGATTTTTTCGTTTTTTTCGTTGCGGTCAAAATCACCCTGGATCATAAAAACCTCTTCGCTGGTTTTTATCTGCTGACTATCGATCGGGTTAAAGTAACTTTTACATAGACAGAGGTAATGGATGGCATCGAGCATATTGGTTTTGCCCGAACCGTTGTTACCCGTAAAAACGTTCACAGTTTCCGAGAAATGGAGATCTGCATCGCTATAGTTCTTAAAATTTAGAAGGGTAATGTTTTTCAACCACATAAATATGTCACAAATTTACCGTTTTTTAACCTCTTAACATCCATTGTTTAAAATTAACGTTAATTACATTTAAAAAAATTGTACTTTCATAGCAAGGAAAAAATTTAGATGGTAGCACAAAAAATGTTAGAGGGAAATGTTCTCTGGTCTTACGACCACGAACTGACCAATGAAAAAAGTTCAGGCTGGATCAAAAAAATTGCCGGTTTATTCTCGTTTTTAAAACCGCTTCATAATCATGAAGGTAATATCCTGTTGGCATCAAATGGTCTTTTTATTACCGGCGATGAGCAACTGGAACTTCCATTATCCCATATAGAAGAAGTTTACATGGGCTTTGATGATGTTTTCCCGGCCTCATCTGCAAAAAACTTCGGTTTGTTCTGGCAACCAATCAGGATCCGGTCGACCATTAGCCGTTCCGAAAGCCAAACCGTGTACCTCGTAATTAACCATACGGGGATTTTTAGCGACAACCAAACCTGGTTTAATACCTTAATTAGCCTGCTGCGTTAATTGTTGAAGGTATTTTAATCTTTCCTATCCTAAATAACTAATGTTTAATTAAATACTTCAAAATAAAGATTGATACTTTGATTGAAAAATGTATTTTTGCAATCTTAAATTTTTTAAACAAACATGTCTACAACAGATAACCAGACAATTCAACCAACTAAAAAAGGTTCATTTTTACAAGAGAATAATAAGAGCTTACTGTTTATTGCAGGTGCTGTAGTTTTATTAGTTTTAATATATCTTTGGTATCAAGGCGTGTATTTAAAAGGTCGTGCTGAAGAAGCCGCCAGCAAAATGTACAAAGCAGAGCAATTTGTTGGGGTAGATTCACTATCAAACAAAGCAGTAAAAGGCGAAGGTGGTTACCCGGGCTTAGAGCAGATTGCAAAAGAATACGATAACACCAAATCGGCAAACTTAGCCAACCTTTATTTAGGCGGTATCTATTTACGTAAAGGCGAATACAAACAAGCGATCGAATCGTTAAGTAAATATAGCGCTACAGGTAGTCCTGTTGCAGATCCATTGGCTTTAGGTTTATTGGGTGATGCTTACAGCGAATTGAAAGATTTTAAACAAGCAGCAACTTATTATAAAAAAGCAGCAGATAAAGCCAGTAAATTTACTTCGCCAATGTTCTTAAAAAAATTAGGATTGGTTAATGAAAGTCAAAATGATTTTAAAGGCGCTGTTGAAGCCTATACTAAAGTAAAAACACAATATCCGGAGAGTGCAGAAGCGCAATTAATTGATGCTTACATAGCAAGGGCTCAGGAAAAAGTTAAATAATCATTAACTAACTATATTTATTAAAAGATCATCGAAAGATGGTCTTTTTTTGTTTAGTGGCTTTTCGTTATCTCGGATTTACTGATAATGATACGCTATCAGAATCCGTAATTTCGATAGGAGTGCAACGAAGTAGAGAACCACGTATTGCTCAGCGGAGCTAAATCTGTCAAGATAGATCTCTCTCCCGAACATTCTGGACTTCGCTTCAGTCTCGAGATGACGACAACTAAGAACATCCGTTTTTTTTTGGAAATCACGTGCAGATGCGTTTAGTTTGCTACAGTCCCGCTCTTCGTTTTTTCCGATGATTAATCTGGTAACGTAATTTATCGATAAGCATCGGAACCACTGCGATCGGGTTTAGGTGGCAGGGATAGTAATGCTATTTTGGGTTGCAGGATGCAGAAGAATTGTCTTCAAATGCTCTGTGAGGACACAGACCATGGATTAGAGTGTCATTCTATGTTTGGTGGCTCACAAAAGAAGAACATTTTTTTTTTCGAAATCAGGTGCAGATGCATTTAGTTTGCTGCAGTCCCGCTCTCCGTTTTTTCCGATGCTGATTGATCTGGTACCGTAATTTATTGATAAGCATCGGAACCACTGCGATCGGGTTTAGGTGGCAGGGATAGTAATGCTATTTTGGGTTGCAAGATGCAGAAAAATTGTCTTCAATGCCCTGTGAGGACACAGACCATGGATTAGAGTGCTATTCCATGTTTGGTGGCTCACAAAAAAGAACATCTTTTTTTGGAAATCAGGTGCAGATGCATTTAGTTTGCTGCAGTCCCACTCTCCGTTTTTTCCGATGCTGATTAATCTGGTACCATAATTTATTGATAAGCATCGGAACTACTGCGATCGGGTTTAGGTGGCACTGCCAGTAATGCTATAAGGGCTGCATGATGCAGAGAAAAGATCCTCCGCTAAGCTCAGGATGACAGCGTGAACAATTAACCAATTTAAACAGTTAACCGATTAACCAACCTTATTTATTAAAAGCCGTCATAGTATGCGCTGGCCCGATGGTAACGAAACTTTTAATCAGTTCTACACTTTTATCAATTAAAGCAGGCAGTTCCAATTGTTCGTTTGTATCAAATAAGCCTAAAACAAAATCTACCTGTCGTCCTTTCGGGTAATCGTTACCGATGCCGAAACGTAGGCGTGCATAATTTTGTCCTCCGCAAACTTCTTCAATGCTTTTTAAACCATTGTGGCCTGCACTCGAGCCTTGTAATTTCAATCTTAACTTACCCAATGGCAAAGCAAGGTCATCTACTATTACCAGCACGTTCTCAGGCGCAATTTTCAGCTCTTTCATCCAATAGTTAACCGCCTTACCGCTCAGGTTCATAAAGGTTGTTGGCTTAATTACATGCAGTTTTTTACCTTTAAAGCTCACTTCCGAATAATATGCGAGGCGGATATTATCAAAACTACCACCTAAACCTTTAACCAGTTCATCGGCAATATCAAAACCAATATTATGTCGGGTATGTGCATAATCCGGTCCGATATTCCCCAAGCCAACTATAAGATATTTCATGGGGCAAAGATAAAAAAAAGGTCCGAAGTCAGGAGTCCGAAGTCGGGAGTTCGTACCACGAATTTAATTCATTCATTTTCAAACAGTTTTTAATGAATGGCGGGGCGATTAGCGGATTTAATCTCATATAAATAAAAAAAGCGGCACAAAATTGCTTTTGTACCGCTTTTAAAATCTGTGTAATCACATTAATCTGTGATATCAGTGTACTATTTTTTACCTTTAGCAGCTTCAGTTTCTGCTTGTTTTAATGCTCTAGACATTGCAACAGAAACGATAGTATCTTCAGGAGTGTTAGTGATCACATATTTCTGACCTTGAAGATCGCGAACACGGAACAAGCTACCTACTTCTAATTTTTCTAAGCTTACTTCTACGTTTTGTGGCATATCAGCTGGTAATGCTTTAACACGTAGTTTACGTAATTTCTGGATTAATTTACCCCCCATTTTAACACCTGGAGAAGTTCCTGTTAATTTAACCGGGATCTCCATAACGATTTCTTTCTCGTCGAATAACTGAAGAAAATCGATGTGCATTAATACGTCGGTAAGTGGGTGAAACTGAGTATCTTTAACGATAGCTTTAGTTTTAGTACCGTTTACATCGATTTCCACAAAATTAACTTCCGGGGTATAAATAACATCTCTTAAATCAGCAATAACCACAGCTAAGTGTTGTTGCTCTTTTCCACCATACAATACCGCCGGAACTTTACCTTCGTAACGAAGTTCCTTGGCATCGCGTTTCCCTACGTTCTCTCTTGGAGAACCGCTAATTGCGATTGTTTTCATTTTTTTATTTATTTAATTATTAGTAGTAAGTATTAAGTATCGAGTATCAAGACTTTAAGCCTTTAACTTTTTACCTTCAACCTTATTTAAACTCTTTTTTATGTTTAACTGGTTAATTGTTCAAATTGGTTAACTGAAAATAAATCTACAATTAACCGATTAACCAGTTTCTACAGTTAACCCAACTATACCCTAAACAGATCGCTAATTGATCCATGCTCATTTACATTGGCAATTGCCCTTGCAAATAAACTTGCGGTACTTAAAACCCTTATTTTCGAACTTTCCTGTTTTAACGGGATTGTATCGGTTACTATCAGCTCAGTTAACACCGAATTTTCTACGGTTTCTATTGCTTTGCCTGATAATACGGCATGTGTACAAACGGCTCTTACACTTGCAGCACCATTTTCCATAATCAGGGCAGCAGCTTTTGATAAGGTTCCGGCAGTATCGCAGATATCATCTATCAATACTACATCCTGTCCGGTAACATCACCAATAATCGACATTGATTCAATTTCGTTGGCACGTTTACGGCGTTTATCGCAAATAATTACCTCTGCATTAAAAAACTTGGCAAAAGTACGCGCCCTGTACGAACCGCCCATATCTGGCGATGCAATGGTTAAGTTTTTTAAGCCTAAGCTTTTGATATAGGGAACAAAAATTACCGATCCATCTAAGTGATCAACCGGAATATCGAAGAAACCCTGTATCTGTGCAGCATGTAAATCCATCGTCATGATGCGGTGAATACCTGCCGACTTTAATAAATTGGCCACCAGTTTGGCGCCGATTGCTACACGCGGTTTGTCTTTTCTGTCCTGACGGGCCAAACCATAATAAGGAACCACTGCTGTAATGTAATGTGCAGATGCTCTTTTAGCGGCATCAACCATTAGCAAAAGTTCCATTAAGTTATCGCTGGGCTGATAAGTAGACTGGATTAGAAAAACATCGCTACCACGGATCGACTCATCAAAGGAAGGTTGAAACTCTCCATCGCTAAATTTGTGGATGGTTACGCTACCAAGTGGCTTGCCGTAGTGTTCGGCAATTTTCAGTGATAATCCCTTAGAACCTGTTCCGGAAAAAAGTTTTACCGGGTTAAACTGCAATGGCATGGTCCGTGTGTAGTTTACGGTTAAAAAAAATCGGATCATGTAGATTTAAACATGATCCGACGTTAAATTTCTGTTGTCCGACCTGGATTCGAACCAAGACAAACGGTACCAAAAACCGTTGTACTACCCTTATACTATCGGACAAAATTTATCAAGGATATTCTCCTCGAAAGGGAATGCAAATGTAGGAACCTTATTTTAATTATGCAAGAGTGATTTTAAAATATTTTTAATTTCTTTCCTGCTGTTCTTTGTTTGCGATGCAAAGATAAAAAAATGATCATATCTGATGCAACATTTTATTTTTTTCTACGACTTTTTTTACTGCGAACCACTTAAATCATTTATTATCAAAGACTAAATTTTTACTATGAATTACTCAAGGATCAACACCATTGGAGGCTGGCTGTGTTTTACCGTTGCCGCACTCACGTACATTTTAACTTTAGATCAATCCGTAAGTTTCTGGGACTGTGGCGAATTTATCTCCTCAGCCTTCCGAATGGAGGTAGTGCACCAGCCTGGCGCCCCTATCGTCTCCATGATCCAAAGATTATTCTCAACATTGGCATTTGGCGATAAAACCAAAGTAGCCTACTTCGTAAATATTGCTTCGGCACTTGCCAGTGCGGGTACTATTTTGTTTTTATTCTGGACCATTACTGCCCTGGCGAAGAAAACAGTGGTTAAAAAAGGCGAAGAAATCAGCAAGCAACAGATCATCGGCATTATGGGTGCAGGTGTGGTTGGTGCGCTGGCTTATGCCTTTTCTGATAGCTTCTGGTTTTCGGCGGTAGAGGCTGAGGTTTACGCCATGTCGTCGCTTTGCAGTGCTATTGTATTTTGGGGCATCTTAAAATGGGAATCGCAGGCCGATGAACCAAAAGCAGACCGGTGGTTACTTTTTGTAGCTTATATTATGGGGCTTTCTATCGGTGTGCATATTTTAAACCTGCTTACCATCCCTGCATTAATATTTGTTTATTATTTTAAAAAGAACCCAAGCCCTACCTGGCAAAGCATTGTAAAAATATTTTTTGTTTCTGTTGCAGCTTTAGCGGTGGTGCAATTTGGCATTATTCAATATGTAGTATCGCTTGCCGCGAGTTTCGATTACTTTTTTGTAAACACCATGAACCTGGGTTTCGGCACAGGAATATTATTTTTTGCTGTTTTATTAATCGGAGGCTTAGTTTATGGTATCCGTTATTCTATCCTTAAAAATAAAAGGGCTTTAAACCTGATTTTGCTATTCACCGTATTGCTTTTGTTCGGTTACAGCTCTTTTGCACTGTTGGTAATCAGGGCGCAGGCCAAACCCAATCTCAACAATTACAATGTAGATAATGTATTCTCACTTTCGAGGTATTTAGGCCGCGACCAATATGGCGACAGGCCTTTACTTTATGGCGAGAATTACAATTCAGAAAAAACCGACATTAAGGAAACAGGTAAAATCTTCCGCAAAGGGGATAAAAAATATGAATCTGCCGGAACAAAATCGGCCTATGTTTTTGCCGATAAAACTTTAATGCCAAGGATGTACAGCGATAAACCCGAGCATGTACGGTTTTATAAAAACTATATGGGTTTTGATGAGGAACATAAACCTACGCTGGCAGATAATTTAAAATATCTGTTCTCTTTCCAGGCCGGACAAATGTATATGCGTTATTTTATGTGGAATTTTGTTGGAAGGCAGGACAATGAAGACGGGCAATTTGGCGGAAAAGACGGCAACTGGCTTAGCGGCATTAAACCGGTTGATGCGATCATATTGGGCAGTCAAAAAAACCTTCCCCCCTCTATTGTGGAGAACAAAGCTTATAACAGGTTTTTCTTTTTACCTTTAATTATCGGCCTCATCGGAGCCGTTTGGCATTTTAAACGCAACCAGAAAGATGCCGGCATTATCGGTTTGTTATTCATTTTTACCGGAATTGCGATTGTTGTTTACTTAAATTCTGTTCCTATTGAGCCCCGCGAAAGGGATTATGCCTATGTAGGCTCATTTTACGCCTTTGCGATATGGATTGGCTTAGGTGTATTCGGATTGAAGGAATGGGTGTTTAGAAATTTAACACCGGCACGGGCGGGTATTTTTGCATCGGTTATTGCATTATTTGGTGCGCCAATAATAATGGCCAACCAGGGCTGGGATGATCACGATCGTTCTCAAAGTCATGTAGCCAGAGATATGTCGGTAAATTACCTAAAATCATGTGCGCCCAACGCCATTTTATTCACTTATGGTGATAACGACACCTATCCGGTTTGGTATGCGCAGGAGGTAGAAAATGTGCGTCCGGACGTACGCGTGGTAAACCTGAGCCTATTTACTGCCGATTGGTACATTGATGGCATGCGGAAAAAGCAAAACGAATCAGCTCCATTGCCCATCACCTTAAAACCTGAACAATATGTTGAGGGTACGAGAGACATTATGTATTATCAGGATTATAAAATTGCCCAACGCGTTGAATTACAGCAGATTTTAGATATTCTCCTCTCCGATAATGACGATGATAAGGTAACCATGAACGATGGTTCCAAGTACAATGTATTGCCGACTAAAAACCTGAAACTTGCCGTAAGTCCGCAACAGGTTTTAGATACCGGTACTGTACCCAAAGAAGATGCGGGGAAAATTGCAAATAGTATGGAATGGACTTTCAATCAAAATTACGTAACCAAGGGAACGCTTGCTTTATTTGATATTTTAGTTCACAATAACTGGGAGCGGCCGATTTATTTTACTGGTGCCATGCCTGATGAGCAGTATTTAGGATTGAACAAATACCTTTATTCGGAAGGTTTGAACAAAAGGCTGCTTCCTTTGAAACCCGATACAGCCATCACGGAAGATTATGAACGCATTAATATTAAACCTCTGTACAATAACCTCATGAATGTTTATGGTTATGGCAACATTAAAAATGCCAACCATTTAGACAGGCAATCGGCTGATGATGTAACCATGCTCTCGAATATGTTTAACGGTTTGTTAAACGGCATGATCAACGAAGGTAAGATGGCGGAAAGTAAAAAAGTGGCAGATAAATACCTTGAAGTAATCCCAGCTAAATTTTACAGCATGCGCCAGGTAATGAGCACCTATTATTTTACCGAAAGTCTATACCGCTTAAACGACTTAAACCATGCCAATGCAATGATTAAAAAAACAGCTGATTATGTTGGGAAAGAACTGACCCACCTAGCCGATGTTTCGGAAAGTAAAAACCAGTTAACTTCTGAGCAGGACGTACGTTTTTACCTTGGTTATTTAGGTCAGATGGTAAAATTAACAGAGGTATTTAAGCAAGCCGGGTTGAGCAAAAGCCTCGAAAAACAATATAATGATTTGTTTGCGCGTTTCGCACCTTATGCAAACGGTTAACTCAAAAACATTCTAAATTTTAACCCATAGGCAGATTTTAAGATTTTTGCTTATGGGTCTTTATTTTCCAAATCGCTTTAAATCCTTTATGTTAACTGGCTTAGGCCGTTAAAAATTGTTAAATCAATCTAAAAATTTACCTGTTTTATCGACTAGAATAGTTAATTTCGGCAGCATTTTTATGTGAAAACAATTTTTAATATCATTAAACAAACCAATGAATTATTCAAAAGTTAATAATATAGTAGGCTGGATCTGCTTTTTAATTGCTACACTAACTTACGTTTTAACCTTAGAGCCTTCTGCAAGTTTCTGGGACTGCGGCGAATTTATCGCATCGGCATTCAGGATGCAGGTTGTACACCAGCCGGGTGCACCTTTATTCTTAATGATCCAGCGTTTCTTCTCTATTTTCGCAACAGGAGATTTAACCAAAATTGCTTACTGGATGAACGTGGGTTCGGCTGTTTCAAGCGGAGCGACTATCTTATTCTTATTTTGGACAATCACTGCACTGGCTAAAAAAACAATATTAAAAGCTGGCGAAGAACTGACTACAGGCAAACTGATCAGCATTATGGGTGCCGGTGCCGTTGGTGCTTTAGCTTATACTTTTTCTGATAGTTTCTGGTTCTCGGCTGTAGAATCAGAGGTTTATGCGCAATCGTCGTTATTTACTGCTATCGTTTTCTGGGCCATCCTTAAATGGGAAGCACATGCCGATGAGCCACGTGCCGATCGCTGGTTATTGTTTATTGCCTATATCATGGGTTTATCAATCGGTATCCACTTGTTAAACTTATTAACTATTCCCGCGCTTGCTTTTATCTATTACTTTAAAAGAACAGATAAGGCAACAACAGCAGGGATTTTCAAAACACTTATTGTTGGTATCTTAATTTTAGCGGTAATTCAATATGGAATTATCCAATACCTGGTTTCGTTCGGTGCTTATTTCGATCTTTTCTTTGTAAATACTTTAGGTTTAGGTTTTGGAACCGGAGTTTTATTTTTCGCTATATTATTAATAGGTGGAATGGTTTGGGGCATCCGTTATTCGATTAAACACCAAAAGAAATTATTGAATTTAGGTTTACTTTCTGTGGTATTAATCATTTTCGGTTATGCATCTTTCTCGATGATCATCATCCGTGCGAAGGCAGATCCAAACTTAAATAACAGTGCTCCTAAAGATGCTTTCTCTTTTCTTAGCTACTTAAACCGCGAACAATATGGCGACAGGCCACTGGCTTACGGACCAAATTATAACTCTGAAAGAACAGGGGTAACGGAAGGAAAAACCATCTGGAGAAAAGGTAAAGACAAATACGAAGTAGCGGGTAAAAAAACCGACTACGAGTACAACAACAATACGTTACTGCCACGTATGTACAGCGATGATGCAAGGCATGCAAGTTTTTACAAAGAATGGATGCACCTGGATGATTCAAAAAACCCTAACCTGGTTGATAATGTGGGCTTTTTGGCCAGTTACCAGATCGGTTACATGTACATGCGTTATTTCTTCTGGAATTTTGTTGGTCGCCAGAACGATGAGCAAGGTCAGGGAAGTGGTTTTGAAGGGGAATGGATCAGCGGTATTAAACCAATTGATACTATGTTGAGGGGCGATCAAAGTCACTTACCGCCTTCAACTTTTGATAATAAAGCTTATAACCGCTTCTTCTTTTTACCATTAATTATGGGAATAATCGGTGCGCTTTGGCATTTCAAACGCAACCAGAAAGATGCTGGTGTGGTGGCTTTATTGTTCTTCTTTACCGGTATTGCGATTGTATTGTATTTAAATCAGAAACCATTAGAGCCACGCGAAAGGGATTATGCATATGTAGGTTCGTTCTATGCCTTTGCCATATGGATCGGTCTTGGGGCGCTCGCCATAAAGGAATGGTTATTTAAAAAATTAACCCCAACCACGGGTGCCATTGGTGCCACGGTAATCGGTTTACTGGCCGCTCCGGTAATTATGGCTGAGCAGGGCTGGGATGACCACGATCGTTCTACCAAACTGGTTCCACATGATATTGCATTGGATTATCTTCAATCTTGTGCGCCAAACGCCATCTTATTTACCTATGGTGATAACGATACTTACCCGCTTTGGTATATCCAGGAGGTTGAAAATGTACGTCCGGATGTGCGTATTGTAAACTTAAGTTTGTTCGATACGGATTGGTACATCAATGGTTTAAGACAAAAACAAAACGAGTCGGCACCATTGCCTATCACCATGAAACCTGAGCAGTATGTACAGGGCGAAAGGGATGTAATGCCGTACGATGATTATAAAATTGCAGGCAGTATCGAACTTAAAAACGTAGTTGATTTATTGTTATCAAACGACGATAGTGATAAGGTACCGATGCAGGATGGAACAAAATCGAACTTCCTGCCGACTAAAAATCTAAAAATTACAATAGATCCGCAACAAGTGGTGAGCACAGGAACGGTGCCGGCAGCTGATGCTTCGAAAATAGCAACAGAAATGGACTGGAAGTTTAACAAAGGTTATGTAACCAAAGGTACGTTGGCCATGTTCGATATCCTTGCCCACAATAACTGGAAACGTCCTATTTATTTCGCATCTACCGTGCCTTCTGAGCAATATAATGGTTTAGATAAATATTTGTACAGCGAAGGTTTAGCCTTGCGTTTATTGCCGTTAAAAGCTGATACAACAGCGTCAGAAGAGAGACCAGAGCAGTTAAATACGCCTGCGATGTACAATAATGTGATGACCAAGTTTAAATGGGGCAATATGAAAACTGCCAAATACTTAGATCCACAATCATCTGATGATACTTTTATCTTCACCAACATTTTCAGCAGCTTAACCGGCAGCCTGATTAAAGATGGTAAAACTGATGAAGCGAAAAAAGTTGTAGACAAATATTTTGCGGTAATGCCAACTGATAAATTCTTCGGTATCCGTACTGTTGTAGTGAAATTCTACATGGCCGAAAACTTATATAAATTGGGCGAAACGGCAAGAGCGAATGATATCATGGATAAATCCGGAGAGTATATCAACAAAGAATTAACCTACTTAGCTGATATTTCTCAATCGAAAGGTTTAACCGGATCGCAGAATATTCAAACTGGTTTATATTACCTGGATAGGATGATTAAAACCAGTAAAGCTGCTGGTCAGGATAAACTGAGTGATAAACTACAGAAAACATTTAATGCTTTAGAGAGCCGTTTATCAGCTTTCTTCCCGCAACAGGGTCCGCAGCAATAAGCGGATATTGAAATAGATTATAAAGCAGCTGCATTAATTTGTAGCTGCTTTTTTATTGTCCAAACCTATTGCGCTTGCGCTCGTTTCTAACGAGAGCAAGCTTGATAAATGCTTGCGCTCGTTTCTAACGAGTGCAGCAATAGCCTTACGATTTTATCGTAAAACAGATAGCCCATTAATTAAACCGTAAAATACGGAATCCTATTTACACGCTCGTTAGAAGCGAGCGTGAGCAACCCACAAAAAAATCCTGTTCAGCATTACCGAACAGGATTTCCAATTTTATTTTTAAAATGATTATTCGTTTACAACGCCCATCGCACAGAATTTGTCAATTCTTTGTTCGATCAGTTTATCGGTTTTTAATTTACCAAGAGCGGTTAAATCTTTAACAATATACTCTTTCAACGTTTTGCCCATCAATTCCGGATCCTGGTGTGCACCACCAAGCGGCTCAGGGATAATGCCATCAATCAGTTTATTGCCAAACATATCGTCAGAGGTTAACTTAAGGCATTCTGCGGCTTTCTCTTTAAAATCCCAGCTTCTCCATAAGATAGATGAGCACGATTCAGGAGAGATAACCGAATACCAGGTATGCTCCAGCATATACACTTTATCGCCGATACCAATACCCAAAGCACCACCAGAGGCACCTTCGCCAACAACAATACAAATGATTGGCACACGCAATACCGACATTTCCAACAGGTTTCTGGCAATCGCTTCACCTTGTCCACGTTCTTCTGCCTCTAAACCCGGGTAAGCGCCCATTGTATCGATAAAAGAAACCACAGGTTTATTAAATTTCTCTGCCAAACGCATTAAACGTAACGCTTTACGGTAACCTTCAGGGTTAGCCATCCCAAAATTACGGAACTGACGCTCTTTGGTATTTTTACCTTTCTGGTGACCAATAACCATAACCGTTTGACCGTTAATGGAAGCAAAACCACCAATAATCGCCTTATCATCCTTTACCGTTCTATCGCCATGCATTTCGATGAAATCATCACAAATCATGTTAATATAATCGAGGGTTTGCGGACGATCAGGGTGACGGCTCATCTGAACCTTGTTCCAACCGGTTAAATTTTTATATAAGTTATTGGTAGTTTCATTTAATTTACCATCAAGCTCGTCTAACGTGGCAGACATATCTACCTTGGTTTTTTCGGCAACTTGCTTAACCTTTTCTATCTGCTGAACTAAATCGGCAATAGGTTTTTCAAAATCGAATGATGTTTTTATCTGCTGCATAATTGAACCACAAAAATAAGTAATTATTTTTAGTTTGTAGCGAACAGTTTTTTTGTTTGCGTTTTAGAGAGGATAAATCATTTTAGCAAGGCTGATAAAAGAGCGTTACAAATGTGATTTACTTCTTTTTTTTGGAAAGCAAATGCAATGGTGCTTGGGTTGGGTGCTCTCCCGCCATCGTTCCTGCTCCGGTGAAAAATCGGGAGCATCCACTAAGTCGGGTTTAGATTACAACAGTTCCTGCTACTATGAAGGGTTTCCGTGCCACCGCCTGATTACACCAAACGTTCCTACGGAACGTAAACGCCGATCATAATTGGCTACTATCCGGGAATCGTCCCGATGGGACGCTCTGTGTTATAAAACTTTACGTCCCATCTGCCAATATTATTTAGCCGGTTCAACTATCGTTAGATAAGGCGTCCCATCGGGACGCTTACCAGGTAGAAAAAAAATAATATTTTATTTTTTGTGTCGTTCCATAGGATCGTTTCATTTTTCGCTAAAAGAAAAATATCTGGCAACCATGCAGGATCTCCGTGCCGCAGACCAATCCCCTTAGCCCTGATTGAAATGAAAAGCCCGCAATCCCGGTTTTTCATCGGGAGAGGACTTGTAATGTAAAGCAGGACGAACAATTAATCATTGTACAGCATCTGCGCTCCAAAAAAAAATAAAAATTATTTTAAAGCATTTACAATAATTAGCCTGGTGATGAAATCTTTAACGATTTACCTGAAATCGCTAGAGATTTCTTCATTTAGTAGCACTTCAATCGAAACGACGACCGATTTTTTTAAAATTTAGCAGCCTCGCCTGCTTTTGGCAATGCTTTTTTAATAAACTCGCGGATATGGTTATTCGCCGTTTTCAGGTCATCTTTACGCAGGTACATCATGTGCCCGCTGCGGTAACCTTCCCAGCTCATTCTATCCTGAAGTTTACCCGCAGCATCTAACTGCCACATGCTGTATTTGGCATTAAAATAATCGCAGGCGCCATCATAATAGCCAGATTGGACTAATAAATGCAGGTATGGGTTTTGCGCCATGGCCTGACGGAGGTTATCCCCTGTCTGATCACCGGTTTTATCCCAGGGATATACCGAACCGAACATGTTATATTTTAAATCGGTTTTATAATTAAGTTCGTTACGGATGTACATATTAATGGCCGGCGTAAAGGAGTGCAGCCACGAAGTCAATTCAGCATTATAATCAGGTCCTTCACCTGCGCCCATTTTATCGATGCCACGGTAGCGCGAATCTAAACGGCCAACAGTAAAACCTTTGTCCCTTAACAATTCTTTCCAGAAGAAATCGGTAGGTACGTTGAGGTTGTAATCTAAAATCACTTTTTCTGAAAGGCCAGAATAACGGGCCATTTTTGTTGCTATGGCTTTCTTTTTATCGGTGCTTAACATTCCGCCCTGCGAAATGGCCGGAATCAGCTCGTTGATGGTAAAACTTTCTACTTCGGGCAACATTGCGGTTAAATCTTTGCCCTCTAAATCGGCTGCCAGAGCTTTGTGGTACCAGGCAGTGGCTGCAAAATAAGGCAAACGCAGCGCCGCATCAACGGGGCCACTACGCTCAATACCCAGCTCAGTTGGCGATACGAGTACCACACCGTTTAAATACATCCATTGATTGTTCTGCAGCTCCAAAGCCAAACCCGAAACACGGGTGGTGCCATAACTTTCGCCAATTAAAAATTTTGGCGAGGCCCAGCGGTTATTACGGGTTACAAAAGTATTGATCCACTCGGCCAGGTATTTAATATCGGCACGTACGCCAAAAAATTTATTAGTCGGGATATCTTTGCTCACCGCCCTCGAATAACCGGTATTAACGGGATCGATGTAAACTACATCGGCAACATCTAAAATAGAATATGGATTTTCTTTATAACCATAAGGTTGTACAGGATAACCTTCGTCGTCGATATTCAGCACCACCGGGCCGGTATAGGCAATGTGCATCCAAACGGAAGCAGAACCTGGTCCGCCATTAAAAGAAATCACCAAAGGGCGCTTATCCCGGTTTTGTACATCGCTACGCTCGTAATAGGTATAAAATAAGCCGGCAATGGGTTTACCATCTTCATCCCAAACCGGAAGTGTACCTGTGGTAGCTTTGTAAGGAACAGCTTTTCCATCAATGGTTACCGAGTGGTTGGTTACAACCGAACTCTCTACCTTGATGGTTCGCTCATTGCCTGATGATTTGGGTTCATCTTTAACGGTAACCTGTGTAGTGGTTACGGTTTCTTTCGATTGATTCTTTTTCGGTGCCTGTTGTGCATGTACAAACAATGTGGCACACAAAAATGTGGTGAGTATAAATCTGAATTTCATTTGAAAGTTAGTTTGGTGCATAAATATCAAATTAATGCGCCGTTAATCAAAAAAACTGATTAGAAATGTTACCATAAAAAAGACTGCCTTGCTTTTTGGGCAAGGCAGGCATAAGGTTCACACTATTTTAAAAAGTCTTCTGATCTAACTTATGTCCAGTATTTACGGATTCATTATTTTAATCAGATCTTTGGTAACCTTAAAATTAGGGTGAACAATTGTATTATCATGTGGCGAAGTAAGTGCAGCATCTCTATCAATTGCATAGCTAACCACTCCACCTTTTTTGCTGCCTCCGGTTGGCTGCCACCTTGCATAATCATATGCCCTGCCTGTACCATTTTGGGGATAGAGAACATCATCCCAATAATTACCCGGATATCCGTTTTCCTCATAAAAAGAAAACCCGGGCACAAATTTTTTCGACGGGATATTAGGTGAAAAGGTATTCCAGGTATTTTGTAATGTAGACGAGCCCCTGCCATAAGCCTGAAGCCATACATAATCGATCATCCCACATACATTTTTAAAAAACGGAGTATTGCCATCCTGATTGGTATCATAGGTGAGCAGTTTCCCTGTTCCTGATTTTGGCCCCAGGTAGGCGGATAGGGCTGTATAAATTCCCGTTTTCTCTGTTAATTCGGCACCTGTAACATTATGCTCAATATCGATGTCGAAGCCGTCTAAACCATATTTATTAACCGTTTCATCCATTATTTTTTTGGCTGCGGCAGCGTAACCGGCAGCATTCTGACCGGCACCTGCCGGCATGGTTAAAGAGCCCGTAATAATCACTTTTGTTCCTCTCGCATGCAGGTATGGAATATAAACATCCTTTAGTTTTGTCCAGTAGGGCGAATCGCTTGGGGTGTAATTCGTAAATACAATCACTACATCCAGGCTATCAGGCAATTCAGTCATAACCGGATCATTCGCATTTCCACTTACTACCCTATCACGCCAGGTACGATAAAACCCCGCGGTTATCTGGTGATCACTTTTTTTATAGGCAATAAGGTTCTCCAGGCTGGTGCCTGATGCTAAAGCAGACTGTTTATTTTGTAATGACAACTGATTTTCCTGTTGATCATCAACAGCATTTTTTTTACAGCTGCTCAAATTAACGATTACAGCTGAGGTAAGAATGACCAAAGCTGCTTTTTTAAAGATTTTCATAGGTTAAATATTTAGTTAAAGTTTTTTTAGAACTTAATCCAAATACAATACCAGCAATAAAATTTCTGTTTATTCCATTACTGATATTTTGGGTGTACGACAAAATATAGTTCCAGAATCATTTAGCGCTGCTATTTTTATTCATAAAGAAATTCCATTTTTTTGAAAGAAAACAAAAGAATGAATTTACCTGCAATTCGATTCGGGGAAAATCATCTACAAAATGTAGAAATTTAACCCCAAAAATATTGAGCCTTAATCAAAATGGATTACTTGTAGAACATAAAAAACCAGCAAAGCTTTTGGCAATGCCGGTTCTGCAAAAAACTGCTGCAAATAAAGCAGTAGACCTATATTAAGTAATCAGCTAACCATTTTTTTGGAGCAACTTTAACATGAGCAGGTGTAAAACTGCTAAAAATGCAAATGATAAAAGCGAATACTGCCATCAATAAGGTAATTGATTTTTCATTTAACTGGTTTAAACAGGTTGAGATTTATACAATGGATTTTGTTTGGGGTGCCACCGCAGTAGCTAAGTTAAAATTTTAGTTATCAGCTTTTTACCAAAAATGCTGCGCAAACGTTTGCCCAAAATCAGATCAGATAAAAAAGCCGACAACGCAATAATGCATTGTCGGCTGAATGATAAACCGGGATGATTTATATATTATTTATCCCACCAAACCCTGCCGGTGAGGTTATCGCCACCAGGTACAGCTGAAGAGGCTGCTTTGTAATTGGCGTTATTTTTAGCCGCTTCTTCTACCGGGTATGGGAAACGGCGTGGAATAGTACCATTAGTAGCATTGCCTGGATAAACTACCGGGGTTAAAGCCGGAAACCCAGATCTGCGCCAGTTAGACCATGTTTCATAAAAATCGAGCATAGTACAGGTATGTAACCAATATTGAGTATTGATCATTTCTAAACCGTTTGCTGCAATGTATGGATTGGCTGCAGCATAAGCATCAGCAACAGTACCCGAAATGGCTAAGCTTGCATCATACTGCGATAAGAAAGTAATACCAGCTGACAATCCACTGGCGTAATGGTTAGCAGCAGAACCACCTATTGCCCATCTTTGCGCAGCTTCTGCCAATAAAAGTTCGCTTTCGGCATAGGTTAAAATAAAAGTTACACCGTCCTTTTTAATCATTGCCGGATTTGGTGAAGAATAAGCCGGAAACGTGGTATAAGAGGCATCCTGCCTCACATCCCTTCCAGCAATCCCGCTTAAATCTTTCCCGTTAGGCATTCCTTTCTGCACAAGCGGATCAGCACTGTAATTAGGATTTTGGGCTTTGCTGTTTTCATCAAGAAAAAGTCCGGTAACGGCAACTTTTCCTAATCGTGGATCGTTTGCTGTTTTTAATTTATTGATAAAAGTCTGCGACCATTTCACATAATAATTTTCCTGCCCTCCATCGCCTGCCAATACCTGGCTATTACGATTTTGAGTTACCCTCGCACCTGAGACATCATGTTTTACAAAAGCATTATCATCATTACTGATCATTGTTTTACCGATTACCTTCTGAGCGTAGGCCTTAGCCGTATTTTCATCAACTTTGGTTAAACGCATAGCAATGCGCAACAGCAAAGTGTTTCCAAAGCGCTTCCATTTATTAATGTCACCTTTGTAAATGGCATCTCCGGTTACTTTATCGCCATTAACATCCAATGCATTTGTAGCCTCTTCTACTTCTTTTAATAAATCGGTATAAATGGCCTGTTGTTTATCATATTTTGGTGCAAGATTGCCGGTATAATAGCCTTGTCCAGCTTCTGAGTAAGGTGCATCGCCATACAGGTCGGTAATGCGCTCAAAAATCAATGCTTTCCATAAGCGGGCAACCTGGCGTACATTATTATATTTCGGAACACCTTTTGTAAACTCTACAATATCTACAATCGGCTTAACCTGTTCTACATAAGCACCTACTGTAGTACTGCCCCAGTAAGCTGCGGTATAACCTTCGTTCAGTAAATATTTATCTCCTGCCCAATAACTCACCACGGTAGAAAGTCCCTGCATCATGGTAGAAGAATAAATTAAATTTCCCCTCCAGGTATCGTAAGCAAAATCTATACTGCCTGTATAAGTAAGTTGTGCAGTGGTTAGGGTATAATTAGGATCAAATGTTGCTGCGCCGTAAGCAGATGGGTTGGTATTAATATCCTCGAAATTTTTGGTACAAGCCGAGATCATTAACATGCCGCTACAAAATAACAGGCTATATTTTTTTAATATGTTCGTTTTCATTGTTCTGTCTGTTTAAAATTTAAAGCTTCACACTAAGGTTTATACCAAACGTTCTAACCGGTGGTACACCACCCAGTTCCAGTCCTGGAAAAGTTGCGTTATAACTCGATTCAGGGTCGATATTATCCGTTTTTTTCATCAGGATAAACAGGTTCCTGCCTACAAGGCTTACATTTAAACCATGTATTTTGTTGTTGAACATTTTTGCAGGGAAATTATAACCCAAAGTCATTTGCCTGAACTTGATGAAACTTGCATCCTGCACAAATTTATTAGACACATTATCTGCTGATAGCTGATAGTAAGTTGCGGCCGTGTTACCCAATGCTTCGCGGTTTTCGAGCGTAGCCTGGTGTAAACCAAAAACATAACCATAATAATCAGTTGCAGAGAATACCTTACCCCCCCATTTACCATCAATTAGGAAAGATAGGGTTGCACCTTTATAATTAAACTCGTTGTTCCAGCCTGCAAACCATTTATTGTAAGCAGAACCATAGGCAACCAGGTCGCCACGCTGCGGGGCATTATTTGCACCCAGCATAATATTTCCTGATGCATCATACTTATAATCGTAAGCCATTACCTGAGACGCAGCTTTACCCGGAATGTTCTGTAAAAAGCCTACGCCCGATCTTGAAGTAGCAATCAGGTTTGAGGTAACCCCATCAGCAAGCGAGATCACTTTATTATCGTTATATGATCCGTTTAAAGAAGAAGTCCATACAAAATCCTGGTTCTTTACCACCTGGCCAGATAATAGCAGCTCTACCCCTTTATTTTCGATTTTACCAGAGTTCAAAACCGCACCACTAAAACCAGTAGAGGTAGAAGTGGTTACAAAAGTGATTTCATCTTTAGATATTTTTTTATACCAGGTAAAATCAAGATTTAAACGATCGCCGAAAAAGCGCATTTCGGTTCCTATTTCCAATTCTGATGCTTTTGAAGCTTTTAAGGCAGAATTTGGAATATTTACGTTCGAAATGGTGCCCAATGGCAGTCCGTTTAAAACTTCGCTTCTTAAACTATAAGTCAGCAAGGTTTGATAAGGGTCGGTAGCCTGACCAACTACAGCATAACCTGCCCTAACTTTACCAAAGCTTAAGAATGATGGTTTCCAAAGTTCAGAGAAAACAAATGAACCGCTAATGGAAGGATAAATCACATTTAACTTATTATCTTTACCAGGAGTGGCCAGGGTAGAAAACCAATCAGTACGGCCACTACCGGTTAAATATAAAATATCTTTATAGGCAAGTTCAAGCGTACCGTACACCGATTGTGTTTCAGCTTCGGATGCCACATAAGCCACCGATTTATTTTTAGCATTTAGAATATTATAAACCCCAAACACGGCAAAATCAGAACCACTGTTTGTGGTTTGAGTTATACTTGTTCTGCGGTAACTACCACCTATATTTGGTGTAACAGAGAAATCTTCATCTACTTTAAAAGGCTTTCCGATTAATACATCCACATTGATATCAGCAAATTTAGTGGCTTGTTCTACAATTTTACCAGGCGCATAATACGCTGTACCAGATGGAACTACATTTTTATACGTATCGTTATAACCATCGCGACCAGCACGTCCCTGTAAAAATAAACCGTTATCGAAAGTATAGCGGGCGTTAAAAGAACTGATCAAACGGTCGCGTTTGGTATCATTTACAAATTCGTTTGCCGCAAACCATGGATTAGTTGCATATGCATTGCCTTTATTATACTGGATTTCATTTCCATTGGCATCTTTCCATGGATCGAGATCTTTTACACTTACACTGGTTGGTAAAAAAGCTACGTTATAGTTGGCATTACCTGCACCATCCGAAACCATTGGCCTGTTTTTGGCCTGCTCTAAAATATAGTTCATGCGGGCATCAATGGTTAAGCGTTTAATTGGGTTAAAAGTACCTACCAGGTTAAAAGACTGCCTGTTTAAGCCAGAGTTTGGCACAACAGAATTGTTATGAACATCATTTGCAGATAAACGGATAGTACCCCCATCAAAACTCTTGTTTAAAGCAACCGTGTTAGACCATGTGCCTCCCGTGCGGTAAAAATCTTCGATATTATTTTTCTGCGCAGAATATGGCCTGCTTACACCATCAAACTGAACCACATTAGATCCGTCTAATTTTGCACCCCAGCTTGATCCTCCTACCTGTGCTGCAGCAGCAGCATCAGTTGGTTTTACTCCGTTGGCGCCTTGTCCGTAAACATATTGCCAGTTGGTTCTGTCCATTACCTGTTCTGCAACATAATTGGTATTAAATTCGATGCTGTTGCCTTTTCCGCTTTTCGTAGTAATTAAAATTACGCCTGCCTTAGCACGGTATCCATATAGGGCCGCAGCGGCAGCGCCTTTTAATACTGAAATACTTTCAATATCATCTGGATTCAAGTTTCCGACCGCATCTCCTAAATCTGGAGCATTATCGTACTGACTACCCGAATTGCCATTAGCATTTAAGTTATTTAAACCTACCGGTTTATTTTCCATTGGCACACCGTTAATAACATATAAAGGCTGGTTGGTTTGGCTTAAGCTTGATACCCCACGAATGGTTACGCTTGTTGCGGCACCAGCACCACCAGATGTTGAGCTGATATCTAAACCAGCTACTTTACCTACCAAAGAGTTAGCCACATTATTTTCTCTCGCCTGGGTTAAGGTTTCGCCACCAATCTGCGTAACCGAATAACCTAAAGCCCTTCTTTCTTTTTTAATACCCAAAGCCGTTACTACCACATCGGTAAGCTGTTTGGTATCTTCAGTTAAAACAATATTAATGGTAGTTTGTGAACCAATGGCTACTTCTTTGGTCTGAAAACCGGCATAAGAAACCACCAGAACTGCATTTTCAGGTGCGTTTAAAACAAATTTTCCGTTTATATCTGTTGAGGTACCTATCCCCGTTCCTTTAACCCTTACACTGGCACCTGGTAAGCTGCCACCCTGGGCATCTTTTACCGTTCCCGAAATAGGAACCTCTTTATTTTTGCTAATGACAATTAAGCCACCATCAGAAACAGAATATTTCAGGTTTGTTCTGTTTAAAATGGCTGCCAAAACATCGGTAACCAAAGTATTGGTTACAGTAATGCTTACATCCTTATTAACAGGAACGTAAGACGAGCTGTAAACAAAATGGTAACTGCTTTGCTGCTCAATAATCTGTAAAACCCTGGCCAGTTTTGTTTTCTTAACATCTAATGAAATTTTTTCCTGCGAAAAAACCGATGCGGAAACATTAAGGCAGGTAATGAACACCATAATACAGGCTAGTTTCATTAGCATAATGAATTTTAGGAGCGCTTTATATTTGGGGCGCCCTTGCAGTAAGTAATAATAAATCATATTTTTGTTTTTTTTGGTTGCATAAGTTCCTGGCAGCAATCTGTTTGCGCATAAACTGCCATTAATTGATCAAAAAAGAAATTCAAGAGGGCGGTGCTCCAACACCGTCCTTTTTTCTTCCTATTTTGAGATGATTACCTGTTTCCCCTTTATCTCATATTTAAAATTATTTTCAGTTGCTTTTAAGGCGTGTAATACCTCTTCTATACTCTCGTTGGTAATGGTTGCCGTAAAACGGTATTTTTCCAAAGCCGGATCGGTAAATCTGATTTCAACATTATACCATTTCTCGAGCACATTTTTAATCTCATCAAAATTCTGGTCGTAAATTTCGATCCGGTTCTGTGTCCAGGCCGTTTCTACAATAGTACTGTCCTTAATTTTGGTATAGTGATTAATGGTTATTTCGGGCTGTGGCGCCATCGGCTTAACCAGTTTGTTTTTTTGCTGCTGCGGCATTACTTTGTAAAACGTAACCTTCTGGCTCGGCTTTAAAGTAATTACACCGCCGTTTCCGTTTACGCCTTCCATGGTAATTAAACCGCGGATTAAGGTAGCTTCTGAACTAATTTCATCCGGATAAGCTTTTACATTAAAAGCAGTACCCAGTACATTGATGTTAAAATCGCTGGTATGTACTTTAAAAGGTTTATCCTTATTGTGCTTTACATCAAAAAAAGCTTCACCAGTTAAAGTAACTTCTCTGTATTTATCGTTAAAATCTTTAGTTAATGATAGAACACTTTTGGCGTTTAAAAGTACCGAAGTACCATCCGGTAAAATGATTTTTTTCCGCTCGCCGCTTTTTGTGGCAAAAGTATAAACCATCTGAGCCGGTTTATTTGCCCCACTGTTTTTATAAAAAGTATTATAAATTAAAACGGCACCAAACACCAAAATTACCGCTGCTGCAATTTTAACCCACAAATAACGGTGCAGTTTTACCACCTTTTCTTCAGGGGCAGGAAACATATGTTCTTTAAAATTTTCTACCTGCTTGGCCAGCGGACGTTTATTTCCGCTCAATATTGCATAAAGCTTTTTTGCCTCTGCAATTACTTCCACCTGCTCAGGGTGTGCATTAATATACTTCTCCCAATATCCAATGCATAGCTTATCCGTTCCGGCGCAGTATTGCTGGAAAGTGCTATCGACAAGAAAATCTTCTGCATTGAATTTACTTCTATCAACCATTCTTTTTGCCTTTTATATAACAGTGCCCAAAAGCTTTACTTTTTCCTAAGGAAATTTTAACTTTCTTTTAACATCACCGAACATATGCCCTGCAATAGCTTTAAATAAAGAAATTTAATTTGTTTAAACTAAATTTATGAAGTTTAAAAGGGGTTAAACACGGAAATAACTTTGGGCGTTTTCTGATTATTTTTTGGGCGTTTTAATCCGCTATAGCTCCTGGTTACCCTTCGATTCCGCGCAGGGTGACAGGTAATCTCTATCCCACTTAATGGGAAACCTAATTTTTCATGATCTGGAAAGCAAGTGTATCACCTTTGGGTTTCACCTGCCCCGTGCTGCGTTACAAATCCTCGCCCTCATACTTCGGGCTGTGGGTTTTCCACTGTGCCCGGGTTTAGCTTGCAGGGTGAGCAGAACTATTAAAGGTTTTTGGCTATCGCCGGAACAGGACCTTGTTAAATAAACGTGACAGGAGCGACAGCCCCGAATTTTTCATGAGGGCTATAGCAAATGGCAGGGCAACAGCACCGATGAAAAACAGACCGCTGGTTTTCGGATAAAAAGTGTCGTTACCTTTCTATTAGACTCTGAATAACATAAAAAGAGATATCGCAACTGCAGTTGATCCCCTATAGATCTCTCTATTCCGCTACGCTCCAATCGAGATGACGGATCGATAAGATTTACGAAGTCATCCTTTTGCTCAGGCCCCAAATGATGTAACGCGAAGATTTTATGCGTTAAATTCCTTCCGCAGGATTTTAAGCGCATCGTAAATGGTATTGTAGGCAGTTTTTATTGTCTGATTGCTTTGTTCTGCAATCTGCTCGTAACTTAAACCCTCGAAAAATTTTAAATGGATCAGTTGTTTTTGCTTAAAAGTGAGTTTTTCCAGCGCATTTTTGAGTTGATATTTTACCAGCTCGTCGCTCTGCACCTTTACTATAAACTCTTCGTAACTCATTTCCATCCAATCGCCATCGGCGCCGGCATTAAAAAGCGCATCGTTAATTTTGCGCTTTCTTTCGAGAATCCTCAGCAATTTCCTTTTTAAAAAGGTGCGCAGGTAGGCTTCAACATTATCAACGCGGGTTAGGCTCTCGTGTTTTTCCCAAATGGTGGTAAAAACCAGGTCGGTGGCTTCGCTGGCAGTATCTGCATCAGCACAAACCCTGATCCCGAAATTAACCAAAGGATAATATAGTGCGGCATAGAGGTCAAAAAACGCATTTTTATCGCCAGTCCGTAACCGTTCCCATAATAAATGATGCGCTAATTTGTTATCCATTAAGTTGTTAGTTGTTATCGCAATATTAACTAAAAACAATAAGATTATTACTAAGTTTCAGTTCGTGACGACACGAACCGAGGGAAAAATGTTTGCGCTCGTTTTCAAACGATAAACTAATTAATGCCCGTTAAGAAACGAGCGTTAGCGAAAGATGGAATAATCAACTAAGGTTGAATAAATAAAAAAAGTCGTTATTGCGATGCATGAAGCAATCTTAAAGCACGCTTTAATAGCGATCGCTGTAAGATTGCTTTGTCGGCTGAAAAAGCCTTCTCGCAATGACGACTCCTTGCTGGTTTTGGAAACCTGATGGGTTTAAATATTTACTTTAAAGCTGTTTTACTAAAAATATGGTATTCTCCGGGGGCTAAAGTTTGGGCATAAATGCTGGTGTTTAAATTAATACCTGTACCTACTGCATCGATCCAGCTACCAGCCGATCCGAAATCGATATTGGCAGTTTGATTTACCACATCAAAATTACCCACCACCACAACGGTATTGCTGCCTTCAGTTAATTTGATGTATTTAATTCCGCCTGCCAGGTTATAGGTTGAACTGGTTGAATTAAAAATGCTGTTGTTCTTTTTTAACCGGATAAATTTTGCATAGGCATCGTACAATGCTTTGCGGCTCGGATCGCTGTAATAATCCCATTTAATTGGTTTTTCGCCCGTTCTGTCATTAAAATCGATGTTGATATCGTAACCCAGTTCTCCAAATTGCCAAACCATTTTAGGTCCGGGGATGCTGAATAAAAAGGCGGCAGCTAGTTCTTCTCTTTTTAATGAGGTGGCCAGGTTTCCTTTAATTACATAACTGCCAGAAGCATTTCCATAAGTGATATTCTTAAAGTTTAAACGCTCCTCGTCGTGACTTTCGCCATAGGTAACCAAACCGTCAGATTTGGTAAATCCATGATTGGCATAAAAGCCCCATTGAAAGTTAGAATTATCCAGCCAGCCCATGGTAGCCTCGTTCATATTGTAATTGAGGTTGTTCCATAGCATCATGCCATCGTCGGCCAATACCTTTTCTTCTGATTGTTCGGCAAAATGTTCTAAAATCACATAAAAATTATTGGCATCCACACTTTTAATAAAAGCATTATAATCTTTCCAGATGGCGATACGGCTGGCATCGTATAACCTGAACTGCGCATCATCTGTTGATGCTTTCTGGGTAAAACCTTTCGAAAGATCGAAACGGAAGCCATCAATTTTGTACTGCAGCATCCAGAATTTCATTACGTCTTTCGAGAATTTTTTAGTGGCCGGGCTTTCGTGGTTAAAATCATAACCTACATTAAAAGGATGTTTGGCATCAACATTAAACCACGGGCTATTCGCTGTAGGTTTTGAACCATCAAAATACAATTGTACCATCGGCGATTGTCCGAAAGAATGGTTCAGTACCATATCCATAATCACCGCTATACCCCGGCCATGGCATTCATCAATAAAATTTTGCAAAGCTGTTTTAGTACCGTAGTACTTATCTGGCGCAAAATAAAATGACGGATTGTAACCCCAGCTCAAGTTTCCTTCAAACTCATTTACCGGCATTAATTCGATGGCATTTATGCCCAGGCCGGTTAAATAATCGAGTTTGGCCAATGTTGAAGCATAATTATGATCAGTTGTAAAATCGCGAACCAGTAATTCGTAAATCACCAGGTTATTTCTATCCGGACGGGTAAAACTGTTATTTTTCCAGGTATAAGTGGGCTGATTGGCCTGCATTACACTAACAATACCTGTGGTTTTACCTGTGGGATAAATTTTTAAATTTGGGTAAGTTGCAGCCGAAATGTATTGATCGTTATCAGGATCGAGCACTTTTTCAGAATAAGGATCGGCAACTTTCAGGTTTCCATCTACATAAAACTGATAGGCATATTCGTTAGCCGGGTTTAGGTTATCAATTTGTACCCACCAGTAATTTCCATCGGTGGTATTTTTCATCGGTGTTGCAGTTACAGACCAGGTGTTAAATTCTCCGATCAGTGCAACCGATGTTTTATTAGGCGCATACAAAGTTACAATGGCCGATGTTCCGTTATTGATAAACACGACACCATCTTTAGCGCCAGCAGGTAAATCGGCTTTTTGGTTGGTTGGCGTTGGCTCAACACCACCATCAGACGCTTTTTTACAGGCGGTACTAAACGCTGTTACCAATAGCAACAGGTAAATGATTGTTTTGGCTCTTTTTGTTTCGTGCAGACACAAAGCAACGCGGTTGATTATTTTTTTCATTTGGTTAAAATTTCAGGATTTAGCTTATACTGTTTCGTGGCGACACGAACCAGAGCGAGTTTTTTTACTACAGAGAACACCGGGTTTTTCACAGCGTGCACTGAAAATAAATATGTATGTTCTCGATCCGTGTCGCCACAGGCCGAAATATGGGTAATGGCCTGGGAGGACACAGACCATGGAGTTAATGTTTTAGACTGATCGATTTTCTTCTACTTCGAGTTTCGAAGCTAAAGCGTCATCTGTATTTTTAGTTTCCCGAATAAAAACATAACAGATTATAGCAGCCAGAATCATTAAACCACCACCTAATTGCACCGCTAAAAGCCTGTCGTTATTCAGTACATTACGCATTAACCAGCCAAAACCTAATGAAGCAATGATTTCTGGCAGTACAATAAAGAAGTTGAAAATGCCCATGTAAATCCCGATTTTATCTTTTGGTAACGAACCGCTCAACATGGCATAAGGCATAGAAAGGATACTGGCCCAGGCAATCCCAACCCCAGTCATACACAGGTAAAGCATGTTTTTGTCGTGCACCCAGGCTACACTGATCAAACCAATGGCGCCGCAGATTAAACAAAGTGCATGGGTAGTTTTACGTCCGAGCGCATCGGCAATTTTTGGTAAAACCAGTGCGAACAAGAAAGTAATTACACTATAATAAGCCAGGGTTAAACTGCCAAAATCGGCACCATGGGCATAAACCGGATCTGCAGCATCTCTACCGCCAAAAACATTAACCGCTACGGCAGTGGTGTAATAAAACCACATTAAAAATAAACCCGGCCAGGTGAAAAACTGTACTAAAGAAACGATTTGCATTCTTTTGGGCATGTTCCTTAAAGCATGAAAAATTTCGCGGGCACCACCTCCAAAACCTTTGTTGCTTTCTTTTATTTTTTCTTTAAAATCAACATCCTGTGGCGGATATTCTTTGGTGGTAAAAACCGTCCACAATACCGCGGCGAAAAAGAAAAATGCGCCGATATAAAACGAAAACTTCACATTTTCGGGAATATTTCCCTGTTCTGCGGTATTGGTTAAATGGAAAACATTGTTCATGATCCACGGCAATGCTGAAGCCACGCTTCCACCTAAACCAATCATCATGCTTTGCATAATAAAACCGCGATTAACCTGACTATCAGGTAATTTATCGGTAACAAAGGCACGGAAAGGCTCCATGGCAATGTTGCCGAAAACATCCAAAATCCAGAGCAATCCCGCAGCCATCCATAAAGCACTGCTATGCGGCATAAAAATGAGCGCAATACTGCTCACAATGGCACCAATCATAAAATATGGTCTTCTTCTCCCCCATTTTGGATGCCAGGTGCGGTCGCTCAGGTAACCAATTACAGGCTGTACCAGTAATCCGGTTAAAGGTGCTGCCAAAAACAACAATGGAACCTGATCGGGATTAGCACCCAGGTTTTCGTAAATACGCCCCATATTGGCCCTTTGTAAATCCCAACCGAACTGGATCCCGAAAAACCCCACGCTCATATTAATGATTTGTGCGAGTGTTAATCTGGGGTTCTCGAATATTGTTTTTAAGCTCATTTTGTTTGGTTTAAGCGCTTAGCGCAGGGCGTATAGCGTTCTTTCGGTTAAATAAATTATTTTAAATACTATTCATCTGTTCACCTTTTTTTATCGCTAAACGAGTGGGGCCAGGCGCATAGCAAAGACTTTTAAAACTCAATCACCTGAGCGCTAACCGGCGCCAGGTTTACGGGTATGCTTGTTCCTGCGGGAATATTTAATTTTTTATCTGTTAACAGTTCCGTAACCGGAGATGAATTTTTCACTTTTAAAATCTGATCAGGGATTTCGATGTTAGCGGTTAAAGTTTCTGTCCGGTCGAAATTGGCTACTATCAATAAACGCTGTTTGCCAGAGTAACGGATAAAAGCATACATGCGGTTATTCATATTTCCGGTAAGTGGCACCTCATAAATTTCGCCATTAACTACGGCATCACTCGTTGAAGTTACTTTTATCAATTGCTGATAGTAAGCCCTTAAGTTTTGTTGGGAAGGGCTTAATTTTCCTCCATCGAACAATCCGCCGTTCATCCATTTCTGGTGATCAGGAACGCCCCAATAATCAAAAATTGTGGTGCGGTTATCATCGCCGCCAAAACCTTCCTGACCTTTGCCCGGTTCGCCGACTTCCTGTCCGAAATAAAGCATAACCGGACCAGCGCCCAATGTTGCCGAAACAACCATTGCAGGTAAAGCCAGTTCAGCTTTACCTGCAAATCCTGCCGATGCAATGCGTTCTTCATCGTGGTTTTCTAAAAAGCGTAACATGTGTTTGCCAAAACCAGCACTTTCTACCTGCCACACGTGTTTAATCGCTGCTACATCTGCAGTTGGTTCATTTCTGATTAATTTTTTAAGGCCATCGTATAAACCTACTTTATCATACAGGTAATCGAATTTACCTTCTTCTAAATATTGTTGGTACACTTTCGGATTGTAAGCTTCTCCCAGGAAAATCAGATCGGGATTTACTGTTTTAACCTGCGGAATTACCCAGTTCCAGAATGCAATAGGTACCATTTCGGCCATATCGCACCTAAACCCATCAACGCCTTTACGCGTCCAGTAGATTAAAATATCACGCATTTTAAGCCATACCGGAGGAATAGGATCAAAATATGTTTTCTCCCCGTTTTGATAATCTACCCCATAATTTAACTTAATGGTTTCGTACCAGTCATCATATTTGGGCCGGGCAGAAAATACATTATTACCTGTGGCTTTTGCAGGATTTTCCACAAATTTACCATCCTGAAGCGCTGAAAGCGGCGTTTTTTGTCCGTTTGTTGGAACCGTTAAAGCCTGACCCGGGATATAATAATAATCATTTTTTGTGCTAAAGGCTTTGGTTACATCATCCTGTGCGCCAAAGTCGGTTACGCCATTTGGCTTTACATAAGAATGGTAACTCCTGGCAACATGATTTGGAACAAAATCAATAATCACCTTTAAATTTTTGGCATGTGTTCTTTTAACCAATGCTTCAAACTCTTTCATCCTGTTTTTAACATCAACTGCCAGATCGGGATCAACATCATAATAATCGCGGATGGCATAAGGCGAACCCGCCCTGCCTTTTACCACATCGGCGTCATCAACCTTGATTCCGTAAGCAGAATAATCGGTTAAACTGGCGTGTGCAATAGCCCCTGTGTACCAAACATAGTTTACATGGAGTGCTTTTATGCCATCGAGTGCTTTATCGGTAATATCGTTAAACTTACCCGAACCATTTTGCTCAATGGTACCATATGGGATATTGGTGGTATTTTTATTCCCGAACAAACGGGGCAGTAACTGGTATATAACGATCTGTTTATCGTTCATTTTGGGATGTTTTTGTGCAAAAGATGATGATGAAATAAATAAATAGAAAATTGTCATCATGCAAACAATCGCATTAAGATTGATTCGTCGTTCCTCCTCGCAATAACGAAGTGTTGAGAAAGTGACATTTTCCATTTTACATTTTACCTCTACAATCATACCAACTCGGCGTTATTAACTTCAATTTCGGCATTTCCGGCCAGTTTATAGTTCTGATTCCGGATCCCGATTTCTAAATCAACAGCGGCATGGTTTTTAATGCTGATACCGTTTTCAGTGATATTGATTTTCAAGGTTGCCCCTCTAAACCCAATGGTAAAGGAGAACGATTTCCATTTGCCAGGCAAAAACGGGTTAAACTGCAGTTTACCGTCGCGCACACGCATGCCCGCAAAACCTTCTACCACGCTCATCCAGGTACCGGCCATAGAGGTAATGTGTAAACCATCTTCGGTATCGTTGTTATAATCATCGAGATCTAAACGGGCGGTACGTAAATAAAATTCGTAAGCACGGGCCTCGTCGCTTAACTTCGCAGCTAAAATGCTGTGTACGCAGGGCGATAAAGAACTTTCGTGTACGGTACGTGGCTCGTAGAAATCGAAATTACGTTTCAGGGTTTCGAGGTCATAATCTTCTTCAAAGAAATATAATCCCTGTAATACATCAGCCTGTTTAATAAAGTTTGAACGTAAAATCCTGTCCCAGCTCCATTTCTGGTTAATCGGTCTTTCGCTGGCAGGTAAATCTTTAACCAAAATCTGTTCTTTGTCTAAATAACCATCCTGTTGTAAGAAAATGCCTAGTTTTTCATCCTGCGGATAATACATCTTTTCGATAATATCAGCCCAGTCTGCAAATTCCTTTTGGTCGAAGTTTAAGCTTTTTAGCAGGCTGTTATATTTTTCTGGTTGTTGTGTTTCTACAATTTTAGCAGCTTCTGTGGCATATTTCATGCACCACGTGGCCAGAATATTGGTGTACCAGTTATTGTTTACGTTATTTTCATATTCATTTGGACCAGTTACGCCAAGCATTACATATTGCTGTTTATCGCTGCTCCAGTTAACGCGCTGTTTCCAGAAACGGGCAATACTGATTAGTACCTCTAAACCGAAATCAGACAGGTAGCTTTCATCGCCGGTATAACGGATGTAATTAAAAATGGCAAAGGCAATGGCGCCGTTACGGTGGATTTCTTCGAAAGTGATTTCCCACTCGTTGTGGCATTCTTCGCCGTTCATCGTTACCATTGGATAAAGCGCTGCACCATCTTTAAAACCTAATTTCGCTGCATTTTCGATGGCTTTACCCAATTGTTTGTGGCGATAAACCAATAAGTTTTTGCTTACTTCCTGCGGGGCCGTGGCCAGATAAAAAGGCACACAATAAGCTTCGGTATCCCAATAGGTAGAACCTCCGTATTTTTCACCTGTAAAACCTTTCGGGCCAATATTTAAGCGGTCATCTTTACCGGTGTAGGTTTGGAAAAGCTGAAAAATATTGAAACGGATAGCCTGCTGGGCAGAAACATCGCCTTCGATAATGATATCGCTTTCTTCCCATTTGGTTGCCCAGGCTTCGGTTTGCTCTTTTAATAAAGTATCAAAACCTTTGGCTGAGGCCTTGGAAATTACCGATTTGGTTTCTTTTAAAAGTGATTCTTTTGGATAATTTTCGGAAGATAAATTAGCCGCAATTTTAACCAGAGTGATTTCTTCATTAGCTTTAACATCTACCGAAAAAGTTTGTCCGACGAATTTCTCTTTGCGCACAGCTTCCGGATTAAAGTCTGATTTTTCTGCATTTTTATACAGTTCTATATTGCTTCCGGTGCAAACTTCAAATTCGGTTTTCTTTGTTCTTAGTTTGATGTAAGCCTCAGTTCCTGAAATTTCATCAGCAACCAGATCCCAGAATTTTTCATCGTAGTTACTGTCCTGATTTTTAACATCACCATCAATAAAAGGTGTTAAAGTTAATTTACCATCAAAACCCAGCGGCGTAATGCTGTAACGGATGGCCCCAACTTCATCATCGGCTATGCTGCAAAAACGTGTTGATTTAACTTTCAGGGTTTTACCGCTTTTTAATTTCGCAGTAAAACTACGCTCTAAATATCCGGCGTGCATATTCAGCACACGTTTAAAATCGCTTACTCCGGCAGTTGCCAAATCAAGGATCTCGTCATCAATTTTCACTCCAATACCTATCCAGTTTGCTGCATTTAAAACTTTTGCAAAATATTCGGGGTAACCATTTTTCCACCATCCCACACGGGTTTTGTCGGGGTAGTAAACGCCTGCAACATAGTTTCCGGGTAAGGTTTCTCCGGTATAGGTTTCTTCAAAATTGGCACGCTGCCCCATACGGCCGTTGCCCAGACTGAAAATACTTTCTGAAATTTTATTTAAATGTGGATCAAAGCCTTCTTCGATAATATTCCACTCATCTGCTTTAATGTAATTTTTCATATTCTTACGCTTTCGTCATCGCGAGAAGGTTTTTTAGCCGACGAAGCAATCTATCTTTAAAGCTCATCCAGTAGTAATTGATCTGAATTTCTTTCGCTTTAAGATTGCTTCGTACCTCGCAATTGTAAAGGTTTAGTAATTCGGTAATGAACTAGAGTTATTTTTTGTTATTTATATTTGCCATTTCCGCCGGTTTTTTACCATTAATTCCCTGGTGTGGTCTTTCCCAGTTATAATAAACA
>Ga0308159_1000244_pt1 | contig 162446 bp, 150 predicted proteins | sample PhyCR1_FD_201040 | JGI IMG/M metagenome (GOLD analysis project Ga0308159, IMG submission 201040) | Phyllosphere microbial communities from UC Gill Tract Community Farm, Albany, California, United States - DLSLC.R1 | ecosystem: Host-associated > Plants > Phyllosphere > Unclassified | place...
GACGCCCCCGAGCCGACATCCTCCCCCGAGGGTGTCGATCTGGGCCCCCATCAGTGGTTCCCGAACGGAAACCGACTGGGCCGTTTGTTTACGATAAACGACGTTCAGCCGGGACGCAAGAGAGCGCGGCCGTTCCATGGGAACGAGACCACCGAGCGGACGCCGCGTCAGTGCGCGCGCGTAACGGGGTAGGTCTCGCCGACCGGTACCTCGACGGGCAACGTGTTCTCCTGCTGCGCGAGCGGGCACGCCCAGGCGGGGTCATAGGCGCACGACGGGTTGTAGGCGAAGTTGAGGTCGAGCACGAGGCGACCCGCACCCGCGCCGGCGTCGGGCGTGGCGGCATCCGAGGCCCCCACTGCGCCCAGGTGCGCGCCCTTGATGGTGTCGAGCAGGTAGCGGCCGCCGCCGTAGGTGCCGCCGTCGGCACCGGCCAGGCGGTCCTTGACGGGGACGAAGAGGCCGCCGCCGTAGCCCGCGTGCTTCCAGACGGCGAGCGAGCCGCGGTCGCCCGGCAGCTCGGCCGCGCCGATGAGCGTGAAGCCGACGACGCCGTCGGTGCCCGTAGGGACGGCGATGTCGCGGCCCTCGTCGACGGGTGCGACATCCACCTCGAAACGCCACGACGCGTCATAGTCGGCGACGGGCAGACCCGAGAACGTCTCGGCGTCTTCGGGCAACAGAGGTGAGGCCGGATGCGTGGCGAAGAGCTCGTCGCGCCGGTCACGCCAGATGCGGTGCGCGGCCGCCGGATCGGTCGCCGCCACCCGCCGCACGTCGGCGTAGAGCTCGAAAATGCGGAAACGCCAATCGGCGGTGTCGAGGGCGGTGCCGAGAGTAGCCATCGGGCCACACTACCCCCGTCGTGTGAACGAGGGTTTCACTCGGCCGCGCACCGCACTCCGCGCCCGCCTAACCTGGAAGCATGCCCGACGATCTCGCCCCCGCATCCGCCGAAGCCGCACCCGACTCGAGCGCCGCTGACCGCTCGACCGACACCACCGTCGGGACCGGTTCGCGCATCGGGGCTGGCACCGAGACGACCGGCTCCGCGCACCCGACGATCGCGAACCTGCTCGACGAGACGCGCGCCTACCCGGCCCCCGCGGCCATCGCGGCGAGCGCCAACGTCGATGCCTCCTGGTGGGCGCGAGCGGATGCCGACCCCGACGCCTTCTGGGCCGAACAGGCCGCGCGGCTCGACTGGCACACCCCGTGGCAGAGCGTGCACACGTGGAAACCCGCCGCGCCCGACGCATCCGGCGCCCTTTCGGTGCCCGAGACCACCTGGTTCGCGGGCGGGCGACTCAACGTTGCCGTCAACTGCGTCGACCGGCACGTGCAGAACGGCCTGGGCGACAAGGTGGCCGTGCACTTCGAAGGCGAGCCCGGCGACCGACGCAGCCTCACCTACGCCGAGCTGCAGCGCGAGGTCTCGAAGGCCGCCAACGCGCTCACCGACCTCGGCATCGGCGTGGGCGACCGCGTGGTCATCTACCTGCCCGTCATTCTCGAGACCATCATCGCGACGCTCGCCGTGGCCCGCATCGGCGCCATCCACTCGCTCGTGTTCGGCGGGTTCTCGGCCGAGGCCCTGCGGTTCCGCGTGGAGGACACGCGCGCCAAGCTGCTCATCACGACCGACGGCCAGTTCCGCCGAGGTAAGGCCGTCGCTGTCAAGGACAACGCCGACCAGGCCGTGGCTGGAGTCGAGAGCATCGAACACGTGCTCGTCGTCAAACGCACGGGTGACGACATCCCCTGGACCGACGGCCGGGACGTCTGGTGGCACGACACCGTGGACGCCGCGAGCGAGGTGCACGACCCCGACTACTTCGACGCCGAGACGCCGCTCTTCATCATCTACACCTCGGGCACCACGGGAAAACCCAAGGGCCTCGTGCACACCTCGGGCGGATACCTGACCCAGGCGTCCTTCACCCACTGGGCCATCTTCGACGCCAAACCCGACGACGTGCACTGGTGCACGGCCGACCTCGCGTGGGTCACGGCGCACACCTACGAGATCTACGGACCGCTCTCGAACGGCCTCACGCAGGTGATCTATGAGGGCACGCCCAACACCCCGAGCCGCACGCGCCACTTCGAGATCATCGAGCGTTACGGCGTGACGACCTATTACACGGCGCCCACACTCATCCGCACGCTCAGCACGTGGTTCCCCGACGGGCCGCCGACCGAGTTCGATCTGTCGAGCATCCGCATTCTCGGCACCGTGGGCGAGGCCATCAACCCCGAGGCCTGGATGTGGTTCCACACCCGCATCGGCCGCGGCGAGGCGCCCATCGTGGACACGTGGTGGCAGTCCGAGACGGGGGCCGCGACCATGGCGCCGCTGCCCGGTGTCTCGACCCTGAAACCCGGTTCGGCCAACCGCGCACTGCCCGGCATCTCGACGCTCATCGTGGACGAGGACGGCGAGCGCGTGCCCTACGGTTCGGGCGGCTACCTCGTCGTCGACCGCCCGGGGCCCGGCCTCGCGCGCACCGTCTGGGGCAACCCCGAGCGCTACCGCGACTCCTACTGGGCGAAGTACTGGAAGCAGGGCTACTTCTTCTCGGGCGACGGCGCCAAATGGGATGCGGACGGCGACATCTGGGTGCTCGGCCGCGTCGACGACGTCATCAACGTGTCGGGACACCGCCTGTCGACCATCGAGATCGAGTCGGCGCTCGTCGCGCATCCGGCCGTCGGCGAAGCCGGTGTGGTGGGGGTCAGCGACCCGATCACGGGGCAGGCGATCGCGGCCTATGTCATCCCGTCGTCACTGCCCCAGGATGCCTCGGGCGCCGACGATACCTACTGGGTGCAACAGGCCGACGCCCTACGCGAGGTGCTGCGGGCGTATGTGGCGCAGGCCATCGGGCCCATCGCCAAACCGCGGGATGTCGTGATCGTGCCCGACCTGCCGAAGACCCGCTCGGGCAAGATCATGCGCCGGTTGCTGGGAGACATCAGCGACGGCCGGCCGCTCGGCGACACCACGAGCCTGCAGGAGGAGTCGACACCCGCCCGCATCGAAGCGATCGTAGCCGCCACCCGGGCCGCTCGCTAGCGAAAGAACTCCCCATCGACGCCTCTGACAGGATGGACGGATACTCGATAGACAGCCACCGCCTTCGACGATGACAGTGAGGATGCCTCGCATGACGAACCCCGACGGAACCCCCGCCGACCAGCCGACGCCCGCCCAGCACCCCGGGCACGAGACGCAGCAGCCGTCGCCGTACGGCCAGCCGCAGTCCCAGCCGGAGTCCCAGGCACAGTCCCAGTCGCCGTACGGCCCGCCCGTGCCGTTCGCCGAGCAGAACCCGTCGCAGGATTCCGCGCAGGGGCAGTCGGGCGCCTACGTGGGCCACGACTCCTCCGGCCACGACCAGCCTGCTTACGACCAGTCGGGCTTCGGTCAGCCTCCCTACGCCTCGCCCGTTTCCGGGCAGCCCGGTTATGGCCAGAACGGCTATGGCCAGCCTGAATACGGTCAGCCCGGCTACGGACAGCAGCCGTACGGCCAGCCGCCCTACGGCCAGCCCGCCTTCGGCGCTCCCCACTACGGCGGCCCCGACCGCGCCGCCGACAAATCCGGCGGTCAGCTCGTCTGGCTCATCGGCCTGGTGTCGCTCTTCGGCTTCTTCTACCTCTCGCCGTTCTTCTCGATCATCGCCACGCTCATCGTCTGGTCGACCGTGCGCCACCGCGGCCCCCTCTCGGCCGGCAACGCGCGCAACGCCATGAACTGGCAGATCACCTACCTCCTCGGCCAGATCGTGGCCTTCGTTGCGCACTTCCTCGTGCTCGCGACCATGGGCGGCGGCGATTTCGTATCGGCCCCGCTCGTCACCCTCCTCCTCATCGTCGCGTGGAACGTCGCCAACCTCGTCGCTCTCATCCTGGGCGGTGTGCGCTCGTCGCGCGGCGAGGTCTACCGCTTCCCGCTCGCCGTGCCGTTTCACATCCTCACGCAGAAGTCCGAGCAGCTCGACAACGAGTAGCCCGACAGACGGGCGCCGGATGCCGAGAGCCTCTCTCCGGCATCCGGAATAGTCGCCGCATCCATGCGTTTACATACGTTGTCAATGGCGACGCTCAGACACACCTCCCCCAGAACCACGACGAAAGAGCACGGATGACCGACATCACCACCTCTGCCCGCACCGCCGACACGAGCGTTCCCATTCTCGACGTCCTCTCGGACCGCTGGAGCCCGCGCGCCTTCGACGCCACCGCCACCATCGACGAGCAGACGCTCACCGCCGCCCTCGAGGCCGCCCGCTGGTCGCCGAGCGCCGCCAACACGCAGCCCTGGCGTTTCATCATCGGCCGCCGCGGCTCCGACACCTTCAACACCATCGCCGCGAGCCTCATGGGCTTCAACAAGGCGTGGGCCGGCAACGCGGGCGCGCTCATCGTGGCCGTCGCCGAGGTCACCGACGCCGACGGCAAGCCGCTGCCCTGGGCCATCTACGACCTGGGCCAGTCCATGGCGCACCTCAGCATCCAGGCGCACCACGACGGCCTGCACGTGCACCAGATGGGCGGCTTCAAGAAGGATGAGCTGGCCGAGGCATTCGACCTGGGCCCCAACCACCAGATCCTGACCGTGTCGGCCATCGGCCACGTGGCCAGCCCCGACACGCTCGAGGACAAGCTGCGCGAGCGCGAGGTCGCCCCCCGCGAGCGCAAGGCACTCGACGAGATCGTCCTCGTCAACGAGTAGTCCACTCGTCACCCCGCACGACGCGATGCCCCGACCGGATGATTTCGGCCGGGGCATCCGCGATTTTGAGGGTCTGCGCAGCCGGGGGTAGTCTCCCGACTATGAACACCACCATCGATGCTGTTGTTCGCCCGGTTCGCGACGTCGACGCCGAATCACTCGGGCGCGTGCACGCCACCTGCTGGCACGAAACCTACGACCACCTGATCAGCGACGAAGCGCTTCGGGCCGTCTCACCGCGCCGCATGGCCGAGCTGTGGACACACTACTCGTCGCTCGGCGACGGCCGCTGCCTCTACGCCGCCCTCGTCGACGGCGAGATCGTCGGCTTCTCGGGTTCGGGCCCCAGCCGCGACCCCGAGATCACCGACCGCTCCGAGCTGTACTTCACCTATGTGCTGCACGCCTTCCACGGCACAGGCATCGGCCAGCAGCTCTTCGACGCCGTGCTCGGTGAGCAGCCCGCGTTCCTCTGGGTGGCCGAGGACAACCCCCGCGCGCACCGTTTCTACGCCCGCAACGGCTTCACGCCCGACGGCGCCCGCCAGACGCAGCCCTTCCTGGGCGAGGAGATCACCGAGGTCCGCCTCCTCCGCTGACGCGTCAATTGCGCAGGCGCCCGTGGCATGCGAAAGGGGGGCCGCCCGTAGGCGACCCCCCTTTTGTGCTGCGTGGTGAGACTTAGTTGCAGACCTTGCCGAGGTCGGTGAAGGTGGTCTGCACGTCGGTGGCGCTCTCGGTCAGAGCGTTGACGTCGGCCGAGGCCGGGTCGTCAGCGTACTTCTCGAACTCGTCCGACATGGCCGAGATGGCCTTCTCGGCCTTGTCGGCGGTCGGCTTGACCTCGTCGTTGGTGACCTTCTCGGCGTTGTCGCTGAAGGTGTCGGCCAGCTCGCTGATCGCGTCGGACGCGGCGTCGGGGTCGGTGGCGAGGCTCGAGGAGCTCTCGGTCAGCTCGGTCTGCAGCTGCTGAATGCCGCTCTCGAGCTCCTTGCACGCGTCGGCCTTGCTCTGGCCGCCGGCACAGCCGGACAGCAGGAAGCCGGCGATGGCGAAGCCGGCGATGAGTGCGGTGGTCTTGGTGCGTCGTTCCCTCATGGGGTCCCCCTCGGGTGATTCGGATGTTCTTGGCGAGATAACGCTATCGAACGCGAGGCATGCTCGCGATGGGTACCTCTCCCCGAGCGATATGCACTAGAGCGCGTTAGACCGCGTCGGCCGTGAAGAGCTGCGCCTGTTCGGGCGCGAGGAGGGGCACGGCGAGGCCGATTTCCGCGAGGATGCGGCCCGAGAGAACGACTTCGCCGGCCGCGATCCAGGCGGGCGGGGCGTCCTGGATGGCGCGCGGGGCGGCCCCGAGCGTGAGCGGGCGCACACGGTAGAGGCGGTCGGGGTCGAGGCCCGGGAGGCGGAGCGGCGACGGCACCGCGGTGCGTGGGGCTGCCAGGGAGACGTGGGCGAAGAGCGCGGACGTGTGGTCGCGGGAGACGACGCCGTGGGCGTGCAACGCGGGGTCCGAGGCATCCGATCGCACGACAGTGCCCGTGTGCAGCAGGCCGCGCAGGCGCTTGTAGGCGTCGACCCAGGCGGCGATGGTGTCGAGCTCGGCGGGTGAGGCCTCGTTCAGGTTCCACTCGATGCCGGCGCTGCCGAAGAGGGCCGTGACCAGCCTGAATTCGAGGTCTGAGGTGCGCCACGTGGTGTGCGATTGCGCCGCCCCCAGGTGACCGCCGAGGTATTCGGGCGGGATCACGAGCGACGTGTAGCGCTGGATGGTCTGGCGCTCGAGCGGGTCGTTGGTGTCACTCGTCCACACGCGTTCGACGCGTTCGAGCACGCCCAGATCGATGCGCGCACCGCCCGACGCGCAGGACTCGATCTCGACGTGCGGGTGGGCCGCGCGCACGGCGTCGAGCAAGCGGTAGAACGCGGCGGTCTGCCGGTGCGCCGAGCCGCCGAGCAGGTCGCGGTTGTGATCCCACTTGAGGAACGCGATGTCGTATTCGCCGAGTAGCGCATCGAGGCGGCCGAGAATGTAGGCGAAGGCCTCGGGGTTCGACAGGTCGAGCACGCGCTGGAAACGCCAGGTGGGAGCATCCGCGTGACCGAGAATCCAGTCGGGATGCTTGCGCGCGACATCCGAGTCGGGGTTCACCATTTCGGGCTCCACCCATAGCCCGAAATCCATGCTCTGCGCGCGCACGGTGTCGATGAGCGGGGACAGCCCGTCGGGCCAGCGCGCGGAGTCGACGAACCAGTCGCCGAGGGCCCGGCGGTCGTCGGTGCGCCCCTCGAACCAGCCGTCGTCGAGCACGAAACGTTCGACGCCCACGCGCGCGGCCTGATCGACGAGGGTCAGCAGGGTGGGCAGGTCGTGGTCGAAGTAGACGGCCTCCCACGTGTTCAAGACGACGGGGCGGGGGCGGCGGATGCTGCTCCACGAGCGGATCCAGGGGTGCAGGCGGGCCGACACACCGTCGAGACCGGCGGCCGAGTAGACGGCGACGGTCCACGGGGACTCGTAGTGCTCACCATCCGCGAGCACGATGTCGCCGGGCGCGAGCAGTTCGCCGCTGCCCGAGACGGATGCCCCGAGCGGCGAGCGTTCGGCCCACAGGACCTTGTCGCCGCTCCACGCCAGGTGGGTGGCCCAGACCTCGCCCGTGCGGAACGTGAAGCCCGGGGTGCCGGCTGCGAAGAGGAACGCGTCGTCGTGGCCCGGGCGGCCGTGGCGGTGTTCGCGGCTCCAGATGCCCTGGCCGAGAGTGTGGCGCTGCGGGGTGCGTTCGTGGGTCCAGAGACCTGTGAAGTCGAGGAGTTCTCGGGCGCGGTCGGGCAGCGGCAGGGCTGCGGCGACGCTGTCGACGGCAAGAGGTGAGGATGCGTCGTTCCGCACGCGGTGGCGCAGGCGCAGGACGCCCTCGGGGGTGAGTTCGAGCGTGACCGTCACGGTGACGGCGGCTGCGGCATCCGCGAGCGTGAAGACGAGGGTCGTTTCAGAAGCCTCGGTCGCGACGAGGCGTAACGCGAGCGGTTGGGATACCGAAGGGGCAACCCCGCCCACGCGGTGAACCTCGAGCCCGGGCCGCCCGCTCCAGCCGTCGAACAGGGTCGGCACGAGGCTCAGGCGGGGCGGCTCGTCGATCGACGAGGGCGGCACGGCGGCCACCAGGGCTCCGGCCAGGCTGTCGAGGGCAGAGGAGTCGAGCTCGCCGATATCCGCCCCCCAGTGCAGAATCGAGGGCACCTTCGCGCCGCGGGCATCGACGATCAGGCTGACGCCCGCGGCACGAAGGTGGTGAATCACGGTGCAACTACTCCTTGACGGGGATGGACTGGGCCTTCAGCGCGTCGACGGTCGCCGACTGGCCCTTCTTGAGTGCGTCGAACAGGGTTCCGTCGCCCGAGACGGCGGACTTGAAGCCATCCGACACGTCGTTGTAGGTCTGCGTCATGGTCGGACCCCAGGCGAAGTCCTTGGCGACCTCGGCGGAGGCGTCGGCAAACACATCGTAGATCGGCTGGTTGCCGTAGAACTCGACGCCCTCTTTCAGGATCGGCAGGTTGAGGCCGTCCTTGGTGGCGGGGTAGATGTTCGCCGACTCGTTCAGCATGGTGAGGGCCTCTTCAGAGGTGTTGAGCCAGAGCGCGAACTTCGCGGCCTCGTAGGGGTGCTCCGAGCCCGTGAAGACGGCCGTCGACGAGCCACCCCAGTTGCCGGCAGCCTTGTCGCCGGCTTCCCACTGCGGGGCCTGAGCGACGGACCACTTGCCCGCGGTGTCTGGTGCACCCGAGGCGATGGAGTTGGCGCCCCAGACGGCGGAGTTCCAGCTCCAGGCGGCGCCCGTGTTGTAGGCGTTGTCCCATTCGGTGGTCCAGGCGGGAACGGTGGAGACGAGGTCTTCGTCGATGAGTTCCTGCCAGTAGTCGGCCACCTTCTTGGAGGCGTCGTCGGTCAGGTCGACGGTCCAGTCGGTGCCGTCGTTCTGGAACCAGCTGCCGCCGGCCTGCCAGACGAAACCGGCGAACTGGTTGATGTCGCCCTGCGAGAAGTTGGTGATGTAGCTGCCGGTGGCGCGCACCTTCTTGGCGGCTTCCTTGTATTCCTCCCACGTGGTGGGGATCGCGATGCCGTTCTGCTCGAACAGGTCGGCGCGGTAGAACATGGCCATGGGGCCCGAGTCCTGCGGGATCGCGTAGACCGAGTCGGATTCGCCGAGCGAGACCTGACCCCAGGTCCAGTCGACGAACTTGTCCTTCGAGGCCATGACGTCTTCGCAGGCGCCGAGGTCCATGAGGCCGTTCTGCACGCGGAAGTTGGGCAGCGCGTCGTATTCGATCTGGCCGAGGTCGGGCGCGTTGCCGGCCTTCAACTGGTTGAAGAAGTTCTGGTAGGTGCCGCTGTTGCCGTTGGGGCCCGTCTGCACGGCGACCTGGATGTCGGGGTTCGCCTTGTTCCAGACATCCACGGCGTCTTCGATGCCGGGAATCCAGGAGGTGAAGCTGAGCTCGACTTTTCCGTCGGCCGGCGTGCAGGCTGCAGCGTCGCTGCCCTCACTGCCGGTGGTCGACGAGCAGCCGCTCAAAACGACGGCCGAAAGCACCGCTGCGGCGACCGCTGTTCTCTTGAGGTTCATGCTGTTCCGTTTCTGTGGGTGTGCGTGATCTATAGGGGTGAAGGTGATGCGGAAGGTGAAAAGTGAGGATGCCGCGGGCAGGAGCTGTGTTCCGGCTGCGCCGCGAGCGGGCCGGGCGCTACTTGACCGACCCCGCGCCGAGGCCCGACCGCCAGAACCGCTGCAGCAGCAGGAACGTGATAACGAGCGGGATGATCGACAGGAACGCGCCGACCAGCACATAGAGGCGCAGCTCGGGAATCTGGTTCACCTGCGAGTTCCAGGCATAGAGCCCGAGCGTCACGGGGAACAGCGTCTCGTCGCGCAGCATGATGAGCGGCAGGAAGAAGTTGTTCCAGATGGCCACGAACTGGAACAGGAACACGGTCACGAGGGCCGGGAACATGAGCCGCACCGAGATGGTGAAGAAGGTGCGGATTTCGCCGGCACCATCCAGCCGGGATGCCTCGAGCAACTCGTCGGGCACACTCGACGCCGCGAAGATGCGGGTCAGGTACACGCCGAACGGGCTGACGAGCGACGGCAGAAACACCGACCAGAACGTGTTGGTGAGCCCCACCTGGCTGAAGATCAGGAAGAGGGGCAGCGCCAGGGCGGTTGCGGGCACGAGCACTCCGCCGAGCACGACGTTGAAGATGGCGTCGCGGCCGGGGAAGCGGTATTTGGCGAGCGCGTAGCCGCACATGGCCGCGAACAGCGTGCCGAGCAGGGCGCCGAGGCCCGCGTAGAGCACGGAGTTCAGCATCCATTTGAGGTAGACGCCGTCGCGGTAGGCGATGAGCTGGCCGATGTTCTCGAACAGGTTGAAGTCCGCGAACCACAGGGCGGGCGTGTTGCCGAACTGCGGCGCCGACTTGGTCGAGGCGATGAACAGCCACCAGATCGGAATGAGGAAGTAGAGCGTGAAGACGAGCATCACGATCAGGGCTCCGGCGCGCGACAGCGGGCTTTCGCGGGGGCCGCGGGCCCGGGTCGTGTCGGAGCCGGCGGGGCCCTGGTGACCGTGTCCGTGACCGCCACCCGCTTGGCCGCGACCGCCGCGACGGATGCGTGAGGTGGGCGCGACATCCGACGCCTGGTTCGAATCGGCCGAACCGTTGGCCGGGGAAGACAGGATGGCGCTCATTTGTCGTCCTTTCGCTGCGTGAACTTGAGGAAACCGAACGACAGGATGAAGGTGGCCAGCGCCAGCACGACCGAGAACGCGGCCGCGAGGTTGACGTTGGGAATCGCCGACGTCGTGTAGACCGTGAGGTTCGGGGTGAACGTGCTCGACACGGCCGAGCTGAAGGTGCGGAACACCTGCGGTTCGGCGAGCAGCTGCAGCGTTCCGATGATCGAGAAGATCGCGGTGAGCACGATGGCGGGCATCACGAGCGGGATCTTGATCGACCAGGCGATGCGCATCTGACCGGCGCCGTCGAGGCGGGCGGCCTCATAGATCTCGGTCGGGATGCTGAGCAGCGACGAGTAGATGATGAGCATGTTGTAGCCCACGAACACCCACGTGACGACGTTGGCGATGGCCCACAGCACGAGGTCGGCCGACAGGAAGTCGATGTTCTGCGTGACCGCGGTGAAGGGCGACAGGTTGGGCGAGTAGAGGAAACCCCACATGATGGCCGCGATGACGCCGGGCACGGCGTAGGGCACGAAGAACGCGAGGCGGAAGAAGCGTTTGCCGCGCAGGATGGGCGAGTCGAGCAGCAGCGCGAACAGCAGGGCAAGTCCCAGCATGACGGGAACCTGCACGGCGCCGAACAGCAGCACGCGGCCGACCGACTGCCAGAAGGGCCCGTTTTGGAACACCTGCACGTATTGCGCGAACCCGCCGAACACCTCGCGCGCCTGGCCGAAGGTGCCGTCGCGCTGGATCACCAGGAGCGACTGGTAGACGGCGTAACCGATAGGCACGAGGTAGAACAGGGCGAACAGCACGGCGAAGGGTGCGATGAAGATCGCGATCGCCTTCTTGTGTTGCACCACCAGTTTGGGCGGGCGCACGCGGCGCCGGGGAGCGCTCACCGCCGCCGTTTCGACACTGACGCTCATCGCGCGGGGTCCTCTCTGATCACGCGCACGGCGCCGGCTGGCACGCGTGCGATGTTGTCGACGGTGTCGCCGGTGACGAGGTCGAGGCCCCGCGCCGGCGTCTCGACGTCGTGCGCCGAGTGGTTGATGAGGAAGAGGTAGCTGCGCGGGGTGTCGCCGGCGGCTGCGGCTGTGTTGCCGTCAGCAGCCTGGCCGGCGGTGGCGCGGCGGATGACCTCGAGCCCGGGTTCGCGCTCGTCCCCCTGGGGGCGGGCGGATGCTTCGGCCGCGGCGTCGCGCAGCACGGCGTCGAGCGCTTCGGGGTCGAGGCTCGTGGCGAGGTAGCGGGCGACGCCGGGGGTGTTTGCGCTGTCGCTGCTGCTGTTGCTGGCGACGACGTTGCGCGTGATGGCGGGCCTTCCGGCAGACGGCCCGTCGGCGAACGTGTCGAGAACCTCGGCGCCGCGGGCTCGCACGCGCTCGGACCAGGCGGTCGCGGTCATCCCCGAGGCGAGCGTCAGCCGCTGCCCCGGCAGAACCGGTGCGAACTCTTCGACGTTGATGCCGAGCAGCTCGCGGAATGCGCCCGGGTAACCGCCGGCGCGCACGCGGTCTTCTTCGTCGACAATTCCGCTGAAGAACGTGATGACGACGTGGCCGCCCGCGGCGACGTAGTTCGAGACGACCTCGGCTTCGGCATCCCGAACCAGGTAGAGCGACGGCACGATGACGAGCTTGTAGGCCGAGAGGTCGGCGCCGGGACGCACCAGGTCGACGGTGTGGCCGAGGCGGCGCAGCGAGGCGTGGGCGGCGTGCACTTGCGAGAGGTAGTCGACGCCGTGGCTCGGGCGGCTTTCGCCGTCGGCGGCCCACCAGTTCTCCCAGCTGAAGAGCATGGCCACGTCGGCTTGCACGCGTGTGCCGGTGATCTCGTCGAGGCGGTCGAGGGTGTGGCCCAGGTCGACCACTTCGCGCCACAGGTCGCTGTCGGTGCCGGCGTGGGGCAGCAGCGCCGAGTGGAACTTCTCGGAGCCCTGCAGCGACGCGCGCCACTGGAAGAAGCACACCGCGTCGGCGCCCTTCGCCACGTGGGTGAGCGAGTTGCGGGTCATTTCTCCCGGGGCCTTGGCCAGGTTGTGCGGCTGCCAGTTGACGGCGCCGGTCGACTGCTCCATGAGCACCCAGGGTCCGCCCTGTGCGAGGCCGCGGGTCAGGTCGGCGGCGAACGACAGCTCGGCGGCGGGGTCGGCGAGACGGTTGTCGAGGTAGTGGTCGTTGGCGACGACATCCATCTCGGGTGCCCACTGCCAGTAGTCGAGGTTGCGGATGTGGGCGGTGACCATGAAGTTGGTCGTGACGGGCACGCTGCTGTGACGGCGCAGCACCTCGAGCTCGGCTCGGTAATAACCGAGCAGTTCGTCAGACGAGAAGCGGTGGAAGTCGATGACCTGGCTCGGGTTGCGGCTCGACAGCGTCAGGCGAGGGGGCAGAATCTCGGCGAAGTCGCTGTACTGCTGGCTCCAGAACGAGGTGCCCCACGCGGTATTGAGGCGTTCGATGGTCGTGTAGCGGGCGCGCAGCCAGCCGCGAAAAGCTTCGGCGCTTTCGTCGTCGTAGCAGAGGGCGTTGTGGCAGCCGAGCTCGTTCGACACGTGCCACAACTCGACGGCGGGGTGCTGGCCGTAGCGCTCGGCGACCTTCTCGACGAGCTCGAGCGCGTAGCGGCGGAACACGGCGGATGACGGGCACCACGCCTGGCGTCCGCCCGGAAAGCGTGTGGTGCCGTCTTCGACCTGCGGCAGGATCTCGGGGTGCCGGGCGGTCAACCACGGCGGGGCCGAGGCGGTGCCCGTGCCCAGGTTCACGCGGATGCCGGCGGCGTGCAACAGGTCGAGAATCTCGTCGAGCCCGTCGAAGTCGTACTCCCCGGGTCGCGGTTCGATGTGCGACCAGCCGAAGATGTTGAGGGCCACGAGGTCGACGCCGGCTTCGCGCATCAGGTCGACGTCTTCGCGCCAGACCGACCGGTCCCACTGCTCGGGGTTGTAGTCGCAGCCGAACGCAATGCCGTCGTGCGAGAACGCCGGGCGTGCGCCTGATGCTGGATGCTGCGTGCTCATGAATCCTTCCGCCCCGACTCGCGTCGGCGTCCTGTGAACGTGCACAGATTGCGGAGTGACAACTCCTCATTGAGAGTCTGTGAACGTACACAGAGTACGCAGAACTCTCGCCGAGTGTCAATATTGCGTTCGAATAGTCAAGCGTTGCCAAGATGGCGGAGCCATTGAAAGCCCTTCGATCTCCTGATTGCAGCCCGTCACTTGCGACATTGGAAAGAGAGCGCTCAGCGACGGGGGCTTTCACCTTTAACCGTGAGCAAGAAGCTGGCTAAGGTCCGAGTACCACTCAAACTCGAGCGAAGGTCACGGAGCCGATGACACCAAGCGCCACAACCCCTAAGCACGTGCACAACTCCGCCTGCGAAACGGCCGCGCAGGCCAATTGCCGGTGTTTCTGCCATGGAGCCGGCCATCAGAACGACCTGGTGGTGCGAGCCGCTAGTTGCTCGAACACCGCCGACGAGGCCGTATTGGCTCGGAATGTCGAAACCCTGCTAGGCGGCTTTCATTCGAGTTTCCGCGACGTGACAACTACCACTCGAGCCGCTCGCAAGTTACCTACTTCCGCGGAGGCAGCCTCTTTCACCCATGACACCGGACGAGGTGCGACTTGGTTAGAGACACTTCTCGTTGACGAGGCGTTACATGTCATGTTCTTACACACGGCTGCTCAAAGCACACGCGAGTCTCGTGCTCAACGCGAGGAACGCCGACTGTTTGTCGAACGAATCACCAATGGCGCGATTGGCGTCGTCGGCTCCACCGTGACCTTCACAAGCGTGGCGGAATCACACGTATGGTGCTCCATTGTCGCCGAGCACGTTTCGACATTTACACCTCTTACGCCGGGGGAGAGCCTTCCCGCAGTCTTTGACGATATCTGCTACCCGCGCCAGACTGCAGGCCGGCGCCCTCGCTCTTTACCGGCTGTGCGGGCAGCGGGGCTTGCCCACCTGTCCACTGCAGAACGAGCCGCACCTTCGTTGACAGCGTCAGCGCGCTTAAGTCTCATGCGCTTAGTGGCAGCAGCAACGTGCCCCGATATTTGGCACCACCCCGCCGTCGCGAGATTCTGCGTCACGCCCTTCGTGACAGGCCCGAGCTGGCCGCCGGCCCACACAACCAAGATCGTGACGCCTATCCAAATAAAACAACTCGAGCGCCGCTGGTCGCGTAAAGGCCACTGGTGATCCTCTACTCGAATGGGGCTTCTTCAGCGCATTCAACCCTCCCCGCGGGATGTCTTCCGCCTTCAAGTCGCACCGCAAAGCCCATTGGCGCGAATAAGTGAAGACGATCGACGCGCCAGCGAAAGCCGCTGGAGTACGATCGCAGCCCTCTCCTTCGTCAACGTCGAGAGCAGGGTACCGCGCAGCCTAACTCGAAGACAGAGGATCTCTCTCGGGTCATCACACCCCTTCAGTATTTTCGGTGGCCTTCTGAGCGGCAGTCGCGACGGCCACCAAAGCGAGGCAGCCATTTGTTCTGGCGCTTTTAGGCAGAGACTCCACCGAGGCAAGCACGATCTCCACGCGACTACATAGTGCTGCGGTCCAGTTCTCTCCTAAGCTCGTGATTCAGTGCCTGGGTTGTTCTTGAAGCAAGCTGCGTCATTTGTAGGAATCGCTGTTCCTGCAGGGCTAGTGCTTTGTCTTTGCCGATCTGCTTCCACTCCATCGGCGGAAGGGAATACTCGGCGCAGGTACCAGAAAATGTGTCCAAAATGTTGCGCAGATCTTCGCTAGTCACGCGCGCGACATTGTGGCCGAACTCGATTGCTTTCAGGAAGTCCTCGGGGTCCTCACTAGACAGTTGACGATAACCGCCGAACTCGCCAATCATTTGGCGGTCTTGCTCGATGATTAGAAGAACATCGCGGGCTCTACGTCTGGTCAATTCCTGAAGCGCGATTAGAGTTGTGAGCTGAAATTCATGACGCTCGTCTTCAAGAGCAATAGAACGAGCACGCTCCGCCTCCCTAATTGCCCGCTCATCGCCCCTTTGTGCCAGACGAAGCTGCGCGCGGGCGGCGAGAGTGAAGCCGCCGAATGAGGCCAGGAGAGTTGCTACCGCCGTAACCGCTGCTGACCATAAATCGCTCATGTTTGCATCGTAAGGGACCGCCCAATGCGAGCGACAGATAAGCATCGAGCCCCAGCGCCATAGCGGCGCCCCTAAAAATTTCATGGCGGTGTATCGGGAGCGCTCCTACGCGTCATCGCCAGGCTCTCGCTTCAAACGAAGACGGAGTGTACGAACCACGCCAAGCTCCGGCGCGGTCAACCCAGACATTAAGCCACCTACCGTCCCGACTTTGGTCGTCGAATATCAGCCTCTGGTGGCAACTCCGAGGCGGACTCCGGGTTATACGCGTTCGGCAGTTCATGGAACTTAGGATGTTCATCCACGCCGACGAGCCCCCATGGGTGGGCTTTAATAACAGCGTCGCCGCCACCTAAACGCCCCGGGGCGTAGATCTGGAAAGGAAGATCACCAAGCGGATGAACCTGGATTTTCATGCCTGCCGCCGATCCAGCTCCGTACGCCTGGATCACATCTTCGGCATTGGCAACAACCGCATGATGGCTGTAGACCCACACCGGACCGACTTCAACAGTTTCCCCGAACATCTGAAGCGCCCAATCTGGATTCGAGATACAGACTGCGCCACCCTTTTCGAGTAGGGCGGCCATACCGGGATCCATGGTCCCACTTAGAGTCCCCGTGAATGAGTCGGTATATGGCATGGGCGTAGATTTACCCTCAAGCATCAGAACGACGACTCGAGCCCAAATCCTGTCCGTGATATCGGCGCCGCCCTCCGGGAAGTGGAACAGCACACCCAACTTGTCCTCGATGAGACAAAGGTCGTTCGTCAGCTCCAAGAGCTCGGGCGCAGGTTTCACTTCGTCGCTCGGTGCCATAACCAAAGTGAGAGCGGGAAGCTCGTCAACAGCGAGTCCTACCTGCGTCGCGTCTTCAAAAGTGGAGAGAAAAGCGAGTGCTTGCCGCAACTCTCGCGGCGTCGCGTTGACAGGATTCAGAGTGAGTGACGCTTGGCCGTTCTCACTTGAATCGTCCGGGAACCGCCACCGAATCTCCAGCCCGCCCCGGAGCGCGGTTTCGATGCTCGTTCCGCCGTAACCTCTGTCGATCGTTCTTGTCTCCCCCGACAGACGCCCGAGCCTCCCCCCTCGGGAGTCATGCGTTTCAACTTTCACCTTTTGTGGAAGATAGTCGCCACTATCGCTGATGTGCAATTCGCCGCCGCGGGACTCTTTAGCGAACCACTCCGGCCCGTTTCGGTTGAACTCCTGGAGAACACCTTCCGGGAGAACGATCGTGCCTGATCCGCCATATTTCATCTTGTCCGCGAAACGCTCACGCAGCTCCTCGTGCTCCTCCGAAAACTGAGTTGAGAATGAAATTGAGAGAGGCTCATGCTCTGCTGCGTCCGTGCGCTTGGCGTAAAGCCTCTCCACATATGTCCCGTCAGGATCCACACTGAACGCAGTCCCCCAGAAACGGCTGCGTTTAGCCAGCTGAGCTTGGAGCCGGCCGGCTTCGGCAGCAAGGTCATCGGGCTGCGCCAAGGCAGCCTCCTCGCGGTTCATGTCGCGAACGGCCTCACGATACTCGTCGCGGTAGAAGTAGGAGTAGATATGGGGGTGCTTCGCGAGGATGCCGTCAAGTTCAGCGGCCGCCTTCCAACGTATACGGACCTTCCTCCCCAGGGCCATTGCCGTGATAGATTTTCGCTCCTGCGTAGTGAGGTTTTTCGGGACCACGAGAGTCCAAACCGGCGGAGCATGATTCTCCATGGCAGTCTCGAACGATTCGCTGATCTGTTTCCGACGCTGGCGAAACCCTCCAGAGAAGCCCTCTGGAAACCACTTCAACTGAAGTACCTCGATGAGATGGCCGGTCTTCTCTACCCAGATACCGATATCGATACCTCCATCACCGCCACGCCCGTTGAGAGCTCTAGCAACAAGACCATTACCGGTGTACTCGTAAACAAGCAACATCTCGACCAGCTCGTTGAACTCGTCCTCACTGAGCTTGTCCCATTTGACGTTCGTCACAGGTCCCCCTCGGGTGCGCTTTCGGCTTCATGAACCAAAGTTAGGGCGGCGACACAGTCAGTGTTCGCGCCCACACTCCTTCACCAGCTTGGCGGACGATTGCTCGCCCCGCCCCGCACGTGTCAAGAGCTTCGTGGCGGCATGAAAACGGCTTGCCCATGCGTTATTAGATAGCGAATAGCTCTCACACACTGGCATCGGTTCACCCGTAGCAATCTACAGCCCTACGCGTATTTATGGCCTCGATCGGAAGGTTGGTGAAGCAACCTCATCCTATGCGGCGCACCCGTCGAGAAGCGGTTGCGGAGAGTTTCCTTTTGTAGTGTGACCCTGGTGACCCGCCTCGAAAAAGCCGTACCTCACGCATATCTATTGGCCAAGACAGGCCGCGAGCTCTTTGACCGAGGATCGCCTGCCGAGAGACGGCTTGCATTAGTCATTTTGGATGGTCTGGCCGAGATGCTACTACGCCTGAACACCAGCGAGCAGGAAGTATGGCTTGATATGGGTCGAGCTGCCAATAGCGTCAATCGTGAGCTCGAAGATGAAGGTCAAGAGGAACGGCTGAACGTGTACGCGCTTCGGTTCCCGATCGACGTCGCCAAAGCGGATCTGCCCGGTGATCCTTCGGTGCATCTTTCAACCACACAGAGAAGAAAGCTTCGTGATTTCGACCCGAACGTTGACGTCGCCGTGTTCTTTGGCACGTTATCGAATGACAACGGCGACGCGCTCAAGGCGCTTCACCACTATCGAAATCGCGCGTACCATCACAACGATGCCCGACCGGAAACGCTCAATGGCCTCGTTGAAGTGCAACTGACCATCCTCGCGAATCTCGCTAGGTCAATCCGGCCAATCATAAGCGGGCCGCTTTCCACCTCAAAGCAGGAATCGCTTCATACACACACACTGGGCGATATTGCGAGCGTCTTGAACACCGGCGTTCATATTCATGGCAGTCAACTAGTGAAGTCGCTTCAAAGAGCTTTGTCAGCGCAGCTGAGTGTTCTCGATGAAAGATTAACTGAAATCAGGACATTCATAAATAGCCCTTTCCCTCTTGTCACCGACGCCGATGTTCTGCGCCTTGTTCAACTGCCGGAACCATGGCCCGACATCAGTGAAGCCCGGCTTGCACCGGTCGACGTTACCCCGGAAATTTTGTCCTCCTGGCGCGAGAGCATAGGTACGATCGGTAGCTTGGGTGGCTCCCCCACCACAGTGACTCAATACTTCCTTATCGAAAAGCCACTAACGCTACTCATGGAAGACATCCTTCCTTTCACCAATCAGATCGATAGGGTGATCGACCGCGCTATCGATGAACGGCGCGGCCGCTAAACTCGGAATTCATAGAGCTTGGAGTGAGCGGCACCAGCTTGTTTTATTCCACGGGGCGGCCCGCAACGAGCGTGGAAGGCGGCGTAAGGCTCACCGAGCACTTCCTTCAAACCAGTGCACGACAAAGCGAGGATCGCCGCCCGCCCAAAGCCCCTAAGTCTAATTAGGGATGAAGGCCGCAAGAGTAGCGATCCACTTACCGGAGGCGTCAAGGTGTGGGTCGTGCGAAGCGATGAGGTCGACCCGCTGGACGTTCACTCCGCCGGCGACGAAGCGGGCCTTCTGTTCCTCTGTAAACAGGCCGCCGTCGGCGTAGATGACGAGGGTGGGGGTGAGCACGCGCGTCCACTCCTCCCAGCGGGGAGTTGCGAGGTGGCGGATTGTTTGGACCATGACATCCGGGTCGAAGCGGGGGTAGAGGCCGTCGGGGCGGGATTCGAGGTCTGCGGCCCAGGCCTGGGCGAGGGGGCCGCCTCCGAGAGACTCTTGGGCCTGCTCGCGGGTGGCGAAGGGGACCTGCCACGAGTGGAAGAACTGTGCGAGGGCCGCGTGCTCGTCCGGTGAACCGCCGCCCTCGTTACCCTCGAGGAGCACCAGCTTGCGGACGAGGTGCGGGTGGGCGGCCGCGGCGAGCATGGCCGTGTGGGCGCCCGTCGACTGACCGACGAGATCGACCGGCTCGGATGATTCGGCCTCGATGACTCGCACGACGTCGGCCACGAACGCCGCCCGGGATGTGTCCGTCGGTACCCGCGTGCTGCGTCCGTGACCGCGCTGGTCGATGAGGATCACCTTGCGGCCCGGCAACGCTTCGGCTGTGGGGACGAACTCCCGGCTGCTTCCGGCGAGGCCATGCAGGATCACGACAGCTGGGCCGGCGCCGTCGAAGACGGTGTACGAGATGACGGTGCCATCCGACATCCGAATCTCGCTCAGTCGCTGTTGCACCCCGCCACCTTATCGACGACGTGGATGGTGCCCGCGAAGCCCCGCGAGTGCATAACGACGACGCCGCCCCGGATCGAGCCGGTGTCAGAGGCGGTAGTCCTCGTCGGCGACGTGCTCGAGCCACGTGGTCGTGGTGGCGGGGTCGTCGCCGTTCTCCACGATGGCCAGGTGCTCCATGTAGTCGTCGGGGGTTGCTCCGTGCCAGTGCTCCTCATCGGCGGGCGTGTACACGGTTTGGCCCGGGTGAACCTCGATGACCGTTCCGTCGCGGGTGCCCATCCAGGCGAGACCTTCGGTCACGTGCAAGGTCTGGCCGTTCGAGTGGGAGTGCCAGGCGGTGCGCGCACCGGGCATGAAGCGAACCTTCGCAACGACGGTCTGCTGGTGCTCGGATTGCGGCGTGGAGATGACGTCGAGGTAGACGTCGCCGGTGAACTGGTCGGCTGGGTTTTTGGTCGTCGGGGCTTTGGGCTGAATGTGCATGGTCTGACGCTACGACTGTGCGTCCGCGATTGGGGTTCTCTGCCAGTACACCTTTCGGCAGGGACTCCCCCGCCCGCGCGCGAAGGAGTCTAGTGAGGGGTAGTAGCCACAGAGAAAGGACAACAACTATGAAGGCCACCATCATGTATGGCGCGGGCGATGTCCGCGTCGAAACCGTCGCCGACCCGACGATCCAGAAACCGACCGACGCGATCGTGCGCACCGTCGTCACGTGCGTGTGCGGATCGGATCTGCACCCGTACCACGACATGCCGGCCAGTGGACATGGCCAGTCCATGGGACACGAGTTGCTCGGTGTCGTCGAAGAGGTCGGAGCCGAGGTTCGAACCGTGAAGAAGGGCGACCTCGTCATCGCCCCCTTCGCCTTTGCCGACAACACCTGCCCGATCTGCAGAGACGGTTTCCAGACCGCCTGTCCGCACGGCGGGTTCTACGCCACCCCGGACACTGCCGGTCTTCAGGCAGAGCTGTCGCGTGTGCCGTTGGCCGACGGAAGCCTCGTCGTGGTCCCCGGCGTCACCGAGAACGACACCGAGGTCCTCCCGTCGCTGCTCACCCTGTCCGACGTCTACCTGACCGGTTATCACGCGGCCCACATGGCTCGCATTCAGGATGGTCAAACGGTCACCGTGATCGGAGACGGCGCCGTGGGCCTCTCGGCCGTCCTCGCGGCTAAGCAGCTCGGAGCCGAACAGATCATCCTGATGGGGCGTCACCAGACGCGCACCGATCTGGGCCGGGAGTTCGGAGCAACCGACGTGGTCGCAGAGCGCGGCGACGCCGGCATTCAGAAGGTGCTCGACCTGACGGGCGGTTACGGATCCCACGTCGTGCTCGAAGCTGTGGGTCACATGCCCGCTTACACGCAGTCCGTCGGAATCGTGCGCGCCGGCGGAGTAATCTCCCGGGTCGGCGTTCCCCAGTACGAGGATGCCCCGGTGGGATTCATGTCACTTTTCGGCAAGAACATCGCCCTGACCGGTGGCCCGGCGCCGGTGCGTGCCTACATCGACGAAGCGATCCCGCTCGTGCTCGATGGCACCATCAACCCGGGCAAGGTTTTCGACCGCACCCTGAAGCTGGATGACATCGCATCCGGGTATGCCGCCATGGACGCGCGCGAGGCCCTGAAGGTTCTCGTCACTCCATAGCGCACACGCGTGAAAGGGGTGGGCCGGCTGTTAGCCACCCACCCCTTTTCTGTGTCGAGGTTCGTGCTGTGCCGGGCTTGATCACAGGTGCGCCGGGAAGGCGGAGCGCCGGCCATAGAGCGTGATGAGCAGCGCTACGGTGCCGAAAGTGATCATCACGACGGGGAGCACCAGGCCACTGAAGCCGGTCAGCAAGACGGCTCCGAGAATGCCCGCCACGAAGATCGCCAGGTTGAAGGCCACGGGCAGGAAGGAGTTGGCGACATCCGCGTCGTCTCCACCCGCTGTGGTGAGGGCGGCTTGCAGTTGAGCGGACGCCCCACCGAATGTCAGGCCCCAGAGCACCGTCGCGATGACAACGGCGGGAGTCGATGCCTGGCCGACGAGAAGCGTGACGCCGGCGATCACGAAGACGACCAAGCTTCCGTGCAGGAGCAAACGGGGTCGGCGGTCCAGGAGGGCGCCGGTGATGACGATTCCTCCGATTGAGGAGACCCCGAACACGAAAAGCAACACGTCGACGGAGATGATCGCCGCGGTATCGCGCAGGTAGGGCGCTATGTAGGTGTAGATCGTGTTGTGCGCGATCATCCAGGTGAAGATGACGGCGAGGATGGTCAGGATGCCGGGGATGCGCACGACCCGCAGAAGAGGTAGGCGCGAGGTGCCGGACTGGCCCGCACTGTCGGGGGCGATGATCGCGATGAGCGCTCCGGCGATGACGGCAACGGCGGTGAGGCCGAGGAACGCCCAGCGCCAGTCGAAGGTCATCCCCAGCCAGGAGCCGAGAGGTGTCCCGAGCGCGAAACCGACGGGAGCTCCGACCGACACGATGGATAAGGAGAGCCCTGCATGCCGGGCGGGGCTGATCTTGCGGCCGTAGGCGGCGAGGATTCCCCAGATGATTCCGGAGAAGGCGCCGGCGATGAATCGGGTCACGAGCGACAAAGTGACGTCACTCGCGACGGCGGTGACGCTGTTGGCGATGATCAGCCCCGCGATGACCGTCAGAAGAAGCGGTTTGCGGCGCATCCCCCTGGTCAGTGTGATGGCGGGGATGGTGACGATCACGGTGCCCAGCGCATAGGCGCTGACGAACAGCCCAACGGTCCCCTCGGTCGTGTTCATGCCGTCGGCGATGACGGGCAGCAGACCCGCCGGCATCGTCTCCATGGCGACGAGAACGAACCCGATGGCCGCCAGGGCGATCAGGGTCCCCAGCGGCAAGCGGTCGGTGCCGACAGGACGAGCTGGTGCGGTGGGCGCGGCAGTCATAGGACTCCTAGAACGTGGGGAACAGTGATTCCAGTGAACGGGACGACGGCCGCGCGTGGGAGTCTCCGCGGAAGCGTGTACTGACAAGGCATCCCATGTGGGCGGTTGCACGGAATATGGTCGAGAACATGGACAATCAGGCCGAGGTTCGCGAGTTCCTCATGTCCCGTCGCGCAAAGGTCACACCCGAGATGGTGGGGTTGCCGGCGGGCCCGAATCGACGCGTGCCGGGGTTGCGCCGCACCGAGGTGGCCGTGCTGGCAGGGGTGAGTGTCGAGTACTACTCCAAGGTGGAGCGTGGGGCGATCGCGGGCGCATCATCCTCGGTTCTGGATGCAATCGCTTCGGCGCTTTTGCTCGACGACACCGAGCGGGTGCACCTCTTCGACCTCGCACGAGCAGCAGACGGTGTGCCGTTATCTGGCCGCCCACGACGCCGTGCCCCGAAAGCGACCACGAGTCGCCCCAGCTTGCAGTGGGTTTTGGACTCGATCACCGAGGGGGTCGCCTTCGTCCGCGACCAGCATCAAGATCTGCTTGCCACGAACGAGCTCGGGAAGGCGTTCTACTCGCCGCTCATCGGGGATGGCGGGCGAACCCCGAACCTGGCCCGGTTCCAATTCCTCGACCCCGCGTCACGGGATTTCTACCCCGATTGGGACCTGTTCTCTGAGATGTGTGTCGCAATCATGCGCACCGAAGCCGGCCGCGACCCGCACGACAAGGGCCTTCACGACCTGGTGGGCGAGCTCTCGACGCGCAGCGACGATTTCCGGCGCCTGTGGGGAACGCACGATGTGCGCAGCCACGGTTCAGGGACGAAGCGGTTCAACCATCCGATCGTCGGCGAGGTCACGTTTGCCTACGAGGAGTTGCACATCACGTCAGACCCGGGTCTCGTTCTCATGGTTTACACCGCTGAACCGGGTTCGCCGAGCCATGAGCGGCTGATGCTGCTGGCGAGTTGGGCCAAGACAGGCGCCCAAGCGTCACTCCCGGAATAACCGGGAATCTGGGGCAATGTGATGCACTCTGCCGGGATGTTACTCAACAGGCCCGGCAGTGGTTTTTCACGGACTGCGATTCTGCTTGACTCTGCCGTTGCGTCAACTGGGATGGTTGCAGATATGGGAGAAAAGGGAGCAGGCATGCAGGAATGGCCGATCAAAGATGTGGCCCGGGCAACCGGGCTGACCAGCCGAACGCTTCGGCACTACGAGCAGATCGGGTTACTGCGGCCCTCGCGGGTGGCGAGCAACGGGTACCGGTTCTATGGGGATGCCGAGCTGTCGAGGCTTTATCGCATCTTGTCGTTGCGTGTGCTCGATGTGCCCCTTGCGGACATCCGAATTGCGCTTGATGACGACGCGTCGTTGGCCGAGACGATCCGCTCCCACCTCGCGCTTCTCGAAGAGCGCCGAGAACGAACGAATCAGCAGATCGCCGTCGTTAGGCAAACCCTGGACGCGGTTCAGAAAGGACACGAGATGAGCATCGAAGAGGTGTTTGCGGGCTTCGACCCGAGCCAGTACGAGACCGAAGTGCGACAGCGCTGGGGCGACGACGCGTGGCAGGACAGCGCGCGGCGCCGGGACCGGATGACGGAGGACGAACGCCGGGCTGACGATGCACGCAGCCTGAATGTGAACGCTGCGTTGCGGGCGGCGGCCGAAGCGGGCACAGACCCGGCATCGGATGCATTTCAGGCGCTGGTCGGGAGCCACCACCAGTGGGTGACCGAGCAGTGGAACGGGCGGAAGCCTGATCGGGACTCGTACGCCGGGCTCGCCCAGCTTTACGTCACCGACTCACGGTTTGCGGCGACATACGGTGGCCAGGCCAACGCAGAAGCAATCCGCGCCGCCATTCAGACGTGGATCGAAACGAACCTGGAGTAGAGGACCAAGACATCCGGAGACCTTCGACGTTTGAGACCGACGCCGGCTCGGTCGAAGGCCCGGCCTCTCACCTCGCGCCTGAATCCCTGCACCGCATCGAACCGACAGTGGTGCTCGCCGCCGCCACGTAACGGCGGCGAGGCCCGAGGCCCGAGGTCCGGTCAGGCGTGCGTTCCACCGTCGATTCGAATCTCCGTTCCCGTGATGAAGGCGCCGTCCGCGCTCGCCAGCATGGCAACGACACCGGCGACCGCGTCGGGCGCGGCAAAGCCGCTGCCGAGAATGGGCTGCAGCTTCATCATGAGGCTGTAGTCGACGTCGTCCGGCAAGCCCGGGCCCACGCTCTGGCCGCTCTTGCCGGCGCCGCTCGTCATGCCCGACGAGATCGATCCGGGCTGCACCGACGTGAACCGGATGCCGTCCTTGGCGTATTCACCGGCAAGGGCGTGGGTCATCGACTGGATGCCTCCCTTGCTCGCGGCGTACGCGGCCATATAGGGGTGGGCAAAGCCGGCCGACGTGGAACTGAAGTTCACGACGGCGGCGTCGTTCCCGTACTGGAGTGCCGGAAGGGCCTCGCGGATCATGAGGAAGGTTCCGACGAGGTTGACCCGGATGATCTGCTCGAAGCTGTCCAGGCTGGTGGCCACCGTATGAGAGGAACGCAGGATTCCTGCTGCGTTCACGAGGACGTCGAGTCCGCCGAGAATCGTGAGGGCCTCCTCGACGCCTCGCTTGACCGAGCCCTCGTCGCCGATGTCGATGAGCACCGTGTGAAGCCGTTCGCGATCCACGCCGGCTTTCGCCGCGGTGTCGGCCAAGCCTGCCTCGCTGATGTCGGCGGCTACGACCACCCCGCCCTCGGCGAGGATGCGCAGGGTCGTCGCCTGTCCGATCCCCGAACCGGCACCCGTGATGAGGACTCGTCGCGTGTCATATCTGTTCATGTGTGTCTCCTGTGGCTGGGGTGGTGGGCCGGCGGTCGTTATCGAGAACCGACGGAGGATCTCGAGAGTTGCATCATCTGTTCCAGGGCTTCTTCGGGAATGGCCCCCTGAACGAAAGCGAGGAACTGCTGCATCGGCATGGATTCGACCATCTTGAGCTGGTCGGGGTTGTCGGCCGCCTGCTGGGCCTGCTCCTCCGACATCCCCGCCGACATGCCCTGCATCAGCAGGGGTCCTACCTCGGGATGGCCGAACCACTCGCCGACCGTGGACGACAGCGTGAGTTCCCGCACGATCGTGTCGCCGGCGAGCGAGACGGCCACCTGATGCGTGATGGTCGCCGAATCGGTGCCGACCTGAATCAGGTGCTCACCGGCAGCGACCACCCAACGATCGAGCTCGATGTCCCAGTAGGCGAAGGCACGGTGATCGAGCGTCAGGGTGACGGTGGCGGTCTCCCCCGGTTGGAGATCGACCTTGGCGAAGGCGCGCAGCTCCCGCATCGGTCGGCGGACAGGCGCGATCGCCGGCGCCACGTAAAGCTGCACGACGTGCTTGCCCGCCCGATCACCGGTGTTCGTCACCGTGACATCGACCTCCACGTCGGCGACGCCGACGACCCGCGCGACGATGCTCTGCGTCGAGAAGTCGGTATAGCTGAGTCCGTGACCGAATGGGTATCGCACCGGCACGCCGGCCGAGGTGTAGTACCGATACCCGACGAAGACTCCTTCGCCGTAGCGGACATGGCCTTGCTCGCCGGGGAAGTTCGCCCAGCTGGGGTTGTCCTCCAGGCGCAGAGGAATGGACTCGGCCAGGTGGCCCGACGGGTTGACGTGGCCGAAGAGCACGTCCGACACGGCAGAACCGGTCGCCTGGCCGAGAAGCCACCCTTCCAGGATGGCGTCCACCTCGTCGTGCCAGCCCTCGAGCGAAACGACGCCCCCGTTGGAGAGAACGACGACGGTCTTCGCCGCCGTCTCGGCGACCGCATGGATGAGCTCGACCTGCGCGGTGGGAAGCGCGAGCGTCTCGCGGTCGAAGCCCTCAGATTCGTCGCGATCTCCGAGTCCGACGAAGAGCACGGCGACGTCCGCCCGCGCGGCGACGGCGACCGCTTCGGCGCGGAGCGCGGCCGCGTCGCCGGAGTCGTCGACCATGAACCCGGTCGCGTGCTCGACGGTCACACCCTCCGCCCAAGACTGGTCGCGGATCGCGTCGAGTGCGGCGTCGACCCGGGTGGGGTTGATGTGCGAGCTGCCGCCGCCCTGGAAGCGGGGTGCGGTCGCGAAAGCACCGATGACGGCGACGCGGGTGTCCGGGCGGATGGGCAGGGTGGCATCGCCGTTCTTCAGCAAGACGATCGAGTCGGCCGCGACCTGACGCGCGAGGGCGTGGTGCCCGTCGACGTCGAGATCACCGGTCGGCTCGCTCGCAAACTCGGTGAGCGCCACGACGCGACGGACGGATTCGTCGACGAGACGCTCATCGAGCAGTCCGGAGCGCACCGCGTCGACGACCTGTCGGTCGGTGGCTCCGCCGCTGCCGGGCATCTCCAGGTCCATGCCGGCGGCCACACCCGCGACGCGGTCGCTGACGGCACCCCAGTCGGAGACGACGGCGCCCTCGAAGCCCCAGTCGGTGCGGAGGACATCGGTGAGCAGCCACCGGTTGTGGGAGGCGTAGACGCCGTTGATCTTGTTGTAGGCACACATCACGGTCGCCGGTTCGGCCTCGCGGACGACTCTTTCGAAGGCCGGGAAGTAGATCTCGCGAAGGGTGCGGTGGTCGACATCGGCGCTGACGCGCATCCGTTCGTGTTCTTGGTTGTTCGCGGCGAAGTGCTTCACCGAGGCCCCGACGCCTGTCTTCTGCAACGCCGAGACGTGAGCAGCGCCGAGCACGCCCGAGAGGTAGGGGTCTTCGGAGTAGTACTCGAAGTTCCGGCCGCACAGGGGGCTGCGCTTGATGTTCACGCCCGGCCCGAGCACGACGGAGACGCCGAAGGCGCGAGCCTCCCGACCGACGGCGGCACCCACCGTTGCGGCGAGTTGCGGGTCCCAACTGCTGCCAACGGCAACAGCCAGGGGGAAGCAGGTGGAGGGGAGGCTGTCGTTGATTCCAAGGTGGTCGGCCTCCCCTGCCTGGCGGCGCACCCCGTGGGGGCCGTCGGTGAGAACGATCGAGGGGATGCCTGCATCGGGCAAGCTCTTCGTCGACCAGAAGTCGGCGCCCGAGAGGAGTGAGGCCTTCTGCTCGAGGGTCAGTGAGGATAGATCGAATGTCATGCGGATGCTCCGGTGGTTGCGGCGTCGAGGGACGCTTCGAGATCGGTCTTCAATTCCTCGGACGCGCCGGGGATGTAGTCGAGAAGGGTTCTGATGGACAGGGCCGCCGCTTCCGGGGCGTTGCCGTCCAGCGGCACGCCGGGGACGTGTCGGCCGAACGCGTCGGTGAACAGGCGCCACGCGTTCGGATCGGCGGCGACCTCGCTCAGCGTGGAATCGAGGCTGTACGCGCCACCCTGGTTCGAGGCCTTCACGGGGTAACTCCACTCGTGCGTGCCGGCAGAGATCTCGATGGTCTTCGCATCCGGGTGCAGCGGGAGGGCTACCTCAGCAGAGGTGCCGGCCGGGATGGTGACCAGCACACGAGCCTCGCCGTCGGCGATCCGCCAGTCCACGACGACTTCGCCGTGACCGGTGGTGTGTCTGAGCACGGCGGAGGTGATGTCGCGACCGGGCTGAGGTGCGACGCGCATCCTCGAGTAGCCGGGTTCGACCGCGGTGAGGCCACCGATCGTGCGGTGCATCCAGTCGACGACGGCGCCGAGGGCGTAGTGATTCAGGGATGTCATGCCGGACGGGTTGATCGAGCCGTCGGGTCGGATCGAGTCCCACCGTTCCCAGATCGTCGTGGCACCCATGGTCACCGGGTAGAGGAAGGAGGGACAGCCTGTCTCCAGCAGCAGCAGGTACGCGGCGTCGAGATGCCCCGTCGCGGACAGCGCGTCGGTGACCAACGGGGTTCCGGCGAACCCGGTGGAGATGCGGTAGCCGGCCTGGGCGACGATCGACGCGAGCCTGTCTCCCGCGTGCACTCTCTGAGACGCGTCGAGGATGTCGAACGCGATCGCGAGGGCGTATGCGGTCGCGGTCTCGTTGACGACTCGTCCGGTCTTGCTGACGTACTCGTCGAGGAAGGCGGTGCGCACGCGCTCGGCGAGCGCACCGAACTCGGCGGCGTCGTCGGATCGGCCGAGGATGGCGGCGGTATCGGCCATCTCGCGAGTGGTGCGGCAGAGGTATGCCGCGGCCACCAGGTGCCGGTCGGTCTTGCCGCCAGCCGGGTTGTCGGCCGGGGCGTCGGGGTCGAGCCAGTCCCCGTACTGGAATCCGGTGCTCCAGAGGCCGTTCTCGTCGAGCAGGCCGGCGACTTGGCGAATGAACCCGACCATCGAGGGATAGGCGTCAGCGAGGATCTGCGGGTCGCCGTACTCACGGTAGAGGGTCCAGGGCAGGCTGACGGCGACGTCACTCCAGAGCGCGGTCGGCGAGGATGGCGTCGACAGGACATCGGGCACGACCCAGGGCACGAAGCCCTTCTCCGCCTGCTCGGCCGCGAGATCGCGCAGCCACGACCCGAGGACGCCGCGGACGTCGTACAGGAAGGCGGCGGTCGGAGCGAAGGCGTTGATGTCACCGGTCCACCCCAGACGTTCGTCGCGCTGAGGGCAGTCTGTGGGGACTCCCACGAAGTTGTCCCGCATCGACCAGACCGCATTGGCGTGGAGCTGGTTGAGAAGGGCGTTGGATGTCTTCAGCCACCCCGTGCGCTCCATGTCGGAATGCACCACGATGGCACGCACGGCATCGGCGGTGAGTTCGCCTGGCCATCCATCGACCTGCACGTAACGGAACCCGTGGAACGTGAACCGGGGTTCCCAGACCTCGAGACCGGAACCGCGCAGAGTGTATCGGTCGGTGGCCCGCGCGGTGCGGATGGTCTCGTAGTCGGGCTCCCCACCCGTCATGACCTCGGCGTGACGCAGGGTGATGGTCGTGCCGGCCGGACCCGTCACCTGCAGCCGCACCCAACCGGAGACGATCTGGCCGAAGTCCAGCACGGTGAGACCGGACGGCGTGGTGATGATCTGCACGGGGGGCAGCTCTTCGATGCGGCGGATGGGCGGCGCGGTCGGCTCGACCAGGGATTCGTGCGGCCAGTCGAGCAGCGCGACCCTCGTCCATGCGGAATCGTCAAAATCGGGGGCATCCCACCCAGACGGCTCCTGGCGGGCGTCGAATTCCTCACCGTCGTAGATGCTGTCGGACAGCATCCCGCCCGTGCTCGATCGGAAGGTGTCGTCGCTAGCAACCACCTCCGTGCTGCCGTCGGGGTACTCGAGTTCGAGCTGCAGCCAAGCCGCCGCCCGATCGGAGTAATGGTGGCGCTTGCCCTCCCATCCGAGTCGCCCCAGCGCCCATCCCTCGCCCACGATCGCGCCGAGCACATTGCTCCCGATGCGGATGCTGTCGGTGACCTCGTGCTTGCTGACCGCGAGGCGGTGGCGATACGACGTCCAACCGGGCGTGAGCACCTCGTCGCCCACAACCCCGCCGTTCAGATGGGGTTCGATCAACCCCACGGCGGTGACCCAGAGGGTGGCGGCGACGGGCGCGCGGGTGACGGTGAACTCCCTGCGGAAGTATGCGGCCGGCCCTTCGGGGTCGGGTGCTGCTGTCGTCGGGGTGATGAAGGCTGCGGTCCAGGTGGGCACGGCGATAGCTCCTAGGCGATGCGGGATGATTTAGCGGACGGATCGGATTCGGAGCACGACCAGGCCACCGACCAGGGTGAACGCGGCGGCGATGACGTAGAGCAACGTGTAGTTCTTGTCGCCCGTGACCGAGGCGCCGATCGTGAGCAGGAGCGGGGCGATGAACGGGGCGACGGCTTGCGGAATCGACACGGCGAAACTGATGATCCCCATGTACCGTCCGGCGTTGGTGTTCTTCTCGGGCAGCACATCGAGGATCAATGCCTGGTCGACGGCGGCGAACATCCCGATGCCGACCGAGGTGATGAGGGACCCGGTGTAGAGCAGCGGGATGTCGGACGCCAGCGCCATCACGATCGCACCGATCGCGAACAACACGGCGCCGAGGAGAACGAACACGCGCCGCCGGCGCACCCGGTCGGACAAGAAGCCACCGCCGATGGCGCCCAGCGTTGTCGCTCCGATGCCGAACAGTCCGAGCGTGGCGATGATCGGAGCGACATCGGCGACCTCGACACCGAGTCGCGAGGCGAAGAAGAACGCGGTGAAAGTGGTGTTGAGCGTCAGACCGAAGTAGAACAGGAACCGGCCGAGCCAGACGAGCGAGAAGTCCGGGTGGCGACGGGGGTTGAACACGTACTTGCTGAACAGCGTCTTCACGGAAAGCTGTTCGTCGAAGCGTGCGCCGCGGGTGTCCGGCTCCCTGGTGAACAGCACGAACAGGGCGACGAGGATCACGCCGACGAGACCCGGCAGGAGGAAGAGGAGAAGCGCATTGCCGGAGAACGAGCCGGCGATGACGACGCCGAACACCGGTGCCACTTGGGTCGCGAACCCCGCGAGTCCGGCGACCTTCCCACGTTGGGTCTCGGACAGTTTGTCGGCCATGGACGTCTGCAGGTTTTGCAGCACCTGACCCCACCCGAGCTGCGCGAGGATCCAGCCGAGGCCGAGCACCAGCACAGACGGCGCGAGAGCCATCACCACGAGGGACACCACTCCCAGCAGGGTGCCCGCGATCATGAACGGTCGGCGACGGCCGATCCGGGTGCGCGTTCGATCGCTGAGTACCCCGAAGAGCGGAGCGGTGAGCATGACGACGAGGGCGCCCGACCCGGTGATGTAGCCGAGGTACTCCTCGTGCCCGGGGGCGAGCTCCGCGAGGCGGATCGCCAGGGAGATCGCCAGCGGGGTGATGAATGCGACGAAGACGCCGAACTGGCCGAGCACCTGGAACCAGATGTAGGAGGTGCTCGCCTTGGTCTCGGGCGGCGTCGGCGCGCTGCCGATGGCCTCGTCGACGGCGGCCGGAGCAGCCGGGAACGGTTGCGCGGGGGCGGCTGACGCGCTGGGCGTCTCGCTCGGGGAAGGTTCGTGTGTCATAGGGACTCCATTGTCAGATTCGCGTCGGGTAGCGCGCGCTAGTTGTGCACTCTAGCTCGCATTAACTAGCGCGCGCAAGTGGTCCGTAAAAAAGGGGTCTGAAGGATGCGCTCGGGCGCGCGAGCCCACGCAACCAGCGGGCACCGCGGGATGGCGCCGGTGCTAGCCTGGAGAACTAGACCGCGCAAGCGGAACGCAGCGAGGGGGGCCCGTGGGCACGCAGTCAGATGCCACCGACGCGAGGCCACGGCGCGTCACAGCGAAAGACATCGCAACGTCGCTCGGAGTCTCACGCGCGACCGTCGGATTCGTCCTCAACAACACGGCAGGGCAAACCATCTCCGAGGCAACCCGGCGTCGGGTCATCGCCGAGGCGAATCGACTCGGCTACCGCCCCCACGCGGCGGCCCGAGCGCTAGCCAGAGGGCGCACGAATACTGTGCTCCTGATCCTGCCCGACTGGCCGATCGATTTCAGCGTGCGGAACAACATCGAAGAAGCATCCAATGCCCTGGACGACGCGGGCTATGCCCTTCTGATCGCGACCCCGCACGACTCAGGACGCGCCCGGCCGCTCTGGGAGACCGTGGAACTGGACGCAGTCATCGGCTATCTCCCCTTCGCGCCTCGAACGGTTGAGGCCATGAGGGCCGCCGGAGTCACCCGCATCATTCCAGATCCAGACACGTCGGCACCTCCGTATGGCGAGCCCGGCACGACCTTGCAGGTGGAGCACCTCGCTTCGCTGGGGCATCGCTCCCTGGCCTATGCCGACACCGCCGACCCACGTTTGGCGACTCTCGGGCACGAGCGTTGGGAGGCAGCCCAGCGTGCGTCCGAGGCGAAGGGCTGCAGCATCCGCCGCCTGCCCATCGATTTGTACGACGAGTCGGCGAACGCCGCGGCGCTGGCCTGGCGGTCGGAGGGAGTGACAGGGGTTCTCGCCTATAACGACGACGTGGCCGCGGCTCTGGCCGGCGCGGCTCTTCGCTCCGGAATCTCCATTCCCGAGGAACTGTCGGTGATCGGCCACGACGACGCCCCCATCGCGAACCTCTTCGAACCTCGCCTGTCAACCATTCGGCTCGATACAGCCGGCTTCGGTCGGCAGCTCGCATCGCTAGCGATTGCCCGCATCGAAGGCTCGACGAGTGAACCATCCGAACTGGACACCCCCATAGTTCAGCTGATCGAGCGCTCGTCCACCGCGCCACTGGCCGGCCCGACCGCCCTCTAGAGGCACCGGCTGTGCGCTTCGGCCACGGAATTCATGGCGTCGTGATGCGACGGCTCGTCAGACGCTCGGGTGCCCGGCGACCGGCGCCCACACCCAGTTCTTGTCGTCGACGCGCGCGCCGCGGGCAAATGTGACGGAGCCGGTAGAGACGGCGATTCCGGATGCCGCAGCGGCCTGTTCGACGGCCCGCGCGAAGGCCGTCCACTCCTTCGCCCCCTGCGGGAAGCCCAGGTAGTCGCGGAACCGGCTCACGCTCAACACGCTCGCACCCGAGGACGGCTCGGTGGTGAGCTGCGCGACGACGTCATCCTTCTCGACCCACTTGATCGCCCAGCCGCCGCCGACGTGCGCGCCGGCCTTGCGGGGCATCGTCGCCACAGCCGCGTCGACCACGTGATGCGCGGCGGCTTCGTCGGCATGGATAACGACCGTGCGACCGAGGGCCTCGAGCACTCCGGGCAGTTTGCCGGCCGCATATTTCTCGCCAGCCTCACGCCCGGCCGCATTCGCCCGACGTTTGAGGAACGGGCGAGCAATGGGCCATCCGATCAACATCACGAGGATGAGGACGGCGAGCAGGATGATTCCGATGTTGTCCATGATGGTGAGTAACGCTATCGGCGGGCCACTCCGCACACCATGGGCACCTGTGCCCACCCAGCCCTAGGTTGCGGGCCGAGGCAAGAGGGCGGCTCGTTCGAGCTGGAGGTCGGAGTTCAGGTGAGACGTTCGGTGAGATGAACGGTGACCGGATCGCCGAGGTCCTTGCCGAGCTTCTTTCTCAGCTTCGCGCTGATCGAGAGCATGTGTCCGCCGACACCCGTTGGCATCAGCCCGGCTGTCAGCGGTTCGCCGTCGACGGTCGCGACGACCTTCACCGATTTGCCGGTGCCGAACAGTTCGGCCGAGCCCGGGACTTCAACGCAAGACCAGAGATCGCCCTTGACCGTGACCCCGATAGGGGCGGTGAAGGTCACGTCCATCTGCCCGGGGCTCGTGCTCACGGTGTGCTCCTCTGCTCTGTCGACGGTGACGCTGACACTGACGCTGATCTGCCTCGAGAGTATCGAATGGCCGCAGACGAATCCCCCAGCTGGAGAGAATCAGCCGGGGGATGTCGCGAACAGTGTGTGGGTCAGAAGTTCACGATGAGACGCCACCGATACGGGACGTCATTGATGTAGGCGTCGACCGTGCAGTACTGCTCGATCGTGGCGCTTTGCGCATAGCGGTCGGCCGCCTGCGAGCAGGTGCCCAACGACTCGTAGTGGTAGACGGCCTGAGCAGCTTGGGCGGGCTGGATGCCGGCGAAAAGTAGTCCCCCGGCGACCGCCGCGACGGCTGCTGCTTTCAGTGATTTACGTTTCATGATCGTCCCCATCCTGATTCGTGTTCCCCGGCCCCAAACGGTCGAGGCATGCCAACACCCTTCCACACACCGCGCACGCTTGTCACCCGTTTGGGGGTATCGGGAGGCTTAACCGGCACCGCTCACCTGAAAGTGCGTAGGCGGTCACCCTTGAACCTCGCTCGCCAACGGGGGAGGCTTGCAAGGGCCCGTTGAGCTACCAGGCCGCGGCGGTTTAGGGCGGCGAGACATCCGCCGTCATCATCGAGGAGGACTTCACGTGAGCGATACCCAGACGGATCAAGCTGCAGCCAGACTGGCCGTCACCGGATCGACCGGCGTGGTCGGCGGGCTCGTGGCCCGCGCTCTCGCTGATCATGGCGTGCCCCAGCGGCTTCTCGTGCGTGACCCGGCGAAGGCACCACAGTTGGCGGGAAGTACCGTGCACCGCTCCAGCTACGGCGATGCCTCGGCGGCGGCCGAAGCGCTCGAGGGAGTCGAAACCCTGTTCATGGTGTCCGCGTCTGAGAGCACCGATCGGCTCGAGCAGCACCGTGCGTTCGTCGATGCGGCCGCCTCGGCCGGCGTTCGCCACATCGTGTACACATCGTTCGTGGCCGCAGCGCCCGACGCGATCTTCACGCTCGCCCGCGACCACTTCGCCACCGAGGAACACATCAAGGCGTCCGGGATGTCGTGGACCTTCCTGCGCGACAGCTTCTACATCGACTTCATGGAAGCCCTCGTCGGCGAGGACGGCTTGATCCGCGGGCCCGGCGGCACCGGGCGCGTCGCACTCGTCTCGCGCGCCGACGTCGCCCGCACGGCCACCACGGTGCTCCTCGATCCCGCCGAGCATGCCGGGCGAACCTACGACATCACCGGCCCCGAGGCGCTGAGCTTCGCCGACGTCGCCGCCACGATCAGCCGCATCCGCGGGCGAGAAGTGACCTTCTACGACGAGAGCATCGACGAGGCCTACGCATCGCGAGCCCCCTATGGAGCGCCAGACTGGCAGGTCGACGCCTGGGTCAGCACCTACACCGCCGTGGCCAGCAATGTCATGGCACCCGTAAGCGACGCCATCGAGACCATCACCGGCGAAGCGCCGAAAAACCTAGCGACGTTCCTGCAGAGAACGCCGCACTAACCGCGCTTTCGGAGCCCGCCATCCGGCTTCGCGACGGGTGGGCTCGACGTGCGTCGTAGCTCTAACACCAAAATCGCGACGCCAACGGGAACGAGGATTCCGAAATCCCACCAGGGCTCGGGCAGGAATACAGAGCGCAGCGACATATTTTCGTCAGAGGAGACACACGTTGTGCCTAGAGGTAGGAACGAGTGCACCCGATAGGCGCCCTCTGAGACGTCAGTACCGATTGGAGCCTGTAGGCAGGTTTGGGCAGCGTCGCCCCAGTACGTGCGTTGGTGATAGAGCGTGGTCGCTATGAGCCACAGGATGAAGAACGCGTAAAGCGCGAAAAGAGCGACAACTCGCACGCTTTTCATCGGCCCCCAGCCTCCGCCTGATAATGTCCCCCAAGGTATCGTGCCGGTCGATCTCAGGTTCAAAATGCTCCTCCAATCACGGCAGCGACGACAAGTGCGCAGCGGCTAGCCTGATGAAGTGGATCTCGGGAATCCACGACTTGCGGCATCGACACATGCTTTTTCGACCAGGGAACTATGAAAGACACTCACCCCGAAATGCGGCGGCACGACATGCCGCCCTGGCACGCACGGAGACCCCGCCTCCTGACGACCATGAACGAGACGGAATCACGCCTCATCGTTCTGCAGGCGGGACGCGGTTTCGGCAAGTCGATGCTCATCTCCGACTGGATGGTGAGCCAGCCGGAGGAGCGAGCCCTCGTCTGGGTTCCTCTCGACTCGACGATCACGAGCCCCGAACTCTTCTGGGATCTCGTGCTGGCAGTCGCCGGCTTCGACGACTCGGAAACGCCCGTGAACGAGGAACGCCAGCCGGGATGGCAACGCGCGTATGGGAATCTGCGTCGCAGCACGCGCCCCGTGACCGTGGTCTTCGATGGAGGAGAACGTCTCGCGCTGGCCGGCGTCCGCGAGGAGGTAGCCCGAATCCTTCGGCTCGCGCCAGACCTGCGGCTCGTCGTCGCATCGCGCACCCCGGGAGTCGTGGAAGCGCTCGATCCCGATCGCTATCTCGATGCTGCGGTCATCGATGAAGAAGCTCTCGCCTTCACGCTCGACGAGATCCGGGCGGCGGCCGCGGCACGGCGTCTCTCCCTGACGGATGAGCGCATCCACTCGCTCTTCGAAGAGACCGCCGGGTGGCCGCACGCCGTGGGCCTCGTTCTGCGAGAGATCGAGGCGGGTGGGTCGGTTCGGGCGACAGGGCTCCGCGTTCAGAGCAGTCTTCGCGCCGCGCTCCGCGCCGTCTCCGACGCTCAGCCGACGCGAGTGTTGCTGACGGTCGCGGCGCTGGGGCGTGGCGATGCCGCGAGGGCCCTCGCCGTGGGCGTGCCTGCCGAACAGTGGGAGGACGCCACGGCCTCGCTCGAGCTGGCGGGCTTCGGATGGTGGTCGAGCACCGAGCACGGCCACTTCCGCGTCGCGCCGATCGTCCAACGCGCTGCACGCGTCGAGCTCGAAGCGACGCACCCCGGCGACCTGAAAACGATCGATAGTCGCATCTCGCGTCACCTCAGCCGCACCGGAGAGCACGCGGGCGCGTTCCTGGCCGCGCTCGACGCGGAGGAATGGGACCTTGCGGAGAGAATCCTCATCCGCAACTACGCACTCATCGTCGCCGCCTTCATGGACAGCCAGCCGATCATGCCCCATCGGCGCTTCTCGGCCCGGAAGAACATGTTCCTCGCCGTCTACGCGGGCGTCGAACAGTACGCGCACGGGAGGCACTTCGCGGCCGCCCGACACTTCGCCACGGTGATCACGCTGGCCGAGGCGCAACGCTTCACCGACCAGGGCCGGCCGTCGGCCGAGCGGGTCTTGGCCCAGGGTTTCCTGCTCATTGGCGCCCGACTTTCGGGTCTCTACCCCGTGGTGCCGCGCGCACTCGATCGGTTTCTCGCGCTCCTCGCGCGCGCGGATGACCCCCACCACGACCTGAGCTTCCTGGACGAGATCATCGGAGTGCAGACGGCGACGACGACGCTCTATCTCGGCGATACGCAGGCCGCCCGATCGCTCCTCGCCGGCTCTGTGCGGTGGAAGGACGACGGCGAGATCAACAGCACCACTTTCCACTGGCTGTCGCTCCGCGCCCTGGTCGAGGTGGCCGACGGAGACCATGCGGCCGCACGCGCGACGCTCCGACATCTCTGGTCGGTGCCGGCACCCGAGCGCCTGCTGAACAGTTTCTACGCCGTGCCCGCCCACACCGCCGAAGCCATCCTGGCCATCGAGCGCGGCGATCTCGACGCCGCCGGGGTCGAACTCGACGCCACCCGAGCGCACTGGGCGACGATGGAACACTGGCCGATCACTCTCGCGGTGCGCGTGCGGTTGACCTGGAAGAAGCACGGCGCCGCGGCCGCACTGGGACTGCTCGACGACGGCACGCGGCAGAAGAAACACCGACCGAACATCTCGCCCTTCCTGACCGCCACCCTCACGGCTTTGCGCATGGATCTGCTGCTGGCCGATCTGCGCAACGCCGAAGCAGAAGCGTTGGCGCAAGCCGAGCAGGGGTCGCGATACGCACCTCTCGCCGCCGCCATCCTGCGGGTTCACCTGGTGCAGGGCCGCTTTGCCGAAGCGCTGTCTGGCGCCCAGAAACTGCACCACGGCGGCGATGTGGGTCATTCGGATGCCATCGGCGTACTTCTCCTCGCCGCCTCGGCGTCGCTGCGGCTGGGCGAAGAGTCCACCGCATCCGACTACTTCCAAGCCGCCCTGCGCATCTCGCGTCGCACCGCGCAGATCGACCCCTTCGCCTTCATGGTGCGCGACGACTTCCTGCGGCTGAGCGCGGCTGAGGCCGACGAAGAGGCGAACGCAGCTTGGCTCGCCACCGTCGCCGAAACCGTCGCGAGTCAGCCGGCGTACGTCACGCTCGAGCATCCGCGGGTCGGCCTCACGCGGCGCGAACGGATCGTTTTGTCGCACCTGGCAGGCGATCGCACCCTCGCCGAGATCGCCGCCGAGCTGAACGTGTCGGTGAACACGGTGCGCAATCAGACCGCCTCCATCTATCGCAAGCTGGGTGTGACCCGTCGCGAAGACGCGGTTCCCGCGGCGAGACGGGCACGGATGCTGTGACCGCCACCCGCCCGGCCCGCCGCGCCACCCCACGACTCTCGACCCGCGACCTGCTGGTCTGCGCCGTCTTTGCCACCGCCGGCGCCCTTCTCGTCATCGCCATCTCACCGGTCACGGGCGTTCTGGCGGTCGTCTCGCCGCTCGCGTATGCGGCGGTCGCCAGCGTCTCGGCGGCGGGCACATTGCTCGCCGTGCGCTGGACGAGGGCGCCGGGCGCCGCCGTCGTCACCGCCCTGACCGCCGGCCTGATCGCCGCCGCGTTCACGCCGTTCGCCGCGATCACGCTCGGGGCCCTGCTCCTCCCCGCCCTGGCGATGGAGCTCGCGTTCGCCGCGTGTCGCTACCGCTTCGAGAGGCGCCGCACCTGGGTGATCGGGCCGGCAGCTGGCGGCCTCGTGATCGGCGTCGCGTCGCTGCCGATCATCAATCCGACTCTCCTGACACCCGGGTTCATTGCCGCCGTCATCGCTATCCGTATCGTCGCCTATATCGGCGCGGGTGCGCTGTCGGCCGTCGTCTTCGCCGGGCTGCAGCGCGCCGGCATCCGCCCGCCGCGGAAATCGGAACCCGGCATTCGGCGTTAGCTCCGAAGAATATTCGCATCGCCACGTCGCTCGTCGCCACGTCGCTCGTCGCCGCTGCGCCCCTGACGGGGGACAGCCCGCGACGCCATGCACTAAATCGTGTACTACTCCTGCCCCAAAACTGATGGTCCTCCAAAAGGTGGACATAGTCTCGGCCAAGGTTCCGAGTGAACCTCGACTTTTTCCACAACCATCCGGGGGTTTTTCACCGTGCGTCTTTTCCGCCGAACGCCGCGATCGCGCGCCAGACTGGCCGCGTTCACCGCAGCCATCCTCGCGCTGGCCGTGCTCACACCGACCGCCCCGGCCTTCGCCGCCGACGCCGCGACGGTCAAAGTGACCAAGGGCAACGACCTCGGTGGTCAGCCGCTGAAAGCCGGCGACGACGTCACCTACAACCTCTACCTCTCGTGCTCGAGCATCGAGGTCGACTGCGTCGGCTTCACCTTCGTCGACGTGCTCCCCGAGGGTCTCGTGCTGGATGCCGCGAGCCTCCCGTCCTCGACGCCCACGCGTCTGGTCGACTACGCCGAGAGCACCCGCACGCTCACGATCTCCTACCGCCAGGCGCTCGACAACCCGGTGGGCCAGGGCCTGACCGCCGGCATGAACGAGACGCTCGACATCCGCATGACACTGCCCGCGGATACGACCCTCGTCGACGGCGCGCAGCTCGAGAACACCGCGACCGTCGATGCCGAGAACGCCGAACCCAAGACCGCCAGCAACACGGTTGCCGTCTCGGTGCCGAAGGTCACGAGCCCCGTGGCGACCAAGGCCTGGACGGGGGCATCGGCGGTGGCCGGGTCGCGCTTGGCCAGCTCGGTGCAGCTCGGCATCCGCAACGCATCGTCGAGCTCAGCCGACGTGCGCGAGCTCGCGGTCACCGACCGAGGCGCCGGCACGTTCGACCGGTTCGATGTGGCCGGTGTCGCGCTCGTGTCGTTCCCGCCGGGCGCCGACACGGCCGAGCTCCTCGTCTGTGCCGACCCCACCATGGCGTGCGCCGATGACGCTTTCGTCGGCGGCAGCACTCTCACCTCGGCGGGCACCTTCGCCATCCCCGCGGGCATCGACCTTGGCACCATCACGGGCGTGCGCGTCGTCTTCACGAACGCCGACGGCTCGAAGATCCCCACCTCGGCCACGCAGGGACGCGTCGATCTGTCCGTGACGTTGCGCGACACCATCCGCTCGACCGGCGCGGAACAGAAGCCCGTCGACCGCGTCACCGTGAAGAACTGCGCCACCCCCACCGCGCGCGATGCCGCCGGTGCGGTCACGGCGGGCACCGACGTGTGCGCCAACAAAGACGTTCTGCCCGACACGCTGATGCTGAACGCGTCGAAAACCTTCTTCCCCGACACGAACCACAACTTCACCCGCGACAACGGTGAGTATGCCGTCGTCGGCCAGGGCTCCGGCGTCTCGGCCATCGTGCAGGCGAAGAACAACTCCCCGTTCCCGATCTCGGAACTCACGATCACCGAACCGGCCGCCACCACGCCCGCCGAATTCGACAAGTTCGACACCGAATCCGTGCGACTGACCCTTCCGGCCGGCGCCGCCAGCGCCCGCCTCGTGCGCACCTACTCGAACGGGGATGTGCACGACGACACCTACACCGCCAACACCACCGTCACACTGGCCCCGGCCGCGGGGGTTCGCCTCACCGCCATCACCGTGACCTACGCCGGACGCGACGGAGGCGCCACCATCGAGGCCGGCTCGACCGCCGCCCTCGGCCTCACCGGCCGGCTGAACGCACTCGTCACCGATTCCGACCTTCCGGGCGGCACCAGCCCCGGAGTGGACAACTGCGCGCGCGTCACCGGAAGCGCCGGGCGCGCCGACGGAACCGGCACCGCGACCGCTAACGCCTGCAACACTCTCGCCGTCGAGTCGCCCCGATCGAGCGGCACCGGCGTGAAGAACGTCGAGCGCTCGAGCATCCCGGCCGGCGAACCGATCCCCTTCACGCTGCGCTACACCAACAACGGCAACCTGCCGCTCGTCTCTGCCGTCATCACCGACCCGCCCACGGATGCCTCGGGCCGGCCGCTCGCGCAGGGCAATCCCTTCGCGACCCTGCGCATCACAGGCGCGACCGTCAGCAAGACGACCAACACCGGCACCGCCACCATCGAGGTCTTCGACCCATCCGCCGACGCCTGGGTGCCCTTCGCGGCCTCGAACGCGGCGCTCCTCGAGCGCGCCACCGGCATCCGCGCCACCCTCGCCGGTGACCTCGCCCCTACGCAGTACTTCCAGCTGAACCTCACGACCGAGCGTCGTGACGACACGGCCGACGGCATCGCGCTGAGCAACTGCTTCATCCTCGGTGCCGACGGATATGTCGGCGCCCAGCCCAGTTGCTCGCCCGCGATCAGCACCGGCCCCGCGGCCGACGGCGCGACCGTGAACAAGTCCATCTCGCCCAGCGTTCTGCCCACCCACGTGCCCGGCCTGCCGAAGCAGTACGCGACCGTGAACCTCAGCGTGCGCAACACCGGCAACCTGAGCGCGCGCGAACTCGGCGTGCAGGACGGCGACCCCACGTTCTTCGACTCGGTCGACTTCGTGGACCTGCAGCAGCCCACCTTCCCGGCCACGTCGGGCGGCTCGAACCGGGTTCGCATCGACGCGTTCGTCAACGGAGCCTGGGTGCTCGGAACGCCCGCAGCGACCGCGAGCCTGCCCGCCACCGTGAAAGCGGCCGATGTGCGCGGCATCCGAGCCGTCTTCAGCAGCACCTCGACCGTCAACGGCGGCAACGTCATCACGCCGTGCGCCACCGACCGGTGCGACGCCAAGATCTCGTTCCGCGTGACGCCTCGCGAAACCCTGCGCAGCGACGCCGACACGGATGTCATGAGCCCCATCGACAACGCCGCGACGGGTCTCTACGCCACCCGCCTGCAGACCCCCGGCAACTGGGAGACGACCGACACCGTCACGAGCAGCTTCTCGCTGAACGACGGCACGCCGAAGCTCGACGTCGACAAGACGCCCGATGCGGCCATCGCCCCCGGCGAGAGCACGCCGTTCACGTTGAAGGTGACGAACAACGGCACGTCCAGCATCCCGAACCTGCGCGTCGTCGACGCCCTGCCGACCGGACTCGCCTTCGACGAAACCTTCGTGGGCGACGGCGGTCAGCCGTTCCAGGTGACCGCTGCCGACGTCCCCGCCGGGACACCCGCCGTGCCGACACCGACCCTCACGCTGACCCGGGACGGCGAGCACGTCTCGCAAGCCGCCTTCGACTTCGGTGCCTGGGTCTTCGCGCCGGGTGCCACCCTGAGCATCGTCGTGCAGGCCAAGCTCGAACCGGGCGTCGTGGCCGGGCAGCTGCTGACCAACACGATGGCCGCGGGTTCGACCGTGCCCGGGCTGGTCTGCACCACCGGCGACGGCACCTCGACCGACGGAACCTACGGCGCGGGCACCCTGTGCACCGACACGGCCACGGCGCGCACCCGCGCCGGAGCATCGTTCGAAGCGCGCAAGTGGGTGTCGGGCAACCCGGCCCTCGGCTGGTTCAACACCCGCACCGCTCAGCCCGCGGCGATCGGTGACGCCGGTTGCCCCGCCTACACCGAGGGCGGCGTGACCTACACGGCCACCCCGTGCATCGCGCTGGTCAACCCGGGCGACACGTTCGATTACCTCATCCGCGTGCGCAACGCCGGCACCGAACCGGGCACCCAGATGACCATCGTCGACCGTTTCCCGGTCAAGGGCGACACGGGCGTTCTGGGCGCCGACCGCGGCACCCAGTGGGACAACCGGCCCGTTCTGACCCGCGCGCCCGATGTGCGCGGCGGCGGCCCGGCCCTCCAGCTCGGCTACAGCACCGCAAAAAACCTCTGCACCGAGGACCTCGACCTCGGGTCGGCGGCCACGTGCGCTCCGGGCGACTGGGCCAGCGCCTACACGCCGGATGCGACGGCGTTCCAGGCGGTCATGAACTTCCGCCAGGCGCCCCTCACGCCCGGTGCGGGGGTCACCATCGCCTTCTCGATGACGACACCGCTCGATGTGAGCCGCGTGGGCGACCCCACCATCGCCTGGAACTCCGTCGCCCACGCCGAAACCACCCAGCAGGGCAACGGCCGCGACCGCGTGCTCGCCCCCATCGAACCCATCAAGGTCGGTGTGGCGACGAGCTACGGTTCGCTGGAGCTCGAGAAGGCGATCGGCGAGAACCCGGCGAAGGTCGACACCGACGGTGCCGAGTTCACGTTCGCCTACGAGTGCACCGTGATCCCGCGCGGCGGCGTCTCAACCGTCGTGACCTCCGGAGAGCGGACCATGCGCGCCGGCGAGAAAGCGACCGTTCGTCAGATTCCAGCCGGTGCCGACTGCGCCGTCTGGGAGAGCGACGCCGACGGTGCCGTGAGTGATCACAGCACCCGCGAGACCGCAGCGCACGTGACCATCGAGCCGCACTTCGGGGCCGGTGAACAGGGGGCCGACCGCATCCCCACCGCGACCGTGTCGAACAGCTACCCGCTGGGCGTGCTCCGCGTCACCAAGACCGTCACGGGCGAGGCGGCGGCGTACGGCGCCGGACCGTTCTCGGTGGACGTGTCCTGCCTCTACAACGGTGCGGCCGTGCCCGGTTTCCCGCGCACCCTCACCTTCGACGCCGCGGGTTCGCAGGATGTCGCCGCCCCCGTCGGCGCGCTCTGCACCACCAGCGAGACCGATGCCGGCGGCGCCACCGAGAGCACCGTCACGCCCGCCACCCCGCTGCTCGTGCCGGCTACCACCACCGAAACCGCCGGCGGGTCGATCCACCTGGCCGCGGTCGATGTGACCAACCGTTTCGACGCGGGCGCGCTCGTCATCAACAAGCAGCTGGCCGGCGCCGGGGTGAGCGCGAACCCCGATGGAAAGTATGTGTTCCGCGTGGCCTGTGCGTTCAACGGCGTCGACGACGTGTTCGTGAAGGATGTCTCACTCATCGCTCACGACGGCGCGACGGCCCTCACCTCCGACGCCATCACGGGACTGCCGCTCGGCGCCGTCTGCACGGTCACCGAGACCGACAACGGCGGAGCCGACAGCACCCCGCTGCCCGTCACCGTGACGATCGCGGCCGACACGGCGACCGGCAACACGGCGACCGTCGGTTTCGTCAACGACTACTCGGCCGGTGTCGTCGAGCTCACGAAGAACGTCGAGGGTGCCCTCGCCGACCAGGACTTCGTGACCGACGCCACCTTCCGCGTGCAAGTCACGTGCCAGGTGCCCATGACGGATGCCGCGGGCGACGATGTGCTCGCCACCCTGTTCGATGGGGATGTCGACATCCGTGCCGGTGAAACCTCGCGCCTCGACGGCGTGCTGTTGCCCGTGGGAGCCCGCTGCTTCGGCGTCGAGACGGAGACCGGAGGCGCCACCACGAGCGTCGTCACCCCGGCCACGTTCGACGACGCGAAGCCGGTGACGGCCGGAACGCCCGACACGGCCCAGGTTCTCGGCATCGTCGCGGTCAACACCTTCGACGCCGCCACCGTGAGCGTCACCAAGCGTGCGGTGAACGCCCCGGATGCGAACGCGGTCTACAGCTTCCACCTGAGCTGCGCGACCGGCCCCCGCCTCGACGAGGACTTCACGTTGCGCGCCGACGAGACCCGCGAATTCACGGTCGTCGCCGGCAGCATCTGCCAGGTCGTCGAAACCCCCGTGCCCGACGGCGCGACGGTGACGATCGCCGACGACGACGCCTCGACGGGCACCACCGCCGACGGCATCGTCGCGGCCACGGGCTCGCGGGCGATCACCGTGACCAACTCGTTCCCCGCGCCGCTCGCCGGCAGCGACCAGCCGGGACTGTCGGCGACCGGCGCCGGCGGGATCGGGGCAGCGGGCCGTGTGGCCCTTTTCCTGCTGATCACGGGCGCGATGCTGCTCGCCCTGCGACGCATTCAGCGCAAACGTCTGGAGTCGCGACCGTAGCCCCCTGAACTGCTGCACCGGTCGACCCCGAACGATCGGCGCAGCACGACGACGCCCCGTCCGACGCACCCTCCCCCGAAGGGCGTGCGTTGCGGCGGGGCGTTGTTTTGTGTGGGCGTCCTTCAGCGCGGCGCTCGCTCGCTCGCTCGCTCGCGGAAACAAATACCTTGACGAGATAGGTCGCCGAGATCAGCATGGCCGCATGACGATATTCATCACGTGCCCGGTCGAGAGCGTCGAACGCGCGACCGCTTTCTACACGGCCCTCGGCTGGCAGCGCAACGACGAGATGTCGGGGCCGGATGCATCCTGCTTCGCCATCGCTCCTGAGCAGTACATCATGCTGGGCAGCCGCGCGATGTATGCCAGCGTCGGCGCCACCGAGGACCTCATCGGCGGGCCCGATACCCCTTCAAAGGTCACGGTCTCGTTCGATCTAGGCAGCCAGGAAGCCGTCGATCAGCTCATCGAACGCGCGGGGGCCGCGGGCGGCCGCATCGGCGACACGGATGACTACCCCTTCATGTATCAGCGGCAATTCGACGACCCGGATGGCTACCACTACTCGCCGTTCTGGATGAAGCCGGCGGTTGACTAGCGCGGAGGCTCAGCCGGGCCACATCACTTCGCCACCCTCTTGCTTAACCGGATGGCATGTGAAATGGTTTCCAACATGGAAAGTCACTACGAAGGCTCTCGCTACCCCGCCGACGACCGCAATAGGGATGCGCGCGAAGCGCTGGGCGCGCTCCAGTCAGACCGCTCAGCCCTGGCGGATCGGGTCGCGACACCGGGCTGGTACTACCCGCTCCTCGCCCTCGCGACCGCTGCCATCGTCGGCTCGCCCATCGGCACCGGGACGATCTGGCAATCCCTGCTGGTCACGTTCGCGTGCGTCGGAATCGTCTTCCTCGCGCTGGCCTATCAAAAAAAGACGGGCGTGACGATCACCCACACCGCCGGGCCGCGCAGCCTCACCGTCGCCATCGTCATGGGCGTCGTCATCGTCCTGCTGTTGGGCGTGTCGTTCGCCCTCGCCGCCACCGGCAACGGCGTGTGGATCATTGCGAGCGCCCTCGCGGCGTTCCTGGTGATGTGGCTGGGCGGCCGCGCCTACGACCGCGCCTTCGATCGGGAGCTGCGGCGTGGCCGATGATGCCCGCTTCTCGGAAGCGATCCATGCACCGAACCGCCTGCGAATATGCGGCCTGCTGCGCCCCGTCGACAGCGCCGAATTCTCGGTTCTGAAAGACACGCTCGGGTTGTCGGAGGCGAACCTCTCGAAGACGGTCCGCAGCCTGGTCGAGCTCGGCTTCGTGACAGTGAAGAAGTCGACCTCCTCGAGCCGCACCGACAAGCGCCTCACGACCACGCTCAGCCTCACGCCGCTCGGGCAATACACGTTCGACGCCCACATCCTGGCGCTGCAGCGGCTGGCCGCCGAGGCCCTGGGCGACCAGTAACTGTCACGAGACGCCCGCGGTCGCCCGGCGAACAGTTCCTCGGCGCAGGTGACGGCAGAGGGATGCGGACGGTCACGCACGTTCAGACTCATCACCTCTTGTGTTCCTGAATAGATAGTGGCACTATCGGAGAGTGCGAATATCCGAAGTAGCCCAAGCCGCCTCCGTCCCATTGACGGCCGTGAAGTACTACCAACGCGAAGGCCTCTTACCCCCGGGCGAGAAGTCCGCACCCAACCAGACCACCTACGACACGCGACACGTCGAGCGCGTTCGACTGGTTCGCGCGCTCCTGGAGACCGGTGGCCTGTCGGTGGCGGTGACCAAGCAGGTTCTGGCCGTGCTCGATGCCGACACGGCTCCCCTGGCCGAAGTCTTCGCCGCCGCGCAATATGCGATGACGAGCAGTCGATCACAGGACAACGGCGCCAGCCAGGAATCGCGGGACCGCATCGAGGGGCGCGTGTCGGCGGCCGGCTGGTGCTCGACCTCGGACAACCCCGGCCTCGAGGCGGCCGCCCGGGCGCTAGACGGGCTTCGCACGATCGGATTCGATGCCCCCGACGCCTACCTCGATGCCTACCTGAACGCGGCCGCGACCGCCGCGCGGGCAGATGTCGCCGCGCTGCACGGCCGCCAGGAGCGCGACGCCATCGCGGAGTTGATGGTGGTCGGCACCGTGCTCGGTGATCCGCTGTTCGCCGGGCTCCGCCGCCTCGCGCAGCAGGACGCGACGCACGACCTCTTCCCGGTGAGCGATCACGTTTCGAACGCCGGCGCCGACATGGAAGGCGCCCAGCCATGACGACCCATGCCACCCTCACACCAGCGGGCGACGACGCCGGAGTCGGCCCCGGCTCGGGCTCCAACGGCGGTCGTCCCCTCAGCGCGACTCTTCGCCGCGCCTTCGCCTGGCATCCGCCGCTCATGACGGTCGCGGGCCTCATGGCCGTCTGCGCCGTCATCGCGCTCGTCGGAATGTGGCTCGACCCGCGCGTCATCCTCGGCGCTCCGGCCTGGGCGAAGCCGCTCAAGTTCTCGCTGTCGATCCTGCTCTACACCGTGACCTGGGCGTGGCTCATCGCCCACTTGCCGCGCTGGCAGAAGTTTGCGCGGCGCCTCGGCACCGTCATCGCCGTCACCCTGGCGATCGAACAGGTGCTCATCGTGTGGGCCGCGGCGACCGGCACGACGAGCCACTTCAACGTGTCGGATGGCGTGCACGTCATCGTCTGGGCCATCATGGCCGTCTCCATCACGATCATGTACCTGGCGACCTTCCTCACCTCGGTGGCGCTCGTCTTCCTTCGCCTGCCGACCCCGGCGCTCACCCTCGCCGTTCGAGCCGGCGCCGCCATAGCGCTCGTGGGCATCGGCGTCGCCTTCCTCATGACGGGCCCGACCCCGAGCCAACTCACCGAGCCCACCGGGATCATCGGCGCCCACGCGGTCGGTATCGCGGATGGCGGGCCCGGCCTGCCGATCCTCGGCTGGAGCCTCGTCGGCGGCGACTACCGCGTCGCGCACTTCGTCGGCATGCACGCGCTCCAGATCCTCCCGCTCTTCGCCCTGCTCGTGAGTGTCGTCGGCGCGCGCATCCCACGCCTGCGCAGACCCGGCACGCAGACGCGGATCGTGGCCGTCGCCGCGGCAGCGTATGCACTGGCAACCGTTTTGCTTACTTATCAGGCTTTCGTCGGCCAGTCCGTCGCGCACCCCGCGGGGGCGGTTCTCGTGGCGGCGGTGGTCGTCACCGTCGCGGCCGTCGTGGCCGCCGCGATCGTCTTGCTCCGCGCACAGCCTCAGTACCGCACCGTCAGGACCGCAGCCTGAACCCCTGCTGTCGTGCCTCGGCCGATCAGGGGCGCAGGATGCGGCGCACGGCCTCGACGACGAGCGCGTCGTCCGGCCGCGTCACGTCGAGGGCGCGGTGGATGGTGAGCCCCTCGATCAGGGCGTCGAGCAGGCGCGCGGTCGACGGGTCGAAGTGTCGCTCGAGGGCGGCGCGGCTGCGAGCCATCCAGGTTTGCGTGATCGTGCGGTATTCGGGTCGGCGGGCCGCGAGCGTGTAGAGCTCGTGGGTGAGGACGAGATCGCGGTCGGTGCCGAAGGTGTCGTGCAGGATGATGTCGACCACCGCGCGCTCTGCCTCATCGTCGGATGTCGCGCTGTCCAGGCGGCGCGCGAATTGCGTTGCGACCTGATCGGCGAAGAGCGTGAACGCCTCGCGCAGGAGCTCGTCCATGCCGGTGAAGTGGTAGGTCATGGACCCGAGAGGGACGTCGGCCGCGGCGGCCACACGACGGTGGGTCGTGCCGTCGACCCCGACGTCGGCGATGACGTCGAGGCAGGCTTCGATGACGCGCTCCCGCCGGTGCGGGTCGGTGCGGCGCGTGCCCCGCACTGAAGACGCCGAGCTCGCCGAACTTGCAGACCGCTCGGGATCGACGGGGGCTGCCGGGCCCCCGGTCTCCGCGGTCAACGCGACTCGTCGATGGCGCGGATCACGCGGGCCGGGTTGCCGACCGCGACGACGCCGGCCGGGATGTCGCGCGTGACGACCGATCCGGCGCCGATCACGCTGTCCGACCCGATGGTCACACCGGGGCACACGATGACGCCGCCGCCCAGCCACACGTTGTCGCCGATCGTGATGGGTTTGGCGCCCTCGATCTTGTCCCGGCGCGGCTGCGCTTCGACGGGATGCGTCGGAGTGAGCAGTTGCACGTTCGGGCCGATCTGGCAGTCCTCGCCGATGGTGATGGCGGCGACGTCGAGGGCCGTGAGGTTGTAGTTGACGAACGTGCGCGCGCCGATGTGGATGTGCTCGCCGTAGTCCACGAAGAGGGGTGGCTTCACGACGGCGTCGGGGCCGAGCGAGCCGAGAAGCTCGACGAGCAGGGGACGGGCGGCCGCCTCATCCGCGAGCGTGGCTCGATAGTAGGCGTCGGCCAGGCGATCCGCACGGCCGGCCCGGCGCGCCATCTCGGGGTCGTCGGCGATGTAGTCGTCACCGGCGAGCATCCGCTCGTAGTTGCTGCGGGAATCTCCGGGGAAGTGGTCGATCGTCATGTGTACAAGTGTACGCTGGGGCCGTGGCCGGCCGGGCCGCGTTGAGGAGAGGACATCCGCCATGACCGACATCGACTGGAACTCGGGCACGTGGACGACACCGCCGGCGCGCGTGGAGATCGACGACGACGGCATGCGTGTGACCGCGGTCGAGGAGAGTGACGCCTGGCGCATCACCTCTTACGGCTTCATCCACGACACCGAGCACGCCCTGCTCGTTCCGTTCGAACAAAACTCGGCCATGGAGGTCGCGTTCCACCTCGACTTCTCGGCCCAGTTCGACCAGGCGGGCATCTTCGTCAAGGTCGACGACAGCACCTGGATCAAGACCGGCGTCGAACGCAGCGACGGCGAAGACAGCCTCGGCGCGGTCGTGACGCGCGGCATGTCCGACTGGTCACTCTCCCCCATCCCCGGCTGGCATGGCCGCCTCGTCACGATTCGCGCCAGCCGATCCGGGGATGCTCTCACCATCCGTGCCCGCGTCGACGACGAAGCCTGGCGTCTCGTTCGTGTCGCACCCCTCGACCCCCACGCGGCGGTCACGGCGGGCCCCCTGTGCTGCGCGCCGTCGCGAGTCGACCTCACGGTGCACTTCACGTCGTGGCGCATCGTCGAGGCCGACGAGAGCCTGCACCCCGAGCACTGAGCGGCGCCGGCCGACAGAAGCCCCGCGTCGGAAATTAGCGCGAGGATTCGGCGAGGTCAATCCCTGCCGCGCACGCCGAGAGGTCATCTAACGTCGTTATCAGAACCAGTCACGACGAGGGGGACGAACACCATGCAAAAGCTCTTCTACGCGAGCGGATACGTCATCTTGGGAGACGAGATCTGCACGGCCGTCGTCGAGTACGCCCGTGCCCTGGCCAACGTCGGCAAATCGGATTTGGTCACCGTTCCGGCCCTCTCGGACGAAGCCTTGCGCGGTGAAGCGCGACTTCTTCTCGGCCCGGCGAGCCAACTCTTCTCCTCGCCGGCACTCGACCGGGCCGTCGACCTCGACGATCCGACCGCACTGGAATCGATGCGGGAGAAGACCCGCAACCTCCAGCCTCCCAAACCCCGCGAGAGCGCCGAAGACGATCAAACGTCGGGCTTCGACGACCTCTAAAGCAGAAGAAGCCCTCGGCACGCGCGGACGTTCTCCCGCAACCGGCCGCGCTCGACGATCCCTCGAAAGAGCAGTCGCGTGCAACCATTGCGCAGGGGGAATTCATGCGACTCGTCAACATGACCGTTTTCGCCGTGGCAGCGACCGCGGCGACCTGGCTCGGGCTGATCGTCTGGAATGTCCTCCTTTTCGGCTGGGCCGGTGACGGAAGCCCGGGAACGACTCAGTTCGCGAGCTTCCTGCTGCTCATTCCGCTCCTCGGGTGGTGCGCGCTCGGCGTGCTCTTCTACGCCGGGGGCATGTTCACGATTCCGCTGCTCTTCACCCGCCCGAGCTGGTTCGCCGGAGCAGTCTCGGGGGTGACGGTCATCCTGCCGTTTGTGTTGTTCATGGTGCTGTCTGTGAGCCCCCTTAATGGCGTTCACCAATCCGCTTCGTCACTTTTGCTGAGCCTCGGAGAATATACGGTCTCCATCGCGTGGGCGGCGCTCTGCGGCACCTTGTGCTCGCCGTTGATGCGTTCCGGCACGGAAACCGCCCAGCGAGCGGACAGCCGCGCGGCCTGAGGCGCCGGTTCGCCTGAACTGCCCGACCTGCTCCCAGCGCTGTGCCAGACTCGAAGGGTGACGACCGAGGACCCGGCACAGCCGCCCGCAGACGTGGCGGGGGCTGACGCTTCAGACGAACGCATCCCCGACCCGGCGCCAAAGCACAGCCCGTTGTGGGTCGTGTTGTCGCGGTGGCTGCTGGCGCTCGAGACCTGGTTGCGGTCGAAGGGCGGCCCCGGGCTGCGCTACAGCCTGCGTGGGTTCTGGGCGCTCGTGGCGTTCGCCGGCATCGTGCTGCTCGTGGGGCCGGTCATCAACAAACCCCTCACCCTCGACGACATCACCGAGTCGGCCTCCAACGTGACCGACACGTGGATCGCGCGGCAGTTCACCGCCGACTACCGCGTCACCCGCACCGACGTCGGCCGCATGGACGTGCAGGTCGAAGAGCGCATCACCGCGCAATTTCCGGATGCCTCGGGCGACGAGGGTGGCGACGCGGGTGGCGATACGGGCGGCGAGCGCGGCATCCAACGCACTCTCGCGAGCCAGTACCAGGGCCATGCCCTCACGCCGGATGCCATCGAAGCCACGATGGATGGCAAGACGCTCGACGTGGGCCGATCGGACACGCCCACCCAGGTGCAGCTCACGCTCGGGGGCGACGGCACCCTGCAGGGCACCCACGAATTCGTGCTGCGCTATAGCCTGCACGACCTGGCCTTTTCGTCGACCGACGCCGACACGGGCCGCCCGATCGATCTGCTCAAATGGGATGTCTTCGGCCCCTCCTGGCCGCAAGGGCTCTCGGGCCTCGACGTCTCGGTCACGATCCCGCGCGACGTGGACGAGCAACTCATCCGGCAGCCGCGCAGCAGCCTGACGTGGCTCATGGCGGCGGGCGGCGTGTGGCTCGACCCGGAGCCCCAATCGGCGACGGGTTCACCCGACGACGTCACCTACCGCTTCATCTCGGACGAGAACGTGCCGCCGCACGCGCACGCCGGTTTCGTGATGTCGTTCGAGCCCGGCGCCTTTGCGATGCCCCCGCAGACGCCGCTCTACTGGGTGCAGGTTTACGGCCCGATCGCGCCGCTCGTCTTCCTCGCCCTGACCTTCTTGCTCGCCTTCGCGGCACGTGCGGTGGCGTGGAGTGACGCGCGCGGTCGGCCGTGGTTCGTGGCGCAGCATGACCCGCCGTCAGGCATCAGCCCACATCTGGCGGCCCAGGTGTTGCGCCGTCCCCGTGCGGCCCAGCTCGCCGCAGCACTCAGCGCCGCCCAATGGCGCGGGCTCGATCCGGATGAGCGCACCTCACGTTTCGCCGCCGCCGCCCGCGTTGCCCGAGGCACCGGCACCATCGGCGACCTCCCTCTTGCGCTGCTGCGATCGGCCGTCGCCACGGAACGTCGCACCCAGCTGACGATGGGACTGCGCCGCATCCCCCGCGGTTTCGTGCGCGACCTCTTCATCGCGGCCCCGCTAGCGCTCACGGTGTTGCAATGGGGGTTGCTGCGCCAGCTCTCCTATCAGGCCACGCTCTCGGTGGTGTGGTGGCCCGTGGCCTTCGTCGTTCTGTCCTCCGTTCTCGCGGTCTTCGTGCTGGCCATCGCCCTGTCGGCGCGGCCCCTCACCCGCCGCGGCGCGCTGGTGAAGCAGCATCTGCGCGGCGTGGGCGTGTACTCCGAGCGCACGCAGCTGACCGCCCGCGGTCCCATCGGCGACCGGCTCTTGCCCTACGCCGTGCTGTTCGGCCCGCCGCGCCAGGCGGGCAAACGCGTCAGCGCGCTCATCGAGGGCAGCATCGGCGAGACGGCGCGCTCGCGCGAATCCCGGGGTGACTTCTCGTCGGCATCATCCCTCTCGGCGGACGCCCGCACGGCGATTCGCGGCCTCTCGCTCCTCCTCGTCGCCGGTTCGATCGTTGCCGTCGCCGTGCTGCCCAACCCCTACCCCGGCCCCGCCGAGTACCGCTCCTACAGCGGCGACGTGCCCGGCACGCTCTACACGAAGGTGCAGTCCCTCGAGGCGGTCGCCGAACTCACGCGCACGAATGACGGGGGTGCCCGGCTCGCGGTCACCGAGGAGGTCTCGGTGACGTTCGGCGACGAGGGCGCCCGCGTGCCCCAATTCGCCCAGCAGTGGCGCAGCAGCATCGACGGCTACGACCTGGGCCTCGAGGTGTCGAGCGTGACGGTCGACGGCGAGCCCGCGAAGTTCTCCGTGACCCCGGATGCCGACACCCTCCTGCTCGCCACCGAGCTCTCGCAGGTGCTGACAGGAACTCACGACATCCGCATCGAATACTCCCTCGCGTCACCCGTCGTGCCAGCCGAGGATTCGTCAGGCATCGCGGTCGATCGGATGGCGTGGGGCGCGCTCTTGACCGGGTGGGCGAATGACGCGAACTGGGGCGGCGACCCCGCTCCCTCGCCGCTGCGGCTCGAGCTGCGCGTTCCCGACGAACTCGCCGCCGAGCAAACCTCGGGTGGCTGGAACACCTCGGGCAGCGCGTCATCCGACACCTCCGGCGCGCCCGGCGAAGCGGTCATCCCCTTCGGCGAGTTCGAGGCGACGCCCGGCACGAAGGTTCCCTCTATCGAGGAATCCTCGGAGGCGGAGGGCATCCAGACACGTGCGCTCGACCTGAAGCGAAATGGCGAGTCGGGCTACCCCTCCGAGCTCACGGATGCCGATGCGGGAGCAACCCTCGACTTCCCGGCCGGCACGTTCGACCGCCCGAACACGGAACAGACGCGCACAGCCGAGCAGCAGACGGCCGCCGCGGTGACGCTCGCCGTGTTCGTACTCGGCGGCCTCGGCTCCGTGCTCGGTCTTGCCGCCGCGATCGCCGGCGCCCTGCGCGACCCACGTGTGTTCCGCCGCGGCGTCCCCCGAGACCTCGCCCGGTGGCTGCTGCCCTCCGTCGTCCTGTCGGGCGCCATCCTCTTCGGCTGGCTCAGCGCCCAGATGCCCGGCGACGAACCGTCGTTCCTGCCGCTCGCGCTCGTCACGCTCGCCTCCGTCGTGCTCGGCGTGACGGGACTCGTCCTCACCCGGCGGGCACTTCTCCCCATCGCTCCCGACGGCGACCCGACCTAGTCTCGAGACACGACCCGCCCGACTCGAACGACCAGAAGGACTCGCCGTGACCTACCCCGCATACCCCGCCACCACCGCCGGTGCCCCCGCACCCGGGCTCGCGCCCATCCCGCCGGGACGCCCCGGCGACGCTCCCCGACCCGGCGCATCCCCGGGTGTCGCGATTGCGCGCTTCTTCAGCCGCTACGCCAGCTTCGCGGGACGTTCGAGCCGCAGCGAGTACTGGTGGATCGCGCTGCTCAACGTGGTCGTCCTGATCGGCGGCCCCATCCTCGCCGTCGTGCTGCAGCGACTCACCGCCGGCATCGACCAGTACGGCGAGGTCAGCGAGAAGATCACGTTCCCGGCCGGCCTCACGGGCTTCATCGTCGTTCTCTACCTGCTGGGCACCCTCATCCCGAACCTCGCTCTGACCGTGCGCCGACTGCACGACCTCAACCTGTCCGGATGGTTCGTGCTGATCGGTCTGGTGCCCACGATCGGCGGCCTAGCGCTCCTCGTTTTCGCCGCCTTCCCCGGCAGCCCCTACGCCGCGCGCTACGACCGCCCGGCCCGCTGACGGACGCGCTGGATCAGGCCTCGTAACCTGCCGGCGAGCCCCCGCGCTCCCGCGCCTCCGGGCCTCCGCCGCCCACGGGCCTCACCGCTCGCGAATGTCCCAGCGGAAAAGTCGTGCGGCGAGCAGCGTCGCGACGACCGTGGCCGCAGCCATAAGCCCCCACAGCACGTAGACGCTCGCGAAGGGCGTGTAACCCGACAGATCGGCGCCGGCCGCTTGGATGAACCAGGCGGTGGGGATGGCGTTCAGCACGGGCACCAGCCAGTCGGGAAAGAGCGACGGCGGGAACACGGTGCCCGAGGTCAGCAGCACGATGATGGGGATGAGCCCCGTGAACTGGTTCGCCACCTCGGCGTTGCGCAGCCGCGACGCCAGCAGGTAGCCGAACGAGAACAGCATGACGAGCCCGAGCAGCAGCGTGACACTCAGCCGCAGCGTCTGCAGCGGATCGAGGTAGCCGCGCGCGATGGCGATCGCCAGGATGACGAGGGCCTCGGCAGCCCCGAGCGCGAAACGGGCGGGGGTTTGCGCCAGCAGGAACGTGAGCCGCTTGAGGGGTGTGGTGCCGAGCAGGCGCAGGGTTCCACGTTCGCGCAGGGCCACGAGGGGCACGGTCGTTCCCGTGATGGCGATGGCGAGATAGCCGACGACGATGCAGGTGGCCAGGTTGAGGCGCAGATAGTCGCCGCCCGGGACATCCGGGCTGTCGGCCAGCACCACGTTGAGCCACACGATCAGCAGCAGGAAGAAACCGAACATGAACATCATGGATGCCACGATCTTGCCGTTGCGCAGCAGCTCGAGAGCGCTCGCGCGGCTGACCTCGACGAAGGGGGATCGGCGCGCCGGTTCGGCGACGCGCGGGCGGGCGGTGGGCGGCGTGACGGCGCTCATGCGGCGCTCCCCTCGGTGTTCGTCGACGAGGTGTTCGTCGACGAGGTGTTGGTCGGCGAGGTGTTGGTCGGCGCGGGCCCGGCCGATCCGTTCTCAGCGAGTTCGACGAACAGGTCCTGCAACGAGCTGCGGTGCACCGCGAACTCGCGCGCCTGCAGCCCCGGCGTGAAGGTGATGGCGCGCAACAGGCCGTCCGGGTCATCCGTTTTCACGACGACACGGATGCCGCCAGCCACGTTTTCGGACGACACCGCGTTGGCCCCCTCCATCCGCTCGACCGGGCCGAGGTCGGTGCCCGCCGCCACCACGAAGCGCACCGTGCTCTCGCCCGCGCTCTGACGCACGAGGTCGGCCGGCGAACCCGACGCGACGATCTCGCCGCGCACCAGGATGGCCACCCGGTCGCACAGGGCCGTTGCCTCCTCCATGTCGTGCGTGGTGAGCAGCACCGTGACGCCGCGATCACGCAGAGCCCGGATGGTCGACCACAGGTGCAGGCGCGCGCTCGGGTCGAGGCCCGCGGCCGGTTCGTCGAGGATGACGAGCTCGGGGTCGCCGATGAGCGCGACGGCCAGCAGCAGTCGGCGCGTCTGACCGCCCGACAGGTGCTTGGCGCGGATGCCCTGATCGTCCGTCAGACCGACCTCGGCGAGGAGGGGTTCGAGGGCGGCGGGGCGCTCGTGAAAGGACGCGAACAGGCGCAGCGTCTCGGCGACGGTGAGGTGGTCGAAGAGGCTTGCCGCTTGCGGCTGCACGGCCACGCGAGCGGTGAAGGCGGCCCGGTCGGCGACGGGGTCGAGGCCCAGCACGCGTACCGAGCCCGAGGTGGCGGCGCTGAGGCCCGCGAGGCAGTCGATGGTCGTGGTCTTGCCGGCGCCGTTAGTCCCCAGGATGCCGAACACCTCGCCGCGCGCGATCGACAGGTCCACGCCGCGCACCACCTCGGTGTCGCCGAAACTCTTGGTCAGCGCACGCACGTCGATGGCGGTTTCGTGCCGCGGGTCGTGGCCTGCTCGGTCGTCGTTGATCCCCATGCTTCGACGCTAGCGACGCGTCGCTCGCTCCGCCTCCACCGGCAGGCGGAGCGGCCTCCGCCGAGGGGCATCGAACCGGCGCGGCTCGTCTCCCGCGCTCACACCCGCTCGCCTTGGTCATGGCGCACGTCCCGCACGTACCGCTCATCCCGCTCATCCCGCTCATTCCACTCATTCCACTCATTCCGCTCATCGCGTGGCAGGATCGAGGAGGACCAGAGGGGGATGCATGCGTTCAGAGGATGTCACGGCCAAGAAGTTCGGCACGACGCGGTGGCGCGAGGGCTACGAGCCCACCGAAGTCGACGAATTGATGGAGCGCGTGCGCGAGACACTCGCCGGCTATGAGCGACGCCGGTCGATCAACCCGATCACGTCCGCCGAGGTCGTGGCGGCGCTCTTCGCGCCGACGAAGTTCCGCGAGGGATACGACCAGAACCACGTCGACGACTTCCTCGACGAGATCGTGGCGGCGTTGCGCGAGCACGAGGCGCACTGAATGGCCAGCGACTCCCCTGCCGGCTCCAGCCCCGTGCCCCGTCGAGCGGATGTCTCCGAGCTCGAGCTCGTGGGCGGCCCCGAGGCCCTGCGCGTGGGCCTGCACGACTACGACGAGCGCTGGCCCGAGATCTTCGAGCAACACCGCCGGCGCATCGCGGATGCCCTCGCCCCCGCCTCCGTCGACATCGAGCACATCGGCTCGACCTCCGTGCCCGGCCTGGCGGCGAAACCGATCGTCGATATCGTCGTTGCCGTCGCCGACATCACGGCCGAGGAGGACTACCTCGACGCCCTGCTCGCGGCCGGTTACGAGCTGCGCGTGCGGGAACCGAGGCATCGGATGGTGCGCACGCCCGAGCGCGACATCCACGTGCACATCTACGAACGCGGCAACGCGGCCATCGACGAATACCTGCTGTTGCGCAACCATCTGCGCTCCGACGCCGCCGACCGAGCGCTCTACGAGAGCACGAAACGCGCCCTCATGTCGCGGCAGTGGGACGACATGAACGCCTACGCCGACGCCAAGACCGGCGTGATCCTCGAGATCAAGGCGCGGGCTCGGGCTTGCGCTCACTCAGCCGCACCATCCGGCGACTAGGGCCGCATCGAGGCGACCGCGGGGCTAGTGACCGCCGCCGAGGTTGCCCGCCAGGCGCGTGCGCAGTGACGTGCTCGCCTCGTTGAGGCCCGTGATGGTCGCCGTCTTGCCGTGGCGCTCGTATTTGCTGATGATGGCGTCGAGCGCGGCGACGGTCGAGGCGTCCCAGATGTGCGATCCCGACATGTCGATGATCACGCGGTCAGGGTCGTCGGTGTACTCGAACTGGGTCGTGAGGTCGTTGCTCGAGGCGAAGAAGAGCTCACCCTCGACGCGGTAGAACGCGGTGGCGGATTCGCGGATGTCGCGCGTCACGGTTGCGAAGTGGGCAACTCGCCGAGCGAACAACACCATGGCCGCCAACACACCCACGATGACGCCGATGGCCAGGTTGTGCGTGATGACGACGACGGCCACCGTGACCACCATGACGAGCGTCTCGCTCTTGGGCAGGGCCTTCAGCGTGGACGGCTTGATGCTGTGCCAGTCGAATGTGCCGACCGACACCATGATCATGACGGCCACGAGCGCGGCCATCGGGATGACGGCCACGATGTCGCCGAACACGACGACGAGGATGAGCAGGAACACGCCCGCGAGGAACGTCGAGATGCGCGTGCGGGCACCCGACGCCTTCACGTTGATCATGGTCTGGCCGATCATGGCGCAGCCGCCCATGCCTCCGAAGACGCCCGACAGCATGTTCGACACACCCTGACCCCAGGCCTCGCGGGTCTTGCGGGAGTGCGTGTCGGTCACGTCATCCACGAGTTTGGCGGTCATGAGCGATTCGAGCAGACCGACGAGGGCCATGGCGAGCGCGTAGGGCGCGATGACCGCGAACGTCTCGCCCGTGAGCGGCACGTTGGGGATGAAGAGCGACGGCAGGCTGCGCGGCAACTCGCCCTGGTCGCCGACCGTCGGAACATTGAGGGCGGTGACGACCGTGGCCACCGTGAGCAGCACGATCGCGACGAGCGGGGCGGGCACCACCTTGGTCAGGCGCGGCAGGAACACCAGGATGACGAGGCCGATCGCCACGAGCGGGTAGACGAGCCACGGCACGCCGATGAGGTGCGGAACCTGCGCCGTGAAGATGAGGATGGCTAGCGCGTTGACGAAGCCGACCATGACGCTGCGCGGGATGAAGCGCATGAGCTTGGCTACACCGAGCACCGCGAGCAGCACCTGGAAGATGCCGGCCAGGATGACCGTGGCGATGAAGTAGTCCATGCCGTAGTCGCGGGCGACGGGCGCGATGACGAGCGCGACGGCACCCGTGGCCGCCGTGATCATGGCGGGGCGTCCGCCGAGGAAGGCGATGGACACCGCCATGACGAACGAGGAGAAGAGTCCGACGCGCGGGTCGACGCCCGCGATGATCGAGAACGAGATCGCCTCGGGGATGAGGGCCAGCGCGACGACGAGGCCGGCGAGCACCTCGCGCGTCAGGATGCGGGGCGTCTTCAGGGCTGTGAGCACGGACGGCTCTGGCCGATAACGATTGGCGTCTGACGGGGACTTTTTCTGTGTGATAGCCATAGCGGCTCCTTCATGCTGGGGCACCTCGCGAGGGGCCGTGATTAACGTGTCGGGGCGCCCCATTGCGCAGCCCACCGGGCCGGGTATCGGCCGGGCGGTGGGGAAAGAAGAGGGTCGTCGAAGAGGGGGTGACGACATCCCCACTCTACGCGGGCGTTAATACTCGTCGGGGCGAAGCGCAAGGCCCGGCACAGCCCGGCGACGAAACCTAGTGTGAAGGTATGACTTCTGGCGATCAGTACACCTTCGGAAACCCCGTCGAACGATACGGCCGCGTCGAGCCGCCGGTGCAGCACCAGCCCGAGCCCGGCGTGCAGGCACAGATGACGCCCGTGCCCGATCTGGGCGAGAAAACCTATCGCGGCAGCGGCCGGCTCGCGGGCCGCAAAGCGCTCATCACGGGCGGCGACTCGGGCATCGGCGGCGCGGTTGCGATCGCTTTTGCACGCGAGGGGGCGGATGTCGTGATCGTGCACCTGCCCGCCGAGCAGGAAGACGCCGACCACATCCTCGGCCTGATCGAGGAGGCCGGCCAGACCGGTCACGCGATCGCCGCCGACATCAGCGACCCCGCCCGCTGCCGGGCCATCATCGACGAGACCGTGAGCGTGCTCGGTGGCCTCGACATCCTCGTCAACAATGCCGGCAAGCAGGTGGCCGTCGACCGGCTCGAAGACCTGAGCGACGAGCAGTTCGAGCAGACGTTCCGCACCAATGTGTTCGCCAACTTCTGGCTCACCAAGGCGGCGCTCCCCCACCTGCCGGCTGGCGCCAGCATCGTCAACACGGCGTCGCTCGAGGCCTACAAGCCCGCGCCCGACCGCCTCGACTACGCGGCCACGAAGGCCGCCATCAACAACTTCTCGAAGGGTCTGTCGCAGCAGCTCGCGCCGCGCGGCATCCGCGTGAACGTCGTTGCCCCCGGGCCGGTCTGGACCGCTCTGCAGGTATCGGGCGGTGTGTCGGACGAGCAGATGAAGGCGTTCGACGACGAGAGCACCTACCAGCGTTCCGGCCAGCCGGCCGAGCTCGCGCCCGCCTACGTGTTCCTGGCCTCGGCCGAGTCGAGTTATGTGTCGGGCGAGACGCTTAACGTCAACGGCGGCATGGTCACCCCGTGACCGCGGGCGCGAACGACCTCGACCACGACTGCACCGTCTTCTTCCTTCCCGGCCTGGGTTTCAGCGCGGCCGCTGCTGCACCTCTGGCTGCCGCGCTCGGCGACCGTTTCCGCGTCGTCGGCATCGACCTCCCCGGGCAGGGCTCGGCTCCCGACGCAGACGACGGGTCGGTGTCCGCGCAGGTCGACGCCGCGGTGGCGACCATCGAGGCCGAGATCGACGGGGGCCCCTGGATGCTCGTCGCCCACAGTATGGGCGGCAAGATCGCGGCCCTCGTGGCGGCCCGGGCCTTAGACGGCCGCGCCGAGGTCTTCGGGCTCGCCGGCGCCGTCTTGCTCGCGCCGTCCCCGCCGACGCCCGAACCCATGGACGACGACAAGCGCGCCGAGATGCTGGCGTGGGCGGCCGACGGGCCCCTCGACGAGACCGCTGCCCGCGAGTTCGTTGCGCAGAATGTGGCGACGGCTCTGTCGGGCGTCGACGAGGACCGGGCCATCGAACAGGTGCGCCAGACATCCGCGCTGTCGTGGCGCCGCTGGCTCGACGAGGGCAGCCGCGAAGACGTCTCGGCCGAGGTCGGCACGCTCGACCTGCCCGTGACCGTGCTGGGCGGCGAGGATGACGACGACCTGGGTTCGCTCGCGCAGTCCCGTCTCGTGGCACACGTCTACCCGCGGGCGCGCTTCGTGTCGCTGCCCGAGACCGGGCACCTTCTGCCTTACGAACGACCCACCGAGGTGGCGGCCGAAGTCGTGCGCCTGTGGGAGGGAGTGGCTGCGGCATCCCCGACGGTTCCTCGCGATTGGGGTCTCGTGATCGCGTCGGGCCGAACGGGCCGCGAAGCCCGCGGACTGCTCGCGCGCCGCATGCTCGCCGACGACCCCGACTACCGGCCGCGCGCCCTCACGCCGCGGCAGCTCGACACGTTGCGCTCGCTCGCCGACCGGTTGTTGCCGCAAAACGGGCCGGGCCATATCGACCTCGCGGCGCGCATCGACCGCGACCTGGCCGACGGCCGCACCGACGGCTGGCGGCCCGCGAAACTGCCCGACGACCCAACCGCCTACCGCCTGGGCCTCAGCGCCCTGGCCGATGTGTGGCCGCACGCCGCAGCCGAGCAGGATGACCTCATCCGCGGCATCATCGACGGCGACGGCATCAGCGGCGGCCCGTGGGAGGGCGACATCGTGCGCCGCTGGTTCGAAGATGTGAGAAACGATCTGACGCGGCTGTGGCTCGCGCATCCGGCCTCGCTCGCGCGTGTGGGCTACGACGGTTTCGCGACGAGTGGCGATCATGCCGAACCCGCCGGCTATGTGGCCCTCGCGGCCGGCCGGCGCGACCCGTGGGAACCCGGCGACCTGGGCGATCTCGGCGAGGTCGGCAAGGTCGGCAACACTGAGAACGCCGACACCGACGCCGACGCGGCGCCATCCCGCTCGGCCACCACCTCGAATTCACCCGAAACCCCCGATACGGAGAACGCCGCATGAACCTCACCGACATGCGCACGTATGCCGAGGACGACGTCGTCGACGTGGTCGTGGTTGGCACGGGCGCGGGCGGCGCACCCCTGCTGGCCCGGCTCGCCGAACGTGGCTTGCGCGTCGTAGCGCTGGAGGCCGGCCCCAACTTCGACCCCGACGACTACACCAACGACGAGGTCGAGGCGCCCCGCATCAACTGGATGTCGGAGCGTCTGAGCGGCGGCGATACCCCGACGGCGTTCGGCCCCAACAACAGCGGTTTCGGAGTGGGTGGCAGCACTCTGCACTGGGGCGCCTTCACGCCGCGCCCCGACCCGCGCGACCTGTCGCTGCGCACCGAGACGGGCGAAGGCGCCGATTGGCCCATCGACCCCGCCGAGCTGACCGGCTACCTCGCCGAGGTCGAGCGCGTGATCGGCGTGTCCGGCCCGACGCCCTATCCGTGGGACGCCGAGCGCGAATACCTCGAGCCGCCCGTCGACCGCAACGCATCCGCCGATCTCGTCGCCCTGGGCTGCGAGCGACTCGGAATCCGCGCCACCGATGCGCCCGCCGCCATCCTGAGCCGCGAGCGCGACCAGCCGCACTTCGGTGCCCGGGCCGCGAGCAACAACCTGGGCTCGATTCACCAGGGCGAGCGCTACGGCACCAAGGCGACGACGGCCATCACCTACCTGCCGGCCGCCGTCGCGAACGGCGCCGAGATCCGGCCCGACGCCATGGTGCACGGCATCGAACTCGACGCACTCGGCCGCGTGTCGGCCGTCGTCTACCGCCAGGATGGTCGCGAACACCGGCAGCGTTGCGCCACCCTCGTGCTCGCGGGCGGCGGCATCGAGACGCCGCGGCTGCTGCTGAACACGGGCCTCGCCAACTCGAGTGGACAGGTGGGGCGCAACTTCCTGGCCCACGGCGCCGTGCAGGTGTGGGGCCGTTTCGAGGAGCAGGTTCGCGGTTATCGCGGCTACCCGTCCGCCCTGATCAGCGAGGACTTCGTGCGCCCGGCCGATGCAGACTTCGCGGGTGGCTACCTCATCCAGAGCCTCGGCGCCATGCCCCTCACCTACGCCACCTCGCTCGTGCGCGGCGGCGGGCTGTGGGGCGACGAGCTGGTCGATGCGTTGCATGCCTCCCGTTATTCGGCGGGCATCGGCATCAACGCCGAGTGCCTGCCCTCCGAGGACAACCGCCTCGTGCTCTCTGACGAGCGGGATGACTGGGGTGTTCCCCGCGCCATCGTGTCGTTCACGCCGGGTGACAACGAGAAGGCGATCGACAAGCACGCCACGGCGACGATGACCCGCATCCTCGAGGCGGCCGGGGCCCTCGACACGCGGGTTCTCGCCCGCACGGCGCACACGCTCGGCACCTGCCGCATGAGTGCCGACCCCGCCGAGGGTGTCATCGACGGCGATGGTCGCAGCCACGACATCCCGAACCTCTGGATCTCGGACAACTCGACGTTCCCGAGCGCCTTGAGCGCCAACCCCGGCCTTATCCAGATGGCTCTGTCGTTGCGCACGGCCGATCGGATGCTGCGCTGACGCGTCGGCGGTCGCGCTCGGCGCGCTCAGCGCTCTGCGCGTCCGGCGCGTTCGCGCGGTCGGTGCTCGGTGGGCTTGCCGTGACCTCTTGGCGGCTTCACCCCCGCGCTAGGGTGGAGCCGTGAGTACCCCGCCGATTCGCCGCAAACGCGCGACGATTCACGATGTCGCCATCGAGGCGGGGGTATCGCGCGGCACGGTCAGCCGCGTGGTCAACGGCGAGCGCTATGTCTCGGCAGAGGCGCGCGAGGCCATCGAGTCCGCAATCGCCAAGGTCGGCTACGTACCCAACACGGCGGCCCGCAACCTGGTCATGCAGCGCACTCAGGCCGTCGGTTTCGTGGTGCACGAGCCGCACAGCCTGTTCGTCGACGACCCCAACATCGGCAACATCCTGCTGGGTGCAAACGAGGCGCTGAGCGAGGCCGACCATCAGCTCGTGTGCCTGGTCGTCGATTCTGAGCGCGACACCGACCGCATCACGCGCTACCTCTCGGGCGGTTTCGTCGACGGCGTCATCATGGTGTCGGCGCGCGAGAACGACCCGATCACGCGCGTCATCGAGCGCCTGGGTCTGCCCGCCACATTCGTCGGCCATCCGCCCGATCTGCGCGCCCTGCCCTTCGTCGGCATCGACAACCGCAAGGCCGCGGCGGATGTCACGGCCGAACTCGTGGGCCGGGGCCGTCGTCGGATCGGCATGATCGCCGCGGCGCTCGACCGCGATTCGGGCTCCGACCGCCTCGCCGGTTTTCGGGATGCCCTGGGCGACCGTTTCGACGACTCCCTCGTGGTCGACGTCCCCCTCTACTCGTACGACGACGGTTTCGAGGGCATGAGCGTTTTGCTCGGCCGCGACCCGTCGATCGACGGCGTGTTCGCCGCATCGGATGCTGTGGCCGCGGGTGCCCTCGAGGCGCTGCGAGTATCGGGGCGCCGCGTTCCCGACGACGTGTCGCTCGTCGGTTTCGACGATTCGGCGTGGGCGCTGCGCTGCCATCCCCCTCTCACGACTGTGCACCAGCCGGCCGCCGCGGTGGGCCAGCGCGCCGCCGAGGTGCTGCTCGCCCAGCTGCGCGGCGAGGACGTCTCGCTCGACGGCTCGCTCGTGCCCACCTCGGTCGTCCGCCGCGGCACGGTCTGATTCCCGCCACGGCACGGTCTGATTTCCGCCGCGAGACGGTGTGGCTCGGGCAGAGCGCGCCTCGGCAGACTCCACGCCCTGCGGTGCGTGCCGAAAAGAGTCGTCGACACGGTAAGCAGAACGGCGGCGTCTCCCATGGGGGATGACGCCGCCGTTCCTCCGATTAGCCGACCGTTTCGGGCGCGACAGCCGAAACGGTGAGCGCGTCGGCGACCGGGTCGAGGTCGACCCGCACCGTGTCGCCGTCGCGGATCTGGCCCGCGAGGATCGATGTGGCGAGCCGGTCGTCGATCTCGTTCTGCATGAGGCGTCGCAGCGGCCGGGCTCCGTAGATGGGGTCGTAGCCGCGCTCGGCCAGCCAGCTGCGCGCGTCGGGGGTGACGGCGAGCTCGAGCCGGCGTTCGCCGAGGCGGCGCTGCAACCGCTCGATGTAGAGCTCGACGATCTGGCCGAGGTCTTCTTCGCTGAGCGTCTGGAACACGACGATGTCGTCGAGGCGGTTGACGAACTCGGGTTTGAAGGCCTGGCGCACCATCTGCTGCACGGCCTCCTCTTTCGCGGCCGGGTCGAGCGTCGGGTCGACCAGGTATTGCGATCCGAGGTTCGACGTCAGGATCAGGATGGTGTTGCGGAAGTCGACCGTGCGACCCTGGCCGTCGGTGAGCCGCCCATCGTCGAGCACCTGCAGCAGGATGTCGAACACCTCGGGGTGTGCCTTTTCGACCTCGTCGAGCAGCACCACCGAGTAGGGGCGGCGACGCACGGCCTCAGTGAGCTGGCCGCCCGCCTCGTAGCCGATGTATCCCGGAGGCGCACCGACGAGCCGCGAGACCGAGTGCTTCTCGCCGTATTCGGACATGTCGATGCGCACGAGCGCTTTCTCGTCGTCGAAGAGGAACTCGGCGAGCGCCTTCGCCAGCTCGGTCTTGCCCACACCGGTGGGCCCGAGGAACAGGAACGACCCGGTGGGGCGGTCGGGGTCGGAGATGCCGGCGCGCGTGCGGCGCACGGCGTCGGACACCGACCGCACGGCACGCTTCTGCCCGATCAACCGCTTCGCAAGCTCTTGTTCGAGGTGTAGCAGCTTCTCGGTCTCGCCCTGCAGCAGGCGGCCGACGGGGATGCCGGTCCAGGCCGCGATGACGGCGGCGATGTCTTCGCTCGTGACCTGGTCGTTGACCATGCGCGGCTCGGTGTTCTCGACCAGCTCGGCCTCGGCCAGCTCGCGTTGGATGACGGGGATCTCGCCGTAGAGCAGACGCGACGCCTGCTCGAGGTTGCCCTCGCGCTGGGCCCGGTCGGCCTTGATGCGCGCGGCGTCCAGTTTCTCTTTCAGCTCACCGACGCGGTTGAGCTGCGAGCGCTCGCGATCCCACCGCGCCTCGAGTTCGAGCAACTCGGCCTCGCGCGTGCGCAGATCGTCGCGCAGCGTTTCGAGGCGCTGCTTCGATGCCTCGTCTTTCTCCTTTTTGAGCGCGAGTTCTTCGAGCTTCAGCCGGTCGACGCTGCGGCGCAGTTCGTCGATCTCGACGGGCGCCGAGTCGATCTCCATGCGCAGCCGGCTGGCGGCCTCGTCGATGAGATCGATGGCCTTGTCGGGCAGCTGGCGGGCCGGGATGTAGCGGTTGGACAGCGAGGCCGCCGAGATGAGCGCCGAGTCGGCGATCGTCACCTTGTGGTGCGCCTCGTAGCGCTCTTTGAGACCGCGCAGGATAGCGACGGTATCGATGACGGACGGCTCACCGACGAAGACCTGCTGGAAGCGTCGCTCCATGGCGGCGTCTTTCTCGATGTATTCGCGGTACTCGTCGAGCGTGGTGGCGCCGATGAGGCGCAGCTCGCCGCGGGCCAGCATGGGCTTGAGCATGTTGGCGGCCGCCACCGAACCCTCGCCCGCTCCGGCACCCATGAGCGTGTGCAGCTCGTCGATGAACGTGATGATCTGGCCGTCGGCGTCGTTGATCTCTTTCAGTACGGCCTTGAGGCGCTCTTCGAACTCGCCGCGGTATTTCGCGCCAGCCACGAGCGCGGCCAGGTCGAGCGAGACGATCTGCTTGCCCTTCAGCGAATCGGCCACGTCGCCCGCGACGATGCGCTGCGCGAGCCCCTCCACCACGGCCGTCTTGCCCACGCCGGGCTCACCGATGAGCACGGGGTTGTTCTTGGTGCGCCGCGTGAGCACCTGGCTGACGCGCCGGATCTCGGCGTCTCGCCCGATGACGGGGTCGAGCTTGCCGGATGCCGCGACGTCGGTGAGATTGACGCCGTATTGCTCGAGCGCGCTCTTCTGGTCTTCTTGCGGCGGCATCTGCCCAGCTTGCATGTTTTTTGATCTCCTCCCAGAGATAAGTTGAGTCGTTGTGACTCAATTTTACCTCGCCGCGACCGATAATGGTAGAGCCCCGGAGAAAACTTGAGTCCGACAGGCTCAAGTTATCGCGGCGGGAGGTAGCGACGGCGCTAGGGAGCCGATCTGTGGAGAGATCGCGGGATCAGCGACTGTGGAGAACGGATTCGTAGAGGCGCAGCATCCGGCCCGTTTGATAGCTCTGGCGAAACTCGATGGCCTCGGCCGGCACGATCGTGGGCCACGAACCCGAGCGGATGTCGGCTGCCGCGGCCACCAGCGCATCGGCGAGCGCCCGCACCGAACCATCCTGCGGCTGCCGGAAGACCCCCGGGGGCAGCTCGCCCGCGATGTTGGGGTCGCTCACGATCGAGGGCGTTCCCACGGCGGCAGCCTCGAAGACCGTCATGCCCTGCGTCTCGAAACCGATCGACGTTTGCACGAGCGCATCGGCGGCACGGATGCCCGCGAGCGAATCGGCGTAGGGCACCTTGCCCATGAAGCGCACGGTCGAGCGCAGGCCCCCCGCCTCGGCCCGCTCGACGAACGCACGCGCCTTGGCGAGCAGCAGCCCGCCGCCGTAGAGGCGGTATTCGGCATCCGCATCGGCCAGCCGCACGGCCTCGAGGAACTCCATCAAACGCTTCTCGGCGCTCATGCGCCCTGTCCACAAGAAGATCGGGCGGCGCTCCCGCGGCGAGACGAGCGCCCCGACCACCTCAGCCGCGCCGGCGAGCTCAGGCTCGGGCTCGGATCCGGCCGACCCCGCCGCTTCGCCTTCACCACGCCGCGCCAACACCCGCTCGACGACCTCGTCGTCGACGCCGTTCCAGATCACCTCGACGTGCGGGGCGACACCCTTCTGCTCGAGCAACCGCGCGAAATGGCCGGACGGCGCTGTCACCGCATCCGCCCGCAACGCCAACTCATTGAGATAGCTCCACGCCGACGGCGCCAGGGTCGACCGCTTGCGCAGCACCCGGTGCTGCCACCACAGCAGCCCCCGAATCGCGAGGCGCGGGAACGGCACCACCTGCTCGATGCCGAACTCCATGTGGTTGTGCATGGTGTGCACCACCGGCAGCCCGTGCCGCTCGGCGAAGCGATAGCCGATCAGCGCGCCCCAGAAGTCGCCCTGCACATGCACGAGATCGACGGGCGCGTGGGCCGGGATGCGCGCGTCGATGAATCGGTCGGTGCCGCGCCCGGGCAGCGTAAGCGAGTATTCGCGATCAACCGTCACGGGCACCGACGGCAGGTCGAGATAACCCGCATCGCCCGGATGCTGGCGGTGCATGCGCGGCGCCACGACCGTGACGGTGTGCCCCGCCCGCTCGAGAAAACGCTTCTGCAACCGGATGGAGACCTGCACGCCCCCGAGCGAATCGGCGTGTTGATCGGTGACGATCAGAATGTGCATCGAGAACCTCCGGAAGACCTCGTCAGCCTATCGGGAACACCCTGCGCGGCATCCGTGTTGAGGTCCACATGACTACTCTCGGACTTATCGGCGCAGGCAACATCGGTTCCCAGCTCGCCCGCCTCGCGGCGGCCAATGGCTACGACATCGTGATCAGCAACTCGCGCACTCCCGACACGCTCAGCGACCTCATCCACGAATTGGGCGACAACGCCCGTGCGGCCACCCCGATCGAGGCCGCAGAGGCCGCCGACATCGCCGTCGTCACCATCCCCCTGAAGGCCATCGACCAGGTTCCCGTCGAACAGCTCGAGGGCAAGATCGTGATCGACACCAACAACTACTACCCGCAGCGCGACGGCAACATCGCCGAGCTCGACGACGAGTCGACGACCGTCTCCGAAATGCTGCAGAAGCTCCTGCCCGGCAGCTACGTCGTCAAGGCGTTCAACAACATCGCGGCCGCCGACCTCACCGACGACGCCCGCCCGGCCGACGCCGACGACCGCCGCGCACTGCCCATCGCGGGTGACGACGAAGACTCCAAGGCGAGCGTCGTCACCTTCATCGAGAAGCTCGGCTTCGACGTCGTCGACGCGGGCCCGCTGGCCGAGGGATGGCGCTTCCAGCGCGACACCCCCGCCTACGGTGTGCCCATGACGGCCGAAGAGGTCCACCCGAAGCTCGCCGAGGCCAAGCGCTACCGCGACATGTAATCGGATGTCTGAGTCGCACGGCTCATGACGCCACAGGGGTTTGCCGGGCATCAGTGCTCGTCGGGCCCCTGTGTTCGTGGGGGCCGGGTTCGCCGGCCGGGTACGTCCGGCCTCGGCGCCGCATTTGTCGAGCAGGGCGCCCGTCACGACGCGGCGCGCGTCAGGCCGGCAGGCTCTCAGAGAGCGCCGTGACCAGCGAGTCCTGCACCCAGCCCAGCCAGTCGTAGATGTCGAAGATCGCCGCGGCGTCTTCGTCGGTCGGCTCGGGTTCGTCGCCGTCTTCCTCGATGCCGAGGCGCGCGGCGAGCGTCAGCCGCAGGTCGGTCAGCGAGCGAATCCACGCCTGCACCTGCGCCGGGTTCAGCCGCACGAGCACATCGTCGGCGCCCGACAGGGTAGCGGCGATCGCTTCAGGGTCGCGCCCGTTCACCAGCGACGCGATCAGATCTTCTACATTTTGCAGCTTGCGATCGGTCGACGCCTCGATCGTGTAGCGCCGGAAATCGACGGATGCCTCAGGGTCCTCCGGGTAGGCGTCGGGAAAGAGCCGCCGCACGGCCGGGTCGTCCCAGACGGGGTCGAGGTCCCCCTCGGAGACATCCGCGAAGATGCGGCCGTCATCGTCGCCGAATTCGGCGTCGGGGTCGAAATACGACTCAGAATCCGCGTCGGGGTCAGAATCCGCGCCGAAACCGGATTCCGAATCGAAGTCAGAGTCGCTCGACGATTCGGAGTCGCCGTTTCGGTTCGAACCGTCAGCCGTGTCGGAGCTGCGCCGCCCGTCATCCAGGCCGCCGAAGCCTTCGCCCGCCGCAAAGCCGTCATCGGCGCCGCGCGCGGCATCGCCGCTGACCGAACCATCGACGCCGGCCGCGCCGCTCAGGCCCGCCGAACCGGAACCCCACCCTTGTGACCCCAGGATGCGCGCGGCCTCGTCTTCGTGAAAACCGGCGACCGAGTCATCCCGAGCCCGCTCGCTCACGGCTTCGAGCAGCGACCGGAACTGCATGCCCAGGTCGGCCAGCAACATGACCTCGCCCGGCGTCAACTCGGCCGCGAGCAGCCCGTCGGCGAGGGCGCTGAAACCCTTCACTCCTCGACCCGCGACAGCGTCGCCCACAGGCCGAAGTCGTGCAGCGCCTCGACGTGGCGTTCCATCTCTTCACGGTTGCCCGTGGCCACGACCGCGCGGCCGTCGTTGTGCACGGCCAGCATGAGGGCCTCGGCCTGTTCCCGGCTGTAGCCGAAATAGCTGCGGAACACGTAGGAGACGTAGGACATCAGGTTGACCGGGTCATTCCACACCACGACCTGCCACGGCCGCGAGAGCGCCGAGGCCAGGTCGACACCCTGTTCGGTGTCGAGGTCGGGCGTGGCAAAATTCATGTCTTCAGCTTTGCACGGTCGGCGGAACGGCGCGACCGGGTTGCGTTCCCGCCGCAGCCGCATCCGCATCCCCATCCGAGGCGGCGGGTGTCGCGCGCGCCAGCATGGGCAGCGGCAGACCCGGCCGCGTAAACCGCCGGAACAGCTCGAACTCGAAGGCCGCCACGATGAGCACGATGCCGATCACGCCGATCCAGCCATAGACGATGGGGATGGATGCATCCGCCCGCAGTCTCTCGATGAGATCGACCTGCTCCCCCGAGATTCCGACGAACATGAGGAACGCGGTGACATAGATGAGGAGCCGCACCTGCCAGGCGCGGCCGAGGCCCGCGATGCCGAAGAGCGTGATGAGCCACAGGCCGTACCAGGGGTGTTGCAGCGGCGAGAACAGCACGAGCGCCGAGAAGACGCCGGCGAGCAGCCAGAGCGGGTCGGAGCGACGCTTCACCGTGACCAGGTAGGCGGCGACGAGGCATCCGAGGAAGAGGAAGATTCGCACGACGGCCGTGCGCGCCACATCGCCGTCGAGCCCCAGGCCCGGGCCGAAATCGCGCGCGAACAGCGACACGATGCGCGGAATCGAGTACCACGAGCCGATCTCGATGGGGGTTCCGAGGCCGGCCACCCAGCCGATGCCCACGCCCAGCCCGAGGCCCAACCCCAACAGGCCCACGAGCGCAAGCCCGGCGACGGCGGCCCAACGGCGGATGAGCGCACCCCACGTTGCGGTCGACCCCGCCCAGATGATGCCGATGATGGGCAGGGCGATCATGGCGATCGGTTTGATGCCGATGGCGGCCGTCACCAACACGGTGGCGAGGATGGGCCGGTCGCGCATCGCCCAGTAGACGCCCGCGACGATGAGGCCCAGCATGAGCGCGTCGTTGTGGCCCGCGAGCACGAAGTTCATCAACACGAGGGGGCTGCAGGCCACCGCCCAGAGCACCGCGGCCTCGTTGAAACCCCGCAGCCGGGCGATGCGCCATCCGTAGTACGCGATCATGGCCAGGCCTGCCACGGCCAGCAGTCGCACACCGATGAGCGCCGCCTCCATGGGCAGCCAGGATGTCGCGACCACCACGATGCGCGCCAACAACACGAACAGCGGGCCGTAGGGCGTGACCGTTTCGGCCCACTTGATGTCGACGCCCGCCTCGAACCAACCCGGCACGTCGGCCATGGTGTCGGTGTAGGGGTCGAGGCCCGCCACCAGGATGCGGCCCTGCCCAAGGTAGGCGAACATGTCGCGGCTGAAGAGCGGCAGCGCGACGATCAGCGGCGCCGCCCAAACGATGGAGGATGCGACGACCTGGCGGAGGGGACTGGGCGCGTTCGCGCGGCCGCGCGTGCGGGCATTCGGCCGCAGGGCGAGGCCGAGCGACAGCCACGCGAAGAGAAGCAGCAGCAGCCCCGCGGCGAGGAGGAACGTGCAGAGCACGACGGCGGTGCGCGACGTGCGCACGAGATCGAAGAGCGGCAGGGTGCGCAGCACCGAGGCGGGAGCGAGCCATCCGACCCCCATCGAGCCCGCGAGAACCGCCAGGGATCCGACAAGACCGATCAACAAGCGCACGCGATGAGAGAGGGAGAACACAGTAGTTCTTATCATGTTCGACGATGGCGGCGTGCTTCCGGCCCGCCGCGTTCACCATACAGCCGCCGCGAGTAACGCACGCAAGGTGCCACTTGTTCACATCGACCGAAGTGGCCCCCGGATGGGGGTAGCTGCCGACATCAACAAATCGATAGGTTGTGCAGCGGGGCTCGCAATCTGCGTGAGCACTCGCCCCGATTCTGGGGTCTGTTTGCGCACATTACGTCGTGCGCTGGGGGGAATCTTATTCATGTTCGTACCGGTATTTGCGCTGCGTAAAACCTGGCTCACCGTCCTGGCGATGTTCGCCTTGGTGGGTTTGATCGCTGCAGGATTGACCGTCAATGACTCCCCCGCCCGGGCGGATACTGCCGCAGTTGGAGGCGGCGGACTCTTCGTCCCACAGCAGGGCCGGGTATATGCCAGCGCGAACCCCGGCGGGACCAAGCTTTCACCAAACGTCTGGCGGACTGTTCAGGTCCAGGGGCAAGCAGGCATCCCCACGTCCGGAGTCTCGGCCGTGCAAGTGTCACTATCCGCCATCAACCAGACCGCGGGCGGGCAGCTCTTCACCGCAAAGGGCGGCGACAGCTCGCCCTCGGCTGACGTTCCCCAGGTGATTTACACCAATGCGGCTGTGACAAACACTGTCATTCTTCCTGTAGGCCCCGACGGGACGATCCAGATCATGGCCACGTCGGTGACCGACGTCATCGTCGATGCCCAGGGTTATTACACAGCCGGAAACACGGCCGCCGGCGGTTATGTCCCCATCGAGCCCACGCGGCTCAACACGATTCCGGATAACGTCTCCTACCGTCCCGGGCAATCCGTCACTTTCGGCGTCGGCAAAGGCGGTCTCATCCCGTCCAACGCTTCCTCCGTTCTGCTGAATGTCGTCGAATTCGCTGACGACTCGACCGCTGGCGGATGGCTGAATATCAAACCGGCGAACGCGCCGTCGACGTTGCAAGGCGCACAGTACAACTGGCCTGCCGGCAAGAACTATGTGTGGACGTCGGTCGTCGACCTCCCTTCGTATTCAAACGGCAACGTGACCATCTCGATGGGCCCCCGCGGCTCAGTGAAGCTCGCGGTTTCCGTTCAGGGTTACTACACCGCCGCGAGCGGTACCGCGAATGCGGGCATGTTCACGCCCGCGCAGTCGGTCGTGGCCGACACGCGTTCCACCTCGACGCCGCTCGCGGCGATGGAAACGCGCACGATCCAGGTCACAGGGGTTAACGGGGTTCCGGCGAAAAGTTCCGGCATCTCCTCTGTTGCCGTGAACCTGGAGCTCTACCCGACTGCCACCGGTCACGAGGAAGCATTTGCGTCGGACTCGGCGCCCGGGCTGACGCAGCAGGCATTCTCAGCGAACACACCTATGACGGCGTTCACCGTTGTCGAACTCGGCCCTGACGGTGCAATCAAAATCAAGAACACTTCTCCCGGAACGATGGGTCTCGTGGTGAATGTGCAGGGGTGGTTCTCGAGCCTCCCAGCCGGGCCTACGTCAACGAATCTCACCGGGTCCCGTCCATCGGCCACGAACCTGTCGTTCGGGATTTCCGATCAGACCAGCATCCAGGTCGACGTTGCGACGGGAAACCTGATGCTCTCGACCGTCGGCCTCTCCCTGCCTGGCGTGACCTCGACCGCTCCGATTGGCGCGTCTTACAACTCTCGCGGGTGGCAGGCGGCATCGTCGATGACTGGCGACGCGAACAAGTGGACCTACGCGCTCAGTGCAGCCGGCTCTCTGTCTTCTAATGCGCAGGGTGTCGTCTACACCTCCGCCGACGGCGCCACGTGGCAGTTCAAACCGGGGACCGTTGCCGGTTCGTTCACCAGCCCCGCGGGCCTCCAGCAGACTTTGGCGCGCACGAACACCGACTACACCCTCACGGGCTGGGCGTCACGGCAGATCATCCACTTCGACCTCAACGGAAACCCAATCTCGATCGAGGACCGGAACAAGAACACCACGTTCCTGAACCGCCAGGGCCCCGATCTCAAGACGATCGTCAGCACTGCGGGCACCACCGCGGCCCGCACCGTGACCGCTTCCTACGCCGACAACACGCAGACGTTCACCCAGACCAGCGGCAGCTCGAGCCGCAACATCGCCTACACGAAGAACGCTGACGGCAACATCGTCACCTACCGAGATGCCCTCGGCGGCACGACCACGTTCGGATATCAGGGAACGAACCTCACCTCGATCACCGCACCCGGTGGCGGAGTGACATCGGTGACGTATGACTCGTCGAGCCGAGTGACCCGCATCTCGCAGGCGAACACGACGGCTGGGTCGCCTGGTGCGGCCACCACGCGGCTGGCGTACACCTCTGCCACCGAGACCCTGGTTGCCGACGCGAACACCGACCAGACCGCAACCGTAGCCGCAGCGCCGCACACCACCTACACGTTGAACTCCACGACGAACCTGGTCACCAAAGCTGTCGACCCCGCGGGCCGCGTGCAGTCCGCGACGTATAACGCAGCCAACAACGGTGTCGCATCGAAGGCGACCGGTGAAGGATCCTCGGCGTCGACGTCGACGGGAACGTACGGCGCCAATGGCGGCCAGTCGCTCACGAAGGTGCAGTCCGGCACCGGAGCTGCGTCATCGGCCACCTACGGCTCGACGGCTTCCACCGCATACCTGCCGGCGACGTCAACCGACTCGTCGAACAACACCACGACCTACGGATACGACGGTGTCGGCAACCAGATGTCGACGACCACCGGGTCCGGTGCGCAGGCCGCCACAGCGAACCTCGCCTACAACACCGACGGAACCATCAAGACCGCCACGGCACCCGCAAACACGGGCAACCCCACCACCTACGCGTACGACGCCAACAAGCAGCTGTCGACGATCACGCCGCCGACTGGCACGAGCCTCGGCGTGAAGACATACACGCATGACGCATTCGGCCGAGTCGCTTCTCAGACCGATGGTCGCGGCGGCACAACCTCATTCACGTACGACAATGCAGACCGCCTTCTGACAACGTCATTCTCCGACAGCACACCGACGGTCACGAACACGTACGACGCCAACGGAAACCAGAAGACCGTCGCGTCAGCCACCGGCACGATCACGAACACCTACGACCAGCAGAACCGCCTCATCTCGACCGCGAACACGGCCGGGGGCGGGACCACCGGCTACGGCTACGACAAGGCGTCGAACGTGAAAACGGTCACCACCGGGGCCGGCACCACCACCCACACGTACGACGCCGCGAACGTGCCCACGAGCACCAGCTACCCGAAGGGTGCCGGCACGGCGAACCTGGTCTACGCGAACGACGATAAGGGCCGCCGCACCGACACATGGCTCGCCTCCAACGCCGACCACAGCACGTGGGCTGCTCGCACGAACACCACGTACGACGGCTCGAACCGGGTCACCGCGGTGAAGGCGTGGACCGGAACCGGGAACAGCAGCAACACCGTCACCTTCGACACCAGCTACTGCTACCAGGCCGGCACCACCGCGCCCACCTGCACGACGTCGGCAACATCTGACCGCGACACGTTGCAGTGGTCACGCGACAACCTCACCGGCCAGGTCACCACCTACGGATATACCGACGGCCGCCTCACCTCCGCCACCCAGACCGGGGGCGCCGTGAACAGCACCTGGACGTACTCCTACGACAAGAACGGCAACCGAACCGGCGAAGCCATCACCGGGGCCAACCCGTCCTCGCAGAACCTGACGTTCAACGCCGCCAGCCAGATCACCAACGCCGGTTACGTCTACGACGGGGCCGGAAACCTCACCGCCTCCCCCGGCGCCACCTACAGCTACAACGGCGCCCAACAGATGACCGCTTCCACGAAGGACGGCGTCACGACGAACTACACCTACGCCGGCGCCGACCAGAACCAGCTCCTCACCGAAGCAACCGCTGGCGGTGCAAGCTACTCGTACACCTACGGGAAAGCCGACGGGCAGGGCGTTCCCACGATCGTGAAACAGACGATCGCAGACGGCGCGACGTCCTACGTCACCTCGGACCCTCGCACCGGCCAAGCACTCGGCCTCACCACCGGCGCCGGCTCAATGGGGATGTTCCTCGTAGACGCGATTGGCACCCAGATTGGATCACTCACCGACGCCGGTACCACCGCCTACCGCGTCTTCTACGCACCCTACGGGGCACAGACTGTCACGACAGGCAACACCAGCGACCACTGGAAACAAAACCCCTACGGATTCAAAGCCGGTAACCGGGCCGATAACGGAGCGCTTGTGAAGTTCGGGTTCCGCTGGTACATGGCATCGTCCGGAACATGGACGCAAAGGGATACGCTCGATGCTCCACTCGACGCACGAAACGCAAATAGGTATGCATTTGCCGGAGCTGATCCGGTCAACCTGGCTGATCCAAAAGGAACTGATGCATGTGCGGTTGCAGTCTGGGGAGCGGGAGCTTTCGTCGTAGGTATGATCGCAGCAGGCATCGCGACATCCGGCGTAGGTTTTGCGATAGCGACGACCGGTTTGATTCCGGCCTTGTCGGGTCTCGAAGCGTGCAATAGGACTACCGGCCCCAATACGAACTACGTAGGAGGCTAAATGCTGCCACGATTGATTACGCTGGCCGTCTTCTTACTGATCACGGTCTTGGGGATAGTTGCTTTGTTCAGCCCCGACTCTCAACAGCTTGGACTCGTTTTCTTGATCGTAGGCTTCATGGGAATTGTCGCGCTTAGCTTCGAAATGGTTCGACTCCATCGCAAGTCAAGAAACCAGTAGTCACAGCAGCGCTGGTTCAGAAGATCGTCAGCGGCATCCCGACTGTGTTCGGCCCTTAGACCGCAACGATCACCGAAGTAGGACGTTTGATATGAGGTATTGGCAGCGCTAATAGCGCCATCGTTGCGCAGGGTCTTCGTATGTATCGGTCCCTATCGCCGCGATCACAGTCTCGTAGCCCTAGGGTTACGAGACGTCTCAAGTCACGCTCGCCAGCGGCTCCATACTCCGTTCAGCTGCGCCCTTCGCAAGCCGCGCAACTATGTCTCGCAAGTGCCCGCCACAGGCTTTGAACTCGGGGTGCGTTGCGAGACAGGTGAAGTGGCTCTCGAGATGGGTGCGATCAACCCGATACCTTTGCTGCTGAGACCCGCGAGCGCGTGACCGTGAACTTGGTGTTGCGGCCGCGCTGCTCCGTGGGGCCGACGAGGCGTTCGAGGGCTGGGCGGTAGCCAAGGTGGGTGTTCCAGACCGTCCAGAGCTCGCCGCCGGGCTTCAGCACTCGGGATGCGTCGGCGAAGAGTTTGAGCGCGATGCCCGCGTGCACCGTCGAGCCCACGTGGAACGGCGGGTTCAGCACGATCAGGTCGGCCGACGCGTCGGGTTGGGTGGCGAGGGCGTCGTCGCGCACCACCTCCACGCGGTCGGCGACGCCGTTCAGGCGGGCGGTCTCGCGGGCCGAGCGCACGGCCGCCGCTGACTGGTCCGTGGCGGTCACGCGCAGTTCGGGCCGGGCGCGGGCAAGCGAGGTCGCCAGGATGCCGGTGCCACAACCCAGATCGATGGCGTGCCGTGCGTCGGGCGCCATGTCGGGCAGGAACTCGAGCAGGTAGCGCGTGCCGATGTCGACGCGCGTGCCACCGAAGGCGGCACCGGCCGCTGCGACCCACAGATCGAGGGCGTTGTCGTGGCGGGAGGCGAGGGTGAGAGGGGGCCGCCCCTCGATGTCCTCGCTTGTGGCCATTCCGGTCGTAGCCCCGCCCGCGTCGACCGCGTCTGTTTTCATGAACCTGACTGCGTCGCCGTCGGCATCCGCATCGGCACACGCGGTAGCCGCACCCGCAACCCGAGGCTTGCTCGCGATCAGCAGGCGCGACTTCTGGCGGGCCCGCGACACGCGCACGTCGCCGAAGTGCTTCGAGAGCACCTCGTTCATGGCCATGCTCATGTGTTTGATGCGTCCGCCGGCGATGACGACGACGTCGGGGTCGGCCGTGCGCGAGATGAGGGCGGCGAGTTCGTCGAGGGCATCCAGCTGGCGCGGGAGTTGGAGGAGGACGACGCGGGCGCCGTCGACGAGGGAGGGTTCGACATCCATGGACCGGAATGCGGATGACTCGATGCCCTGCGCTTCAGCATTGCGGCGGAGCGCAAGCTCACCCGAGTAGGCGTCCTGGTGCACACGCACCTCGTGAGCGCCGTGCACGGCGATGGCGCCGAGGGTGAGCGCGCCGTAGCGGTCGTTCGCGACCACGACCGATCCGGCAGGCGCGGCCTCGATCAGCTCGGCAGCCTCGTCGAGGATGAAGCGGTCGGTCGGGTCGACGGCGAAGAGGTTGGGCGCCTCCACATCGGGGGCGCGGCGCAGGGCGTCGAAGTCGAACTCGGGCACACTCCAGGCTAGCCGCCGCAGGCCCCCGCGGCAGCCGCGGCAGCCGCGGCCGAACGCCTACTCGCTCAACACGCGATCGATCGTCGACTTCATCTGCTCATACGTCCACAGGTTGATGCGTTGGCCGTTGAGGAAGATCGTGGGTGTGCCCTCGACGCCCGAAAGCGTGCCGTCGGCCAGGTCCTTCTCCACGACGGCGGCCACCTCGGGCGAGGCGAGATCGGCGGCGTACCGCGTCATGTCGAGACCCAGGTCCGCGGCAAACCCCGCGAAGATGGGCAGCGCCTCGGCTTCGGGCAGGTCCTTCCACGACTGCTGCCCGCTGAACAGCGCCGCATACATCTCGGCGAACTTGCCCTGCCGACCGGCCGCCTCGGCCACGCGCGCGGCCGTCACGGCCTTGTCGTGCATCTCGAGCGGAAAGTTGCGCACCACGATCGTGATGCGGCCGTCGTACTCGTTCGCGATGCGCTCGACGAAGCCCGAGATCTGGGCACACGGCGGGCACTGGTAGTCGGCATATTCGACGAGCGTCACGGTGTCGTCATCCGACGTGGTGAGCGTGTTGTGCGCGTCGCCCTCGAGTACGGCGCGGTCGACGACGGGCGACGTCGGCGAGGGCACGGTCGTGGGGATGACGGGAGCCACGGGCTTCGCAGCCGCGCATCCGGACACGCTGATGACGGTGGCGAGGAGAAGAGCCGCCGCTGCGATGACCCGGCGTCGTGCCACGGCCCGGGCCGCATGAGCGGTGAGGGCGAGCGCGGCGGGGTGCGGGCCCGGCGAGAACTCGGGGGCGGGCGTGGCGGCGGATGTCATGGGCTTCTCCGGTCTCGGTCGGCGCTGCTTTCGCACACGCTAACATTGTGACCTACCGAAGTTTCACCACTCAGGAGGGCGTGTGCGAGCCTCCGCGCGGTCGCCAGACCATGAGTTCGGTGCGCCGCTGGGCGCGGGTTCCGCTGCGCAGCGAGACCACGTCGCCCGCGGCTCCGGCGGCGAAGATGCGACGGCCGGGGGTGCGCAGCAGGGCGTCGGCGAGAGCGTGTTCGAGTTCGCTGACACGGCCGGTGAGTTCGGTGACCTGGTTCTCGAGCGCGAGAATGCGCGAGATTCCGGTGAGGCTGACACCTTCGGCGCTGAGCCGGGCGATCTCGCGCAGCTGGGCGACGTCGCGCATCGAGTAGCGGCGGGATTTGCCGGCCGTGCGGGTGGGCGAGACCAGCCCGAGGCGGTCGTATTGGCGCAGGGTCTGGGGGTGCATCCCGGCCAGTTCAGCCGCCATCGCGATCGCGAAAACGGGGGAATTCTCGTCCATCGGTGTCCTCTCTCAACGGCGTGTCGTGGATGCGCGAGGGGCGGCGCACCGGTGAACGACGACTCGTGTCGACATCCTCTGGTGCACCGCCCAACGCAGTGGTGCCTCTAGCCCTTGGCCCGCTGCAGCAGATCTTCGCGCGGGTTCTCGGCAGGTTCGGTGGCGTGGAACTTTTCGAGCGCCTCGCGTGCTTCGGCGCTGAGGTGTGACGGCACGGCCACCTGCACGACGGCCAACAGGTCGCCGGTGCCCTTGGAGGTGGTGACGCCGCGACCCTTGACGCGCAGCACGCGGCCGGACGGCGTGCCCGGCGCGACCCGCAGTTTCACGGGGTCGCCACCCAGCGTCGGAACCTCGATCGTGGCGCCGAGGGTGGCCTCGACGAACGTGATCGGAACGGTGACGCGCAGGTTGAGCCCGTCGCGCTCGAACACCGGATGCTTGCGCACCGACACCGTGAGCACGATGTCGCCCGGCTCGCCGCCGTCGGGTGACGGCTGACCTTTGCCGCGCAGCTTGATTTTCTGACCGTCGCTCACGCCGGCCGGAATCTTGACCTTGATCGACTTGCCGTCGGCCCCCTGCAGGGTGATGGTGTCGCCCTGCGTGGCGGTGATGAAGTCGATCGTGGTGTGCGCCGTGACATCGCGGCCCCGGCTGGGCCCGCCGAATCCGCGGTAGCCGCCCGACGGCTGGCCGAAGCCGCCGCCGTTGTTGAACATGCCACCGAGGATGTCTTCGAAGCCGTTCTGTTGGTAGCTGTACCCCTGTCGGGCGCCGCCACCGAACATGCCGCCGAAGACGTCGTCGAAACCGCCGTTGCCGCCGCCGCCCGAGCCGGGGGCCGTGAAGCGTGCCCCCGAGCCCATGGCGCGGATCTGGTCGTATTCTTTGCGCTGCTCGGGATCGTTGAGAACCGAGTAGGCCTCGCTGATCTCCTTGAAGCGTGACTCCGATTTGGTGTCTCCCGGGTTGGAGTCAGGATGGTACTGCCGGGCCAGCTTGCGATATGTCTTCTTCAGTTCCGCCGGCGTGACGTCTTTCTTCACGCCGAGGACCTTGTAGAAGTCCTTGTCGAACCAGTCTTGACTTGCCATCGCGCCTACCCAGCGGGGACGGCGACGACCACTTTGGCCGCGCGCAACAGGGTGGAGCCGACGTAGTAGCCGGTCTCGACGACATCGGCGATCTGCTCGCTCGTGACGTCGGGGCTCGGCTGCTGGAAGATCGCCTCGTGGATGGTGGGGTCGAAGGCCTCACCGGCGACACCGAACGGGGTCACACCCAGGCGCTCGACGGCCGCACGCAGTTTCTGCGCGATGGTCGTGAACGGGCCGCCCTCTTCGAGGTCGCCGTGCTTCTGCGCCCGGTCGAGGTCGTCGAGCACCGGAAGCAGCGCCTTGACGGTGTCGCCGACGGAGCGCTCGCGCTCCACCTCGCGGTTCGCCTCGGTGCGCTTGCGGTAGTTCGCGTATTCGGCCGTGACCCGCTGCAGGTCGACGAGGCGCTCGTTGGCGAGGTCTTCTGCGCTGGACTGACCCGACAGGAAGTCGAGGTCGGCGTCGCTCAGAGAGGTCTCGACGTCGGGGCCTTCGGCTTCGATGAGCTCTTCAGCCTCGATGTCGGGGCCCGGCACGTCGGCGACGGCCTGGTCGTCCTGGGCGCCGGGCGTGGTGCCCGACGCCCCGCCAACCTGACCCTCGCCCGGTTCGCGAACCGCCCCGGTCTCGGGGTCGATCTTGCGCTTGTCGTTGACGATGGGGTCGTCGGACCCCTCGTTTTCGGGGGTGGGGTTCTGGTCGGTCATTGCTTACTTCTTCTCGTTCTTGTCGTCCTCGTCGTCGACCACTTCGGCGTCGACGACGTCTTCGTCAGAGGAGGTCTCCTGCTCGGTGGGTGCCGACTCATCGGCAGCCGGAGCGGATTCGTCGGCCTGGGCCTGCGCGTAGAGGGCTTCGCCGAGCTTGACCTGCGACTCGTTGAGCTTGTCGTAGGCCGTCTTCACGGCATCTTCATCGTCACCGGCGAGAGCCGACTTGAGGGCGTCGACATCACCCTGCACGTCGTTCTTGACGTCGGCGGGGAGCTTGTCTTCGTTCTCCTTGATGAGCTTGTCGATCGAGTAGGCGAGCTGCTCGGCCGTGTTGCGCGTCTCGGCCTGTTCGCGGCGCTTCTTGTCTTCGGCCGCGTTCTCTTCGCCTTCGCGAACCATGCGCTCGATGTCTTCTTTCGCGAGCGACGAGCCGCCCGTGATGGTCATCGACTGCTCCTTGCCGGTGCCCTTGTCCTTGGCGGACACGTGCACGATGCCGTTGGCGTCGATGTCGAACGTGACCTCGACCTGCGGAACGCCGCGGGGCGCCGGAGCGATACCCGTGAGCTCGAAGGTGCCGAGGTTCTTGTTGTCGCGCGTGAATTCGCGCTCACCCTGGAAGACCTGGATGGCGACGGACGGCTGGTTGTCGTCGGCCGTCGTGAAGGTCTCGCTGCGCTTGGTCGGGATGGCCGTGTTGCGCTCGATGAGCTTCGTCATGATGCCACCCTTGGTCTCGATGCCGAGGGACAGCGGCGTGACGTCGATGAGCAGAACGTCTTTACGCTCGCCCTTCAGCACGCCGGCCTGCAGGGCGGCACCGACGGCGACGACCTCGTCCGGGTTGACACCCTTGTTGGGCTCCTGGCCGCCGGTGAGCTTCTTGACGAGCTCGGAGACGGCGGGCATACGGGTCGATCCACCGACGAGCACGACGTGCGCGATGTCCTGGACCTTCACGCCGGCCTCTTTGATGACATCTTCGAACGGCTTCTTGGTGCGGTCGAGGAGGTCGGAGGTCATCTGCTCGAACTGGGCACGCGTGAGCGTCTCGTCGAGGTTGGCGGGGCCGTTCTCGGTGAGCGACAGGTAGGGCAGCTGGATGCTCGTGCTGGTCGAGGAGGAGAGTTCCTTCTTGGCCTGCTCGGCGGCTTCCTTGAGGCGCTGCTTCGCGATCTTGTCGTTCGAGACGTCGACACCGGTCGACTCCTTGAAGCGCTTGATCAGGTGGTCGACGACGCGCTGGTCCCAGTCGTCTCCACCGAGGCGGTTGTCACCGGAGGTGGAGCGCACCTGGATGGTGCTGAAGTCTTCGTCCTTGCCGACTTCGAGCAGCGAGACGTCGAACGTTCCACCACCGAGGTCGAAGACGAGGATGAGCTCGTCTTCCTTACCCTTGTCGAGGCCGTAGGCCAGGGCGGCTGCGGTGGGCTCGTTGATGATGCGGAGCACGTTGAGGCCGGCGATCTCGCCGGCTTCCTTCGTGGCCTGACGCTCGGCGTCGTTGAAGTAGGCGGGGACCGTGATGACGGCGTCGGTGACCGTGTCGCCGAGGTACTGCTCGGCGTCGCGCTTCAGCTTGGCCAGGATGCGGGCCGAGATCTCCTGCGGCGTGTACTTCTTGTCGTCGACCGCGAAGGTCCAGTTGGTGCCCATGTGGCGCTTGACCGACGCGATGGTGCGGTCGACGTTGGTGACGGCCTGACGCTTGGCGGTCTCGCCGACGAGGGTCTCGCCATCCTTGGTGTAAGCGACGACCGAGGGGGTGGTGCGCAGACCCTCGGCGTTGGCGATGACGGTGGGTTCTCCACCTTCGAGGACGGCCACCACAGAGTTGGTGGTTCCGAGGTCGATTCCTACTGCTCGAGCCATGTGTGTTTATCTCCTTAGGGGGTGGAACAAAGTTTCTCCGGCTACTCAGTAGTTGAGCGCCGATGACTCAAGTTTACTCGGATGCCTGCGAGCGTCAAGTTCTCACGGCGAATCTTGAGCCTTAACGACTCAACTTCGGGACGGTACCCGGAACGGGACGATCGCCTGCTTGCGCCCGCACGGCCGTGCCCGCTGCGAAACCCGACCCTTTCCTTAGGACGGAACTGGTCTTGGTTCCGTCTCGCTATGATGACCGCATGAGCGACAACAACCAGACCCCGCAGCACGACCCCGAGGGTGCGAACGGCGCCGGTCAGCAGCCGCGCTTCGGCGAGCACGGGGGCGAGCAGCAGGGCTACGGCCAGCAGCCGCCCGCCGACGACCAGAACCCGGGCTCGACCGGCTATGGCGCCCCCACCTACCCGCAGCAGCCCGAGCAGGGTTATGGATATCCGCCGCAGGGCTACCCGCAGCAGCCCGATCAGCAGGGCTACGGCCAGCCGCAGCAGCCCGAGCAGAGTTACGGCTACCCCCAGCAGGGCCCGGGCCCGCAGAGCTACCCGCAGCAGCCCGGCCAGCAGGGTTACCCGCAGGACCCGAACCAGCAGGGTTATGGCTACCCGCAGCAGCAGCCCTACGGTCAGCCCGCCTACCCGCCGCCCTACTATGACCCCGAAGCCAAGAGCCGCCTGGTCGCGGGCCTGCTCGGCATCCTGCTCGGCAGCCTCGGCATCCACCGCTTCTACCTCGGCTATGTGGGAATCGGCATCGCCCAGATTCTGGTCACGCTCTTCACCTTCGGTTTCGGCGCCCTCTGGGGCTTCATCGAGGGCATCATGATCCTCGTGAAGGCGCAGTCATTCGCCACGGATGCATCGGGTCGACCCCTGCGCGACAACTAAACTTTTCGCACCAATTCGGCCGCAGTTCGACCCCTCGAACTGCGGCCGTTTTGCTGCCCTAACGTGGAACGTGGCACCCGCCGAGGGCCGCGCACCGGGTGGGGACGCCACGTGCGCGGCCCAACCTCTGCCAGGGCTCTTCAAAAAGCTGGCGCTGCCTCAGCTCTTAAAGAATTAGGCCCCGGGGGGTTTCCCTAGCCGTAGCTGGTACGCCGTGAATCCCGGGGCTCTCACGTCAATCTTAGAACAGCCGCTCCTGTCGACGTGAAATGTCGACGAAAGTTCGAGTGGGGGTCGCCGTGGCGAAACCCGCGCGCAGTAGCCTGTGCTCATGAGCGAACTCGCGGGCAGCGGTGCCCCCACCCTCGTGCCGGCTTTGGCCGAAGCGCCGGCCGCCGTGCCGAAACGAATCGTGTTGGCGTGGGGTCTGTGGGACTGGGGTTCCGCCTCGTTCAACGCCGTCGTCACCACGTTCGTCTTCACCGTCTACCTCACCACCGCCGATGGGTTCGGCGGCGAGACCGTCGTGTCGGCGCAACTCGGCTGGGCACTCGCCGGCGCCGGGCTGCTGATCGCCCTGCTCGCACCCGTCACCGGGCAACGCTCCGACAGCTCGGGCCGCCGCAAGTTCTGGCTCGGCGTCAACACCTACATCGTCGTCGCCATCACCGCCGCCCTCTTCTTCGTGCAGCCCGACCAGGACTACCTGTGGCTCGGCCTGCTGCTCGTCGCCGCCGGCAACGTGTTCTTCGAATTCGCGGGCGTCAACTACAACGCCATGCTCGCGCAGGTCTCCACCCCCGCAACCCTCGGCCGCGTCTCGGGCTTCGGCTGGGGCATGGGCTACATCGGCGGCATCGTGCTGCTGCTCGTCGTCTACTTCGGCTTCATCAGCCCCGACGTCGGCCTGTTCGGGGTCACGAGCGACAACGGTATGGATGTCCGCGTCTCCATGCTCATCGCCGCCGCCTGGTTCGGCATCTTCGCGCTGCCGGTGCTGTTCGCCGTCCCCGAATACAAGGGCGTCGGCGCGCGGCGGGAAAAAGTGGGCTTCTTCGCCTCGTACGGACGACTGGCCGACGACATCCGCCACCTCTGGAAAGACAGCCGCACCACCGTCTACTTCCTCTTCGCGAGCGCCGTGTTCCGGGATGGCCTGGCCGGCGTCTTCACGTTCGGCGGGGTTCTGGCGGCCGGGTCGTTCGGGTTCAGCCCCGGCGAGGTCATCATCTTCGCCATCGCCGCCAACGTGGTCGCCGGGATCTCGACAATCACGGTCGGGTTGCTCGACGACAAGGTCGGGCCGAAACCCGTCATCATCGTGGCGCTCATCGGCATCGTCGTCGCCGGGTTCGCCGTGTTCTTCCTGCACGACGGCGGGCAGACCGTGTTCTGGATCTTCGGCCTCGCGCTCTGCCTGTTCGTCGGGCCCGCGCAGTCGGCGTCCCGCTCCTACCTCGCACGCGTCATCCCCGCCGGCCGCGAGGGCGAAGTGTTCGGCCTCTACGCCACCACGGGCCGCGCGGTCTCATTCCTCGCCCCGACCGCCTTCGCGATCTGCGTGACCATCGGCGGCGCCCAATACTGGGGAATCCTCGGCATCATCGTCGTCGTCCTGATCGGCCTCGCGCTCCTCATCCCCGTCGGCCGTCGCCTCAAGCGCTGAGGCATTCAACTCCAGGCACGCGAAAAGGCGGTCGGCCTCCAGCTAGACCGACCGCCGCACCCGGCACCCCTGCCGGGAGCAACCGCTGCTACCGAGGTCGCACGCGGAGGTGGGTGACACCGCCGTCGACGTCGAGCGCCGTTCCGGTGGTGGATGCCGCAGCCGGCGACGCGAGATAGGCGATCGCGTGGGCGACCTCCTCGGGCGACACCATGCGGCCGATGGCCTGGCGCTCGTCGAGTGCCTTGCGCTCAGCCACGGGGTCGGGGAAGTTCTGCAGCATGCGGTCCACGAACGGCGTCGCGACCGTGCCCGGGCTGACACAGTTGACGCGCACACCCTCGCGCACGTGGTCGGTGGCCATCGCAAACGTGAGGGCCAGCACGGCCCCCTTGGTCGCACCGTAGAGCGCACGCTGCGGCATACCGTTGAGCGCCGCGATCGAGCAGACGTTGACGATGGCGGCGTGCGACGAGGCCCGCAGGAGCGGCAGCGCCGCGGCCGAGACGCGCGCCATGCCGACGACGTTGACATTGAGCACCCGGGCCCACTCGTCGTCGTCGTTGTCCTCCACAGTGCCGATGGCCGAGATGCCGGCGTTGTTCACGACGATATCGAGGGCTCCGAAACGCGACTCGATCTCGCGGATGGCGTCGATGACCGAGGCCCGGTCGCCCACGTTGCACGCGATGCCGACAAGCGGGGCGGGGGCATCCTGCGGGTTGAGGTCGAGAACGACGACCTGGGCTCCGCGCGAAGCCAGCAGCTGCGCCGTCGCCAGGCCGATGCCCGAGGCACCGCCCGTGACGGCGGCGACGAGGCCGGACAGCTCGCCGGGCGTCGACGAGGAGGAGTCGGAGGGTGGGGCAGAAGGCGAGGCGGAACCGGTGCCGGACGAGGGGTCGGTCGCGCCGGTGTCGTCGGCGGCGCCGGCCGGGGTGGATTCGGTGGTGCTCATCGTGCGGCTCCTTCGAGAGTGGTGGGGGAGGCGGGGGCTGAGGCCGGGCTTGTGGCCGAGGCATCCGCGAAGGTGTTGGTCATGTCGCCGAGGCCGTCGATCGAGAGCTCGACCACGTCGCCCGCCCGCAGGTAAGGCGTGCCCTCGATGCCGAGCGCGACACCCGCTGGCGTGCCCGTGTTGATCAGGTCGCCGGGGCGCAGCACCATGAACTGCGACAGGTACCAGACGATGTGTCGGATGCCGAAGATCATGTCGGCGGTCGAGCCATCTTGCCGCTCAACACCGTTGACGCTCAGGCGCAACCGCAGGTTCTGGGGGTCGCCGACCTCGTCGCGCGTGACGAGCACGGGGCCGAGCGGGTTGAAGGTCTCGCAGCTCTTGCCCTTGTCCCACTGGCCGCCGCGCTCGAGCTGGAACTCGCGCTCCGACACGTCGTGCGACACCACGTAGCCGGCGATCACGGCATCCGCGTCGTCCGGCGAGGCGAGGTAGCGCGCGGTCTGGCCGATGACGACGCCCAGCTCGATCTCCCAGTCGGTCTTGGTCGAGTTCAGGGGAATGAGCACCTCGTCGTCGGGGCCGACGATGGTCGAGGGGTCCTTCATGAAGACGACGGGTTCGGTGGGCACGGCCAGGTTGGATTCGGCCGCGTGGTCGGAGTAGTTCACGCCGATGCACACGATCTTGCCTGGCCGGTCGAGCGGGGCGCCGCGGCGAAGGCCGGCCGCGTCGAAGGCGGGTAGCGTGCCGTCGGCGAGCGCCGTGCGCACGGTGGCGAAGTCGTCGGCCGCGTGCGTGGCGAAGAAGGCCGGGTCGATCGACGGGGTCACCGACGAGAGGTCGAAGTGGCGCCCCTCGGATTCGACGACGGGGGTTTCGCTTCCGGGCACTCCGAAACGGGCAAATCTCATATTCTTTCTTCCTCTTCTACGTTCGGGTCTACGTCTGCGTCTGCGGTCGCGTGGCGATTCGCGTCCGGGGCGGCAGCGGCGACGACGACGGGATCCGCCTCACGGTCGGCGGAGGCCCGCCCGTCGGTCTGGGCGTCGAGGCCGGCGTGCGACCCTCCCGCGAGATAGGGCGGGCGAATTCCGCCCGCAGCGGACGAGTCATACGCCGCCTCGACGATGGCCATGGTGTCGAACACGTCGTCGACACTGGTCGGCAGCTCGGAGACGTCGCCGCCCACGAAACGCTGCACGGCACCCATCGAGCCGATGAAGGCATCCGGAAACCAACTGCCCTCGAACGGGATCGGCTGCCAACCCGCGGCGTGATCATCGTCGTACTGCACCTCGAGACGGTCCTCGCCGCCCGTCGGATAGTCGAGCAGCAGGCCCATCTGGGCGCGGATGGCCCCGCGGGTGCCCTCCCACTTGATATAGCTCTCCTCGTATTTCTCGCCGTAGTCGTGATCGTGGTTGGTCGAGATGACCACGCGGATCTGCCGGCCGGGGTAATACAGGATGATGTCGCTGCGCGAATTGGCGTGCGCCTTGGCGGGATGCTTCACCGTCACCGCCGCGACCGACTCGGGGTTGCCGAGGAACGACCGCACGAGGTCGATGTAGTGCACGCTGTGCATGTTGATCTCGAGCCGGTCGAGCGTGAGCACGTGCGGGAACATTTGCCACGGCGTGTTCACCTGCACCCGGATCTCGAGGTCGTAGAGCTCGCCGATGTCGCCGCGCGCGATGCGTTCGCGGGCCGCCGCCACATAGGGCGCGAACCGCAGCTGCGTGTTGACCGCCGCGACCAGGTTCTTGCGGCGGCACAGCTCGAGAATGGCGCGCCCGTCGGCCAGGTGGTTGCCGAGCGGCTTCTGAATGAGCACGGGCGCGCCGTCGGGCAGCTGCTCGAGCACCTCGAGATACTGCTCGGGCATGAGGGCGATGTCATAGACCGCATCGGATGGCGCGGCCGCCACGGCCTCGGCCACCGACCCGAACACGCGCTCCACGCCGAACTCCGCGGCCAACGCCTCGGCGCGCGCGATCGTGCGGTTGTAGAGGCCGAACACCGGGTAACCCGCCTTGCGGTAGGCCGGAAGGTGAGCATCCCGCACGATTCCGCCCGCACCCAGGATGACGATGGGTCGCGGGTTCGAGGGCAGTGCGAGTGCGTAGGCCGCGGCCGGATGGAACTCGGCGCGATCGGGGGATGGCGCGAACGCGGGCGCGGATGCGGGCGCGGGGCCGGGCGCGGGGCCGGGCACGCCCTCGGCCGAGGCGGCGGACGCAGACGCGGGCGCGCCGACGGGATCGGTGTGTGCAGACATCCGCTAGCCCTTCACCGCGCCGACGGTCTGGCCGCGCATCAGGAACCGCTGCGCGCCGATGAACACGATGAGCAACGGGATCATGCTGAGGAACGTGGCGAGCGCCAGCTGCGGCATGTAGAGCTTGACGTTGAGGCCGGCCGCGACCGTCGGGTTGAACAGCGGCGACGCCCCGATCAGCTCTTGCAGGCCGATCGAGATGGTCTTGTTGCCCTGCACCGAGCTGAGCAGCGCGAGCGGCAGGAAGTAGTTCGTCCAGTTGGCGACGAACGCGAAGAACGTGACGAGCGCGACGGCCTGCTTCGAGATGGGCGTGGCCACCTGGAAGAAAATGCCGATCTCGCTGAGCCCGTCGATGCGCGCGGCCTCGACGAGTTCCTGCGGCATGGTCGTCATGAAGTGGATGTAGGCGAGGTACACGCCGAACGGGAAGAAGCCCATGATGACGGCGACGGGCCAGAGCTCGCCCGAGGCGCCGATGGCGTTGACCTCGAGGAACAGCGGGATGACGAGCACCGTGTTGGGCATGACCATGGCGAGCAGCGTGACGAAGAGCACGGTGCGACGAAAGCGGAACCGCAGGCGCGCGAGCGCATAACCGGCGGGGATGGCGGCGACGACCGCGAGGATCGCTCCGATCACGGCGACGAAGAGGGAGTTGCCGACCCACTGCAGGAACAGGCCGCCCTCGCCCGGGCCGAAGCCGTTGACCTGCGACCAGCTGTAAACGACGTTGTCCCACGAGACGCCGCCGAGCCCGAGGATGCCACCCTCACCGGCCGCGACCTCGTCCTGGTCGCGGAACGCCATGGCGACGAAGCCGATGATGGGCACGATGAAGATGGCGGCGACGAAGAGCATGGTCGCGACGCGGGCGACCCGGCCAACGCTCATCTGGTTGCTGCCGACGGGGCCGGCGAGCGCCTCCTGGTGGGCGGTCTTGGCGCGCTTCTGCGGTTTGGCCTTGACGAGTGACATTATTTCTCCTCCTCGCCGAACAGGCCGCTGCGGAACACGATGAGCAGGCCGATTCCGAGGGTGATGACGAGCAGGATGAGGGACATCGCCGCTGCGGCCGGGAAGTTGTAGTTCGAGAACGCGAACGCGTAGCCGAGCTGGGTGGGGGTCGTCTGGTCGGGCAGGGCGTTCGACGACACCTGGTCGAGCAGCTGCGGTTCGAGGAACAGCTGGAACCCGTAAGCCAGGTTCATGAGCGCCGCATACCCGATCCAGGGCCGGATGATGGGCAGCTTGACGTGCCACGCGGTGTGCCACGCGTTGGCACCGTCGATCGAGGCCGCCTCGAGCACCTCATCCGGAATGCCGTTGAGGCCGCCGTTGACGACCACGATCCACGTGCCGATGCCCTGGAAGAAGAGCATGCCGGCCAGGATGAAGGGCAGGTTGCCGTCGGTGGCCACGACGGCCTTGATGGTGTCGAGGCCCAGCAGGTTCCAGAGCCCGGCGATGGGCGACTGTGCGGGGTTCAGCAGGTAGACCCACAGCACGAGGTTCGCGATACCCGCGAGCGCACCGGGGATGTAATAGAGGAACCGCATGGTGTTGCCGAAGCGGCCGGGGCTGGCGTGCACGAGCAGCGCGAGGCCCACGATGCCGAGCATCATGATGGGCAGCCAGACGATGAGAACGCTGAAGATGTTGCCGAAGGTCTGCCAGAAGCGGAAGTCGGAGAAGACCGTGACGAAGCTCGAGATGCCGCCGAAGCCGCCCTCGGGTTGCACGGGCGTGGCCGGCCGCTGCAGCGCGGTGTAGACCGCATAGAAGATGGGGATGATTCCGCCGATGAGCAGCAGCACCATGTAGGGGCTCAGCAGGGTCCAGGCCCCGCGCACCTCCCGCTGGTGCAGTTTGCGGCGGCCGGCCGCGCTCTGGCGTTTGGTGCGCAGGCCGCGGCCGGGCGGCTCGGGCTGGGCCTCCGCGTGCGGCGGGGCGATGGTGCCTTGGCTCATGACATCTTCCTCGATGTGTCGCTGGAAAAGCGGGCTGGAGCAGTGGGGTGTGGGTCGTGCGGTGTTGCGGGAGGTGCGGTGGTGCGGGTGTTGCGGGGAGAGCCGCGGGGTCGAGGCATCCGGTCGGGGGAATCCGGATGCCTCGACGCGCGTGTTACTTCTCGGTGATCGTGTAGCCGAACGTCTTCGCCTGGTTGACGAGTTCGTCGCTGAACTTCTTCCACGCGTCATCGAACGAGTTGCCCGAGACGAGCGACGGGGCCATGGTCTCGGTCCAGATGCCACCCGTGTTGTAGAGCATGTAGGAGTGGTCACCGGGCACGGCCGAGGCCGCTTCCTTGAAGGCCGCGAACGTGATGTCGTTGTCGGCGAAGTAGTTGGCCGACTTCTGCTTCTCGATCCAGGCATCCTGCACCGGGCCGTAGCCGGGAAGACCGGTCGACAGGTCGACCTGCCAGGCCGGGTCGGTGGCCACGAACTTCATGAAGGTCTGCGCGTTCTCGAGCTGCTTGCCCTTGATGTGGCTCGACATGCCCCACAGGCCGCCGCCCTCGTTGCCGGCGGAGGGCTTCGAGTCGCCGTCGAACTTCAGGGGTGCGACGGCCGACATCTCGCCCGCCGGGATCTTCCAGGTCTGGTTGAAGAGGTAGTCGCCCCACCAGAGGGCGCCCGGGCTCATGACCATGTCGGGGCCGACGGTCGCGGCATCCGCGTCGAAGATGCCGAGCGTGGAGAGTGCCTTGCCGTCATACATGGTGGCGAGGAGGTCTTGGGCCCGGGTGCACTTCTCGTCGCTGAGGTTGATGTGCACCTCGGTCTCGGATTTGCGGTCGTTGGTGGGGCAGCCGCTGGCCCACAGGTAGCGGTCGGGGGCGTAGGCGTCGCCCGTGAAGCCCGAGATCTTGCCGGGGTGCTCGGCGGCGATCTTCACGGCCAGCTCGGAGTACTCCTCCCACGTGGCGGGCACGGTGTAGCCGTTCTCGTCGAAGAACTTCTTGTTGTACCAGAACACGTCCGGGGCGGCGTCGTTGCGCAGGCAGCGGATCTTGTCGTCGAAGTTGCACATGGAGAGCACGGCGGGGTCGTAGCCCTCGATGGTGTCGGCCATGATGTCGGTGAGGTCGGCGGCGTAGTTCGACTGCGAGCTCGTGGCCCACGCGATGTCGTCGTTCGAGGGGAAGAAGATGGCGTCGGGCCAGCCCTTGCCGGCCTGGTCGAACTGGGCGAACTGCTGCTGCACGCTCTTGCCGCCGACGGTTCCGTCGATCTGGTTGACCGTGATGTCGATCTCGGGGTGCGCCTTCTTGAAGGCGTCGGCCGCGGGAACGCGGGGCGGGTCGACCCAGACGGTGATGGCTCCGCCCGAGTCGGTCTGCGCGTCGGCGCCGCCGCCCGTCGATCCGCCGCCGCTACAGGCGGTGACGGCCAGCATGGTGAGGGCGACGCCGATTCCGGCAGCGCCTTTCAGAACCCGGCGGTGCCGGGAGTTCGAGGTCTTCATTGACGCTCCTTCAGTGTGAACGGGACCGCGGGCACTGCTTCGTGCGCACGGGGTGAGGGCCGATCTGCGTGGCGTGATCAAACGTTATATCAGCGGGATGCGCGTGGTCAATCGTTTGTTCACATCGGGTGAGGGGCGAAGATCGCGTCCTCGCTGCGAGCATACATCAGATGAATCCGGTCGCAAAGGGTTGATCTTTGTTTCGCGGAGCCCATTTTGGGGCTTTTCGGCGCTTCCCGCCCGGTAGACATTCGACTAATCAGCGGATGCCGCGGCTGCGCGCTCGAGCAACGCCGCGTCGATGCGATAGAACTCGGCCGCCGCGCCCCCGAAGATGCGGTCGCGATCGGTGTCGCCGAGATCCGAGGTGACCTCGCGCAGCCCCTCCCACACGCGCTCGTAGTCGCCCGCGAGCACCGAGATAGGCCAGTCGCCGCCGTACATGAGGCGCTCGGGGCCGAAGAGTTCGAGCGCGCGGTCGAAGAAGGGGCGGATGTCGTCGGGCGTCCAGTCCCCCAGGCGCCCGGGCACGGCCGAATACAGCCCCGAGACCTTGGCGTACACGAGCGGATTCTCGGCGGCGCGTTCGATGAGCGACCACCAGGGCTCGCGATCATCCGGGCCCAGGCCGATCGGCGGCTTCGAGAGGTGGTCGATCACGATCCTGAGATTCGGATGCCGCTCCCCCAGCGTCGGCACCAGCTCGAGGTGTCGCGGCAGCACCGAAACCAGGTCGAACGTGACATCCGCTCGTTCGAGAACCGAGAGGCCCTCGTCGACATCGGGGCGCAGCAGCCACTCGGGGTCTGGCAGGTCGTGGATGAGGTTGCGCACACCCACGACGTGCGGGTTGCGGCGCACCTCGTCGAGGCGGGCGGCCGCGCGGCGCGGATGCTCGAGCGGAACCGACACAACGACGGCCGCGACCTCGCGGTTTCTCGCCGCGACATCCAGCATGTAGTCGGTGTCGGCGTCGTTGTCGGCGGATTGGACGAGCACCGTGGCGTCGACGCCGGCCGCGCGCAGGTGCGGGCGCAGTTCGTCGAACTCGATCGTGCGGTTGATGGGCCCGTGTTCCGGCCCGAGCCAGGGGTAACTCGCGCGGTCGAGGTTCCAGACGTGCTGGTGGGCGTCGATGATCACCGGGCGCTCCCGTCGGCGGGCGCAGCGGACGCGACGGGCGCAGCCGGCTCCACAGGCACCGCAGGCTCGGCGGGCGCGGCACTCGCAACCGGCTCGGCCGGCAGCTGCCACACCTGCGGAATACCGCTGTCGCCACCCGAATAATCGTCGGGAACGTCGAGCAACTCCCCCATGCGCGCCTGCCACGGCACGTTCGCCGGATGCTCGCGCAAGAACGCCCGCATGGCCGCGTAATCCTCGCAGTCCACCACGTGGAAGAGGTCGAGCCCCGAACGCCAGATGCGCCAGTCGAGCACGCCGGCCGCGCGCAGGGCGGCGTCGAGTTCGGGCGGGATCACAGCGTGGATGCGGTCGTAGTCCGCCTCCTTGCCGGGGGCGAGTCGGGTGTGCAGGGCGATCGTTTCCACGGGCAACTCCTTCGTTGGGCCGGGCGGCGGGGTGGGGCGGGGCAGCGGGGTGGGGCAGCGGGGTGGGGCAGCGGGATAGCGCGGCGGGGTCGGGCCTCGGGAGCAGGCCGACGGCGAAACATCTGACGTTCACGCCATCCGGATGTCTAATCTAGCCATAGGGTGGGCCGATCGCACCGGTTTTCCGCCGGCTTCCCGGTCCGTCGCTAGAATGATCGGATGACAGCACAGGGCGATCCGGCAGCGCAGGACGATTCGGCGGCTCCGCGTAGCTCGCCGCAGGCCCGCCTCGCGGCGACGGGTCGTTCGCAGACCGACGTCGTGCTGCACGGCATCAAGAAGATGATCACCGACGGCACGCTGCGAGCCGGATCTCGGCTGCCGGTCGAGAAAGATCTCGCCGCCGAGCTGGGCATCTCGCGCGGATCGCTGCGCGAGGGCGTGCGCGCGCTGTGCATTATGGGCGTGCTCGAGACCCGCCAGGGCGACGGCACCTACGTGACATCGCTCGACTCGAGCCTGCTGCTCGCTCCCATGAGCTTCATGGTCGACCTGCAGACCCCGGACGGCGCTGAGCACCTGCAATCCGTGCGACGCGTGCTCGAATCCGAGGCCGCCGCCCGGGCCGCGCTGCACGCCCAGCCCGAGGCGCTGGCCGAGGCCGAGGCCGTGCTCGCGGGCATCGAGGACATGTCGCTGGGCGACGAACCCGTCGATCACCGCCGCGTGCTCGACGCCGACCTGGCGTTCCACAGCATCATCGCGCGCGCGAGTTCGAACCCCGCGCTGGCGGCGCTCATCGAGGCGCTGTCCTCACGCACCATCCGCGGCCGCATGTGGCGCGCGATCAGCGAGCAGGGCGCCATCCGCGAGACGCACCGCGAGCACCGAGCCATCCTCGCCGCCCTCCTGGCCGGAGACCCCGACCGCGCGCGCCTGGCGATGGGATCGCATCTGCTCGCGGTCGAGGACTTCATGCACACTCACCCGGCCGAGACGAGCGACGCCGCGGCCGACCTCCCCGCCCAGTAGCTGCCGGCCGGGAACGCGAACTCGGCGAGCGATGCCTCGTGCATCTCGGCGCTGTAGCCGGGAAGCGTGGGCAGCCGGTAGGCGCCGTTCTCGACGATGCACGGGTCGACGAAGTGCTCGTGCAGGTGGTCGACGTACTCGGTGACGCGACCCTCGAGCGAGCCCGAGACGGCCACGTAGTCGAAGATCGACAGGTGCTGCACGAGTTCGCAGAGGCCCACTCCGCCGGCGTGCGGGCACACCGGCACGCCGAACTTCTTGGCCATGAGATAGACCGACAGGATCTCGTTGATGCTCGCGAGCCGGGCCGAGTCGAGCTGGCAGAAGTCGATGGCCTCGGCCTGGAACATCTGCTTGAAGAGCACGCGGTTCATGCCGTGCTCGCCCGTGGCCACGCCGATGGGCGCGACGGCCCGACGCACGGCCGCGTGGCCGAGGATGTCGTCGGGGCTCGTCGGCTCCTCGATCCACAGCGGCTTGAACTCGGCGAGGGCGTTCACCCATTCGATGGCCTCGGGCACATCCCACACCTGGTTGGCGTCGATCATGAGGTTGGCGTCGTCGCCCAACACCTCGCGCGCGATGCGACAGCGGCGGATGTCGTCGTCGAGGTTCGCTCCCACCTTCAACTTCACGTGGCGGTAGCCGGCGTCGACGGCCTCCTGGCAGAGGCGGCGCAGTTTCTCGTCGGAGTAGCCCAGCCATCCGGCGCTCGTCGTGTAGCAGGGGTAGCCCGTCGCCTCGAGTTCGGCGATGCGGGCCTCGCGCGTGGGCTGCAGCTCGGTGAGCATGGCGACGGCCTCGGAGCGGGTGAGCGCGTCGGACAGGTATTGCAGGTCGGCGACGTCGACGAGCTCTTCGGGCGTCATATCGGCCAGCAGGCGCCAGAGCGGTTTGCCGGCCACGCGGGCCGCGAGATCCCAGACGGCGTTCATGACGGCGGCCATGGCCAGGTGCTCGACACCTTTCTCGGGCCCGAGCCAGCGCAGCTGCGAGTCGGATTTGAGCGAGCGGTAGGTTCCGCCGAGATCGCTCACGACATCCTCGACCCTGAGGCCGATGAGCGGCAGCGCGCGTTGTTCGGCGGCGAGCACGCAGATGTCGTTGCCGCGACCGATCGTGAAGGTAAAGCCGAAGCCCGACAGCTCGGGGTCGTCGGTGCGCAGGATGACATAGGCCGCCGAATAGTCGCCGTCCTTGTTCATGGCGTCGGAGCCGTCGGCGGTCAGCGAGGTGGGAAAGCGCACGTCGACGACCTCGGCGGCGGTGATGGTTGTCATAGGGTTTCTCGGTTCTGTGGGGTGGTTTCGTCGGGAGGCAGCAGGCCCTCGTCGGTGAGGTCCTGCCAGAGGTCTTCGGGCACGGGCGCGTCGTAGCGCTCGACGTTGCTCGCCACCTGGCGGGCCGTGCGCGCGCCGATGGGCACCGACACGACGGCCGGGTGCCGCAACACGAACGCGATGGCGGCCTGGGGCAGCGTCACCCCGTGTCGCTCGGCGACGGCGGCGATCGCGTTGGCGCGTTCGATGAGGGATGCGGGCGCCTCGGCGTAGTCGAAGGTGGCGCCCGGCTGCGGATGCTCGGTCGCGAGCAGCCCCGAGTTGTACACGCCCGCCAGCACGATGCCCACGCCGCGTTCGAGCGCGGCCGGCAGAAGATCGGCTGACGCGCCCTGGTCGAGCAGCGTGTAGCGGCCTGCCAGCATGATGAGGTCGATGTCGGTGCGCCGCACGAATTCGGTGGGCAGGGCCGACTGGTTCATGCCCGCGCCGACCGCGCCGATGACACCCTCGTCGCGCAGTTGCACGAGCGCCGGGATGGCCTCGTCGATGGCCTGCTGGCCGTGGTCGTCGGGGTCGTGCAGGTAGACGATGTCGATGCGGTCGAGGCCCAGGCGCTCGAGGCTGTCGTCGATCGAGCGGCGCACGCCGTCGGCGCTGAAGTCCCAGCGGCGACGCGTGGCCGCGTTCACCTCGAAGATGTCGTCGTCGCGCTGGTTCTCACCGCCCGGATTTGGTTCGAGCAATCGTCCGACCTTCGTCGACAGGACGTACTCGTCGCGGGGGTGCTGCCGCAGCGCCTCGCCGAGCCGTCGCTCCGACAGCCCGAGGCCATAGTGGGGCGCGGTGTCGAAGTAGCGGATGCCGCGAGCCCAGGCCTCTTCGACCGCTCCTGCCGCCTCAGCCTCGGTCGTTTCGCGGTAGAGGTTGCCGAACTGGGCCGCGCCGAGGCCGATCTCGCTGAGCCGGATCCCGCCGCGCGTCGTGCGTTGCTTCACCTCGTGTCTCCTTCGTCTCGGGGTGAGTGCTGCTCCTACAGTACGGGATTCATCGGATGTTTCGCAGCAATCGCTGCGTCGAGTTCTCGGCGAGCCGAGACCGCGCGCCACCGAGGGCGCACCCGGGACAGCCCGATGGGGCAACCGAACGGATCGCCGCCGGAGGAGGCGAACTCGCCGAGAAGAGGAGTGAGGCGCCCAGAGCAGGCGAGAAGGCGCCGCGGGAGGGGAAAGACGCGCGGTGCGAAGCGCGAGGGGCGAGACGCGCGGTGTGAGAAGCGCGCGAAACGGCCGAGAATGCGCCTTGTGCGTGCGTCTCTAAGACGCGCGCTCGTAGCCGGGCAGGTCGGCGACGGTCTCGACACGGGTATCGACCGCGGCCCACAACTCGTCGAGCGAGAGGTGAAGCACGCTCGCAATCGCCGCGATGGTCGAGAACGCGGGGGTCGCGATGCGGCCCGTCTCGATCTTGCGCAGGGTCTCGGGCGAGATGCCGGCGGCCGTGGCGATGCCGACCATCGTGCGCTCACCCCGGGCGGCGCGCAGAATCGAGCCGATCTCTCGGCCGCGCGCGAGCTCTTCGGGACCCAGCGGAATTCGAACCATACCCACGATTCTAATCACGGGATAGTATTACCGGTATTGTTATTCGAAACGTGAGGGATGCCCTGTGATTGAACTGTTCGACAAGACCGAGCTCGTGCGCGCCGAGGCCAGCGGCCACTTCGTCGGCGAGGTGCTCAGCGCCCTGCGCGACCGCGCGACCGTCGGCATGAACCTGCTCGAGATCGACCGTCTCGCCGCGCAGATGATCGCGCAGGCCGGGGCCACCTCCTGCTACGTCGACTACGCGCCCTCCTTCGGCAGCGGCCCCTTCGGCCACTCCATCTGCACCTCGGTCAACGACGCCGTGCTGCACGGCAAACCGCACGACTACCGCCTCGCCGACGGCGACCTCGTCACGCTCGACTTCGCCGCCTCGCTGGGCGGAATCGTCACCGACGCCGCCGTGTCGTTCATCGTGGGCGGCACCAAACGGCCCGAGGACGAGAAGCTCATCTCCGCGACATCCGACGCCCTGCAGGCCGCCATCGACATCGCGGGGCCGGGCACGCGCATGGGCGACATCTCGCACACCATCGGCATCGTGCTCGAGGCCGCCGGCTACCGCGTCAACACCGAATTCGGCGGCCACGGCGTTGGCAGCACCATGCACCAGGACCCGTCCGTGCCCAACAACGGCCGGCCGGGACGAGGCTTCACACTCCGCCCCGGCATGCTGCTCGCCATCGAGCCGTGGGTCATGGCCGACACCGACCGGCTCATCACCGACACGGATGGCTGGACCCTGAAGAGCGCCACCGGCTGCCGCACGGCGCACTCCGAGCACACCATCGCGATCACCGACGACGGCGCGCAGGTCCTCACGCTGCCGCGCAGCTAACCGCTGCAACCACCGAGGCCCGGGTGCCGGCGACACAACCGAGCCCCGTCAGCGCCGCGCAGGCGTGGCACGATGTGGGGATGACTGAACCCGCCCTGGTGCCCGAGCTCCTCGTGACCGACGTCGACGAGAGCCTCGTCTTTTGGCGCGACCTCTGCGGTTTCACCGTGAAATACGCGCGACCGGATGAGGGTTTCGCCTACGTCGTGCGCGGCTCGGCGCATGTCATGCTCGAGCAGGCCGGTCTCGGCCGCAACTGGGTGACGGGTCCGCTCGAGAAACCGCTCGGCCGGGGGATCAACTTCCAGATCGAGGTCAGCGACATCGACCCCATCGTGGCGGCGCTTGCTGCGGCGGGAATCGACCTCTTCATGGCGCCCGAGATGAAGACGTACCGGGTCGGCGGCGCAGAGCTCGGCGTGCGCCAGTTCCTCGTCACCGACCCAGACGGTTACCTGCTTCGCTTCCAGTCGCCCATCGGGCCCCGGTAGCGAAGCGGCACGCGCTCAGATCAGGCCGGGTAGGGGCGCTCCTTCAGCAGGGTGGCGAGGTGCGCGGCGTTCTGCGCGGCCGTCGACGTGGCGCTGGCGACGACCTCGGGGGTCTCGTCGAGGTCCTTGTAGTCGGTGGTGTGCATGGCCTCGCCGTTCCAGTAGGTCGCGCCCTGCGCCGGGATGGTGAAGCCGTAGTCGTTGAGGGCTTGGAACGCGTGCGCGACGATTCCGTGCGCGCCGTCCTCGTTGCCGACGACGCCCACGATGGCGACATGGTTGAACAGGATCGGGCGGCCCGCGGCATCCTGTTCCGATAGCTCGGCGTCGAGCCGCTCGATCACGCTGCGGGCGACGCTCGACATCTGCCCGGCCCACGTGGGTGTCACGAAGACCAGGATGTCGGCGGCCAGAACCTTCTCGCGAATGCCGGGCCAGTCATCGCCCTCGCCCATGTCCTTCTCGACGCCGGGCGTGACGTTGTAGTCGACGACGCGCAGCTGCGTTCCGGTGACGCCGTGTTCGGCGAGCGCCTCGAGCATCTCGGTGGCGAGCTTCTCGGTGCTCGACGCGGCGGGCGACGGCGTGAGGGTGCAGTTGAGAGCGATTGCGGTGAGCATTTCTGTCCTTTCGTGAGGTGTCGGCCACGCTACGGATGTGCGCGGCCGCCCACCAGCGGTTGATTTTTCAGGATGCCGGTTCGAGCAGGTCGCGGTCGAGGACGAGGTCGCGCGACAACACCTTGTAGCCTTCGGTTTCGAAGAAGACCGTGACGCGGTCGTCCTCGACGCGCATGACCGTGCCGGCGCCCCAGTCGGCGTGCACGACGGCGGCCTGCGGTGTGAAGAGCGGGTCGGATGGTTCGCGCACCGGGGCGTCTGACGCACCGCCGTCCGACTCGCCACGGTCGCGGCGCGGCCCGGTCACGTCACCCGCTGCGTCGCTCGGCGTTGACGAAGCCTGCGTGTCGGCATCGTCCTCGCTCGACGTTTCACCGTTGCGGCGACATCTGTCGCAGTTGCCGCATGGGTTTGAGTGTTGCTCACCGAAATAGCCGAGCAAAAACAGGCGGCGGCAGTCCGTGGTCTCGGCGTAACCCCGCATCATCTCGAGACGCGATGCCTCGATGCGTTCGCGTTCCTCGATACGTTCGACCGCCCGCGCCGCGGCTTCCTCGGGCGTGATCTCGTCGAGAACGCGGCTGCCCCGGCGGTCGGCGCTGATGACGCCCGCATCCGCCAGCGCGTTCACGTGGCCGGTGACGGCGCGCGTCGAAATCCCCAGTTCGGCCGCGACCTCGGTGGCTCCGACGGGCCTGCCGGCAGCCGTGATCGCGGCGTAGGTTCGCGCGAGGGCGCCGACGGCGGGACGGCGCGCGGCGAAGAATTTGCGCAGCCCGAGGTCCTCGCTGCGGTAGTGCAGATCGGCGGCGGCCGGTTCGCCGTCACGCCCCGCCCGGCCGATCTCCTGGTAGTACGCGTCCACCGATTCGGGCACGGCGGCGTGCACCACGAAGCGGACGTTGGGCTTGTCGATACCCATGCCGAACGCCGACGTGGCGACCACGACATCCACCTCGTCCTCGTGGAAGTCACGGTGCACGGCGCGACGATCGGCCGCGCGCAGACCCCCATGATAGGCGGCCGTGCGCAGGCCGCGTTCGGCGAGAAGGGCGGCATAGCGCTCGGTGTCGGCGCGCGTGGACACATAGAGCAAGCCCGGTTTCGCGAGTTCGACGACGCGTTCGACCACGGCGCGTTCCTTCTCGGCGTCGTCGATGTGGCGGGACACCTCGAGCCAGAGATTCGGCCGGTCGAACCCGCGCGTGAGCACGAGCGGGTCGTGCAGCCGCAGCCGCTCGGCGATCTCGCGGCGCACGGGCGACGAACCCGTGGCCGTGAGGGCGACGGTGCGCGGGTGCCCGAGCTGCGAGATGACGTCGCCGAGCCGCAGGTAGTCGGGACGAAAATCGTGGCCCCACGACGACACGCAGTGCGCCTCATCCACCGCGAAGAGGGTGACGCCGAGCTCGCGCAGCCGATCGACGGTCTCGGGTTTCGCCAATTGCTCGGGCGCCAGAAACACGATGCCGCCGCGCGGCCCGGCCACGCGCTGCCAGGATGCCTCGACCGAGGCCGCGCGCACGCTCGAGTTGATGGCGACCGCTGCCGGGGCATCCGGGGCATCGGCCAGGCCCGCCACCTGATCGGCCTGCAGCGCGATGAGCGGCGAAACCACGACGGTCACGCCACCCAGCGTGGCCGCGGTTAGCTGGTAGATGGCCGATTTGCCGTAGCCGGTGGGCATGACGGCGAGCACGTCGCGGCCCCCGACGAGCGCCTCGACGGCCTCCAGCTGGCCGGTCTGCAGGTGCTCCCATCCGAAGCGCCGGGCGGCGATACGCTGCAGGTCACGGCGCGAGACTTGACGATCATTCACGTGATCAACCCAAGCCCGAGACCCGCGAGAGGCCAAGGGGCTTGCGCGATCCGCGTGCGTTTGCCAGAGGAGAAGTCTCAAGGGTTCACGCGGGAAGTGTCAACGGACTCGACACCCGGGGTCCTCTTCCGCTGAAATAGACGAACACGCAGAAAGGGACGCCGGTGAGATCCATGGCACGGCGCACGACCGGGGGTGGGGCGCATTCGCGACCCCGAAAACGGTTACCCCGTCTCGGAGGATGACGCAGCGTGAGTGACGTGCCCGAGCGGGACGACTACGACGAGCCCCTCGGCATCTGCCAGCGCGGGCCCGACGGCATCGAGACGGTTGCGACCGGTCATGCCGGCTTCGCGGATGCCTTCGCGCACTTCGATCGGGCCGTTGAAATCCATGCGGTGATCCTGCCGGATCTGGACGGCGGCGGTGAGGACGGCCACGGAAACGGCGGCGGCGGCGGCGGCAGCGGCGACGACGACGATCTCAGAGAGACGCCGTCGACTCCCGCTCGATGAGCTCGGGGGCCACATCGGCGACGGTCACATCCGAGACGGCTCCCCCCGACATGCGCGCGAAGACCGCCTCGGCGGCGCGGCGACCCAGCTCGTAGAGCGGCATGCGCACGGTCGTGAGCGGCGGCCACGTGTTTTCGGCGGTCCAGGCGTCGTGCAGGGCGACGACCGAGACGTCGTCGGGCACCGAGATGCCGAGCGACCGGGCCTCGGCGAGCGCCCCGATGGCCGCGTTGACGTTGGCGACCAGAATGGCGGTGGGCGCATCATCCGCCGTCATGAGTGTGCGGAAGGCCTCGCGACCGGCGCGCGGCTCATAGCCCAACCGCGTGATGAGCGCCTCGTCGACGTCGATGGATGCCGCGGCCATCGCCTGGCGAAAACCGTCGGCACGCCGCTGCCCACTGAACGATTCGGGCACACCCGTGATCAGGCCGATGCGACGATGCCCGAGCTTCAGCAGGTGTTCGGTGCCGAGTCGCGAGGCCCGCTCGTCGTCGAGCACGACCGAACCCGGATGCCCCGCCTCGACTGAGTTGATGAGCACGACGGGCGCGCGGCCCGCCATGAGCCGGTCGACATCGGCCGAGGTCACGTCTTCGGCGAGTTGCACGAGCATGCCATCCACGCGCCCCTCGCCGATCAGGCGCTCGATCATGGCGCCGCCCGGCTGCATGTCTTCGGCTCGGCCCAGCAACACCATGTAGTCGCGCGCGATGGCCGCATCTTCGACGCCGCGCATGAGCTCGGTGAAGATGGCGTTGGTCAGGTCGGGCACGACGAGCGCGATCACCTGAGAACGGGATGTCTTCAGCGCGCGCCCGGCGAAGTTGGGCCGGTAGTCGAGTGTTTTCGCCGCCGCGTGGATGCGCTCGCGGGTGTCGTCGCTCACGCGTGTGGCCGGCGCGTTCGAGAGCACGCGCGAGACCGCCGACACCGATACTCCGGCGAGCGCCGCCACGTCACTCAGTGTTGCCATGTGGTCAGTTTGGCTCAGCGCGAGCGGTTACGCCAAGCGCGCCACGCACCCGTGCACCACAGCGCCCACAGCACCAGCACGGGCTGGAAGATGAGGCGCAGACCGCGAGCCGCGTCGCTGTTGAGGCCGAACGCGTCGGTGCGGGTGACCAGCTGCGAGATGTTGCCGGGGAAGATGACGACGAAGAACGCCGCGACGATCCATCCGACGTGCACGCGTTTGCCCGGCAGCGCGAGCAGCGCACCGCCCAGCGTGATTTCGACGATGCCGGATGCCACCACGACCGTGTCCTTGTCGATGGGCAGCCACTCGGGCACCTGGGCGCGGAATTCCTCGCGCACGAACGTGAGGTGGCCGATGCCGGCGAACAGCAGGAACGACCCCAGCACGATGCGGCCGAGCAGGCGCGGAACGGTGCGCGGAGGATTGGCGGTCGCGGCCTTCACCGTGGCACCCAGCGAACGGGTCGATTCGCGCGCGGCGACGGCCGCTTTCTTCGAGGTACGTGACATTCCTTCAGTCTCACACCGCGAAGCGTCTGGCGCGCGAGAAACTGGTGGAGTGGAACATATGCGCAACATCCTGATCACGGCCCCCGAACTCGCCGAGGCGCTCGACGCCGGCACCCTCGACGGCGCCCCCGTGCGCGTTCTCGACGTGCGTTGGCGGCTCGACCGGCCCGACGGTCGCCCCGCGTTCGCGGAGGGGCACATTCCAGGGGCCGTCTATGTCGACCTCGAGAACCAGTTGGCCGCACATGTGCCCGCGGGCCAGGCACCCGTCGACGGTCGCCATCCGCTGCCGTCTATCGAGGCTCTGCAGGCATCGGCCCGCGCCTGGGGCGTGGATGACGGGGACGCGATCGTCGTCTATGACGACCTGAAGAACATGTCGTCGGCGCGCGCGTGGTGGTTGCTGCGCTGGGCCGGGGTGGCCGATGTGCGGCTGCTCGACGGGGCGCTGGATGCGTGGACCGCCGCCGGGCTTCCGCTCGAGACCGGCGCTTCAGGTGACGCTGACGTCGACGGGGCCGCCGCGCAGCCGGGCGCATCGCGCCGCGAGACGTCGCACCGCGGTAGCGTGACGCTCTCGCCCGGGCACCTGCCCACGATCGACATCGACGAGGCGGCCCGCTGGCCGACATCGGGCACGCTGCTCGACGCGCGCGCCGCGGAACGGTATCGCGGGGACGTCGAACCCGTCGATCCCCGTGCCGGCCACATCCCCGGGGCCCTCAGCACTCCCACCGCCGCCAACGTGGGCGCCGACGGCCGGTTCCTCCCCGCCGCCGAGCTGCGGGAACGTTTCGCGGCGGCCGGCGTCGCCGACGGCACTCCCGTGGCCACGTACTGCGGCTCGGGAGTCACCGCCGCGCACAACGCGGTCGCCCTCGCGCTCGCGGGTTTCGATCCCGCCCTCTACCCCGGCTCGTGGAGCGAATGGTCCAATCACCCGGACCGCACCGCCGCCACGGGTGGTGCCCCCGCTGACTAGTCCGCGGCGAGCGCGCGCTTGTTGCTGAGGTAGAGGTGCGTGAGCACGAGCACGGTATCGCCCGCCTGGTTGGCGACGCTCACCTTCTCGTGCACATAGCCGAGCGTGTCGGGGCGTTTCGTGTGGTCGGTCTTCTCGGTGATCTCGGCCGTCACCGTGATGGTGTCGCCGATGAAGACGGGGCGGATGAATCGCACGCGGTCGTAGCCATAACTCATCGCCTGCGGGTTGATGTCTCCCGCGGTCATGCCCACGGCGACAGACATGATCAGCGTTCCGTGGGCGATGCGCTGGCCGAACGGCTGCGTCGCCGTCCACTCGGCGTCCATGTGGTGGGGGAAGAAGTCGCCCGTCTGGCCGGCGTGCAGCACGATGTCGGTTTCGGTGATCGTGCGGCCCACCGAGGTGCGCGTCTCGCCGATCTCGTAGTCCTCGAAGTAGCGGTCGACGGTGTTCATCGGGATGCCTCCAGGGGCAGGTTGGTCGGGTCGGACCGGTCGGGCAGGCTCGACGAGGTCGCGGCGACGGCGAGCAGTTCGGCGGCGGCCTCGTTGAGGCGACGGGCGAGGGTGGCTTCCGGCATCCGACCGGCTATCGTTTCGGTGACCCACGGCGAGACACGGTCCTGGAACTCGATATAGCCCGGCGTGCGCGGTCGCACGTAGGCGGCTTCGAGCGTGCGGCGCGTGCCGCGGAAGAACTCGAGCGTCTCGCGGTTGAGCCGGTCGTCGTCCCAGGCCGCGGCGTTGCCGGGTTGCCCGCCGCCATCGAAATAGACCGAGCGCTGGGCGTGGGCCGAGGCCACCCAGAACGCGTAGCGGCGGGCCTCGTCGAGGTGCGAGGTGTGCGCCGAGACGGCAATTCCCGCGCCGCCGAGGAGCGATCCGGCGACCGAGCGGTGTGCAGCACGGTGCTCCTGATCTAGCGACCCGGCCGTGCCCTCAAATCCCTGTCCCCCGCCGGCGCCGACGGCGCTCGAGGAATCAGGCGCGATCGTCGGGATGTCTCCGTACTGCAACCGATGCTGCCGAAACGTCAAGCGCGAGTAGTTCGAGTAGCCGAACAGCAGCGGCGCATAGGCGGACGGGTCGTCGGAGACCAGCATCTCGGCGACCTCGATCGGGTTCTGCTCGAGGTTCACGGTCGGCACGAGCTCGGCGAGCCGCCGCATATCGGCGAGCGCCGCGAGCGTGTCCTCCTCGGCCAAGAAATGACCGGGCCGGGATGTCGGCGCCTCACCGTGTCCCGTCGACGCACGGTTGCCGGCGATCGTGATGAGGCTCGAATAGGCGTCGATCGGTTTGAGCGGCCAGACGACCCGCCCGTCGGCGGCCAGCTCGAGCACCCCATCCCAGGTCGTGGGCGGAGCGGCGAGCAGGTCGGGCCGGTGCGCCGAGACCTGGGCCGCGGCATCCGAGGCCAGGCCGTATTGGTGCCCCTCGTGCGCATAGCTCTCGTGCGAACGACCGACGCTCTGGCCGGCGAGCGCGGCCAACTCGTCGTCGAACCCGGCGCCGTCGAGGCGTGCGAAGGCTCCGGCCGCGGCCGCCAGCGGGATGTGCGGATGGTCGATCACCAGCAGGTCGTAGCGTTCGGCGAGATCCTCGATGGGCGCGTCGGCGAAGGCCTGCAACGAGCGGTACTCCCAGCGCACGACGATGTCCGGGTGCAGCAGCCCGAAGGCCGTCGAGCAGGCGACCTGGCAATCGTAGCCGCGCGGATGCTCCCACGTGATGCCGCGCAGGATGACCGTCATCGCGCAGCCCCTGCCGGCTGCGGGGCGGTCGCGACGATCGCGAACTCGGCGCGCACGGCGTCGTTGTGCTGCCCGAGCTTGGGGGCCGGCGTCTCGCTCGTCAGGATGCGGCCGTCGATGCGGATGGGGCTGCGCGTGGTGGTGAGCGAGAGGTCGGCGCCCGAGGCGGTGTGCGCGGCATCCCGCACCACGCTCTGCGTCATGCGCACAGCCGCGAACCCGTCGTGCTCGACCAGCTCGTCCAGGGTCAGCACGGGGGCGCACCAGACATCCGCCCGGTCGAGGATGTCGAGCCAATGCTCGGTCGTGTGCGTCGCGAAATGGGCCGCCAGCAGGGCTTCGATCTCCTTCTGCTGCGACCACCACGCGTCGGGGTCGGTGAGCGCCACGAGCTCGTCGATGCCGAGGAGTTCTCCGATCACGGGGATCGGGTTCATGGCCAGCGCGAGGTAGCCGTCGGCCGTCGGGTAGGTGCCGTAGGGCGCCGAGAGGAACGCGTGGGCCGAGTGCGCGCCGCCCCGCGTGACGGTGACGGTCGGGTCGTTGAGCCGCGTCGACAGCAGCTCGAATTGCAGGTCGAGCATGGCCTCGAGCAGGCTCGTCTGGGCGTGGCCGCCGCGGCCCGTGCGCTCGCGGCGGAAGAGCAGCGCCGTCACGCCCTGCGCGATGTGGCAGCTGGTGAGGTGGTCGGCGATCGAGAGGCCCACGGGCACGGGTCCGTCGTCGGCCGAGCCGGAGAGCCACGGCAGGCCCGACACCGATTGGGCGAGCAGGTCCTGGCCGGGGCGGTCCTTCCAGGGGCCGTCGTCGCCGTAGCCGCTGGCCGAGCCATAGACGATGCGCGGGTTGATGGCGGCGACCGAGTCGTAGTCGAGGCCGATGCGTTCCATCACGCCGGGGCGGAAGTTCTGGATGATGACGTCGGCCTGCGCGACCAGTTCTTTCACGCGCGTCAGGTCGTCGGGGTTCTTCAGGTCGGCCGTGATGCCCTCTTTGTTGCGGTTCATGGCGTGGAACGAGATGGTATCGCCGTCGGCCGTGCGACCGGCGAAGGCGAGGGTCCGGCCGATGTCGCCGCCCTTCGGCCGCTCGATCTTGATGACGCGCGCGCCCAGGTCGGCGAGGCGCATGGCGGCGACCGGCCCGGCCAGGAACTGGCTGAAGTCGAGCACGAGCACGCCCTCGAGCGGTTTGACGAAATCGTCGGACATGTTCTCTCTTTTCTCGCGACGCTGCGAGCGGTGGATGGCGGTGATCAAACGTTTGTTCACACAGTAGCGCGCACCCCGGCCCGGCGCAATCGGTCGTCACGCCGGGCGACTACGCGGGCCGCTCCGCCGCCACGAGCGGTCGACTTCTAAGCTGAGGTCGGACCCTTGACGCTCGCAGGCCGGTCCGCGCTCGAGACCGATCCTCGAGCGAATCCAATCGCACCACCCGCACCACAGCGCCGCACGCCCCGCCTCCAAGGAAGACATGACCAGCATCGTCTCGCTCATCCATACCGATCGCCTGTCCGACGTGGCCGAATACGCCTACGCGTCGACGGTCCCGGCCGACGCCCGGCTCATCTTCCTCGCAGGCTCCTGCCCACTCGATGCGGCAGGTGCGACGGTGGCGCCCGGCGACTACGCGGCGCAGGCGGCCCGGGCATTCGAGAACCTCGTCGTCGCGCTGGATGCAGCGGGCGCGACCCCCGCGGATGTCGTCAGCACCCGCGTGCTCGTTGCCTCGTCGCAGCAGGCCGACCTCGTGGCCGCGTGGCAGGTCGTGCGCGACGCCTTCGCGCCACACCAGCCGCCGAGCACACTCATGGGCGTCACCGTTCTGGGCTACGACGACCAACTGGTCGAGATCGAGGCGACGGCGGCGGTGGCACGCTAGGCCTCGCATCCCTGCGGGCGCGTCAGGCGTGAGGCGCTCGGCGTCGGGCATGCGACACGCCGTCACGGTGTGTCGCATCGGGTCGCGCGAGCGCGCAAGACCCCTCGTCGTGTTTGATGTAGCCATGAACGCCCACCCGTCCCCCGCCGCGGCCCGCCGCCTGCACCTGCGCTCGCGCTGGCAGAATGCGGCGCGCTGGCCGCTCGTCGCGCTCGGCCTCGCGTTCGTCGTCGGCTATTCGGTGTATGTGCTCGCCGAGGATCTCCCGCCCGAAACGCACGGCGCGATCTTCGCGATCCTCGCGCTCGCCTGGATCTGCTTCTTCGTCGACTACGTCGTGCGCCTCGCCCTCACACCGCTGGGCCACAAGTGGATGTTCGTCCGCCACAACGTCGTCGACCTCCTGTCGGTTCTTCTTCCCGTGTTCCGAGCGTTGCGCGTGCTCGACCTGTTGCGCGACATCCCCTATCTGCAGCGCCGCAGCGGCGCCGCCGTGCGCACGCGGATCATCATCGTCGCGGCGGCCTACGCGGTTTTCTACGTGTATTTCCTGTCGCTGTCGACGCTGCAGGCCGAACGCGACGCACCGGGCGCCCGCATCCAGGACTTCGGCGACGCGATCTGGTGGGCCTGCGAAACCCTCTCCACGGTCGGCTACGGCGATATGTACCCCGTGACAACGGCCGGCCGGTTCAGCGCCGTGCTGCTCATGATCGGCGGCATCATCATCGTCGGCGTCGTCTCCGGCACGGTCGTGTCCTACCTGTCGGATCGCATCCGCCACGTCCCCGACCCCACGAATGAGGATGATTGAGCGTCGCTCCTGTCGAGAAGCGGGCCGCCGTTCCGGCAGCGAGACGTCGGTTCGGCCCGGCAGGATCCGGTCAGGGCAGTTCGGGCGGCGTGCGCACCATGCGGTAGATGACGCTGCGGTTGACCTGGATCATCTGCTGCGGATAGAAGCCCAGGCGCTGCAACTCGGCGATGTCCTCGAGTGAGCGCCCCTCGCGTTCGACGGCCCAGACGGTGTCGTGTTCGAGCAACGCGGGGGCGGCCTCCGGCAGGGGGTGCACCACATCCCACAGCTGGTCGCGCGCCGTGAAAGGCGTTACGAGGGCCACATCGCTCAGGCCCGCGAATCGGTCGGGGTAGAGGTCGATCGACAGCCGCGGTTTCTGCGACGGTTTGATGTCCTCGGCGAAGACGACGGCGTCGCCCGGGGATGCATTACGCGCGATCGCGTCGGCCACCTGCCGCAGATCGCTGCCGCCGTCCTTGCCGTAGGGCCCGCGCTGGGCCAGATAGACGGGGGCGGCGAGCGCGGCGACGACCAGGATGGCGAGGGCGGGCAGCATCCAGCCGGTTGCGCCGACCACACGTCGACGCCGGCGCACGAGAGCTGCGAGCGCCGTGACGCCGAACCCCATGAGCAGCGCCACGGCCGGCGTGCAGAAGGCCACGTAACGCAGGTTGTACATGGGCGTGATCAGGGCATTGCCGAGGAACAGCAGCGCGGTCGGCGCGATGACCCACACCCCGAGGACGAGCGCCGCCCGCCGCCCTGAGCGGATGACCGCCACGAGACCGACGACGATAAGGGCCCACGCCGCGACGGCGAAGAGGGCCGATCCGAACCACTGGCCGACGAGCGCCGACTCGAGCGTGGCGTAGTTGCGGCGGGCGAGGAAGCCGATCTGTCCGCGCTGCGCGAGGCCGAAGACGACGACGGGGGCGGCGAGCACCGCCGCGAGAACCAGCGAACGAGCCCAGGCCCGCCACATCCGCGCGCCCGGTTTGAACGCCACGAACACGGCGACATGCACGAGGGCGAGGAGCGCAAGGTAGAGGAACAGGTAGAGGCACCCGGCGACGGCCAGCCCGAAGAGCGCCCACGTGCGGAGGCTGAGTTCGCGGCGGCGCACGAGGGCGACGAGCCAGTTGCTCAACCAGACGGCGGCGGCCATGCCGAAGGCGTAGGAGCGCGCCTCTTGACCCATCATGGTGACCTGCGGAATGACGGCGAAGACTAGCCCGGCCACGATCGCCGCCCGGCCGCCGAGCAGCTGTCGGCCGAGCATGACGGTTCCCGCCGCCGCGACGCCAACGGCCACGGCGCTCGGCAGTCGCACGGCGAATTCGCCCGTGCCCACGAGACCGGTCCAGAAGTGCAGGAACAGGTAGTAGCTGCCGTGCACGGCGTCGATATTGCCGAGCAGGGCGAAGAGGTTGGGGATGCTGCGCTCGGCCGACATGACGCTCGCGGCCTCGTCGCCCCAATACGACGCGTTACCCGATCCGGCGGCCGAGACGACGGCGGCGAGGAACCCGATCGCCCAGGGGATCAGGGTGCGCCGGTTGCGCGCGGTGCGGAACCGGGCGGGCAGGCGAGGGCCGCGGAGGCCCGGGCGCGCTGAATCGCGAGCTGCGAGAGTCGCACCCGCCGCGTCAGCAGAGCGAGCCGGGCTGGCGGCGCCGACCGTCGGAGTGGGCTCGATGAGAGGCGACGTGCTCACGACAAACTCCTCCCGACGTCCCCACTGTGCCGCAGCCGGATGAATCGGCCCGACGTCCGAGGCAACCGCTAGGCGGATTGCCGGTGAACGTTCGGGGAACGACCGACACGCCGCATCTGGGAAACGTCATTCCACCCCGAAGAGGGGTCATATTCCGCGAAATGTCGGCAACTTTCGACCCGGGTCCACTCGGGCCCACGCCGAATGAACGCTTTCGCGGCTCGGCAGATTGCGCGCTTCTGTAGTTTCAACATCACAACATCAGCGGTGATCAAGCCGCCCGACGTAGGAGGATCACGATGCTATCCACAGCCAAAAAATCTCTCGCCGCGCTCGTCGTCACGGGCGCGCTGCTCGTCGGCACCCCGCTCGCGGCCAGCGCCGAAACCAGTTACCCGGCCGGCGGCACCTGGAACCACGGCGTCCGTTCCGGCGGCGGCTACGGCAGCGGCGGCCAGGTCTACTCCGAGTACCAGCACCGATCCAGGGAACACAAGGCAACGGCGTGCAATGCCGCTCCACTGTGCAACACGACGAAGTGGCGAGGGGCCGGGGTAAAGGCGTCGGCTTACTATTCTCCGGCGTCGGCCGGACGGAACACGGCGTACTACAACGTGCGATGAGGAGGTTTTCGATCGTGGGCCTCACCGTTTCCGCGACGGTCCTCGTCAGTTGTTCCAGCCCAACTGCGATCCAGACATCCGTCGCCATCCCGTCGGTTGGACAGTTCGTGGGGCCGTATGCCGACGCGTTTGCCAGCCACTACCGAGACGCCACCAGCGAGTTCGCCAAAGAGGCGCTTGGCGACGGCGAGATTTCCGAAGCCGAGTTCACCGAGTCACTTTCCCGGTTCAAGCGATGCCTCTCGGATTCCGGCATAACCATGACGGTGTTCAATTTCGACGGGTCGTACTCGACAAAATCGGATCCGTCGGTCAGCAGTGACGAGGGTCACGCCATCGCGACGCGGTGCTCGCGAAGCTCCGACGAGGACTTGATCGTCTCCCTCTACACCTGGGTGCGCCAAAACCCTCGCAATGAAGACGAGAACAAGCTGGTGGCAGCGTGCCTCGCCAGCGAGGGGGTAGTGCCTTCCACCTTCACGGGTGAGCACTACAGTGAGGCGCTTGAAACCGGGGACCTACCGTTCGGGGATGATCCACGAGCGCAAACCGTGCTTGCTTCGTGCCGCATGGATCCACTGGGGCTTGAGCCGAAATGACGGGGGACACGCCGAAAGGAACAGGATGGCGCTCATCGGAACGGCCCTGAGCGGGCTCGCCGTTTTGACGGTCCTCGCTCTCGGCCTTGTCGGTTGCGCCGGCACCCCCGGTTCAGCCGAGACGACAGACGGCCCAGAGGTCTCATTTACGGGGCCGTACGCCGCACAGTTCGAGTACGGCATGCGCGCGGCGACGTCCCATTTTGCTCGGGCCGCGCTTTCTGACGGCGTCATCTCGGAGCAGGAGTTCACCGAATCGTGGGGCGCTTACACCGACTGTCTCGAGGATGCGGACATCACGATCACCGTGAATTTCGACGGCTCCACAGAGACGTCGTCGAGTTCGCCGCTCAGTGCCGATGAAGATCAAGAGGTCATCAATGAGTGCTCGCTCGCGTCCGACGAGGCACTCATCGCGGCTCTATTCTTCGATATCCGCCGCAACCCACAAGCGATCGATGAGGACACGATTATCGCCGAGTGCCTCGCGCAGGCCAACGTCGTACCTCGCGGATTCGCCGGCACCGATCTGCAGCAAGATCGCCCCGCCGACGCCATCCCCTTCACAGACCCCGTGGCCGGGCCGGAGGCCCTAGCGCGGTGTCGAGTCGATCCTCTCGGGCTGGACCACAGCTGACGGACCAATTAGCCATTGCGTCCAGTCCACTCACGCAACTGTCAACAACCCACGAACAGAAAAGGAACATCCCATGGCACGCCGAAAATTCCTCGCCGCACTCATCATCTCGAGCACTCTTATCGTTAGTACCCCCGCAGTCGCAAACGCGACCACCAGCCACCCCGCCGGCGGCACTTGGAACCATGGCGTCCGTTCGGGCGGGGGTTACGGGAGCGGCGGTCAGGTTTATTCCTACTACCAGCACAAGTCGCGTGTTCACAAAGCGTCCGCGTGTAACGCTGACATGAGCTGCACAAGACTCAACTGGCACAGGCCCGGACAGGAGGCTCGTGCGATATATGCACCGGCTTCAGCTGGCCGGAATACGGCCTACTACAACGTCAAGTGATGCGATGAAGAGCGAATATTGCACCGCATCGCGCCGTCGCGATATCAGCGTATTCGGCGTGATTGCGATCGCGGTCTGTTCCGGATTCCTGTCTTCTTGCGCCTATCCGGAATCGGCCCGGCCGTCCGCCGCGCCCAGCGAAACAGGACAGTTCTCAGGCCCCTATGCGACCGAGTTGTATTCCGCCTGGAAGAGCGCTCCCGAGGGATTCGTCCGCGACGCGCTGGCAGACGGCGCTATCTCGGAACAGGAGTACAACGAGTCCTGGTCGCGCTATTCGGCCTGTCTGGCCGAAGCAGGTATCACCGTGCAGTCGCGCGAATTCGACGGTTCATACACCACGGAATCCGTGTCCGCGCTTACGGGCGAGGAGCAGGAAGAGCTCATATCGGCGTGCTCGACTCGTGCGGGAGAGGCAGAGATCATTGCTCCGTTCAACTGGATCAGACGCAATCCGCAGAACCTCGACGAAAACACGATCATTGCCGGATGCCTCGTCCGAAGCGGACTGGCTCCGCGGGGTTACGACGGCACAGACTATGACCGCGACTCGAGCGAAGCGGAGACGAGAGAGCCGCCCTTCATAACGACCGAAGCGGAACGCAAGGCCTACACCGACTGCACCATCGACCCCCTCGGTTTGGACCGAGGGTGAGAGGCGCGACCGGCATCACCGTTCTCGCAGGCGTTGCCCTGGCGGCGGCCGGCGTCACGGCGGGTTTGGTCTTGACCCAACCGGCGGCCCTACCGCCCTCCGCTTCGGCCGAAACGTCGGGGGCGCCCACAATGGTGCCGACCGAACAGAGCGTCTCAGACATCCGCAGCGTTCAACTGACCGTTGACGTCGAGGCGAAGAAACAGATCATCACACCTGTCGGCGGGCTCGTCACGGCATCGCGATGCACGCCGGGATCGCCCTTCGAAAGCGGAACATCGACGATGGCGGTGAGTGGTGCGCCGCTCCTCAACTTCGCGACCGCTGTGCCGCTGTGGCGTGACCTCCGCGCAGGCGACACCGGCGACGACGTGCGCGCCGTGCAGGCCGAATTGTCGCGACTCGGGCACCCCGTCGCTACCAAGGGCCCACTGACCGCGCGTTCCGTCGCTGCATACAACGGGCGGGTCAAGGAGGCTGGAGGCACCCCCGCCGACCCGGCCGTGATCGAGCGAGCCAGCGCACTGTGGATACCCGCCCCGCAGGTCGTGGCGGCCACGTGCGCGGCGAACGTCGGTGCGACCGTGAGCGACGGGCAGACCGTGGCGGAGCTTCGCAGCGCGGTCACTCGGGTTGCCGCCGCCAAGGTGCCCGACGACCTCGTCGCGGGACCCCGCGTCCTGGTCGTCGACGGCACCCGGTTCGCGCTCACCGACGATCTTCAACTGGCGTCCCCGGACGATCTCGCGGCGTTCACCGCCACGCCCACCTATCAGGGCATCCTGGCGTCGGGCGCCGATGCAGCATCGCCGGGCGCAGGAGCAGGCGCGGGCGGAGACGGGGGTTCCGGGGGCACAGGGGCATCAGCGGCCGGAGGCCCGACCGTACTCGCGGACCTCGAGTTGGCGACACCCGTCACGGCCTGGACCGTGCCCCCGTCGGCGTTGACCGATATCGCCGACGGCTCATCCTGCATCGTCTCGAACGGCAACGCCATGCCCGTCACCGTGATCGCTTCATCGCTCGGCAAAAGCTACGTCATCTTCGCGGACGGGGTCGATGCCCCCGCATCCATCGATCTTCGGCCGCGGTCGGGGACGACCTGTTGAGCGCGACAGCGAGCGGTGGCACCCTCAGGTTGGTCGAGGTGCAACACCGGTTCGCGGGCGGGGCGTATCTATTCGCCCCGCTCACCGTCACGCTGCTCTCAGGGCGCAGCCATGCCATAACCGGCCCGTCCGGCAGCGGTAAGTCCACCCTTTTGAGCATCATGGCCGGATGGTCGTCTCCGACGAACGGCACGGTGGAGCGCGATCAGGTCGCGACGATCGGATGGGTGTTCCAGAACCCGCACGGTATGGCCCGGCGCAGCGCGCTCGACCATGTCGTCCTGCCGTTGCTCGCCGCTGGGGCTCGCCGGCGCCACGCTGAAGCCGAGGCCGCCGACATCCTCGACCGTTTCGGGCTGGCATCCGTTGCCGACCGGCCGTTCCGTGCGCTCTCGGGCGGGGAGGCGCAGCGCCTCATGCTGGCACGCGCCGTGGCATCCGCCCCGGACCTGCTCCTCGTCGACGAGCCCACCGCGCAGCTCGATGCGGCGACCGCCGCGACCGTCAACGACACGCTCGCCCACATCGCGACGGGTGGCAGCATCGTCGTCATCGCCACCCACGACGACCGCACGCGCGACGCCTGCGACGAGCACATCGCGCTCGTCACCGGCTCATGAAAACCCGCAGCGCGCTCTCCGAAGCGTGGCGGAATGTGGCGACCCGCACCAGCCGCCCTCTTCTGTCACTCGTCGTCTTCGTGTGCCTGATCGGCGGCCTCGCCCTCTACGACACCGTCGCGATCGTCGGCATCCTCGCCGATGCCCGCGCCTTCGAACGATCCGGCGCCACGGTGACCACGGTTCTCGCCCCCGCCGGCGTCGACGGGGCCGCGTGCTCGAATCTGTCGAGGGCATCGGGTGTGCGAGCAGCCGGCGCCGTCGCCGAGGCACCCGACCTCGTCCTCTCCGCACTCCCCTCGACGGGCGTCCCCGTGAAAACCGTCACGGCGTCGTTCCTCGACCTTCTCGAACATCGAGCCGACCGGTCCACGCCCGGGCTCTACCTTTCGGAAGAACTGGCCACGGCGCTTGGCGCGCACGTCGGCGACGCCCTGAACACTCACGCCGGCGACACGGTCGTCGAGGGAATCTATCGCTACCCCGACGACGGCCGGGCGCCCGGCCTCGGCTACGCCGCACTGATCGTGGCACCACCTGAATCCGTTGCGCCCTTCGACGAGTGCTGGATGGATGTGCCCCACCCGGACGACCACACATCATCGCTCATCTGGACGGCCGTGACCGCCAACGACCCCGACAACTCGCCGGTGCTCGCCCAACTCAACCCGAGCCTCGGCCGCACTTTCGACGCAGCCGCGCGTTTTCGCGACCGCGCCAGCGCGATCGGGAGCACAGCCGCCCTGGCACTCGGGGCGGCACTCGGCGCCGTGACCATCCGGTTGCGCCGGGTCGAACTCGCGGCGGCCCTCCACAGCCGCGTGCCGCGGTCGGCGGTGCTCCTCCAGGGGTTCACCGAAGCGATCCTGTGGCTCGCCCCCGCCTCGGCTGTCGCATTCACCGCCTGCCTCATGGCCGCGCAGCCCGGTCTCCCGGGCGACCTGTCGAGCGTGCTCCTCTCGGCCGTCCGCGTCATCGCGGCGGGCGCCGCCGGCGTCATCCTCGGTTCGGCGACGGCGACATGGTTCACGCGCGAGAAGCATCTGTTCCGCTACTTCAAGGAGCGCTAGGGCGGGCAGCGGCGTCAGAATCCGCGCTCCCGGCCTAGCGCTTCCGGCCCAGCGCGTCGGGCTTACCGCTTCAGGCTTACCGCTTCAGGCTCATCGGGATGTGCGGGATGCCGTCCTCGTCATACGGTTCTCCGTCGAGCGCGAACCCGAACCGGCCGTACCAGTCCTCGAGGTGCGATTGCGCGCCCAGCAGCACGGTTTCCGCGTCGGCCGTGAGCTCGAGGCCGCGGCGCATCAGCACGGCCGCGAGACCCTGGCCCCGAGCATCCGCCGCCGTCGCCACGCGCCCGATGCGTTGCACCGGCGCACCCAGCCCGAGCACGCGGATGGTGGCCAGCACGACACCCTGCTCGTCTTCGGCCCACACGAGCAGGGTGTCGGATGCCGCATCCAGCCCGTCGAGGTCGGGGTAGGCACTCTGCTGCTCGACGATGAACACGTCGACCCGCAGTTTGAGGATGGCGTAGAGGGTGGGGGAATCGAGGTCGGCGAGCGCCGCTTCCTTCACGATGACGGTCATCCCTCGATCGTATGTGCCCTGCGCGCGCCTAAACTTCGAGGGTGACCGAGCATGACGACGAGAGGGCCATCGACGAGACCGCCATCGGCGAGCTACGGGCGACGATCGCGGCCGCCGTCGAGCGACTGAGCGCCGCCGGCGCCCGCACCGAGGCGCTCGCGCAGTATGTGCCCGAGCACCGCACCCTGCTGATCAAGCGCAACGCGGTCATGACACCTATCGGGCGGGTCTGGCGTCTGGGCGTGTTCCTGCTGGGCGAGGACGGCACGCTCTACCGCACGGGTTCACTGACGCGCGCCGTCGAGCCGGGTCGGCCGGCCTACCAGTCGCTCTCGGCCGAGACGCGGCGCGAATACCGGGCGGCCGCCTCTCGCGGCAAGTTCACCGAGGGCGAGAGCGTGAACTACGACGCCGAGGTCATCGAGCTCACGGCCGAGGCGCTGCACGACGCCGACGGCCCGCTGTTCCTGCACGGCGGGGCCGCGCTCGTGCGCTGGAACCCGCGCGCCACCGCCGACGCCGCCACCCCCTTCTCGGCCTACCTCGCCGACCGCGTCGAGTTGGCGGTCAATCCGCCGGCCGGCGCCAACTGAGCCGGTTCGCTCCGGCCCGGGCTCGTCTTGATCAGGCGCGGGCACGTCCCGGCCACGCCCCGCCAGAGCCCTCAGCAGGCCCGCGCACTCTCCGCAACCCTCAGCGCGATCGAGGCCACGCAACCTACCCTGGGTGGATGCTTCTGCCGCGCGTCCTCCGCCCCATCCACGCCCAGCGCCGCGCCCGGGTGCTGCCGGACTGGCTGCTGAGCCTCGACCGCACGATCGGTTCGCGTATCAACACGCATGCGACACCCGCGGGCGTCGACTCAGCCCTCTCCCGCCTGTCACAGGCGGCCGACCACAGCAAGCTCTGGTTCGCCATCGGCGGCGTCCTGTTTCTCGTCGGCGGGCGTTCGCGCAGCGGTGCCGTGCGCGGTCTCGCGGGTCTCGCGGTGGCGAGCGCCGTGAGCAACCTCGTCGGCAAGAGCCTCTTCGGCGGCGATCGCCCCCTCCTCTCGGACGTGCCCGTCGGCCGACGCCTGCGCCGCACCCCCACGTCCCCGTCGTTCCCCTCCGGCCACTCGGCCAGCGCGGCCGCCTTCGCCACGGGTGTCGCCCTCGAGTCACCCGCCGCCGGCGCCGTGGTCGCGCCCCTGACGGCCGCCGTCGCCTATTCGCGCATCCACACGGGCGCCCACTGGGCCTCGGATGTCGTGGGCGGTCTCGCCATCGGCGTCGGGGTCGCGCTCGTCGGCCGCGCCCTCGTGCCGACGCGTCACCAGCTGCGCCGTCGCGACCCGGGCCCGCGCGTCTCGCTGCCCGTGCTCGACGAGGGCGACGGTCTCTTCGTCGTCGTCAACCCGTCGTCCGGCTCCGGCCGTGCGTCGGCGGCGCTCGGCCCCGACCCCGAGCAGCAGATCCGGCGCGCACTCCCCCGCGCCGACATCCACGTGCTCACACCAGGCGACGACCTGGCGGGTCTCTTCCGCGAGGCGGCCAGGCGACCCGACGTGATCGCCCTCGGCATGTCGGGCGGCGACGGTTCGGTCGCGGTGGCGGCGCACGCCGCGCGCACGGCCGACCTCCCCCTCGTGGTGTTCCCGGGCGGAACCCTCAACCACTTCGCGGGTGCCGCGGGAATCGACAGCTTCGCGGATTCCATCGAGGCCGTGCAGCGCGGCGAGGGCACCACGGTCGACGTCGCCGAGGCGCGCATCGACGGCGACGGCCCGATCACGGTGCTCAACACCGCGTCGATCGGCGTCTACCCCGAGCTCGTCGAGGAGCGAGAAAAGCTCGAGGACAAGATCGGCAAATGGCCGGCGGCACTCGTGGCCGGGCACAAGGTGCTGCGGCGCAGCGAGCCGGTCGAGTTCCGTCGCCAGGACGGGCCGGTCCGGTCGTGGACGCTGTTCGTGGGCGTCAACCGCTACCACCCGCGCAACATCATCCCGCTGTCGCGGCGGTCGCTCTCGGACAACCTGCTCGACATCCGGTCGATTCGAGCGGATGTCTCGGCCTCCCGTCTGCGCGTCTTCGCCAACCTCGCGCTCGGCAGCTATCTCTCGTCGTGGCTGCGCTCGGTTCCTGGTGTGGGAACACTGCTCGCCGTGCACACCGAGACGCGCACGACCATGGATTTCCGGGTGGACGCATCGGTGGCGTTCGCGCACGACGGCGAGGTGCGCGAGGCGGCTCCCGCAGGCTTCCCGGTGTCGATCGTCACGGTGCCCGGCCAATTGCGCATCTACCGCAGCGATCGCAAACGCCGCCGCACCGTGAAGTGACGGTGCGGCGGCGTTCAGCGTGCGGGCGGAATTAGACGGCCGACCAGCCGCCGTCCGACGGCAGGATCACGCCATTGAGGTTCACGGCGTCGTCGCTCAGCAGGAACGTGATCGACGCGGCCAGGGCGTCGGGCTCCACGGCATCCGGCATCGCGGCCATGGCCAGGCGCACACGTTCGGCGCCGAGCTCCGAACCGAATCGCGCCTCGATGTTGGTGATGGTGGGCCCGGGGGCCACGGCGTTCACGCGGATGCCGGTGCCCGTGTACATGAAGGCGCTCGACTTGGTGAGTCCCGCCACCGCGTGCTTCGACGCCGTGTAAGCCGCACCGGCGGCTGATCCGCGGAGCGCCGCCTCGGACGCGACGTTGACGATCGAACCCGTGCCGCGCGGCAGCATGACGGGCACGACGGCGCGCATGAGCTTCATGGTGCCGGTCACGTTGATGGCGAAGACGCGGTTCCAGATGTCGTCCGAGATCTCGTGCACGGGCGTCATGTCGTCCATGATTCCGGCGACGTTGGCGAGCGCGTCGATGCGGTCGCCCGCGGCCTCGACGATCGCAGCGATGGAAGCGTCGTCGGTGATGTCGCCGGCGACCGACACGATGTCGGCGTCGGGCAGGCTGGCGGCGAAATCATCCAGGCGCTCGGTCGAGATGTCGACGGCGACAACCCGGCCGCCTTCGCGCGCGACCCGCGAGGCCACGGCGCGCCCGATGCCCGAGCCCGCGCCCGTGACGACGACGGTCTTGCCGGTGAAGCGCCCCTCGGTGACCTTCTCGACCCAGTCGACGCGGGGTGCACGGGGGCGTGCGGGCTGTGCGGGCACGGGTGCGGCGGCCGCTGCCCCTTCGGTGCTCGGCAGATCGCCGGCTGCGGCGCGGGCCACGAGCACGCCCACCATCTCCTGCGGAAAAGCGCCCTGGCTCATGGCCACGAGGCGGCCGAGGGTGAGGTTGCGCACGGGTCGCAGCGAGTCGGGCGTCTGGCCGCCCTGCGCGAGCAGCTCGGCGAAGAGCGCGCCGCCGATCGGGTCGTCGAGCCAGTCGGCGATGGTGGTCTCGGCGGTGAGGTGGGGGGCGTTCTGGGTCACGTTCATTCCTTCGTCTCGGTGGAGCGAGTCATACCGGACAACACTGTCCGGTTGTTATGCTACACCGATGCCCTCCACGCCGAAAGCGAATCGCGGCCCCAGCGCGGGCCCCGAAAATCGCCGCGCGCTCATCGCCGCCGCGCGCGAGGTTTTCGCCGAATCGGGCTTTGCCGCACCCCTCTCCGCCATCGCGCGCCGGGCGGGCGTCGGGCAGGGCAGCCTCTACCGACACTTCCCCGACCGCCTGTCGCTCGCAGTCGCCGTCTTCGACGACAACATCGCCGAACTCGAGGTGCTCGTGGCCGACGACGACGCCACCGTCAGCACCCTGTTCGACGCCCTCACCGAGCAGGCCCTCGCGTCGACGGCCCTCGTCGAGGTGATGACCACCCATCGCCACGACCCGCTCGCCGAACCGCTGCGCACGCGCGCCACGGCCATCGTCGGGGCGCTCCTCGTGCGCGACCAGGCGGCCGGCCGCATCGCCGACCACGTCGAGACGGAAGACGTCCTCCTCGCCATCGCCATGCTGGCTGTCCTACTCTCGCGCACCGACGAGCGCGACCGCCCTGAAGTTGCCACGCGCGGCCGCCGCCTGTTCCGCGCCGCCTTCGCGCTCCCGGCCTGATCGGCCCGCCGCGTGTGAGCGCTAACAGCGATAGAGCCCTCCCCGGCCCGCATCGGCCGCATCCGCCACATCACGAACAGGTAACTGCTCGAAACTCACACTTGCCACACGCGTTTTGTGAGCGCTAACATCCGAAGCAGTCAGGATGAACTGGCCCCGGCTCCAAGAGTTCGCACAGCATTTGCGGCGCCGGCTCACTGAACAAGGAGGTTTGGTATGAAGAAAATCATCGGTCTTGCCGCAGCCGGAGCCCTACTGTTGGGCCTCGCCGGATGCGCGGGCGGAGGCGGATCATCCGAGGGCGGCGCCAAAGACCCCGGCGACATCATCGTCGGCTTCTCGCAGGTCGGCGCCGAGTCGGGCTGGCGCACCGCCAACACGAAGGACATCCAGTCGGCCTTCAAGGATGCGGGCATCGAGCTGAAGTTCTCGGACGCTCAGCAGAAGCAGGAAAACCAGATCAAGGCGATCCGCTCCTACATCCAGCAGGGCGTCGACGTCATCGCCTTCTCGCCCGTCGTCGAATCGGGCTGGGACAGCGTTCTCAAAGAGGCCAAGGATGCGGGCATCCCCGTCGTACTGACCGACCGCGCGGTCGACTCGGCCGACGAATCGCTCTACGTCTCGTTCCTCGGCTCGGACTTCGTCGAAGAGGGCAAGAAGGCCGGCGAATGGCTGACCGAGGAGTACAAGGACTCCTCCGACCCCGTGAAGATCTATCAGCTCGAAGGCACGACCGGTGCGGCTCCCGCCATCGACCGCGCCGAGGGTTTCGCGGATGTCATCAAGGCCGACGACAAGTTCGAGATCGTCGGTTCGCAGACCGGTGACTTCACGCGCGCCGGCGGCAAGCAGGTCACCGAGGCCATGCTCAAGTCCAACCCCGACGTCGACGTGATCTATGCGCACAACGACGACATGGGTCTCGGCGCCATCGAAGCGATCGAAGCGGCCGGCCTCAAGCCGGGCGAGGACATCAAGATCATCACGGTCGACGCGGTCAAGGACGGCATGCAGGCCCTGGCCGACGGCAAGATCAACTACATCGTCGAGTGCTCGCCGCTCCTCGGTTCGCAGCTGGTCGACATCGTGAAGAGCGTGGTGGCCGGCGACGACGTCGAGAAGCGCATCATCACCGAAGAGACGACCTTCACCCAGGAAGAAGCCACAGAGGCCCTTCCCGACCGCAAGTACTAACGCCCGAGAACACCCGAACGCGGCGAGCGGATGTTTCGACATCCGCTCGCCGCCTCACCCCGGCATCCACCCCTCGCGAGAGAATCAGACATGACAGAGCAGTCACCCGTCGTCGACATGCGCGGCATCTCGATCACCTTTCCTGGAGTCAAAGCCCTCGACGGCGTCGATTTCCGGATGCTTCCGGGCGAAGTCCATTCCCTGATGGGGGAGAACGGCGCCGGCAAGTCCACGCTCATCAAGGCGCTCACGGGCGTCTACCAGATCGACTCCGGCAGCATCCGTGTCGACGGCCGCGAGGTGTCGTTCGCCTCGACCGCCGAAGCCCAGGCGGGTGGCATCAGCACCGTCTATCAAGAGGTCAACCTGCTGCCCAACCTCACGGTCGCCGAGAACGTCATGCTGGGCCGTGAGCCCCGCCGTTTCGGCACCATCGACTGGCGGGCGACGCGGCGCCGCGCGGCCGAACTGCTCGAACGCGTCGGCCTCGACATCGACCCCACGTCCCTGCTCGGTTCGCACTCCCTCGCCGTGCAACAACTCGTCGCCATCTCCCGCGCCGTCGGTGTGGATGCCCGCGTCCTCATCCTCGACGAGCCCACCTCGAGCCTCGACGCCGACGAGGTGCAGGAGCTCTTCCGCATCATCCGTTCGCTGCGCGATTCGGGCACGGCCATCCTGTTCGTCTCGCATTTCCTCGACCAGGTCTACGAGATCTCGGACCGCCTGACGGTTCTGCGCAACGGCACGCTCATCGGCGAGTACCTGACCGAAGAGATCCTGCGCATCGACCTCGTGCAGAAGATGATCGGCAAAGAGCTCACGGTGCTGGACGACCTCGAGAAGCGCACCAAGGCGACGACGGATGACGAGGGCGACGACTCCCACCGCGGCGACGTGCCGTTCCTCGAGGCCATCGGTCTCGGCCGCAAGGGCACCATCGAACCCGTCGACCTGCGCATCTACGAGGGCGAGGTCGTTGGCCTCGCCGGGCTGCTGGGCTCGGGTCGCTCCGAACTCGCGCGCCTCATCTCGGGCGTCGACCGACCCGATTCGGGCGAATACCGCCTGCGCGGGCAGAAGACTCGCTTTCGAACCCCGCGGCAGGCGCTCAAGAACCGGGTCGTCTACTCGAGCGAGAACCGCCGCACCGAGGGCATCGTCGACGAGCTGTCGGTGCGCGACAACATCGCTCTGGCGCTGCAGGCCGACCGCGGATGGTTCCGCCCCATCCCCAGGAAGCGGCAGGACGAGCTGGCCGAGAGCTACATCCAGGCACTCGGCATCCGGCCCGCCAACCCCGATGCGCTCGTGAAGAACCTGTCGGGCGGCAACCAGCAGAAGGTGCTGTTGGCCCGCTGGCTGGCCATCGCCCCGCGGCTGCTCATCCTCGACGAGCCCACGCGCGGCATCGACATCGGCGCCAAAGCCGAGATCCAGAAGCTCGTCTCCGACCTTGCCGAGAACGGCATGAGCGTGGTGTTCATCTCGGCCGAACTCGACGAGGTGCTGCGCCTCAGCCACCGCATCGCCATCATGCGCGACCGCTCGCTCGTGGCCGATATCGAGAACGACGACCTCTCCACCGACAACCTCCTCGCCATCATCGCCGATGGCTCCCGGGAAGGAACCCCCGCATGACCAAGCTCATGTCGAACCGGCTGTTCTGGCCGATCGTGATGTTGGCGGCGCTGCTCGTCGTCAACCTGATCGCCTTCCCCGGCTTCTTCTCCATCCAGATCCGCGACGGCCACCTCTTCGGCAGCCTCGTCGACATCCTGCGCAACGGCGCGCCGACGCTCATCATCGCCGTGGGCATGACGCTCGTCATCGCCACGCGCGGCATCGATCTGTCGGTGGGTGCCGTGTGTGCCATCTCGGGGGCGGTCGCGTGCTCGATCATCCTGGGCTCGCCCGACCCCGGCAGCGTGGGGACCGTCGTGGTCGCCATCGGCACGGCCCTGCTCATCTCACTCGTCCTGGGCGTGTGGAACGGGTTCCTCGTCTCGGTGCTCAAGATCCAGCCGATCATCGCGACGCTCATCCTCATGACCGCCGGCCGCGGCATCGCCATGCTCATCACCGAGGGCCAGATCCTCACGGTGCGCAGCGACCCGTTCAAGGTGCTCGGCTCGGGGTTCATCTTCGGCATCCCGGTCGCCGTGGTGCTCGCCGCCGTCATCCTGGGTCTCGCGGCCCTGCTCACGCGGCGCACGGCACTCGGGCTGCTGATCGAATCGGTCGGCATCAACCCCGAGGCCAGCCGCCTGGCGGGTGTGCGGTCGAAGGGCCTCATCTTCGCGGTGTACGTCTTCACGGCCGTGTGCGCGGCGATCGCGGGCCTCATCCTCACGAGCAACCAGACGTCGGCGGATGCGAACAACACGGGCCTCTTCATCGAGCTCGACGCCATCCTCGCCGTCGTCATCGGCGGCACGTCGCTCGCGGGTGGCCGCTTCTCGCTCTTCGGCACCCTGATCGGGGCGCTCGTCATCCAGACCCTCGTCACAACGGTCTACACGGTCGGCATCCCGCCCATCGCCACCATGGTGTTCAAGGCAGCCGTCGTCACGGCCGTGTGCCTGCTGCAATCTCCCCGCTCGGCCGAGATGATCGCGGCCGCACGCGCCCGGCGGGCCCGCAGAAAACGGCTCGTGGATGACGCAGCCTCGGGTTCCGGCACCGGTTCAGGACCCCTCACCCCCACCCGCTCCGACTCGAAAGAGGTGTCGGTCTGATGTCCACCCTCGACACCGCCCGGCCGTCCGCGCCCGCACCCGGCCGCCGTTCCGCCCCCGCCCGCTTGGCCTCTGCACTCCGCGGCGGCCTCACGAACCCGAAGTACGGACCCGTCATCGTCACGGCCATCCTGCTCGTCGGCATGTTCATCTTCGGGGCCTCGCAGTATCGCGGCTTCACGAACCCGCAGATCATCTTCAACCTGTTGATCGACAACTCCTATCTCATCGTGCTGGCCGTCGGAATGACCTTCGTCATCCTCACGGGCGGCATCGACCTCTCCGTCGGCGCGGTGCTCGCCATGTCGACCATGATCACGGCGAGCCTGCTGCAGTCCGGCTGGTCCCCCGGCGTGATCATCCCCCTGATTCTGCTGATCACGTCGGGCCTCGGCCTGGCGGTGGGCGCGATGATTCACTTCTTCGACATCCAGCCCTTCATCGCCACGCTGGCGGCCATGTTCCTGGCCCGCGGCCTCTGCTACGTGATCAGCAGCAAAACCATCACCATCACCGACCCGTTCTTCGTGGCGCTGGCCGATGCGCGCATCCCGCTGGGTGGCCGCCTGAGCATCACCTGGAGCGTCGTCATCGCGGCCATCGTGGTCATCGCGGCGGTCGTCGTGCTGCACTACACGCGCCTCGGTCGCACGGTCTACGGCATCGGCGGCAGCGAGGCGTCCGGCCGGCTCATGGGGTTGCCCGTGGCGCGCACCAAGGTGCTCGTCTACGTGATCTCGGGCTTCTGCTCGGGTCTCGCCGGCATCCTCTACACGTTCTACACGCTGTCGGGTTATGCGCTCACGGCCATCGGCACCGAATTGGATGCCATCGCCGCCGTGGTCATCGGTGGCACCCTGCTCACGGGTGGCTACGGTTTCGTTCTCGGTTCGGTGCTCGGAGTCCTCGTGCTCGGCACCATCCAGACCCTCATCACGTTCGACGGCACGCTCACGTCGTGGTGGACGCGCATCTTCATCGGGGCCCTGCTGCTCGTGTTCATCATCCTGCAGAAGATCTTGACGGGCCGCCGAACCTAGCGGCGCGGCAGCGCTGCCGGCGTGCTGCGGGCGCGCTAAGGGCGTGCGGCGGGCGCGGTGCGGACGCACTGCCGGGCCCGGTCGCCGCGCGCCGACGGCCCACACCCGCGATAATCGTTGCAGCACGTCAAACGCCGTCGCCCCTCTTCGAGCAGAAAGCACTGGTCCCAGATGTCCGACGACACCGAAGACAAGGCGCGGGCTGCCACGATCTTCGATGTCGCGCGACTCGCCGGGGTGTCGCATCAGACGGTCTCGCGTGTGGTCAACGAGTTGCCGAATGTGCGGCCCGCAACGCGCCAACGTGTGGAACACGCCATCCAGCAGCTGCGTTATCGGCCGTCGCCGGCGGCGCGCGCCCTCGTGACGCGCCGGTCGCGCACGATCGGGTTGATCACATCGGGTGGCGCGGACTTCGGCCCCTCGAGCATCTCGCTCTCGTTCAACCGCGCGGCCCGCGAGGCGCGCTATGCCGTCAGCATTGCCAGCATCGTCGAGCACGATCCGACGTCGATGCGCTCGGCCCTCGAGTTGCTGGTGCGGCAGAACGTCGAGGCCATCGTGTTGATCGCCGCGCGCACGTCGATGATCGACGAAGCCCAGTCGATCGAGGTGGGTGTGCCGCTAGTGGCGACCGCATCGGCCGACCGATCGGGGCTGCACACCGTGTCGATCGACCACTACTCGGGGGCGCGGCTCGCCGTGCGGCACCTGATCGAGTTGGGCCACCGCGAGATCCGGCACCTGTCCGGCCCCGCCGACTCCATCGACGCCGCCGAACGCGTGCGCGGGTGGCGCGACGAGTTGGCGGCCCACCGGTTGCGCGTCGTCGAACCCGCGGTGGGCGACTGGACGCCGTCGAGCGGCTACCGCTTCGGCCTCGAGCTGGCGGCGGATATCGCGCGCGACGCCTCGGCATCCGGGCCCGGATCGGCGGCTGTCGTCGGCTCGACCGGCTTGCTCGGCCCGACCGCGCGTTCCGGCAGCTCGGCCCTCGACCGCGCGACGGGCGTCTTTTCGGGCAACGACCAGATGGCCCTGGGCCTCGTGCACGCCATCACCTCGGCGGGACTCGCGGCCCCGCGTGACCTCAGCATCGTCGGCTTCGACGACATCCCCGAGGCCGAGCATTTCCTGCCGCCGCTCACCACCCTGCGGCAGGACTTCACGGGTTTTGGCCGGGACCTGATGTCCACCGTACTGGCGGTCCTCGGCGACACGGATGCCAGCGACCCCGCGCCGCGCGTGCCCGAACTCGTCGTGCGTGACTCCACGGCGCGACCGCGCACCTGAACCGTTCCGCATCCGAGACACGACGAAGCCCCCTGCCGGAGAACCGGAGGGGGCTTTGTGTCAGCACCGAGGCGTGCAGGCTAGCCCGCTAGCTCACGACCGTCAGCGTGTTGGTCACCGAGATGACCGTCACGACCGAGGCGATGATGAAACCGCCCAGGTAGGGGTTGTTCGTCGCGCGGTAGATCTTGCGCGAGATGACAGCCGCCGCGGCCAGGATCACGATCACGGGGAACAGCCAGATGCCGAAGATGCCGGCGAATCCGGGGATCAGGTCGCCCGTCACGAAGAACGTCCAGTACTGCGCGATGACGAGCACGAGCACGGGGAGCGCGTTGAACAGGGCCAGGATCGCCGTGTTCACCCACTCCTTCTTGCGAATCGTGAAGCGGTTGAAGCTGTTGATGGCCACCGAGTTCGCCACGTAGTAGACGAGGAACAGGGGCAGGTAGAGCACCGCGATCCACACCTTGTCTGGCGTGAACGCCTTGACCGCGAGCACCCAGATGCGGAAGTCCGTCTTGAAGAAGTAGTCCACGAGGAACACGATGCCGAAGGCCGCGACGACCACGACGAGCCCGAGACCGATCGACTGCAGGATGGCCTTCCACCCCGGCAGGATGCCGACCTCGCGCAGGTTCTGCCCGTTCTTGCGGCCGAACAGCAGGTAGGAGACGACCATGACGACGATGCTGAACACGCCGTTGATGGCGGCCCACAGCCCGATGAAGAACGGCGCGCCCTGCACGATGAAGGTCGGGGCCGAGTTGTAGATGATGGGCGCCAGCGCGGTCGACTGGCTGAGGGCGATGTAGCTCCAGCCGGAGAACAGCGCCGAGACCACCAGCGCACCCCAGAACCAGTACAGGCCCTTGCGGGTGGACGGGTTGAGCTGGAACGGTTCGGTGCGTCGCAGTCCGGCGAAGGCGCGCGTGCCCAGCAGGGCCTTGGTGAAGGCCACGAGGAACATGCCGAAGCCGATCAGGCCGATGGCGTTGAAGAACGCCTTGATCTGCCAGGTCTGCGAATCGGCGGCCAGCGGGCTCGGGGCGCCGAGCGTCTTCTCGAAGAAGTCGATGGTGTACTCGGTGGTCTGCTTCGAGAATGGTCCCCACGGGTGGGTCTGTGCGGGCGTGTAGAGCACGCGCACCGCGTCGTCGCCGTCGACGGACTGCTCGTAGTACTCGCCGGCCGTGCGCTTGTCGGTGCTGTCACCCTCGCCGAAGTGCAGGAACGACTGCGCGTTGGGCGTGCCGACGAATTCGCGCGGGGTGGTGATGGCGGCGCCGTCGGCGTCGTAGCTGCGGAAGAAGAACTCGTCGTACTGGTCGGCGACGAGTCCGACATCCCGGGCCCCGTAGTTGTTGACGTAGGTGGTGGGGTCTTCGAGGTCGGAGTAGAACGCCTCGTTGTCGACCAGCAGGACGGCCGAGATGAGGGGCGTCTCGGCCTGGTTGTCGGCGATGACCGAGTAGTTGGCGGCGCGGGCGCCGTTGGAGTGACCCTCGATACCGATCTTGGCGGGGTCGATGTAGGGCAGTTGGGCCGCGAGCTTCACGGCGTCGTACATGCCCGTGCCGTTCTCGGACTCGCCGCCGAGGGGCAGCGGGTCGGAGTTTCCGTGGCCGTACATATCGATCGAGATGACGACGTAGCCGCGCTTGGCGAGCTCGACGTAGTTGGCGTCCTGCATCTCGCGCGAGTTCCACCAGCCGTGACTGACGACGATGACGGGAGCCTTGTTCTCGGCGGTCGCGGTGTCTGGCTTGAACAGCAGGGCGCTGAGTTCACGGCCCGAGCTGGTCTCCCAGCGCATGTCCTTGACGGCCACGGTCGCGCCGTTGGTCTGCACGAAGAACGCGCCGACGGCCGAGACGAGGCAGAGCAGCAGCGAGAGGGCGAGCCAGAAGCTGTTGCGGCGGATGAATGGGAGCGGCGATGTCGAGCCGGAGCCCGTAGCCGGGGCGTCGTTGTGACGACGCGAGGGGGTGGCCGATCGGCCGGCGGATGAGGTATCCATGAACTGCTGTGCATCTCCTTTGATTCCGAGCGCGCCCATGTTTCTGGCGCCCTGTCGATGCTAGCCGCCGGAAAACCACGGTATGACCAGGAGAACTGCACGGTTGTGCGTTTCTCACGGCCCGGATCGTCGGAGTGTGCGCTGAGGCGCACGTGAGATGCACGGATGCTTCAGCGGGCCGAAGCGGCACCCCTTATCGTCGTCAGAGCGAAATTCTCGCAACCGTAAGCGCTTCCGCGACGAGGCGTATCCCCTCGGCATCGAGCGGGCGTACCGGACGGCGCAGACCCATGCGCGGCACGAGGCCCAACTGCTCGGTGAGCGCGGCGATCACGCGGTAGGTGCCATAGCGGGCGAACAGCTGCCAGAACGGTTCGAGGCGCTCCGAGGCCGCAGCCGCGTCGCCGGCCGACCCAGCCTGGGCTGCCCGGACCAGCGCCAGGCACTCGGCCGGGAGGGTTCCGCCGAGCACGCTGAACCAGAGGTCGCATCCGGCCGAGAGGCCCGCGGCGGCCGCGTCGTCGCCGCTCACGCCGATGGCCACGGTGGCGGGGATCAGCGCCCGCAGTCGCGCGATACGTGCGGCGAGGACATCCATGCCGGCGGCCGGTAACGGCAGCTTGATGGCGGCGACGGGCCGCAGCTGCGCGACCCGGGCGTGCAATTCGTCGCTGAACGTGACGCGCGTGGCAACGGGGTTGTCATAGATCGCGAGCGGGACCGACAGATTGGCGCAGACCTCTTCATAGAGGGCGAAGACCTCGTCGTCCGACAGCGCCTCATAGGTCATGGGCGCCAGGATGACCGCCGATGCGCCCGCCTTCTGGGCGTCTTCGACGTGGTGCAGGATGTCGCGCACCCGCAACGCGCCCACCCCCGCGATCACGGGCACCTCGCCCGCGTGCCGCACCGCAACGGCCACGGCTCGCGCCCGTTCTGCGCGGTCGAGGTAGGCGTAACTGCCCGTCGAGCCGAGTGCCCCGATCGAGTCGACGCCCGCTTCGGCAAGCCTCTCGATCAGGCGCGCGTACGCCGCTTCGCCGATTGCCGCCTCGGCGAGCGGGGTGGGGGCAAAAGCGCTGAGTCCGGTGAACATCGCAACTCCTTCGATAAACGGTTGAACTTCTGATATTCACATTCTGGTGCGTGAGCATGTTAGCTGGTACGGTCTGAGCATCGGCGCATGCGTTAGGGTTCGCCACCCTCCGCGTGTCGCCGCGTGCCGGCCAACCGAAGGAGACGCCGTGAAGACGAGGTCACCCCTCCCCCACCGGGTCACGAGCCTGGTCGCCGCGAGCGCGCTCGTTTTCGGCCTCGCCGCCGGGCCGGCTCACGCGCGCAGCACCGCGGTCTCCGACCCGCTCCTCGAGGCCACGGCTCGCGACACCTGGTCCTCGCTCGTGGCCATGACCGACGAGCGCACGGGTCTCACGGCCGACGGCATTGCGGGCGATCTCGCGCACGATTCCCGGTCCGGCTACACGTCCACCACCAACGTGGGCGGCTACCTCTGGTCCACCATCGCGGCGCGCGACCTCGGCATCATCACGCCCGGCGAGGCGAGCGAGCGGTTGGCCGCCACGCTCGGCACCCTCGAGACCATGCCGCGACACGCCGCGAGCGGCATGTTCTGGAACTGGTATCGGCCTGTCGACGGGCAACCGGTGATCGACACGAACCCCGACGGGTCGTCGAAGCCGCCGTTCGCCAGTTCGGTCGACAACGCCTGGCTGGCCGCCGCCCTGCGCGTGGTCGTCGGCGCCGAGGCTCCCCTGGCCGCGCGCGCAACGGCCCTCTACGACAGCATGGACTTCTCGGTCTTCTACAACTGCTCGGCCTACGACACGACCGTCAGCGAGACGAGAATGACCACCTACCTCGGCATCGACAAGGGCGAGGTGCCGGCGAGTTCGTTCTACGGCACGCTGCGCACCATGTCGCCGGGTTGCGACGCCGACTGGCAGGAGCACAAACCTCACGGAGTCTCGCGCACCTATGACGGCATCACGGTCTTCGAGGGCACCTATCGCTATCGCGGCATGAGCATCGTGCCCGGGTGGGGCGGCAGCATGTTCGAGGCGCTCATGCCCGACCTGTTCGTGCCCGAGGCGTCGTGGGGGCCGCGATCGTGGGGGCTCAATCATCCGCTGACCGTGCGGGCCCAGAAAGAACACGGCAGAGACGAGGCCGGCTACGGCTTCTGGGGCTTCTCGCCCGCGAGTGACCCGTTCGGCGGCTATGCCGAATACGGGGTCGACGAGCTGGGCATCAAGGACGACGGCTACCACTCGGATCGCGAGCGCACCAACGTCGACCGCGATCACGCCGACTGCAACACCGGTGCCAACCCGGCCCCGACGTTCGGCGACGGCGTCGTCACACCGCATGCGAGCTTCCTGGCCCTCGGCTACGACCGCGCGGGAGTGCTCGACAACCTGGGCCGGCTGCGCACGCAGTTCGAGTCCTACGGCCCGGGCGGTTTCTACGACGCCGTCGCCGTGCGCAGCGGCACCGTGGCGAAACGCTACCTGTCGCTCGACCAGTCGATGATCATGGGGGCCATCCTCAACGCCGAGCGCGGGTACGCCCTCAAGGGGTACTTCGTCGACGAGCGATTCGAGAACGCCATCCGGCCGCTCATGCAGGCCCAGATCTTCGGCTCGAGTGCCAGCCCCGAGGCACCTGCGTTCACGGCGCCCGCCGCGGGACGCCCCCTTCCGACCGGACCGGTCGACTTCGAGGGCACGGGAGAACCGGGGGCGATCGTCACCGTCGGCGGCGTTGCCGGGCCCGTCGCCGACGCCGGCGGACCGACACACGATTCGGATGGCGCGAGCTCGGGGCCCGGCGGCGCGGCAGGCCGAGCCGATGAGCTGTGCCGCGCGGTCATCGCGGCAAACGGCACCTGGGCGTGCACGGCCGCCGACACCAGCGGGGTGGAAGAGTCCGTCGCCCTGGGCTCACGCGCCGATGATGGCGTCGAGACCCGCGGCGAGCCACTGTCGCTCGTGGCGGTCATCCCCACGGGGACACCCACCCCCACACCCACGGCCACACCCACGGCGACACCGGGGCCGACGCCCACAGCTACCCCGGAGCCCACGCCCACGCCCACGCCGACTCCAACACCTTCGGCAACGCCGACACCATCGGTCACTCCCGTTCCCAGCCCGACGCCCTCCCCCACCATTACGCCGACACCGGCACCAACGCCAACGCCAACATCAACACCCACGGCGACACCCACACCAACTCCTACGGCGACTCCCACGACGGCACCGACCACTCCGCCGACCGGCAACCCCACCGCAGAGCCGACGGCTGAGCCGTCACCCGATCCGACGGCAACCCCGTCACCCACTGCGCCTTCGCCCACCACCCCCACATCTCCGGGCCCCGACGACCCAACGGCGCCGGCATCCGCACCCTCCGGGCCGGGCCCGAACGGCCCGTCCACCCCCGGTCTCGTCTCCCCCTGGTCCGGCTCCGCAGATCCCCTCGCCGACCCCTCGAACGTGCACCCGGCCACGGAATGGCCGCACCGGGGGCGGCCCTTCCTCTCCCTGACCGGCCCCTCCGAGATCGTCTTGGCCGTCGCCGCCACACTCGGCGGCCTGGCGCTCACCTTCGGCCTGCTCGCCGCGCGCCGAGGCCGCCGCCGTCACGGCGCCGCAGACGAATAACCCCGGCGGACCCGGCGGCGAGCAACCGCCGCGCCCCTGCGGCGAGCAGCCCCCGCGGCACCGCCGGCGAGACCTCCGATCGCCCAGACGCAGAAGCGGCCACATCCGGGTGGATGCGGCCGCCGATGTGCGTGAGGCCGGGCCTCAGTCGAACGCGATCAGTCGAGACCGCCGCGCTTCGCGACATCCCCGAGCCAGGCGAGGCTGGGCTTCGGCGTGCGCACGAACGTCTCGCGGTCGACGGCGATGAGGCCGAACGTGGGGCGGAAACCCGACGCCCACTCGTAGTTGTCGAGCGCGGACCAGTGCTGGTAGCCGAGCACCTCGACGCCGTCCTCCATGGCCGCGTGCAGGCCGGAGAGGGCACCCTCGGTGTAGGCGATGCGGCGCGTGTCGTCGGCCGTGGCGATGCCGTTCTCCGTCACGATGACGGGAGTGTGGTCGCTCTTCTCCCATGCGCTGCGCACACCCATCTGCAGGGCATCCGGGAAGAACTCCCAGCCCGTGAGTGTGGTCTCGACCTCGTCCGAGACCGGCAGGGGGCCTTCGGGCCCGATGAACGTGCGCGTGTAGGCCTGCACGCCGACGAAGTCGTCGCCGGCCGACTGCTCGAGGTACCAGTCGTCGCGCGGGTAGCCATATTCGTGCAGCTTCTCGTCGGCGCCGGGCTCGCCCGTGGAGTGGAACGCCTGCGTGGCGACCGTCCAACCGCTCTTCACGTGCGACAGCTGCGAGAGCACCTCGCGCGAGCGGTGGTGCGATTCGAGCAGCGTGTCGGCCACGCCGAGGTCGGGGTTCGGCAGGCCGAAGGCGACGAGGTTCGAGGCATCCTCGCCACCGGCCAGCATGGCGGCGATGTTGGGCTCGTTGATGGTGCACACGTAGGTGACGTCGTCGAGGATGGGCAGCACGGCCTCGGTGTAGCGCGCGAACAGGTCGGCGGCGTCATCCGCTCGCCAGAAGCCGTCGTCGAACATCCAGCGCGGCACCGTGAAGTGCATGAGCGTGACGGTGGGGTCGAGGCCCAGGTCGCGCGCGGTGTCGACCATGCGGCGGTAGTGGTCGAGTTCGGCGCGCGAGAAGAATCCGCGCTCGGGTTCGATGCGCGCCCACTCGATGCTGAAGCGGTAGGAGTTGAGCCCGGCATCGGCCAGCAGCTTCATGTCTTCGGGGTAGCGGTGGTAGCTGTCCATGGCGTCACCCGAGGGCTCGACCATGTTCGAGTTCTCGGCGTGCTCCATCACCCACCAGTTGCTGTTGATGTTGTTGCCTTCGATCTGGTGCGCGGCGGTCGCCGCGCCCCAGAGGAATCCGTTCGGGAAGCTCTTCACGATTCTCCTTGAGCTGATGGTTGGGGACGGGAGGGGGCGTCACGCGGCGGCGTGTGTGCCCCAGAAATCTGCGAGGGTGTCGGCCGTGGCCTCTGGCGCCTCGACCTGCGGCGAATGCGCGCCGCCGGGAATGACGGCATAACGGGCGCCCAGCCGTTCGGCCATGTCGCGCTGCCAGTCGATGGGCCACTTGTCGTCGTGCTCGCCGTGGGCCACGAGCGTCGGGATGCGGGCCTGCCGCAACTCGTCGGTCGTGTCGGGGTCGTTGCGCAAGATGTCGGCGGCCGCGAGCAGGTTGTCGCTCGACGTGCGTTCGGCGCGCAGCCGCAGGAACGCCAGCTCGGGGTCGAGGTCGGCGTCGGATACCCCGAGCGTGTCGGGGTTGTCGCGGTACCAGAGCCCGATGCTGCCACCCGCGGCGACGGCGTCGGTCGTGTCCTGGTGTCGGCCCGGCCATCCGTTCGGGCCCGAGCACAGCAGCGTCAGGCTGCGGAACACCGCGGGCTGGGCGATGGCCGCCGCGCGCGCGACGCACCCGCCGAAGCTGTGACCGAGCAGATGCACGGGCTGCCCGTCACCGACGAACCCGGCCACCTCGATGGCATCCCGCGCAAAGTCGGCGAGCGCGTAGTTCTCGACGCCGACGGGAGCCGCCGAATCGGCCTGACCGCGCTGGCTGTAGGCGAAGACCTCGAACCCGCGCTCGGCGAGCAGGGGCACGAAGGTGCGGAAGTCCTCTTTGGAGCCGGTGAACCCGGGCACGATCAGCACTTTCCCGCGCGACGCCCCCGAGGGTTTCACGTGGAACGCCGTCAGCTCGCCGATCGTAGCCGGGAGCGCGACGACGGAGACGCCCGCGCCGACCGGGAGCGCCCCGAAGGGAGCGATCTGCCGAAAGCCCGTCACTACGCAGCACCCCGCTTCGCCCGCGCCGGGTTGGGCACGGCATCGAGCAACTCGATCGTGTAGGGATCGGTCGGGTTGCGCAGCACATCGGCCGTCACGCCGCGCTCCACCACGCGGCCCTGGTTCAGCACCATGATGTTGTCGGTCACGAGACGCGCGCTCAGCAGGTCGTGCGTGATGTAGAGCATCGAGACGCCCCACTGTTCGCGCAGGTCCTCGAGCAGGGCCAGCACGCCCGCGCGCAGCGAGACGTCCAGCATCGACACGGGCTCGTCGGCGATCAGCACCTGGGGGTCGCTCGCGAGCGCCCGGGCGATGACCACGCGCTGCCGCTGCCCACCCGACAGCTGATGCGGCAGCTTGGCCGCGAACTGCTCGACGGGCGAGAGCCCCACCGTCTCGAGCAGCTCGAGCACGCGCGCCCGGGCGGCGTCGCCGCGCAGATCGGTGAAGTTGAGCACGGGTCGCGTGAGCGTGTACTCGACCGTGTGCAGCGGGTTGAGCGCGGCGTACGGGTCTTGGAACACCATCTGCACGTTCGAGTGCAGCGAGCGCAGTTGGCGGCGGCCCAGCGTGTCGATCTGCAGGTCGCCGAAGCGCACGGCCCCCGAGGTCGGCTTCTCGACACCCGTGATGAGCTTGGCGATGGTCGACTTGCCCGAGCCCGACGCGCCCACGAGCGCGAGCGACTGCCCGGGTTCGAGCGTGAAGGACACGTTGTCGACGGCCGTCACGGGCTTCTCGCCCCGGCGCGGCGGCGGGTACACCTTCGACACGGCGTCGACCACGATGGGCGAGTCGGCGGAGCGGGCGCCGCGCGTGCGCACCGAGGCGGGCGAGCTAGCCACGTCGGCACGCGTCGTTCCGCGGGCCTTGCGCGTGGCCAGGTCGACGAAACCGGGCAGCTCGACGACCTCGGCGCGCGGGTCGGCGTAGTGGCTCAGCAGCATGCGCGTGTAGTCATCCTGCGGGCGTTCGAGGATGTCGATCGACGGCGCGTCCTCGACGATGCGGCCCTCGTGCATGACGAGCACGCGGTCGGTGGCCGCGAGCACGATGCCCAGGTCGTGGCTGATGAGCACGGCCGTGAAGTTCTCGCTCTTCTGCAGCGCCATGATGGTGTCCATCACGGCGTGTTGCACGAGCACGTCGAGCGCTGTGGTCGGCTCGTCGAACACCATGAGCTGGGGTTCGAGCGAGAGCGCGAGCGCGATCGACACGCGCTGCCGCATGCCGCCGGACAGCTCGCCGGGGTAGCGGTCGAGCACCTCGGGCTTGAGGCCCACCTTGGTCACCAATTCGACCTCACGTGTGGCCCAGCGGGCGCGCTGGACGTGCCCGTGCGCCTTGAAGATGTCCACGAAGTGGTTGCGAATCGTGCGCACCGGGTTGAGCGCGTTCATGCCCGATTGCAGCACCATCGCGAAGCCGCCCTGGCGCTGTTCGCGCAGCTGCTCGGCACCCAATTCGCGGATGTCGACGCCGCCGAACAAGATCTGCCCGCCGTTGGTGCGTGCCGGCGGTTTCTGCAGCCGCGTGAGCGCGAAGCCCAGCGTCGACTTGCCCGATCCGGACTCCCCCACGAGCCCGACGAACTCGCCGCGCTTCAACTGGAACGACACGTGGTCGACGGCCTGCACGGGCTCGGAGTCGTGCGACTCGTAGACGACCGACAGGTCGCGCACCTCGAGCAGCGGCTCGGAGGAGGATGGGGCTGGGGTGGTCACGGCATCCGTGTTCGTCATTTGGAACCCTCTCGTAGGCGCGGGTTCGAGATCCCGTCGACGCCGAAGTTGATCAAGGTGAGGCTCGTCGCGAGCAGGGCGATGCAGAGGCCGGGCGCGAACAGCAGCACCCACTGGCCGGTCAGCAGCGCGTTCGAGTTCTGCGCCCAGAAGAGCATGGTGCCCCACGACACGGTGGTCGAGTCGCCGAGCCCCAGGAATTCGAGGCCGGCCTCGGCGAGGATGGCGGCGGTCGCAGCCCCGAAGAAGCTGCCGACGATGAGCGACGTCATGTTGGGCAGGATCTCGCGGAACACGATGCGGAACGCGCTCTCGCCCGAGAACCGGGCGGCCGTCACGAAGTCGCGCGAACGCAGCGACTGCGTCTGACTGCGCAGCACGCGCGCGCCCCACGCCCAGCCCGTGATCACGATGACCGCGATGATCATCGCGATGCCACCGTTCTGCAGGTAGGCCGCGATGACGATCATGAGCGGCAGACCCGGGATGACGAGGAACAGGTTGACGATGAAGTTGATGACGTCGGCGATGAAGCCACGCACATAACCCCAGCTCAAACCGATCAGCACGGCGACGACGGTGGAGAAGAAGCCGGCGACGAAACCGACGAACACGCTCACACGGGTGCCGTAGATCAGCTGCGAGAGCACGTCTTCGCCGGCCGCCGTGGTGCCCAGCCAGTGTGCGGCCGAGGCATCCGACGATCGTTCGAAGCCGTCCTGCGAGGCCCCGTACGGCGCGATGAGCGGCGCGAAGATGGCCACCAGGATGAAGAGGCCCAGGATGATGAGGCCGAGGCGCGATTTCCAGTTCGACCACAGGGTCGAGCCGATGCGGGCGACGGTCTTCCAGCGACTCGGGCGCCCGACCGGCGCATCCGACACGGTCTTGATCTGCTCTGTGGTGGTCATCGGCGGGTCCTAGGGTCGAGAACGCCGTACAAGATGTCGACGAGGAAGTTGGCGATGAGCACGCTCACGGTGATCATCAGGAAGAGGGCCTGCATGAGCGGGTAGTCCTGGTTGACCACCGAGTTGTAGAGCAGGTAGCCGATGCCCGGGTAGTTGAACACGCGCTCGACCAGGATGGAGCCGCCCACCACACCGCCGAGCGCCAGGCCGAAGCCCGTGAGGTTCGGCAGGATGGCGTTGCGGGCCGCGTAGCGCAGGGCGACCGTGCGGCTCTTCAGACCGTTTGCTTCGGCGAACGTCACGTAGTCGTCGCCGAGGGTGTTGATCATGGCGTTGCGCATGCCGAGGATCCAGCCGCCCAGCGAGGTGACGAGAATCGTGAGGGCCGGCAGGGCCGCGTGATAGAGCGCGTCGCTGATGAAGGCCCAGTCGAACGCGGGCGTGGCCGTTGGCCCATAGGCGCCCGAGGTGGGGAACCAGTGGAACACGTAGCCGGCGAAGAAGAGCAGCAGCAGGGCGGTCCAGAAGTAGGGGAACGCGCTGGCGAAGGTGCCCGTCAGGGTGGGCAGGGCGTCGAGCCAGGTGCCACGCTTCCAGGCCGCGAGCACACCGGTCAGGGTGCCGAGCACGAAGGCGACGATGGTCACGGTGCCGACGAGGATGATCGTGTAGGGCAGCGCCTGCGTGACGAGCTCCGAGACGGGCTGCGGGTAGAACGTGAACGAGGTGCCGAAGTCGAGGGTGACGACCTGGCGCAGGTAGTCCACGTACTGCTGCCACAGGTTGCCCGTCGGCAGGCCCAGCTGGGCCTCGATGGCCGCGCGCGTGGCCTCTGAGACGGGGCCGTTCTGCGACAGCTTGGCGATCGCGGCGTCGGCCGGGGTGCCCGGCATCAGTCGCGGCAGGAGGAAGTTCAGGGTGACGGCCGCCCACAGGGTGAGCAGCAGCAGCCCGACTTTACGGAGTGCGTAGGCCACGGATCACTCACCGTCTTTCTGGGTTTTCTTCAGCGACGTGAAGATGAGCAAGGGAGTGGATTCGTAGGTCATGAGCGACGCGTAGGGGTTCTCGGCGGTCGGCCATCCGGTGAATTTGGTCGTGTTGTAGAGGCCCCACGAGCCGCCGTAGTACACGCCGATGGCGGGCACCTGGTCGTACATGACCTTCTGCAGCTGGTAGCCGTAATCGAGCTGGTCTTTCTCGTCGATGGCCACGCGGAACTTCGCCAGGATGTTGTCGACGGCCGGGTCGGAGAAGCGTTCGAAGTTGTTCGTCGCCTCCTCGCCCGCCGGCACGACGAACTCGCTCGACAGCAGGCCGTTGAAGTCGCGGTAGACGTCACCCGTTCCGCCGATCGCGCCGATGGTCATGTCGTATTCGCCGTTGCGCATGGCGAGCTGGTAGGCGGCGGGCTGCGGCTGCACGACCTTCACGGTGATGCCGATGTCGCCGAGCTGCTTCTGGATCTGCTGCACGGCGCGCAGCCAGTCGGTGTAGCCGTTCGCCGTCATGAGCGAGAACTCGAGCGGTTTGCCCGCGGCGTCGACGAGTTTGCCGTCGCGCGGGGTGTAGCCGGCCTTCGCGAAGTATTCGAGCGCCAAGGCGGTGTCCTGCGTGACCTTGCCGTCGTTCGGCAGGTCGGGGCTCAGGTAGTCCTTCTGGTTGGGCAGCAGCAGGTTGTTCTGGCCGGCACCCTGCATGTAGCCCTCGGTGGCGGCATCCGCGATCTTGTCGCGGTCGATGGCGTGCGAGAGGCCTTGGCGGAAGTTGACGTCGTTGAACGGAGCCTTGGTCAGGTTCGGCAGCATGGCGATGGTGCCGCCCGGCGGGAACCAGTACTTGTTGTCCTTGTTCGCGGCGCCCCACGTGCCCTCGACGTCGGAGATGTACTGGTAGGCCCAGTCATACCCCTTCGAAACGGTGTCGAGCTGCGTGTTGCTCGCGGGCAGCACGAGGTGCTCGGCGGCGACCTTGTCGGCCTGCCAGTAGCGCTTGTTCTTGTCGAGCGTGTACTGCTGCGGCGCGAAGTTGCCGAGCGTGTACGGGCCCGTGCCGACGGGCTCCAGGTTGCGGAACGTGCCCGGGTCTTTCACGTCTTTCCAGATGTGCTCGGGCACGATGCGGGTCTGCGCGATGAGGTTGGCCGCGGGCACATCGGGCTGGCTCAGGTGGATGGTCACGGTGTTGCCGGATGTCTCGACCGTGTCGATGTACTGCCAGGCGCCCAGCATGTCGAGCGTCGGGTATTTCTTCAGCAGCTGGAACGTGAAGTCGACGTCCTTGGCCGTGAAGGCCTTGCCGTCCGACCATTTCACGCCTTCGCGCAGCGTGAACACGATGGTCGATGCGTCGGGCAGCTCGGTGGATGCCGCGAGCCACGGCGTTCCCTTGCCGTCGAGGTTGTTGATGACCGTCAGCGGCTCATAGATGTAGAACGCGCCGATGCGCTTGTTCGCGAGGTAGGGGTTGAAGTTCTTCTCGAACATGGGCGAGCCGTTGTCGGCGCCGATGAGCATGGTGTCGTCGGGGATCGACGGGTCGGGCTGGCTCTCGATCTGAATGCTGCAGCCGGATGCCACGAGCGCGACGGCCGTGAGCAGTGCGACGGCCGCGGCACGCGCGCGTCGGCGGGGTCGGCGCGGGCCGGACCGGACTGGATGGTCGGCGCGGGATTCGCGCCGGGGTGTGTGCGTCATTGACACCGTTTCGTCCTCATGTCTTCTCTGTCACGAGGCAGTCCGTGGGGGCTGCGCTGTTGTGGGGCTCGACGATCTTTTGTCGGCGGACGCTCGGGGGCGCGTCCACAAAACTGAGTGTAAGCGCATACATTCATGAAACGCAAGAGCAGATACCGAGGCGGCCTGCACAGCCACGATGTCCGCCCGAGCCTGAGGGCAGCTCGCAGCGCCCAGCGAACTGCGGCATCGCTCGGCAACCGTCAACCGGGCTCAGCGGCGTTCGGACGACTCGCGCAGCAGCACCTTCACGGGCAACCGGATCGAGAGCGGTGCCTGCTCGCGATCGTCGAGCCGGCGGGCCATCACCTGGATCGCCGCGCGCCCCAGGTCGTCCATGGGCTGACGGATCGTGGTGAGACGCGGTGTGGCGAGCGCACCGGCCTCGATACCGTCGAAACCCGTCACGAGAACGTCTTCGGGCACGCGGATGCCGCGGGCCTGCAACGCCTCCATGAGCCCCAGAGCGGTCTGGTCGTTCGCGCACACGATGGCGCGCGGCATCCGCTCGCCCGCCACCAGTTCGGCTGCGGCCGAGCGGCCCGCCTCGCGCGTGAAGTCGCCGCGCAGGATGGGCACGGTCGAGGCGTCGACGCCGCGCGCCTCGAGGGCCTGGCAGAAGCCCTCCCACCGTTCGGCGTCGTCGGGCGAGTCGGCCGGCCCCGAGAGGTAGAGCAGTTCGCCGGGTTCGAGTCCCGCGGCGACATGCTCGGTGAGCGCCCGCATGCCCTCGGTGTTGGCCACCGACACGTGGTCGTAGGCGTCGTCGCGACGCGGGCCGGCCACCACCACGACGGGCACGCGGCGAGACAACTGCGCCATCACGTCGTCGGGAACGCTCTGCGCCAACATGACGAGCCCGTCGACCCGGCCCGCCATATCGCGCACGGTCTGCTCCGCGTTGTCGCCCCGGCCGATGCCCACCATGAGCACGAACCCGCGGCGCCACGCCTCGAGCTCGGCGCCGCGCAGCACCTCGTCGAAGTAGAGGTTGAGGGGGCGCACTTCGGCCGCTCCCCCGATATCGTCGACGAGTTCGGCGCCCGTCGCGTGCGGGGCATCGTCGACGCCCGTGAACACGGCGTCGTCGATCTCGTCCATGGCGTCGAAGCCCGGGAAATACAAGCCGAGCACGCCCGTGCGCCGGGCGGCCAGACCGCGGGCCGCCCCCGAGGGCACGTAGCCCAGCTCGCGCACCGAGGCGAGCACCTTCTCGCGGGTCGCGGCACGCACGTCGTCGGGGCGCGTGAGCACGCGCGAGACCGTGGCGATCGACACCCCGGCGTGCGCGGCAACGTCATAGACGGTGGGTGCCTTGGCCATCCCGCAATCCTAGCGAGAGCGCTCTCCGCTCAGATCAGCCCTTGCCGCCGACGAACGCGAAGTCGTATGGCGTGATGAGGAACCAGTACCAGATCATGAGCATGGTCACGAGGAAACCCGTGAGGTAGTTCAGAGTGAGGAAGCGCCGCCATCCGCGGTTCGCCGTTTCTGCCGTGGCATCCGTCACGTTCCAGAAGACCGCGGCGTTGGCCGCATACGGCAGCACGAGCAGCGCGGCGAGCGGCCCGGGCCACATGGTTGGCAGCATGAGCACACCCGCGGCGAGGTAGAACAGCACGGCCATGCGCACGGTGGGCCGCGCCCCGATCACGGTCGCGACCGAGCCGATGCCGGCCTCGCGGTCGGCCAGGATGTCCTGCACCGCGCCGAACGCGTGGCTCGCGATGCCCCACAGGAAGAAGCCGGCAAGCAGCGAAAGGAGTTGGAGATCGCCGAGATCTGCGCCCGCAAGGGCCAACGCATAGACGGCGGGGCTTACGAAGTGCGTGCTCGACGTGAGCGAGTCGATGAACGGGCGCTCCTTGAACCTCAGCCCCGGCGCGCTGTAGGCGACGACCGCGAAAACGCTCACCGCGAGCACCAGCCACGACAGCGGCGAACCCACGATCACGAGATATACCAGGAACGGTATGTTCGATCCCACGGCGGCCACGAGCGTCACGCGGTGCAGACGCCGGTCGAGCACGGCACCCTCGACCCCGCCCTTCCGCGGGTTGCGCATATCCGACTCGTAGTCGAACACGTCGTTGATGCCATACATCGCGAGGTTGTAGGGAATCAAGAAATAGATCGTGCCCACCCAGAAGGTGACATCGAGTCGCCCGGTCGTCAGCAGATAGGCCGCGGCGAACGGAAAAGCCGTGTTCACCCAGCTGATCGGACGCGACGACAGCAGCAGCGTTCTAACGGTTTTCATTGCGCCTCCCGAGCAGCACCCACAGCGACGGTAGCAGCAGCCCGGCCGCGATCGCGTAGGCGAAGTCCTCGAGCGGTGCCGCGCCCAGGAATGCGCCGCTGATGCGGGCCGGGTCATAGGCCACGAGCCCGATGCCGATCATCACGTTGTCGAACACCGCGGTGAAGGCCAGCAGGATGATGAGGGCCCCGGCCACGGCGCCCACGAAACGCCCCGCGCCGCCGCGCCGCCACGCCACCAGGACGGCTGCCATGAACACCATCGCCGCCGGCACCAAGAACCACAGGTTGAGCAACCAATACGTCATCGCGTTCCCCCCGGCCGCGCCGTTCCGTCGGCCCCCGAAGCACCCGAGGCACCCGCGGCCCGACGTCGGTCGGCCGCAGCCGCCAACGCCAGCCCCACCCCGGCGAACAGGTTCATCGCGAAATAACACAGCAGGCACAGGAAGAACACTTCCTCGAGCGGCAGCTCGGGCCCCACCAGAATGCCCGTCATGAAGCTCGTCTCGCCGCGGAAGAAGATGCCCAACGTGATGCCGAAGACATCCCACACCAGGAAGAACGCGACGCCCACCACGAGGATCACGGCCGCGCGCACGGGCCCGCGCCAGAAGAAGAGGTGAAACCGCCGGTCGAGCGTGACCATGCCCGTGAGCGAGACGGCGAGCGCCGCCAGGTAGATGAGCCCCATTCGGTTCAGCGCTGTCGGCGTCGAATCAACGGCTCGGGCAGCGGACCCGTCGAGGTGTCGCCGTGCACGCGCTTCAGCACCAGCTCGGCGCTGATGAGGCACATGGGCAACCCGATACCGGGGATCGACGACCCGCCGGCGTAGTACAGCCCGGTCACCTTCTTGCTCACGTTGCCGGCCCGGAAGAAGGCGCTCTGCGACAGGATGTGGGCGGGCCCGAGCACGCCGCCCTTCCACGAGTTCAGGTCGCGCTCGAAGTCGGCCGGTCCCACCTCTTCGCGCACGACGATGCGCTCCTCGAGGTCGGGGATGCCGGCCCACTCGGCGATCTGACGGATGGCCGCGTCGCCGATCTGGCGCACCCGGTCATCCCCGGCGCCGCCGATGCTCGGGTCGGCCGGAATCGGGATGAGCACGAACAGGTTCTCGTGCCCCTCGGGTGCCACGCTGTCGTCGGTCGCACTCGGCCGGCACACGTAGATCGAAGCGGGGTCGGGAACCGAGGTCGGCTCGCCGAAGATGCGTCCGAAGTTGTCGGCCCAGTCCTCGGTGAAGAACAGGGAGTGGTGCAGCAGCTCGGGCAGTTCGCCGCGCACGCCCAAGTAGAGCAGCACGGCGCCGGGGCCAGAAGTCTTCTTGTTCCAGTACTTCTCGGGGTAGGTCTGCAGGTGCGGGGGCAGCAATTGCGTCTCGGTGTGGTGCAGATCGGCGGCCGACACGACGATCTCGGCGTTGAGCGTGCGCGCCTCGCCGTCGGCATCCACGTAGGCCACACCGGTTGCGGCTGGGCTCTGACCGCCCGCGGTGAGGATGGCCGTGACATCCGCGTTCGTGACGATCTCGACGCCCTCGTCGCGGGCCAGCTCGGCGATCGTCTCGATGAGCCGCACGAAGCCGCCCTGCGGGTAGAGCACGCCGTCTTCGAGGTCGAGGTGACTCATGAGGTGATACATGCTGGGTGTGGAATACGGCGACGAACCGAGGAACACGGCGGGGTAGCCCAGCACCTGGTTCAGGCGGGGGTCCTCGACATAGCGCTTGGTGAACGACGACAGCGGTTCGGCCAGCAGCCGCAACAGCTTGGGTGTGCGCGAGAGAACATCGGGTCGCAGCAGCGGCAGGAACGACTGGAACGTCGTGTAGAGGAAGCGCTTCTTCGCCATCTCGTAGGTGTCGGCCGCCGAGTCGAGGTATTCGGCCATGCGTGTGCCGGCCCCCGGCTCGATCTCGTCGAACAGGGCCAGGCTCTTCTCCCGATCCGAGCGGATGTCGAGGGTGTCGCTCCCCCGCCCTTCGAAGAACACGCGATACCCGGGGTCGAGCGGCGTCAGCTCGAGCTGTTCGGCGCTCGTCGTGCCGAGCAGCTTGTAGAAGTGGTCGAACACCTCGGGCATGAGGTACCAGCTGGGGCCGGCGTCGAAGCGAAAACCGTCGCGTTCGCGCAGGCCGGCGCGGCCGCCCACGGTGTCGCCGCGTTCGAGCAGGGTGACGCGTTTGCCGTCGCGCGCGAGCAGCGCGGCCGTCGCGAGTCCCGTGATGCCGCCTCCGATGACGACGACCCGTTCGTTCTCGGTGATCTCGATCATCGGGGCATCCTTCCGGCCGCGGCGCGCGCGGCGAGCGCGGCCTTGACGGGGTTGGGCACACGCACGCGCGTGCTGGCGAGGGTGGCGGCGGGGGTCGCACGAATGCGTTCGTTCAGTTCGGCGAAGAGCGATTGCGCGAGCACCACGGCGCGGCGACTCGAGTCGGGCAGCTCGGGCAGCACGGCCGCCGAGATGGCCAGGTCGGTATCGATGTCGGCCACGAGCCGGTTCTTGTCGGCGTCACTGAAGGCGTCGAGGTGCACGCCCGGGAAGTAGTTGCGGCCCAGCACGTCGAAGTCGGCCGACAGGTCGCGCAGGAAGTTGACCTTCTGGAAGGCGGCTCCGAGGTGTTGCGCACCATCCACGAGCCGTCGTTCCTGCTCGGGCGTGATGCGGTGGCCGTGCAGGAAGGTCTTGAGGCACATGAGCCCCACCACCTCGGCCGAGCCGTAGACGTAGGCGTCGAAGCTCTCGGGCGTGTGCTCGGTCTCTGAGCAGTCGGCGCGCATCGACGCGAAGAAGGGTTCCGTCAGCTCGCGCGTGATGCCCACGCGGCGGGCGGTGAGCGCGAAGGCGTGCACGACCAGGTTGGTGCTGTACCCGCGTTCCACGGCCCGGTCGGTCTCGGCCTCGAGCGCGTCGAGTTCGGCCAACACCGCGGCACCGTCGAGACCGGCATCGGATGCCACACCATCCACGATCTCGTCGGCCAGACGCACCAGCGCATAGATGTTCTGCACGTGCACGCGCACACTCTTGCCGAGCAACCGCGTGGCCAGCCCGAACGATGTGGAGTAATGCTTGATCACGACGGCGGCCGTCTGCACGGCGACCTCGTCGTAGAGGCGGCGGCCCGTCAGCGGTTGACCCGAGCGCGGGGCCTTCTGCGGCGTCATCGCGCGCGCTCCAGCACGTTCGCCACGATGGGTCGCAGCTCGTCGCGCGTCGCCGCGGGGATCGACGGGGATGTCAGGGCCTCCCAGGCCCGGTTCGCATAGTCGCGCGCCAGCGCCTCGGTGTAGGCCCGCGCGCCGCACTCCTCGAGCACCGCGCGGATCTTCTCGGCGCCGTCCTCCTCGAGCGCGGGCGATCCGAACAGGTCGCGCACGCGCATCCATTCCTCGCGGGTCGAGGCGTAGGACACCAGGACGGTGCGCTTGCCCTCGCGCAGATCGCCGATGGTCGATTTGCCGGTCGAGCGCTCGTCACCGAACACCCCGAGCACATCGTCGACGATCTGGTAAGCGATGCCGATGAGCCGGCCGAATTCGCCAAGAGCCGTGACGGTCGCGTCATCCGCACCGGCCAGCACGGCGCCCGATTGCAGGGGCGCCTCGAACGAGTAGACGGCCGTCTTCAGCCGCTCCATGTCGACGACCTCGTCGACGGTCGGGGCTTCGGGCCGCAGCGAGAAGTCCACGTCGGCCAATTCGCCGGCGGCCGAGGCCGACACCGCGCCGTCGAGCAGTTCCCGCAGACGCAGGCGGGTCACGTCATCCGCGCCGGTGCGATCGACGAGACCATAGGCGCCCGACAGGGCGAGGTCGCCCGCGATGACGGCCACCGACATGCCGCGGTGTTCGGCGGCGGGGGTGGCGAAACCGGCGGTCGTCGCCTGGTCGCGATAGCTGCCAGAGACATTGGGGATGCCGCGGCGCACGAAGTCCCGGTCGATCACGTCGTCGTGCACGATGAGGGCCGTGTGCAGCATCTCGTAGGCGGCCGCGAGCTGTCCCGCGGCGGGCAGGTCGTCCCCGCCCAGCGACACATAGGCGGTCATCACCATGCGGGGTCGAAAACGCTTGCCCCCCGACGTGTTCTGCTCGATGACGTTCCACAGTTTCAGGTAGCCGTCGCCCCACTGTTCTGCGCGGCGTTTCGCGAGCACGAAGTAGCGCTCCAGCGCCTCTTCCGCGTGCTGCAGTCCGCGAGAGGAGCTCTCGACCAGATCGGGGTGGTCCATGCTTTTGAGGCTACTTCATGGTTCTGAGAAATTAGTACGCTGGCTGACCATTTGGAGCACCCCGTACCGTGCCGCAGAATAGGGGTATGACTTCGTCCGTCGAACAAGTGGTGCTCCTCGCAGAGGATGGCGCCCCGATCGGCGTCGCCGACAAGGCCACCGTGCACGATCTCGATACCCGCCTGCACCTGGCCTTCTCGTGCCACGTGTTCGACGAGGCCGGCCGCATCCTGGTCACCCGACGGGCGCTGTCGAAGCTCACCTGGCCGGGTGTGTGGACGAACTCGTTCTGCGGCCACCCCGGCCCGGGCGAGGACCTCACCGAGGCCGTGCACCGTCGCGCCGAACAAGAGCTCGGCATCCCCGCCGGCGCGCTGCTCTCGCTCGAGGTCGTGCTGCCCGATTTCCGCTACCGCGCGGTCGACGCGTCGGGCATCGTCGAGAACGAGATCTGCCCCGTCTATCGCGCGATCGTCGACGCGAGCGCGCTGCAGCCGAGCGCCGACGAGGTCGCCGAATACTTCTGGGCCGAACCGCACACGCTGCTGTCGGCCGTCGAGGCCACGCCGTTCGCGTTCAGCCCGTGGCTCACGCTGCAGCTGCCGGGCGTCATGGCGGCCCTGCACGCGGTCTAGGCCCTGCACGCGGTCTAGGCTCCCGGCGCTCCCGCGTCGGTCACGCTGACATCGGTGCGGTGGAAGTTGAACGACGATCGGGATGCCGTGGGCCCGCGCTGCCCCTGATAGCGCGAGCTGTACTCGGCCGAACCATACGGTTTCTCGGTCGGCGACGACAGCTGGAAGAAGCACAGCTGCCCAATCTTCATGCCCGGCCACAGTTTGATGGGCAGCGTCGCCACGTTGCTCAGCTCGAGCGTCACGTGACCCGAGAAGCCAGGGTCGATGAAGCCGGCGGTCGAGTGCGTGAGCAAGCCGAGCCGACCGAGCGAGCTCTTGCCCTCGAGGCGGGCGGCCACATCATCCGGCAGCGTCACCTGTTCATAGGTTGCGCCCAGCACGAACTCGCCGGGGTGCAAGATGAAGGGCTCGTCGGGTTTCGTCTCGATCAGGCGCGTCAGCTCGGGCTGGTCTTCGGCCGGGTCGATGAACGGGTACTTGTGGTTGTCGAAGAGGCGAAAGTAGCGGTCGAGGCGCACGTCGACGCTGGATGGCTGAACCATCGCGTCGTCAGAGGGCGCGAGCCCGATGCGCCCGGAGGCCAGTTGAGTCTTGATGTCCCTGTCGGATAGCAGCACGCGCACAGTTTATCGACGGCCGGGCCGCCCCCGCTGACACACTTGCTAGGATGTCGGAAGCGCCCGCCCCTGCGGCGAGCGCCGCCCCGGGCCCCGGCCCGACACTTCGCGGATGTAGTTCAATGGTAGAACTTCAGCTTCCCAAGCTGATAGCGCGGGTTCGATTCCCGTCATCCGCTCTCTTTTTTCAGCGCGTCACATCCCACAGGTGGTGCACCGGGTCGTGCACGAAGTACCGCGCCAGCGTCTCCACCGTGAAGCGCGAGCCGTCACTCCGCAGCCCCGTGCGGTCGCGCAGCTCGGCGGGCACACGCTCGAAGTCGGCCGCCACGCGCTCGGCCGCGGCGACGAGTTCCCGCGCCACCACAGCCGGGTCCTGCGCGGCGTAGTTCTCTTCCACGGCCGTGCGGTCCTGATCCCAGTCCTCGAACTCGGGCGCGTCCTCTTCGAGCATGAGCGCCAACCGCGTGTCGAACCGGCGGAACACGTCGCGCACATGCGCCGCATACTCGAGCGCCGACCACGTCGCGTCATCCGGCCGCTCGGCCACATCGGCGCGCTGCAGCACGGCGGGCCACGCCTGGGCGTTCTCGCGCACGAGGCCGGGCACCGCGTCATAGGGCGTGGCCGACGAGTCGAAACCGCACTCGTCGCACCGCCGCTCCAGCACCCAGGTCCAGTTCTTGGTATCAGGCTCGATCGTCATGTCAACACCTTATGAATGGATGCCGCGCCACCGCCGCCGCACAACCGCCACCCTCCCCCGACATCCCGCCACGGGCTAACATCGCACCCATGACCTTCTCCTTCGAGCCCGCGATCGTCGATGCCGTCCTGAAACACATGAACGAGGACCACCCCGAAGACAACCTGCTCATCGCACGCGCCTTTGCGACAGAGGCGGCGGATGGCGCCACGATGACAGGTCTCGACGGCGACGGCGGTCTCTGGCAGGTGCGGTCGGGCACGGCCACGGCCGACGTCCGCGTGCCCTGGTCGGGCGCTATCACGGAACGCTCGGAAATTCGTCGAGAGATCGTCGTCCTCTACGACCGTGCGTGCGAGAAGCTCGGCGTCACGCCCCGCCCGCACGACTGAGCACTGCACCAAGCGATTCCGCCCGAATCATCCCTTGATCGGGCTTTTCTAGCGCGCCTACCACACGCCCCCGCGTACACGCCAGGCCCCCCACGAATTGGCACCAAACCTATTCTGTGAGTCCTCCGAATGAATAGCATGTGCAAACAACCGTTGCACTCAGTTATTTGGAGGAACTCAAATGCGCACATCACCTAACCGCCTCGTGGCGACCATCTTCGGTGCCGTCTACCTGGTCGTCGGCCTGCTCGGCTTCGTCGTCGCCGGCGGCGTCGGCTTCATCGCCACCGAGGGTGACCTGCTGCTCGGCATCTTCGAGGTCAACCCGCTGCACAACATCGCCCACCTTCTCATCGGTGCCGCCCTGTTGATCGCCGGTCTGTCCAACACGGCCGCCGCCAAGTCGGTCAACGTCACCATCGGTGCCGTCTACCTGCTGCTCGGTATCGTCGGGTTCTTCCTCGTCGGCACCAGCCTCAACATCCTCGCCCTGAACACGGCCGACCACTTCCTGCACCTCGCCAGCGCCATCGTGCTGCTCGGTGTCGGTCTCGCCGCCGACAAGGCCACGCCCCGTTCGGTTGCCGTCTAACCGATACACAGCATCACGATTCGGCCAGGAATAACGGAGAGAGGAGTCACCGTGTCTCACACGACGCGCATCTGGATGGCATTGGCCAGCTTGGGGGCTGGTCTCGTGCACCTCGCCATCGGCGCGGGCTCCCCTCTCCCCCTGGCGATCTTCCTCATCGGTTTCGGTGTGGCCGAGATCGTGTGGGGCCTGTCGATCATGGCTCGTGCGCACACTGTGTTGCCGCGCACCGTCATGGTGGCCTCACTCATCCCGGTCGCGCTCTGGGCGCTGCTTCTCACGGTCTCGATCGTGGCGGGCAGTTCATCCCTGGCTTCCACCGTTCCCCTCCTCCCGATGGCAGTCGGGTCCCTGTTGAATCTGTATGTGTCGGGGTCGCTCGCCGTGGCCCGCCGACGTTTCGATCGCGAATCGGATGCTGCGACATCCGTGTCGTCGACGACGTGGGCGGATGCGGCGGCGGGTCAGCCCCAGGCGGGCCGCTACGTTCTCGGCCTGGTTTTCGGCGCTCTGCTCGTCTCGGGCATGGTCACGCCGGCGCTGGCCGCCACGAATGCTGGCCAGTACGCCGTGCCTCACGGCTCGCACGGATTCGACGTGACCGATGGGGGTCATAGCAACCACTAGGCATCCGCGGTTTCGGCCGCGCGGTGTTCGGCGCAGCGGGCGTCATCCAGACTTCGGGTCAGGATGACGCCCGCTTCGTTTTCGCCCGACCACTGGACAACGACACTTCCCCTCCCACTAAACTAAGCCTTACCTAACTTCGCTTTGTCTCTGGGAGCCGCCATGACACCCGTAATCCCCTTCTCCGCCGCCCTGCGCGAGCGCACCCGCACGGGTCACTCCTCCAGCGAGGGCGCCGACTTCATGGGCGATCTCATGAGCGGCAAGGGCACGCGCGACGACTACGTCTCCCTGGTGGCGCAGCACTACTTCATCTATGAGGCCATCGAGCGTTCGGCCGAGCAGATGAAGAACGACCCGGTTGCCGCCCCCTTCATCTCCTCCAAGCTCACGCGTCTGCCCGCCATCGAAGAAGACCTGCGCTTCCTCATCGGCGACGACTGGCTCGAGCGCATCGAACCCCTCGCCACGACCCGCGCCTACGTCGCCCGCATCAACGAGGTCGGTGCCACCTGGGCCGGCGGTTTCGTCGCGCACCACTACACGCGCTACCTCGGCGATCTGTCGGGCGGCCAGATCATCCGCACGCTCATGCAGCGCCAGTTCGGTTTCGATACCAACGGCGTCGGCTTCTACCTCTTCGGCGATATCGCCAAGCCCCGCGAGTTCAAAGACGTCTACCGCGCGCAGCTCGACGCCGTGCCGTGGGACGATGCCGAGCGCGATCGCGTCATCGACGAGGTCCTGCTCGCCTACCGCTTCAACACCGAGCTCTTCATCGACCTGGCCGAGCAGAAGGCCGTCCGCGAGGGCACGTCCACCGAGGCCGTCGTCGCCTAGCCACCACGGCCGCCGCCCGCTGGGACGTGGTGCGCAGATCGGCGCGGCGCGAGGAAACGCCGCCGTTTCCCGCTTCATCGTCGTGGGCCCTCTGAAGCGCGCGTGCCAGTACGCCCGCCGCTCAACACTTCCTGATCATTGAGCCAGCGATCGACTCGGCGACCGCGTCCGCGCCTACGCTTGCGCAACAGCTCACGATTGCGGCCGAGCGCGCCGATCGCGTTTTCTAGCGCTCGATGCCCCGCATGAACCGCTCGACGTCCTTGTCGACGATCACGTCGGAGGGCCGCAGCGGTCGCGTTAGGTACAACCCCTCGAGCGCGGTCAACCGGCTCAGCGCCACATACGTCTGCCCGGGGCTGAAAGCGCGCGCCCCGAGGTCGACGATCGCGCTGTCATACGTCTTGCCCTGCGACTTATGGATGGTCACGGCCCACGCCAGGCGCAGCGGGAACTGCGTGAACTCCGCAACGATCTCCTTGCGCAGCTGCTTGGTCGCGGCCGAGTACGTGTAGCGGTACTTCTCCCACACGACGGGTTCGACCTCGAACTCGTGCCCCTCGACATCCACCCAGACGTTGGCGTCGATTTTGGTGACTTGCCCGATGGTGCCGTTCACCCAGCGCTGCCCGTCGCCCCCGCCGCCCGCATCGTTGCGCAGGAACATGACCTGGGCGCCGACCTTCAGCTCGAGCGCCTCGTCGGCCGGGTAGGCCCCTTTGCCGAAGTCGCCCGACACCTCGGCTTTGGCGGTCAGCGCGCGGCCCGGCAGCTTGGCGAGCGAGGCGTGGTTGATGCGGTTGACGGCGTCGTTGCGGCTCGCCAGCGTGATGGTGCCGTCGTCGGGCGGGGTGCGCGCGCCCGTGCTGTTGAGCACGCCGGCGATCTCGGCCGTCACCTGCCCGTGCCGCACGGCGTTGAGCATGTATTTGAAGTGGTCGTCGGATTGCCGGTGGATCTGCCCCAGCTCGATCACGTTGAGCGGCGTCTCCTGCCACACCTTCGCGTCGAAGAACCAGAACGAGCGGTAGTTGTCGTTGATGTACTCGAGCTCGTCGCCCCGGCCGGGCACGGGCGCCAGCTGGTAGGGGTCGCCGAAGAGCACGACCTGCACGCCCCCGAAGGGTTCGAGGCGGCGCTGCCGGGCCTGGCGCAGGCTGCGGTCGATGCCATCCATCAGGTCGGCGTTCACCATCGAGACCTCGTCGATCACGAGCGTGTCGATGCTGTTCAGCAGTTTGCGCACATTGTCGGGCTGGTCGAGATCGTGGTCGGCGATCAAACCGATGGGCAGCCGAAACAGCGAATGGATGGTCTGGCCACCCACATTGAGGGCCGCCACCCCGGTCGGCGCGCAGATGACGATCTGCTTCTCGGTGTTCCACGACAGGTGGTTGAGGAGCGTCGATTTGCCCGTGCCGGCGCGGCCTGTGATGAACAGATTCTCGCGCGTGCCCTCGATCCGCTCGAACACCGCCTGCTGTTCGGCGGAGAGGGTGATCTTGTTCTTCACGGCTGCCTTCGTAGTGCGGCGATCGGGCTCCTTTATGATAGCCGGGTGAGCAACGACCGCCCGACTGACCCCGCCTCCGCCGCGCCGACGCCGGCGCCGGGTGCGCCAGCGGGCCCGTACGCCGCCGGCGCGCCCATCCCGCCCCGCCCGTCCATGCCCCCCGCGCCGCGCACCCCCACTTCCCGCCGCCGCACCATCATCGCCCTCATCGTCGTCGCCGCCCTCCTCCTCGGAGCCGTGGGCGCCACGATCGGCGCCCTCAACCGCGACGTCTACTCGGCCGCTGGTTTCGTGCGCACCTACCTCGGCCACCTCGCCGCGCGGGATGCCGCAGCCGCCCTCGCGGTGCCGGGGGTCGCGGTCTCGGCAAAACAGCTGGCCGCCGACGAGCTGCCCGCCGACGCCTCCGATGCGCTCCTCCGCCGCGCCGCCCTCGGCACCCTCACGGACATCGAGCTCGTCTCCGACACCGATCGCGGCAACGGCCGTCACGAGGTGCGCTACTCCTACAACGCCGGCGGCGTTTTCGGCGAGTCGACCTTCGACGTCGAATCGGCCGGAACCCGGTTCCCACTCATCCCCGCCTGGCGTTTTCACACGAGCCCGCTCTCGGTCGTCAACCTCACGGTCGAGCATTCGACGTCGTTCCGCGCCAACGGCTTCGACGTCGACACGCGTCAGGTAGCCCCGAAGGGCGAGAAGCCGGCCTTCGACAACGTCGTCAACCTGCAGGTCTTCACCCCGGGCCGCTACACCTTCGACCACGAGTCCGACCTGTTGACGGCGTCCCCCGACAAGCTCCTCGTCGAGAAGCCGGCCGCCGTCGACGAGGCCACGGTCACGACGGCCCCCACCGACGCGTTCGTCGATGCCGTGCAGAAGGCCGTCGACGACCAACTCGACGCTTGCGCCGAACAGACGGTGCTCCTGCCGACCGGTTGCCCCTTCGGCACCACGATCGACGACCGCGTGCAGGGCGAAGCGGCCTGGTCCATGACCGAATACCCCGAGATCGAGATCGAGCCCGGTGAGGATGCTTGGAGCATCCCGTCGACGCCCGGCACCGCGCAGATCGAGGTCACCGTCCAGTCACTCTTCGACGGCTCGGTCAAGCAGCTCGACGACGACGTCGACTTCGACATGGTCGGCTCGGTCTTCGTCACGGGCGATCAGAAGGTCACGGTCGTCACCGAACCGGCCCCCAGCTCCCGCCGCAACTAGCCGTCGCTAGCGGGAATCGCGCGCCGCCATCTTCTCGAGCCGCTCGTTGTACTCCTTGAGCTCGGCGTCGTCGGTGCGGTCGGCGTTGCGGTCGACGCGCTTCTGTTCCTTCGTGTCGCTCTTCGCCCACTGGATGGCCACGACGAGCGCCAGGGCCACGGTCGGGATCTCGCCGACGCTCCACGCGATGCCGCCGCCGGTCTGCTGGTCGCCGAGCGGGGTGTCACCCCACGTGCGCCCCATGGCTCCGAACCAGTCGGCGAGGAACAGCCCCGTGCTCGACATGATGGCGAGACCGAAGAACGCGTGGAAGGCCATCGTGGCGATGAGTAGCAGCAGCCGGAACGGGTAGGGCAGGCGATACGGCACCGGGTCGATGCCGATCAGCGACTGCACGAACAGGAAGCCCACGATGAGGAAGTGGATGATCATCCACTCGTGTCCGAAGTGGTCGGTCATGGCCCAGCGTAAGAGGGGCGTGTAGTAGAACACCCACAGCGAGCCCGCGAACAGCACGGCCGCCACCAGCGGGTTGGCGATCACACCGGCGAACTTGGAGTGCACGGCCAGCAGGATCCACTCCCGGGCGCCGCGCGAGCCATCCGACCGCTTCTGAATAGCGCGCATGGCGAGCGTGACGGGGGCGCCCGGCACCAGCAGCACGGGCACGGCCATCGTCAGGCCCATGTGGCCGAGCATGTGGATGCTGAACAGGTAGTCCTGGTAGGCGTTGATTCCGCCGTTGGTCAGGTAGAACAGCACGAGCATGCCGAGCACCCACAGCACCGAACGGTACACGGGCCAGGCATCGCCACGCTTGCGCAGGCGCCGCACGCTGGCGAGGTAGAAGAAGATGCCGAAGGCGCACACCAGCACCCAGATGAGGTCGAAGTCCCACGTGGTGAAGAGGCGCACGAAGGTGAGGGGTGCGGGCAACGGCTCGTCGGTGAGCAGCTGCGCGGGCGTCTGCTCGGGCGGAACCTCTTCGCCCACGGGCGTCGCCGTGCGGGCCAAGGCGGCGGCGACACCCGAAGCCACACCCATGAAGGCCAGCTCGGCCGTTGCCAGCCACCAGAAACGAGCGGTGATGGATGCGGTCACCGCCGTGCTCGCGGCCGCCATGCGGTCGATCACCCAGTTGCGGTGCAGCGCGCCGAACATGCCCAGCACGATCAGCGCCGCGACCTTGACCAGCACCAGCACGCCGTACGGGGTGAGCAACCGGTCGAGGCTGCCGATGCGCAGCTCGGCGCTCACGTAGCCCGAGACCGCCACGACGATGAAGCAGACGAGCGCCAGGGTGGAGTAGCGTCGCAGCACGGCGATGAGCCGCCCCTGCTCGAGGTCCTTGCGAATGAAGACCAGCGTGATCAGCCCGCCCAGCCACACGGCCGCGAACAGCAGGTGCAGCCCCAACGCCGTGATGGCCGCGTTGTGGCCGGACGTGCCGGCCGCGTGCCCCTGCTGGGCCATGGGGATGAGCGAGGCCACAGCGAGCAGCCCCACGAAGAACATGAGCGTCTGCCCACGGATGGCGAAGCACAGCACCGTGACCGTCGCGCCGATGAGCGTAGTGGCGAGCCAGGCCTGGCCCACCTCGACCTGCGTGAAGAACAACCCGAGCTTGGCGCCGAAGGAGTCGTCGAACGACAGCGCCGTGTTCGTGACGCTCAGGAAGGTGAAGAAACCTGTCAGACCGGATGCCACGGTGAAGAAGCCAGCGCCCGCCGCGGCGATGTCGAGCGCATGCCCGTATTCGTCGCGTTTCGGGCTGAGCGCGAAGAGTGCCAGCGCCACCGAACCGATCATCACGGCCGCGCCGATATTGACGAGCATCTTGGATGCCGGCAGCCCCCAGCGCACGAGAGCGCCCGGGTCGGCGAGCAACTGCGCCGTCGCACCCCCGCCATAGGCGAGTGCGGCGATGAGCGCGAGGAACGCGACCACCAGAAGGGCCGCGGGCGCGGCGATACGGGGTAGACGTGGCACCACACAAGCCTACGCTCTCCACCCGAGCGTCCCCTGCCCGTGCCGGCACCACGCACGGGGCTTACAGCGCAACGCTCAGGCCGCAGAGTCACACCGTGGGGTCACACCGCCGGCACCCGCCGCAAGCACGGACAGCCGGCGCGCAGCGCAGAGTCCTGCCGCATGCTCGCACAGCGCGTTAACGCCAGAAGGGGCGCCGCTTTCGCGACGCCCCTTCCGAACAGTGCAGGTGAGACTACTTGACGGCAGCCTTGAGCTTCGAACCAGCCGAAACCTTGACCGAGTGGCCGGCCGGGATGGCGATCTCAGCGCCGGTCTGCGGGTTGCGGCCCGTGCGGGCAGCGCGCGAGGTGCGCTCGACGGCGAGCCAGCCCGGGATGGTGACCTTGACGTCGTTCTTCACCGAGTCGGCGAGAACGGAGAAAAGGGAGTCGAGGACGCCACTGACGGCGGCCTGGCTCTGGCCGGACTCGGATGCGACCTTGGCAACCAGTTCGGTCTTGTTAAGCGTCTTATCAGCCATTGAGTTGTCCTCCTCGGACGTGCTGTGTTGCACAGCGAGTTTGTTGTAGACGAATCGATGCGACCTGGGTCACATCCTTACCGGTCTCATCGACCGCCTCGAATGTACCAGGATTCCCCGCGTTTTCGCGGTTCATTGGGCCTAAAAGGCGTTTTCCGTCGGCGTGTCCCAGCAAACGTGGAGGCGTGGGAACGCCGAAAGGGCGACCGACGTGGTGTCGATCGCCCTTTCGGAACGTGAATGCCTGCTGATTACCAGCTGGACTTGGTGATGCCGGGCAGCTCGCCCTTGTGTGCCATGTCGCGGAAACGAACGCGCGAGATGCCGAAGCGCGAGAGGTGTCCACGGGGACGACCGTCGACCGCGTCGCGGTTGCGCAGACGGATGGGCGAAGCGTCGCGGGGAAGCTTCTGCAGGCCGAGGCGTGCGGCCTCCCGGGACTCGTCGGTGCCGTTCGGGTCGACGAGCGCCTTCTTCAGCTCGAGGCGCTTGGCGGCGTAACGCTCGACGATAACCTTGCGCTGCTCGTTCTTGGCGATTTTGCTCTTCTTAGCCATGTTTAGCGCTCCTCACGGAATTCAACGTGCTTGCGCACTACGGGGTCGTACTTCTTGAGCACGAGACGGTCGGGGTCGTTGCGACGGTTCTTGCGGGTCACGTAGGTGTAACCGGTGCCAGCCGTCGAACGGAGCTTGATGATCGGACGTACGTCCTGGTGCTTTGCCATTAGATCTTCTCCCCACGGGCCAGGAGGTCCTTGACGACGGACTCGATGCCGCGTGCGTCGATGACCTTGATGCCCTTAGCGCTCAACGTGAGAGTCACGTTGCGACGCAGGGACGGCACGTAGTACGTCTTCTTCTGAATGTTCGGGTCGAAACGACGCTTGGTGCGTCGGTGCGAGTGCGAAATGTTGTGCCCGAAGCCGGGAGTGGCGCCGGTCACCTGGCAGTTTGCTGCCATGGTTTCCTCCAATTACCGCAGAGCGAGTGCTCTGCCCAAGATCTCTTGTCGGCACAGTTCATCCCTGATTTGAAAGAAAAGGGGTATATGTGCGGTCTAGGCGGCGGAATCCACCCAGCCAAACATCAAGCTTAGACGCAGACACCCGGATGCCGCAACTCTCGTCGCTGCCCACGCGCCCCCGTACCCAGCTGTCGTCTAGTGCGCCGAGGAATTGACGGCGGCCGCCTTCTGCGAGCAGGCCTCGCACAGTCCGAAAATGTCGACGATGTGCTGCGCCTCGGTGAACCCGTGCTCGCCGGCCACCCGGTGCGCCCACTGCTCAACCTCGGTCGCCTCGATCTCGACGGTCTTGCCGCAGTTGCGGCAGATCAGGTGGTGGTGGTGAGCGGTCGACTCGCACGCACGGTAGAGGCTTTCCCCCTCGGGAGACTGCAGCGAATCGGCCTCACCTTCGGCCTGCAGGTCGGCCAGGGCGCGGTACACCGTGGCCAGGCCGATGGGTGATCCGGTGTCGCGGAGCGAAGAGTGCAGGCTCTGCGCGCTGATGAAACCCTCGTTCTGGTCGAGCGCGCCGCGAACGGCCTCGCGCTGCCAGGTGTTCCTCTTCGCAACCATCATGTCTCCTCTGATCCGCCCCACGATGGAACGTTTACCGCCACACGCGCCCCGGTCTACTGCCGGATGTGCGCCCCACTCGGACTCCCGAGTCAGGCTGCGACGTTTTGCCGATGCATCCGACCCGCACGCGCACTCGTCCTCAACCCGATCACTCGGCACACCACGTAGATCGCGAACGAGATCGTGGTGATGTAGGGACTGATCGGCAGCGAGCCGCCGATCGCCAACAGGATACCTCCGACCGCTGACACGAACCCGAAGATCATGGAGAGCAGCGGAACGAGGACGGGCGACGCCGACACGCGCAGCGCTGCGGCGGCTGGCGTCACGAGCAGCGCCAGCACCAGAAGGGCTCCGATGATTTGCACCGACACCGCGACGGTGAGGCCGAGCAACACCATGAAGACGAGCGACACCGCGCGGGTGGGCACGCCGCGCGCCGCCGCGACATCCGCGTCGAGGCTGTCGAACGTGAGCGGTCGCCACATGAGCAGCAGAGCCACCATGACGACGATGCTGATGACGATGAGGATGCCGAGCTGGGGGTCGTCGACCGAGATGATCTGCCCGGTCAGCAGCCCGAACTTGTTGGCGCTGCGCCCCGGATACAGCGCCAGGAACAGGATGCCGAGCCCCAACCCGAAGGGCATGAGCACGCCGATGATCGAGTTGCGATCGCGCGCTTTGGCCCCCAGCAGCCCGATCAGGATGGCGGCGACAAGCGACCCCACAAGTGAGCCCGCTACCACGTTCGCCCCGAAGAGCAGGGCAGCGGATGCGCCGGCAAAAGACAGCTCGCTGATTCCGTGCACCGCGAACGCCATGTCGCGCTGCATCACGAACACGCCGATCAGACCACCGACGATGCCGAGCACCGCACCCGCGATGATCGAGTTCTGCACCAGGCCGAGTAGCTCGCCGTAGTTCTCGAAGTTGAAGAGGCGGCCCCACAGGGAATCATCCATCTTCAGGCCACCGCCCACGGCAGCGACCACGCCGAGTACGCTCACTGCCCCGCTCATCGCCCGCCGCCGCTCTGCACATCGGGCAGTCGGGGCGGCACGCCACCGAGACCGCCACTGAGGTCCGATTCATGGTGATGCTGAGGTTCGCTCTCGGGGATCCCGACCACGATCACGCGCCCGCCCGTGCGCAGCACGTCCACCGGGGTGCCGTACAGCTCCGACAAGACGTCTGCGCGCAGAACCTCGTCCGGCGTGCCCTCCCGGAATTGCCCGCCGGCCAAGTACAGGATGCGGTCGACCATGCCCAGCACAGGGTTCACATCGTGCGTGACGAACACGACGGCGGTGTCGTGCTCCCGCCGGCGCCGATCGATGAGTTCACTGACCCCGCGCTGGTGCTGCAGGTCCAAGCTGAGCAGGGGTTCGTCGCAGAGCAGCAGCAACGGGTCGCCCGCCAGCGCCTGCCCGACGCGCAGTCTCTGCTGCTCGCCGCCCGACAGGACTCCTACGGGGTCATTGCCGTATGCCGTGGCGCCCACGTCGGCCAACAACCGGTCGACCTCGTGGCGCTCCCGCCTACCCGTGAAGGGGATGCCGAAGCGATGCCCGTTCACGCCGAGCGCCACCAGGTCGCGACCGCGCATGGGCGTTCCCGCGGGAATGAGTTTCTGCTGCGGGATGTAACCGATCCGCCGGTCTCCGCGGCGCGCACGGTTCCCACCGACCCGCACGCTCCCCGCGTCCAGCTGTTGCTGCCCCAAAATGGTCTTCAGCAAGCTCGTCTTACCCGAACCGTTGGGCCCCAGCACGGCCAGAAACTCCCCGGGCCGCACGTCGAGATCCAACCCGTCCCACAGTGTCCGTCCACCGAACCCGAGCTTCGCCCCACTCAACTGCAGAGCGGATGCCGCGGCCTCGGTTTTCGCGGCCCCGCAAGACGCGACGGCCCCTTGTCGTGGGGCACCTTCGCTCATGCCGCCAAGAGGCCCCCGGCGGCTCGCTCCGTCACCGGCTGAGTCCTGCTCACCGCTACCACGCCGTCGAGAGGAAGTCCCGACGCCGTCTACTCCCTTTGCACCCGCAGGGCGCGCCAAAGCGCCACCGCCCGTTTCGGCGGTGGCGCCCAGCTCTTCGTCCGAATGGCTCACTACTGGAGCACATCCGAGACAGCGTCGATGTTTGCGGTCATCCAGCTCACGTAGGTGTCACCTTCTGGCATGGTTTCGGTGAAGGACACGACCGGGATGCCGGCATCTTTCGCCGCCTTCTCGACCTCAGCCGTTTCGGGCCCGCTCGTCTGCTCATTGTAGGCGAGCAGCGCGACCTCGTGATTGCTGAAGATCGCGAGCGTCTCCTGCAGCACGGACGGGGAGACGTCGGTGCCTTCTTCGATGGCCTCGCTGAATGCATCGGGCGTCTTGTTCTGCAGCCCGATCTCCTCGAGCAGGTACAGCGGCACCGGCTCGGTGATAGCGGCGCCCTTGCCCTCGGCCTGAGGCTTCAGCGCCTCGGCGGATGCTTCGAGCTCCTTCAGCTGCGCCGAGAAAGCTTCGTAGTTCTTCTCGTAGGTCTCGGCGTTCGCCGCGTCCTTCTCGCCCAGCTCGTGCGCGAGTTCGTGCGCGACCTCGTCCATCGCCGAGAAGCTGTACCACACGTGCTCATTGAAGCCCTCGATGTGGTCGTGCCCCTCGTGCTCGTCGGCGGCCTCGGTGCTCTCCGCTTCGGCGGCCGGGCTGGATGTCGATTCCTCATGTTCGTGGTCGTGCTCTTCACCTTCGTGCCCGGGCATCAGCCCCGACAGCTCGGATGCATTGATCACGACGACACCCTCGGTCGATCCGGCGTCGAGCAGCGTGTCGACGAAGGGATCGTAACCGCCACCGTTCTCCATGACCACGTCTGCGCGGGACACTGCCAGGCGGTCCTGCGCGCTCGCTTCGTAGCTGTGCGGGTCTTGCGCGGCGCTCGTGATGAGGCTCGTCACCTCGACGTCATCCCCACCCACCTGCTTGGCGATATCGCCATAGACATTGGTGGATGCGACGATCTGCACCTTGCCGGAGTCAGCCGTGCTCCCACCCGTCGACGAACATCCCGACAGGATGAGTGCGGCGACCAGTGGAGTGGCGACGATGGCGCCCAGAGCAGTCTTCTTCATATCGAAAACGCTACCTTATTGATAACCGTAATCAAAATCGCTGATCACATAGTGCGCCACAGGAAGCTCGAGCTCGTTAACGACGAAAAGGCCGCCTTTCGACGACCTCATTTCGTGGTGTTAAAGCGAAAATGGCCACCCAAACGTGTTGGGTGGCCATTTTCAATGTTAAGTCCGGCGGTGTCCTACTCTCCCACAGGGTCCCCCCTGCAGTACCATCGGCGCTGAGAGTCTTAGCTTC